>Ga0116171_10000591_pt1 | contig 38512 bp, 45 predicted proteins | sample AD_JPNHW2_MetaG_FD_89798 | JGI IMG/M metagenome (GOLD analysis project Ga0116171, IMG submission 89798) | Active sludge microbial communities of municipal wastewater-treating anaerobic digesters from Japan - AD_JPNHW2_MetaG | ecosystem: Engineered > Bioreactor > Anaerobic > Digestate | place... | reverse complement strand
TCTGTTACAAGGGAACTGCGCCCGAGCTGACGCCGGAGATGCGGGTATTGTATCTTGGTGCGGCGCACGGGACGACCGCCTCGCATGTCGCCGACTATACGGAAACGGTGTATGCGGTCGAAGTGGCGCCCCGCCCGATGCAGGATTTGCTGGAGGTAGCAAGGCGGAGGGGAAACATCGTCCCGATCATGGCAGATGCCGCGAGGCCGGAGATGTATGCTCCGCTTATCGAACTGGTTGATCTTGTGTACCAGGATGTCGCCCAGCCGGACCAGGTTGCAATCGCGCTGCGGAACTGCATCTTCCTGAAAACCGGGGGGACGCTCATCCTGATGCTCAAGACCCGGAGCGTGGATGTCCGGCGGGATCCGGCCGATGTGCTCTCCGAAGCGGCAGCCGGGCTTACAGGATCCGGCATGGATATTGTGGCGCAGACGTGGCTCGAACCATATCACAAGGACCATGCTGCTATCGTATGTACCAGGGGAAAACCGGATCGGGATGATCGCTGATGGCCAGAATCTTCAGGATCAACGGAGCGGGAGCGCTGCCGGTCCTTCTCATCGCCCTGTTTGTGATCCTTCTCGTTCTCCTGATCCCGCTTCTCATCCTTGGCGTTGCCGGAGCTGCATTCGCCCGGCTGGGATTCTCATGGCCTGAAGCGATCGCGGTCATCATCCTGATGATCGTCGGATATTTCATCAATATCCCGGTCTGGACCTTCCGGAATTCCGGACCGGATGCCGGAAGCGGGGATGCGGCAGTCTTCGACGCATTTACCGGGGAACCGGTCGGTGACGGACAGGAACCGGCCGTTCTCTCCATCAACATCGGCGGGGCTGTCATTCCTGTCGCGGTATCCGGCTATCTCCTGTACGTGGCAGACACGGTGAGTGCCGGCACCCTCTTTGTCCCGATCGGTATCTGCTTTGCAGTTATTGCGCTGATCGTCGCTGCAACGACCCGCTTTTCCCCCGGTTGGGGGGCTGGTGCCCCGCTCTTTGTTCCGGCGATTGCGGCAGTTGCCTGCGGGCTCCTCCTGAACGGGGGAACCGGGCTGGAGGCGGCGGTTACCGCGTTCGTGGGAGGGATCCTCGGGATCCTGTTCGGGACGGGTGCAGTCCTGCTCATGAAAGGAAAACAGGCCGGGATCCGGCAGATCAGCATCGGGGGATCGGGGATGTTTGGCCCGATCTTCCTCTGTGCGCTGGTCTCTGCACTGATTGCATAAAAGAGACTCGTGCAATGAAAACAACCAGAAAATTATAGCCCGGAGCAGATTCGAACTGCTGTCGCGAGATCCAGAGCCTCGCATGATTGACCGCTACACTACCGGGCTTCTGTGCCTTCTTATTTTTACCGTTGTTGCCTAATTAAGGTGACGGATTTTACGATCCGCAGGAGCGCACCAAGGGTCAGGCGGTATCCGCCCTGCCGCATCCCCTGCACGCACGGCAGACTTCAGGTATTGGCCGGATGAGCTGCCCCTGCCCGCAGAATGGTTTGATGTCGTCCATATCCCTGAGGTAATAGATGTGGGGGACAAGGGAGATATGGGTGTATGTTCCGCACGGGACGCCGAGCTGGTCTGCAATGGATTTCTGGAGCCGGACCAGCGCGTACATGTTGGCGCCTGCGGCAGTCAGCATGTCGTTGCTCCGGAAGATAACCCGCATATGGAGCCGGTTGTCCCGGAGGATGCACTGGACGAGCTGGAGGCAGGGGCAGTCGTCAAGGTTTTCATCGATGACCGGGTTCCACGTGATCGCGATCGCCCGCCGGCTGTTTTTGGACTGTTTCAGTTTCCTGACAATGTACGCGATCTGGTCGATATGGACATTCTGCTCTGAAGTCGAAAGCCGCTCCCCCCAGTCAAAGAGCCTGCCGTGGTAATCGTACTCGAAGGATGCTGTTGAACCCTCAAGGAGATCATACGCATATTTTTCGAGGAACTTCTGCTGGAACCGGGAGTGCGGGCTTGCAAGCGGTTCTGAAAGCGGCGTGTCCACCTGGAGCGCGATCTCCTCGAACTCGACAGTCGCCTCGTTATCCTCCGTCTCAAGTACCCATCCTTTCTCAAGGATCATCTGCACGACCAGTTCGTGCGCCCTGCCGATTGAAGGCGCCCGGATCACCCGCATGATCAATCATGGGGAACAACCGGCATGTAAATGTGCCGGAATGATTGTTTTGCGGGGGTGGGCCCGGGTTTTCTTCCTCATGGGGGATCGTTATGTGCCAGAAGATGCCGGGGATCCCAGGGTACTGATGGGAAACTCTCCGGTGCAATCGTCAGGGTTGCCCCGGCAGGCAGATTCCCAGGAGCAATGTACCTGAAAGGGGGGTAAATACAGATCGGTCTACCCCCCCTAGGGGGTGGGCAGGGGGTTACCCGATCCCGTGGGTACTCCTTCGGCTCCCCAAAAATCGCTGAGATCCCGCTCTGCAGTGCCATGGTATTACAACAAAGAATACCGGTGCGGGCAGGCATGGAAGGGGTCATGGGGTCTGAAGGCAGTGGGTTCCGCCCTGGCTATGGCGGGGAAGGTGATAACCAGTTCCATGAAAGTTTTTGGCAGGGAAAAACAGGGATACTGAACCAACCCGGGATTCTCTTGGGGCGACGAACTGCCGATTCCCGGTAAGGGAGGTAAAAATCCGGGATCTCCTCTGCATTCTGTCCGGACTGGTGAAACCAGCCTCTCTTCCGGTTGCTCCAGGGGACTTTTCCCTATAGCCGGATTTTTCAGGTTTCCTCTGGCACATAGTGCCTGAAGATTTCCATACTATGGCGATCTTGAACCTGCCTGTGGTTTATTGCATGATTATCTCAGACTAGTATGCACTTGAAATTCTGACGATAAGCCGGCCATATGTCTTGTGATTCTTATAAGATCCGGGCAGGATAGCGGAATTTAAAAAAAAAAGTGATTGCTCAATACAAGCCACCTGGCTAGATGATGGTGGTAGAAGGTTTGAACCGTCTGCCCGCCACGCGGCCCGACGAGGCGCCGCGTTGGGCGGGGATTCTCGTATTGAGATGAGGAAGAGATAAAACCTCACATGAATTTCTAAAGATCACGCTTATTGAAAAGTGTGTTGGTGGTTCAAATTATGCCATCACTAAAAAAAAGACGTCCGTATATTTATGTATATATGTACTGTACAAAAATTACGGAATGCAGGTCTTGCACATACATACTATATGCTCTGAACAATGGTGCCTGAAATTTTCCGGGCATTCTGCCATATCCCAAGGGGGATTAGGAACAATCTTTAACCGGATCCCTGACAGATTTTCTCATGGACAAATCGGTACATTGAGAAAACTATTATGCGCGTATGGTGTAATTTTCCTGTATCCGGCAAACTCCCGTATGACTCCCTGAATTTGTCCCGATCTGCAATCAAAGCAATTCAAAAAATCGCAAAAATGCGCGAAACAGCGGAACTGGCTTAAAATCTGGCTCCGTTCAACCTCCGGATTCAACCACAAAAGATATATGAGCTCTTTTACAAATATTGGGTCATATTCCGTTGCAAACGGAGTATCTGGCTTGCAGAACCGTTATTCGGCAACTGTCGAACGGTCTGCGGCTTGTGAATGTATGATGTTAGATTTGGAGGAAAGAACACATGACTAAGCGATTAACGATTGCACTGATCGCCCTCGCCGTCTTTGTCGTTTTCGCCGCACTGCCGGTATCGGCAGCGTCGACTGCGAACACCGCGTGGAAGTACATTAACGCGAGCGACACGGTATTCGTTGGCGAATCAGGGCTTGACATTACAACCGCCATGGCTGGCAACGGCTATCTGGCATGGTGGGCACCCGGCGAAGCCGTTACGAGCACTCCGGGAAAGTCATTCAATGTAACAGCAGCACAGATGCAGAGTTTCACGATCAGCCAGGATATCTTTGAATCCCGTACCGGGACATGGTACGCATCGGCTGATGGTACGACTGCAACTGTTGTGGCATTCTATGTCGACACCCCGAAGATCGAACTGAGCATCTGGGATCTCACCCAGAACAAGGATATCTCCGGCAAGTCCGTAACCGCCGGCGAGAACCTGACCTTCATGCTCAAGTCGAACTTCGCTTCGATCGCCACCCGTCAGAACATGTCGACCCATGTTCCGACCTGGGAGTACGATTCCCCCGGCGCAGGTAATACCAACAGTTTCTATGGTCTTGACGGTACCACTAAGACTGTCTACGGGTTTGTCGATATCAAGGTGAAGACCTCGAACGGTGCGACACTGACCAACCTGTACAACAAGTCCTATGCGACAGACCAGGCCGCAATCCCCCTGAAGGGCATGTTCGTCAACAAGAACGAATGGTTCTGGGGCAATGCAACAGCCTCTGTCAGCGGCTATGCACCCTCGACTGGCACCAACCATGGCGCCTTCTGGGCCACCGATGCAAAGGATGTCAGCAGTTCGCGCATTTACCCGGCAGGAACCTACACGGTCACCGCTGAGATCTACCTGAACTACATCCAGGACTTCTTCACGAACGACGGCGCAGTTTACACCGGTAAGACGGTTTCCGCATCAAAGACGGTCACCATCACCACGGACACCGTGAAGATCGAAGCCAACAAGGACACGGTTGTCCGCAGCAACGACTTCTCGGTTACCGTTACCGGCAAGCCGAACACCTTCTACTACCTCTGGGTCAAGGGTGTCTCCAATCTGGCAGCGACCGGCAGCGACGACATGCCTCCGACACTTATCCGGAATCAGGATGGCGTCAATATGGATGCTGCAGCTGGCCCGTACACCTATGGTCTGGAATACACGCCTGAGAACAAACAGACAACCCTTTACACACTCGTTCCGCATGGGTCTGCCACCGGACCGGCTGAGGGAGGTACTGTATTCTACGCCAAGGTCAAGACCAACGATGCAGGTGTCAGGACCATTCAGTGGCACACCTACAACGACACCAAGGCACAGAAGTACACCTTCCGCGTCGAGCGCGGTGCACCCGACGATGTCAAGAGCGATGAAGTCGATGTGACTGTCGAGAAGGGCGCAGTGACCGTCACTGCATCCGGCAGCGGCAGCTACTTCCTTGGCGAGGAAATCAAGTTCTCCGGTACCAACACCGAGACAAATACGGTCTACCTGTTCATCATAGGACCCAACCTGCCCGCAAACGGTGGCAGCTTTGTCAGCGGTGGTAAATATGTCAGTGACGTTTCCAAGACCTGCCAGCAGCAATATGGTGGCGAGAACCCGCCGGAGTGTAAGGTTGTAGATGGCGACGCTTCCACATTCAAGCAGATTGATGTCCAGGATGACAACACCTGGTCCTGGAAGTGGGGAACGGCAACCGTTCCGCTCGATGTAGGAACCTACACGGTCTTTGCAGTTGCAAACCCGAAGGACAAGGATGGCTTAGACAGCAACACCGCCTACGGCACGGTTTCAATCATCATCAAGAAGCCGTTCGTCTCGGCAACTGTCTCCCAGTCAACCGTGGCAAAGGGTGACAAGCTCTATATCCGCGGTACCGCTGAAGGCCAGCCAACCGATGGCGTTGCAGTCTGGATCATGGGCAAGAACTATGCAACCAGAGAGACTGAAACAGTCAACTCCGATTCCTCGTTCGAGTACGAAATCACCGGTGCTACGACTCATGATATGACCAGCGGCCAGTACTTCGTTGTCGTCCAGCACCCGATGCAGAACGATCAGTTCGATGTCCTGTATGCAATCAATCAGGGCACCTGTACTGACCAGGGTGTGAACGCATCTACGCACACCATCCAGGCAGGCTATGTCTATGAGGACATCTCCTGTAACAGTCTCTTCAAGCTCTCTGGTGGCAGCCGCCTGCAGGGCTCCGATGCAGCCGAGGCACTCGTTGATGCAATCAACAGCCCGGACATCGACGACACCTACACCAAGCTCCAGTTCCTCGTCGAGGAACCGCTCATCCAGATCGACACGATTGGCGACCGGCACGTTGGTGACAAGTTCACCATCACTGCACAGACCAACCTTGCAGTAGACGACGAGGTTCTCGTTGAGATCTATTCATCATCATTCAAGCCGACTCAGAAGAGCCAGAGCGGTGAATTCAGTGGCGCAACCGGTACTGTACTGGTTACCAAGGGCACCACCGGCATGAACAAGATCTCGTTCGATGTGGATGCATCCACATTCAAGCCGGACGAGTACATTGTTACTGAGACCGGAGTTCTCTACGGCACAACCGGCACTGCACTGTTCAACGTCCTCGAAGCTGTCCCCGAAACGGTAGCTCCGACCACTGTTGCAACACCTGTCGCGACAACGGTCCCGCCGACCACCATCCCGCCGACCACAGCAACCCCCACCAAGACCCCGACTCAGCCGGGCTTTGGTGCACTCGTTGCCCTGATTGGCCTTGGTGCAGTCGCGTTCCTTGTCGTTCGCCGGCACTGAACTGATAATTAAATTCCTTTTTTTTAAACGTCGTAAAGCAGGTACTACCCTACTTGTTCATTCAGCCCGTTCATTCATCTGTTGAACAGCGTTTCAGTTCCTGAAGTCCCTCGTATCGAAGGGCATTTATGGCAGGGATCTCCAATCTTCCTCTTGCAGATCACCGGCAAACCCGGAAAATCCGCGAACCATGCCGGGGGAAGACAGGAGCAGGTTTATGGTAAAATTCAGTGCCAGGATCCTTGATATCGCAAAGCGGGGTGTGCTTCTCAACCGTCTCGATGCAAGAAGCATCGGCGTGCTCGACGGCGACCGTGTCCAGGTGATCAACCCTGTGAACGGGATTACCGCGACAGCATTCGTGGATACAACCCAGACCCTAGCACAGCAGGGGACGGCAGGGATCTACCGGATCACCAATGAACGTCTCCTTCTTAAGGACGGAGAAGGGATCGAGGTGCGCGAGGCCGGCCGGCCCGCATCGCTCGAATATATCAGGAAGAAGATGGATGGCAGCCGGCTGTCAAAGCAGGAGACGCTTGCCATCATCCGGGACGTTGTCAACGACGACATCTCCCCGGCTGAACTGACCGCGTTCATCACCGCATCCTACATCAACCCCCTTGACATGGACGAGGTGGAATCCTTAACCCGCGCCATGGTCGAGACCGGCGAACAGATCACGTTCGCAACAAAACCCATTGTCGACAAACACTCCATCGGTGGCGTGCCGGGCAACAAGATCTCGCTCCTCGTCGTCCCGCTGATCGCGGCAAGCGGGCTGAAGATCCCCAAGACCAGTTCGCGGGCAATCACCGGTGCGGGTGGCACTGCCGATCTCATGGAGGTCCTTGCACCCGTTGAATTCTCCGCATCCGAAGTGCAGCGGATGACCGAAAAGGCCGGGGGGGTGATCGTCTGGGGCGGGGCGACGAACATCGCTCCTGCCGATGACAAGATCATCATCCAGGAATACCCGTTCAAGATCGATGCTCGGGGCCAGATGCTCGCGAGCGTGATGGCAAAAAAATTTGCTGTCGGCGCAAACCTCGTGGTTATCGATATCCCCGTCGGCATGCACACGAAGGTTCCTACTATGCAGGAGGGGCGGAAGCTCGCCCGGGAGTTCATCGAGCTGGGCGAGCGGCTCAATATGCGGGTCGAATGCGCCCTTACCTACGGGGACATCCCTGTCGGTCATTCCATAGGCCCGAAACTTGAGGTCATCGAAGCGCTCCGGGTTCTCGAAGGCGCGACCGAACCAAACTCGTTCATCCAGAAGAGCCTCGCCCTTGCAGGGATTGCACTCGAGATGTCCGGCAAGGCTGCCCGCGGGACCGGTGTCGGCATGGCCCAGGACCTGCTCTCGAACGGAAAAGCATTGGAAAAATTCCGTCGGATCATCGAGATCCAGGGCGGGGATCCAAAAGTCCGTTCGACCGATATCGTGCCGGGTGAGTTCCAGTTTGTCGTCAAAGCCCAGACATCCGGTTACGTGATCGAGATGAACAACCAGTCCCTGATCACGCTCGCACGGATCGCCGGGGCACCCCATGACCCGGGTGCCGGGATCCTGCTCCATGCAAAGAAAGGGACGATGGTCAAGGCCGGGGAACCGATCTTCACCATCTACGCCGAAAGGAACTGGCGGCTCCAGAAAGCCATCGAGGAAGGGCGGAGGCTTATGCCGGTGCTTGTCGAAGGAATGGTGCTGGATCGCGTACCGTCGGTCCATGAATTCTGATGTTATTAAAAAACCGGTGAATACAGGATAGTGACCCTATGGAAAACGGCGCTCGTCTTCTCGCACCCGCACTGCTCCTGTCATTGCTGCTCTGCGGCACGGCAGGAGCGGCAGATCTGTTCATCACCGTCCAGGACAGCCTTGACCAGTCGCCGATTCCCTATGCCGCCGTTTACAAGGATGGTTCGAACGTGGGGCGGACGACAACGAGCGGCACGTTCGTGCTGTGGCATACCGGTGACGAGGATATTGAACTGAAGATCATCAAGAGCGGGTATGAGGAATGGAAGACCACCATCAGCGCAAATGCAACCGATCTCGTTGTCAGCATGAAGGGGCAGGCAGGTGCCCTTGCGATTGAACTGTACGACGCCGACACACTCGCGCCGGTCAGCGGGGCAACCGTTGAAGCAGTCTCCGATGCCGCTACCCTTACAGGGACAACCAACGAGACCGGTGTTGCAGTGTTCCATGCAGGGTCGGATACGGTTTACAGTATCACGGTCACTGCGACGGATTACCAGACTCCCGCAGTGCGCGAGATTGAGATCCAGTCCCCGGGTACGACAACCGTTCAGTACTGGCTGGTACGGAACGACCGGTTCTCGTTCGTTGTTACCGATGGAAACAACAATCCTGTGGCAGATGCCGGTATCTGTCTTGACGGAAAACCGGCGGGAACTACCGACAGCCGTGGCATCCTCATCTATCAGGTCATGAGGGATACCTCCATGACCATTGAAGTGAAAAAAGATGGCTTTTTGGACTATCTTGAGACCCGGGCAATCGGGGAAGACGAAGCGGTCCTCAAAATCGTCATGACCGCAAATGAGGCCGGATCTCCGGTATATAGTGAAACGGAAACTCCCATCAGTGGAACGGAAGTGTCCTCCGGTATGTCAGAGCTGACAATTTTTATCCGGGACCGGGATCAGCATACCATCCGGAATGCGAGTATCTCTCTTAATGGGGCCAGTCTCGGGCTCTCCGACACCGGCGGAGAGGTTGTGACATCCATTGGCTACAACATCCGTTCCACAATCACTGCTCAGAAGGACGGGTACCAGACAGCGTCGATAACAACCACCATCCTGCCCGGAAATGAAACCGCATCGGTCACGATTATACTGGAACGGAACCCGGATCTGGGATTTCTCGTTCCGGTGCTCCTTGGTTTCGCTGGCATCCTGCTTGTGATTGCCCTGATCCAGCGCAGCAGGAAGCGGAAGACCCGGCATATCATACGAAGGAATGAGATCTGAGGGGATCTCCTGCCTAATCACGGGATATTGGTAGTTGGGTATACCAGATTTTTCGTTCGACCAGCGCCCCCGCCACACCTGCAATCCATTTTGTACCCATCCGACCCCCCGCCATGGGGTCCTGCGTACGAGAACGGCCCTCCCCATCCGCATGGCCATGAGCGGGGTTTTTCCGCGTACGGTCATCGGTGGAACCGACGGGAATCTCATCGCGGCTGCCTTCGTTTTGCGTGCAGAATGCAGGGGTACCACTGTTCATGTCCGGCCGGGTGCCCCGGGTCCTGCAGGACCGTGTACCCATCCGACCCCCCTGTTCAGACGATCAACCCGATGCAGGTACCGCGTCCCCATAGTGTAAAAGGATTACCTGCAATAAATCCCGGCATCCCGGGCCGGAAGAGGACCGGGGTACCGGCATGTTCCCGTTCCTGCTATCACGGTGAGGCGGAGAAGAACCCATCCGGGCTCTCTTCCGGCGGAATTGGGGGAAAACTCCCCGCGATATGTAAATGATACTCCGTTTTCCCGCGATCCACGGTTGGAGCCATCAGCAGAAAAGGGAGGGAGCCCTGTCAGCAGAAACCGGAAGACAACGGTCGCGAAAAGAATAACGGACCCAGCGGGAATCGAACCCGCGTCCTTGGGTCCGAAGCCCAAGAGGATATCCTCTACCCCATGGATCCGTCTTCTCATTGGTTATCAAAAGTTATTAAGTGTTTTTACAGGGAACAAGTACTGGATGATCCTGTCCGGTACTGAAATCCGTCGGCGTCTTGGCGAAAATTCCCAGAATGGGGATCTTGTCCTGCGGCCGTACAGCGATGCAGGCCAGCAGCCCGCCTCCTACGACCTCCGGGCCGGGGAAGACGCAGTTCTCCTGCAGGGGAAATGCACCCTCGTTCCGACGCTCGAATGGGTCGAACTCCCCGGGGATCTTGCCGGCACCCTGCGCTGCCGGTCCTCGTTCGGGAGAAAAGGCGTTCTCCTTGGCGCCGGGTTTGTCGATCCCGGGTTCCGCGGCCAGCTGACCCTCTGCCTGACCAACTGCGGTGCCGGGGATATCCCGATCCGGAAGAACGACCGGATCGTGCAGATGATATTTCACGAGGTTCTTGGCGGCGGCACGGTGTATAACGGGAGGTACCAGGACAGCAACGGGGTCGTGGAGGCCCGCCTGTCATGATCCGGACGGAACGCAAGTATATCGAGATCCTTCGGATCTTAAAGGAGCACCGTGACCCGGTGGGGGCAAAACGGCTCTCCGAGCTCATGGCGGAACGTGGTTTCATCCTCTCCGACCGTGCCGTCCAGTATTACCTCAGTTACCTCGACGCAATGGGGTTCACCGAGAAGATCGGGAACCAGGGCCGGATTCTCACTCCGCAGGGATTCCAGGAGACCGACAGTGCCCTTGTTGACGACCGCATCGGGTTCATCATCTCCCGGCTCGAACGGCTTGCCTACCGGAGCACCTTCGATCCGGAGACCGGCACCGGCGATGTCGCTTATAACCTCTCGATCGTTCCGGAAAAATCCCTCGATCGCGTCCGGTCCGCTTTCGATGCCGTGATCCGGGCCGGCTGCGGGTTCTTCTCCTCCTACCGCATTGTTGACCAGGATCCCCGGGTCCCACACGGCTCTGCCGGGCTCATCACGCTGTGCAGCATCTCTATGGACGGGGTGTTCCAGAGAAAAGGGGTGCCGGTCCGTATGGCCTATGGCGGGAGGCTTGAGATTACCGGGAACTCCCCCCGGCGTTTTGTCGATCTTATCGGGTACCGTGGCACAACCATCGATCCCCTTGAATTGTTCATATCCGCAAATCTTACGTCGATCTCCGGTTACTGCAACACGGGATCCGGTATTGCTCTTGCAAATGTCCGGGAAGTTCCCTTATCCGCGCAGGAGAAGATCCGGGAGATCATCGGGACGATGAATACCTGTGGTTTTGTCTTCCCGGTCAGCATGGGCAACCAGGTGCTGAACCTCGCCCAGAGTCCTTACCGGGCATCCATTGTGGCTTTTTCCGGGCTGAACCTCATTGGCAATGCTGTCGAACAGGGCATCGAGATAAAGACCGAGATCGGCGCGGGAAATATCCCGTTCTCAAAAGTCGTGGAGAAGAACTGACCTACTCGACAAAGGAGAGATCCTCATCCTCTTTTATACGGTTGCGCTTCTTTCCCGCAGGTTCGATCTCCCTGACCGGTTCAATTTTCCTGATGCCGGTCAGCCGGTTCTGCTCCTCGGGTTCCATGTTCATGCGTTTTTTCCTGGTGCGGATAAGCGCGTCGTCCCGGGTAACCGCTCCGGGCGCCTCGTCGATATCAACAGTTCTGGTCTCAGACTCGCCCCGGCTGGATTGTCTCTGATCCTTCACCTGCCGGATCCAGTCGTCGAGAAGATCCTGTTCCTGTGAATCTGCCGGGGTTTTCTCGGGCGGAACTCCGGTATCCTGCTGGGGACCTGCCTCTGCCTCCCTGTCGGCCTGGCTGGATTTTTTATGAATGACAACTTTTTTCCCGGCGGGTTTTTTGATCAGCACATGTTTTGCCGGGGTATCCCTGTCCACAACCCGCACACGCGGTGGTTGTGGCTCCTCACGGGTAACCGGCGGTTCTTCGGGCGACGGTTCCTGCTTCCGTGCTCCGCCCAACGCCATCTGGCGCTGCCGGTATAACTCCTCCTCAATCTTCCGCCGTTCCTGTTCCGCTGCGGCATCCCGTTCGGCAGGTGCCCCTCCGGGTCCGGCAGGTTTCCTCGGTACAACACGCAGTTTGAGGAGCTTTTTGATCGAATCCGCTGGAATCTCAGACCGGCGGGCAGGCTCCGGCTCTGCCGGCCGGACTTCCTTTACCGGTTCCTCCTTCCGGATAGGACGGGGAGGCGTAACCGGCGCCGGCGGTTCATAGGAAGCCGTTATTGCCGGGCCTGCAACCGTTTCCGGCTCCCGCGATGGCCGGATTCCCGGGGAGATCTTATCCTGCGGGAGCGTGATCATCTCATCCCTGAGCGCGTTCCGGGAGACCGTTGCGGCAGGTATGCCCTCTTCAGGCCGGGACTCCGGGAAGACATCAGAAATACGCCCCCGTGCCTCAGCCCGGATCTCCCGGAGCTCCGTGATCCGGGGGACATTCTCGAGACCGGAGAGCATGATGATAATGGCTACAAACCGGGTGCTCATGACCGGATAGTCCCCGGAACGGGTCTCAAGCCCGGCAATGCTCCTGTCGATCCATTTCCTGACCGTCATGAACCCCTTCATGGAAAGTTCGTGGGACGGTCCGGCAATGAGCACGAGTGCCTTATGGGCGCTCGTGATGTCGCACGGCGCGGAGATCTCATGGTAGATCGCCTGTTTCGCAAGGTCGATGATCCGGGACGCTTTCTTCTGGTGCTCGTCGGCAAAATACCCGGTGCCAGGGCGCAGTTTTGCAAGGAAATCGAGGGGGTGGGCGGGCAACTGTTCAACGGCATACCCGATCGTGATGAACCCCATCCCCTTCATGGTGTTTAACACTTCCCCCGAGTCCAGCACCACTTCTGCGTAATCCAGCCCCCCGTCAGCCCGGAATTCCCCGGCGCGGAGGATCAGGCTGACCCGGCGGATAATCACATCGTTGAGGTGGGCATGCATCCGTTCCGCGGGCGAAACGGCGGTTTCCTTCTTCTTCCCAAAACCGAGCCTTGAGGCAAAGCCCTGCTGTTCGGACGATCTCTGCATCTTCTCCGCAATCTTCACTTTCTTATGCCAGGTCTCGTTGTCAAAGAGGATAACGCCGTCGGCAAGGGGAGCGATCATCTCGATCTGGTCCGCCGCCTTTGCCGAACACCGCGCACCTTCGGAAAGGCAGGGGAGCGTGACCAGCGCGAATATGGGTTCGGTCATGGACGATCGCAGCGTCGTGATGATATTGGGCGCATCATCCGCCATACCTCCGCCGAGCCCCATGATAAGGAACACCGCATCGGTCTCGCCGGTTGCCATAGTCTGGGCACGCGCAGCGATCTCGGCGATATCGATTGTCGCGGTCTGCGACCGGCCCTCTTCGCCGGGCCGGGAAAAGTCAACAGGGGGAAAACAGACCTTCGCGTTCCCGGGAAGATCAGCGAGTTTCTCCATTGCATCCGGGTCAATGTCAACGGCAAGAGCCTGGACGCATGCCACTTTGCTGCTCCGGCGATCCGTCCGGTAGAGATGATTGACAATCCGCCCTCCTGCACCCCCGAGACCTATTGCAAGGATCCTCATGATGTATCCGTAACGTATGCCAGGAAAATACCCGGTCTATGGTCTATATTGCAATATTATTGGTTCTTCTTTCTTCAATATCTTATAGGATTGAACCATATAAACCACGGCCCCTTCCTTGGGCGGAAGACGCGGAAAAAAACCATAAAAATTGCAGGAAAACGGCGGGATCCAAAAATTCTCCGGTTTTTTCTCAATTAAAGACAAAACCGGCGGGCAGGTCCAACATTAAATGATAATTTATTTAAGTCCGGATACGGTAATACACAATGAGGTGAACATACCTTGGCAACATATGGCATTGAATTTGTACCCGGGAATGTCAATGTAAAGCAGGTCGTAAACTTCTGTAAACTTGCTGAATCCAAAGACATTGACTTCGCATGGATCACGAACCACTATAACAACCGCCACTGCTACCCCACCCTCGCAGCAATCGCGCAGGCGACAACCACGCTGAAGATGGGTCCGGGCATCATGAACTCGTTCACGGACACCCCCGCGGCAATGGCATCGTTCCTCTGCACGCTCAACGAGATCTCCGACGGCCGTGCCGTTCTCGGTATCGGACCCGGTGACCTCTCGACCCTCCCCAAGCTCTCAATCGCAGCAGAAAAGCCGGTTGCGAGACTTGAGGAAGCAATCGCAATCATCCGGAAGCTCTGCGCCGGTGAGGAAGTCAAGACCCCCGAGATGCAGTTCTTCAAGTATCAGGGCGCCAAGCTGACCGGTGTCAACCTGCCGGACAAGAAGAAGGGCGTCAAGATCTATGTCGGCGCACAGGGACCCAAAGTCCTGGAGCTCGCCGGCAGAGTCGGTGACGGTGCACTCATCAACGCATCCAACCCCAAGGACTTCGCAGTCGCCATCCCGATCATCCAGAAGGCATGCGACTCCGTCGGAAAGAAGGGCTTCGATGTCGGTGCATACACCGCGATGTCCATTGACCGCGATGTCAAGAAGGCACGCAACGCAGCCAAGATTGTTGCAGCGTTCATTGCAGCCGGTTCCCCGCCTGACCTCCTCAAGCGCCACGGGCTCGACCTTGCAAACGTTGACAAGATCAAGGCAGCACTCGGCAAGTTCGACTTCAAGACGGTCGGAGAACTTGTCGGAGACAAGGAGATCGACGCATTCACCATCGCCGGAACCCCCGACATGGTCAAGCAGAAGTGCGAAGACCTCAAGAAGGCCGGTGTCACCCAGATCATCTTCGGCTCACCGCTCGGTCCCGACATGACCAACTCCATCCGCCTGCTCGGAAAGTACATCATCTGAGCAAGCCCCGTGCTATCTTACGGGAATTCAACAAACTCTCTCCTTTTTTCGATCTCCCGACTTCATCATCAGGCAATGCAAAAATGCTATCTTGCCGTCGCTCTCATAACTCTCTTGGAAGGGCATGTTCACCATACGAAAAATTCCGGCGGGAAACGGGATGCTCGAGGAGCGCCGGGAATGCTTTACCGGGTTGCGCTGCCGGATAAGCCCGGAACGCGTCAAACGCCATATCAACCAGGATCTCATGGCCCTGCCGATCCCGCCGGACTGCCCGTTCTGCCCGGATAACGTCGGGACCGTAACGCCGGTGTTCTCCGATAACACCCGTGTCAGGGTGGGCGAAAGCGTCACGTTCCCTAACCTTTTCCCCTTTGCGGAATGGCACACAGTCACTGTGATTACCCGGGACCATTCCCCGGCATCCTTCACGCAAAACCAGATCGCGGATGCCTTGTCCGCCCAGGCTGAGACTCTCCGGAGATATGACGGGTACGCGAGCATAAACTGGAACTACCTGCCTTCAGCCGGGGCGAGTCTTGTCCATCCCCACATGCAGGCGCTCTCCGACCGCACCCCGTCACCCCTGCCGGAACGCTATCTCCGTGCCGGCGCCCGCTATTTCAGGAAGAACAGGAGGACCTACTGGCAGGCAGTCCGGGACCAGGAGAAGGACTCCGGCCGGTTCCTGTTTGGCGAAGAGATCTTCTGGCATGCCCATGCCGTCCCTGTCGGCGAACGCGAAGTACGGGGGATCCTTCCCGTTGCAGGCATCGACGGGCTGGAAAGTTACATCGATCAGCTTTCCCGGGACATCCTGACAATTATTTCCCTGTACCGGAACCTTGGAACCCATGCATTCAATATGTCGATCTTTTTTGATAAAGACGGGAAAAACCGGCAGTTCTCGGCATTCTGTTCCATGATCTCCCGTATCAACCCGAACTTAAACTCGACTGGGGATTCGGCGTTCATGGAGCGGCTCCATCTCCTGCCGGTTATCCTTACCCGGCCGGAGGATCTTGGGACGTACTATCGCAGTATACAATAGCCTAGCACACCAGGTACTGGTTCGAAACTGTCAGCGTTAACCGGGAAAAAAAGAGAGTTTAATCGAATTTTGCGACCAGTTTGGTCTTCGCAACCTGCACGCCGTCCTTCTTGTGGGCCTTGCGCAGGATGACGTCTCCGGCCTTCTGGAGCTCGCGGGCCTCGTCGCAGAGCTTGGCTGCGATCCTCATCATCTCGTGGGCGGAGGCGACGATCGGGATGTACTTCTCCCATTCCTTGGTCATGAAGCAACCCTTGACGTTGACCATGGCGACTGCCGATGCAATCTCGTAGGCAGCACGGGCCTTTGCAAGTGCGTAGGGGTTCGTGAACTCGCCGTCGACAGCCTTGTCGGTTGTCATGACGATCTTGGGGAGCTCGAGCGCGTCGCCCTTCTTGCCGGCCTTGACCTGGTCGATGACCTTGTCGAGTCCTTCCTGCATCTTCCGGAACGCACCGGTGAGGGCAAGGACCTTGACGAGGTTGCCGTTGTAGTCGGCCATCTCGATGGGGTCGAGGAATTCGCGGCGGGCACCGATCATCGAGTCGGCCTTCATGATGATATAGCCGAACTTGCTGGTCTTGATGCCTTCCCATTCCTTCTTGGTGGTCACGTCATCGGTGATGACAACGACCGGGATCCCGGCGGCAGCGAGCTGCTCGCGTGCACCGGTCGGGCCGGGCAGGACACCGTTGGGGGAAACAACGATACAGAAGTCCGGTTTCCATGCCTTCATGTTTGAAACGACACGGTCGATATCCTCCGGCTGGAGTTTTGTACCGCTTGTCGCCATGAACGTCTGCATGTCCTCGCGATCCGCTCTCTCATCGAGAAGGAGTTCGGCCATTACGCCGCTTGCAATGTTGCCGAGTTTGGCAACTCCGACTTTAACAACCATCGTTATACACCTCTTTTTTGTTGTGAAACGATAGTATGACCCGGAGTTCTTATAAACATTGTGAAATGTCATTTTCTGACGTTCAGGCCATGGATTTTTTCCGGATACATTCCGTACCCGGTCCTCCTGAGAATCGCCGGCATCACGGTCCCATGAAACAGTCCCGCGAAGCTGTTAACGAAAAGTGTTTAAGTTCATATGTGTGAGTAGTTACTATGAAAGACGGGCTGCTCACGGAACGGCAGAGGGAGGTACTGAGATACCGCAAACAGGGCCTCACCCAGCAGCAGATTGCCGATATTATCGAAACCTCGAAAGCAAATGTCTGTACCATTGAAAAATCCGCCATGGAAAACATCCGGCGGGCAAAAGAGACCCTGGAATTTCTCTATACCCTTGATTCGACCCATCTTGTTACCCTTCCTGCAGGTACGGATCTCTTTGACATCCCCCCGCTCATCTTTGCGGAAGCCGAGAAGATCAATATCAAGGTGAACTACGACACGATCTCCTTAATCAACCATCTCCGGGGTTCAAGGCCGAAAAGTTACAAGGCCCGGTGCCTGAGCGAACCTGTCGAAGTCTATATCACAAACTCTGGAGAGATCTATTTCAGCTGAGCTGGCAGGGACATCCTGTTGGCTGGCAGATGGGGGAAAATATCCCCTGAAATTTCCCCCTGGGATCCCAGCGGGCGGACCCGGTTTCCGAGGGCATATATTTATATTCTTTTTTATGCAATATTTAGGAACCCATAGGGATCTTCTCTAGCGCAGGAACCACCGGAAGGATGGCTCCTGCGCTGAACGGAAACCTCTGATGGATGAGACCATCAGGAAAATCCGACTGGAGATTTCCGACTGGTGAATCCTCCGGGTACACCCGGGGGGTGAAACCGAGAAGGAGTTGTGATTTTTCACAACGGGCTGACAGAGTGGGATCTGATGCCGGTGCCGGGCGGACGTCTGCAGGACGAGCCCGATCCTCTCTGGCGCAAAATCGCCAGAACGGGATGCACCAACGATCAGGATCTTCTTCGCGAGACTGGATGAGCCGGTTCATACGGCAGTGCTGCAGGATTCCCGGGAAAGGGAAGGCGGGATCGGGAAACCGGTCCGGATTTTCCCGGCCCGGTGCCTGGCAGCAGAAAATCGCTAAGTCGCGTGTTGGCTTTGCAACCAGTGGATGCAAATCCTGCATTCTCGGAGCAATCGTACCATCGCATCGAATTGAGATCATCCTACACGCAATGAAAGGATTGATGAAGAAATGCCAAAGATAAACAGACCACGCAAGGGTTCGCTTGCATTCAGCCCGAGAAAGCGTGCAAAGAGCCCAATCCCCAAGTACCAGTCCTGGCCCGTTACCAGCGGGGCACCGGTTCTCCAAGGATTCGCTGGCTATAAAGTAGGCATGACGCATGTCATCATGGTCGACGACCATAAGGACAGCCCGACCGAAGGAAAGGAGATCATGGTGCCGGTCACCGTTATCGAAGTGCCTGCAATGAAGGTCGCCGCAGTCCGCGCGTATTCGAAGGACACGTACGGCCGTCATGCACTCTCCGAAGTCTGGGCCGACCAGCTCGACAAGGAACTCGGCCGCCGCATCACCATGCCCAGGGAATCCACGACGGAAACCGCAAAGAAGAACCTCGCGGATGCAATTGCCGCAGGAAAAGTTGCGGAACTGTACGCAGTCATGTACACGCAGCCGGTCACGATGTCGGGCGTCCCGAAGAAGGTCCCCGATCTCATGGAGATCAAGGTGGGCGGTGCTTCCCCCGACAAGCAGTTCGAGTTTATCATGGGACTGCTCGGAAAAGAGGTCAGCCTCACCAACGTGATCCAGATCGGGGCATACGCGGACATCACGGCAATCACCACCGGAAAAGGTGTGCAGGGCTCTGTCAAGCGGTGGGGTATCATGCTGCGCAAGCGCAAGCATTCCCGCGGGGGCAAGGAGCGCCATATCGGGACGCTGGGACCATGGAACCCGCACCACATCCGCTGGCAGGTTCCGCAGGTCGGACAGCTGGGATTCCAGCAGCGCACCGAGTTCAACAAGCGCATCCTGAAGATCGGCGAAGCCGGTGCGGAGATAACGCCCGCAGGCGGATTCCTGCATTACGGGACCCTGAAGAACCCCTACGTTCTGGTCAAGGGATCCATCCCCGGCCCCACCAAGAGGCTTGTGCGGATACGGCCTGCAATCCGGCAGGGTGAACACGCGGTCAGGACACCGGCGATCCAGCGGGTCAGCGTCCAGAGCAAACAGGGATGATGAAGATGAAAGCACAGGTCAGGACATTGGAAGGAGGGGTCGCACACGACATCGAGCTCCCGGTTCAGTTCTCCGAGGAGTATCGCCCGGACCTCATCCGGAAGGCAGTACTTGCCCTCCAGAGCACACGGCGTCAGCCCCACGGCTCGTACCCGTATGCCGGCATCTGCTCATCTGCTGTCGGCTGGGGAAGCGGCAGGGGCGCATCGCACGTCCCGCGTATCAAGAACGGCTCCCGTGCGGCAAAAGTTCCGCAGGCAAAAGGCGGGCGCGAGGCACATCCGCCGGTCGTTGCAAAAGTGCTGATAAAAGAGATCAACCAGAAGGAGAAACAGAAAGCGTTCCGGTCGGCTGTTGCTGCAAGCATCCGCGAGGATCTTGTCCGTGAACGCGGGCACATCTTCGAAGGATCCATTCCCCTCGTGTTCGAGGACAAGTTCGAATCCTTAAACCGTACCCAGGATGTCATCAAGGCCCTCACCGCCGCAGGTGTCTACCAGGATATCGAGCGGGCCAAGGCCAGCCGGAAGGTCCGTGCAGGACGCGGCAAGATGCGGGGCAGGAAATACAAGCAGCGCAAGAGCCTGCTCATCGTCACGAAAAACGACGGACTGCTCTCAGCCCGGAACCTGCCGGGCGTTGACGTTGTCACCATCGACCAGCTGAACGTGGAACACCTTGCACCCGGCATGCAGCCCGGAAGGCTTACCGTCTGGACTGAAGGGGCTCTCACGCACCTCGGAGGGATTTCATGACCCTGAAATATCCGTTTGTCACGGAAAAGGCGATGGTGCAGCTGGAAGGCCAGAGCAAGCTCCAGTTCCTTGTCAGCAGGAATGCAACAAAGAACCAGATCAAGCGCGAGATCGAGAAATCATTCGAACAGAAGGTCACGGACGTCCGCACCCTGATGAACACCCACGGGGAGAAGAAGGCGATCGTGAGCTTTGAAAACGAGAAAGCTGCCGAGGAGATCCTCAGCAGGCTCGGCATAATGTAGGTGGGAATCATGGGACATCGTATTACAACACAGAGCAGGGGAAAAGGCGGCCCGACCTACCGCGCGCCATCTCACCGGTATAAGGCCGACCTGCGGCATGTCGGGGACAGTGCAGCCTCGATATCCGGTTCTGTTATCGACATCGAGCACGATCCGGCCCGGAACGCCCCAATCGCCCTCGTGAAACTTGAAGACGGGAAGAAGGTATACATCCTCATCACGGAAGGCGTCGGTATCGGCACGACCGTTGCCTGGGGAGCTGATGCCGAAGTCAGGAACGGCAACACGCTTCCCCTTGAGAACATCCCGACAGGGTCTTATATCTGCAATATCGAGTCACGCCCGAGCGACGGTGGCAAATTCGTCCGCAGCAGCGGCGTCCAGGCAATCGTTGTCGACAAGGCCGAGGGCCGGGTCGGCGTCAGGATGCCCAGCGGAAAGACCAAGTGGTTCAACGGCCACTGCCGTGCGACCATCGGGATCGTTGCAGGCGGCGGGCGTGTTGAGAAGCCCTTCGTCAAGGCAGGGACGAAATACCACAAGATGAAGAACACAGCCTCAAACTGGCCCCGGGTACGTGGCGTTGCAATGAACGTCATCGACCACCCGTTCGGTGGCGGTGGTCACCAGCATGCAGGCCGGCCAAAGACCATTGCACGCGGCACATCCCCGGGCAGGACTGTCGGTCATGTGGCTGCACGCAAGACAGGTAAGAGCAGGAAGTGAGCAACATGGCAGCACCCAGAAAAACCCAGAAAAGAATGCCGCGGCGGCGCGAGGAGTTCACGTACCGCGGCTATAAAATCGACGAGCTGAAGGCGATGGGGATACCCGATCTCCTGCCACTCATGCCGGCCCGTGCACGCCGCAAGGTGATCCGCGGCCTCTCCCGCGGGGAAGAGACCCTGATGGAGAAGATCCGCGACGGTGACCAGAAGATCAGGACGCACCTGCGGGAAATGATCATCCTTCCGGAGATGATCGGGCGCACCATCGAGATCTACAACGGTAAGGAGTTCGTGAAAGTCGAGTTCCAGCCGGAATCGGTCTTCCATTACCTTGGTGAATTCGCCCTCACCCGGAAAAGAGTCGCCCACGGGTCAGCCGGTATCGGTGCAACGCGGTCGAGCAAGTATGTACCCCTGAAGTGATGGATATGGCACGCGTTGAATATTCCAAAAAATTTGAAGGGGACATGTTTGCCCGCGGCAAGGTCAACGAGGCATCGGTCTCACCCAAGCACTCGATCGAGATTGCAAGTTTCATCCGGAACAAGCCGGTCAACGAAGCAATCGCGTACCTCAACGAGGTGACGGCACTGAAGAAGGCGATCCCGTTCCGGCGGTTCCGCCGGGACGTTTCCCACAAGCGCAGCCTCTCGGGCAACTGCCCTGCAGGGCGGTACCCGGTAAAGGCATCCCGGATCTACATCCGGCTTCTCGAATCCGTCAAGAAGAATGCCGAGTATCTCGGGCTCGATGCAGAGAACCTTACAATCATCCACGTCTCTGCGAACAGGGGCAGGGCGCACAAGGCAGTCTTCCCCCGCGCCATGGGACGGGCAACCCCCAAGGTGCGCGAGACCGTCAACATCGAAATTGTCGCCCGCGAGGTGGCGTAAATGGCAGTCGAGAGGAAATTTATCACAGAGGGTGTCCGGAAAGCCCGTGTGGAGAAGTACCTGACCCGCGAACTGAAGCGTGCAGGGTACGGCGGCATGGACATCGCCCGCACCCCGCTTGGGACGCAGGTCACCATCTTTGCGGAAAAACCCGGTATCGTGATCGGCAAGGGGGGCAAGCTTGTACAGCAGCTCACCCAGGATCTCGCCCAGAACTTTGGTGTTGAGACCCCTCAGATCGAAGTGCAGCAGGTCAGGGAGCCGAGCTTCAATGCCCAGATCATGGCAGAACGGCTTGCAAATGCTCTCGAACGCGGCTGGTATTTCCGTAAGGCAGGCACAAGCATCCTGCGCAGGGTCATGGACTCCGGAGCTCTCGGGTGCGAGGTCATCATTGCCGGCAAACTGACCGGCGCACGGGCACGAACCCAGAAGTTCACCGAAGGCTACATCAAGCACTGCGGGGAACCGAGCAACACGATCGTCGAGCGGGGTTACGCCATCGCCATCAAGAAACTTGGGGTAATCGGCGTCCAGGTCAAGATTGTCCCGGGCAATGCAAAGCTGCCCGATCACTTCGAGATAATCGAGCAGGAGAAGCCCGCGCAGAAATCAGCCGCAGCACCAGCAGATGATGCAGACACCGAGCCGGCGCTTCCCGATGAGATTAAAGAGGGCGGTGAACAGTGATGGCGCTCTTCAGGGCACGCGATGTCCACCAGCTCTCCGATGTCGAACTGCAGGAACAGATGGGCAAGCTCCGCATGGAACTTGTCCAGCATTATGGCAAGGTGAGCGCAGGCGGTGCCACGGAGAACCCGGGGCACATCCGCGAACTTCGCCGCACCATCGCGCGGATGATGACCGAGCAGAACCGCAGGAGAACCGCATGATCACGCCCCAGAACATCCTCGCCCACGAACTTGTCGGGCTGGATGTTCTGGTGACAGCCGCCAGCAACCCCTCTCACCGGGGGATTTCCGGTCGCATCGTCGATGAGACAAAAAATATGCTTGTGATAAAAACCGCGTCAGGTATCAGCAAGGTACCCAAGCAGCACAGCATATTCCGGTTGGCCCTTCCGGGCAACAGGATTGTTGAGATCGATGGATCGGCAGTGACGCTGGCCCCTGAAAAACGGATCAGCCTGCTATCTAGAAAGAGGATACCATAATGGCACGAAACATTGGATTGAACGTCCCGGCTCCTGAGCAGGAGTGCAAGGACGTTAATTGTCCGTTCCACGGCACTTTACCGGTGCGCGGCCAGGTGATCACCGGTAAAGTCGTGAGCGATCGAATGATGGGAACGGTCGTAGTTGCACGCAATTACCTGCACTACGTCCGGAAATACAAGCGGTACGAGAAACGCAGCTCCAAGATTCATGCCCACAACCCCCCGTGCGTCCAGGCAAAGACCGGCGACACTGTGAAAATCGCAGAATGCCGCCCGCTTAGCAAGAGCACGACGTTTGTGGTAGTTGAGGTGGAAAAACCATGAAGGCAAAGCAGTCGACTATCCCGCGCGCACTTGCTACCGGGACAAGACTTGCCTGTGCCGACAACACCGGAGCAAGGACCGTGCAGATCATCTCGGTCTTCGGTTACCACGGTGTCAGGCGCCGCCAGCCCAAACTGGGACTGGGGGACATCTGCACTTCGAGCGTCCAGAAAGGCACGCCCGACATGCGCCGCAAGCTTGTGAGAACTGTCGTCATACGGCAGAAAAAGGAGATGCGCCGGCCCAACGGGCTTCGCGTCTCGTTCGAGGACAACGCGGTTGTCATCGTCGATGAAAAGAACGAGCCGAAGGGTACCGAGATCAAGGGCCCTGTCGCCCGGGAAGTTGCCGAGCGGTTCCCGAAACTCGGTTCAATGGCAACGATCATCGTGTGAGGTGAAAAGAGCATGCGAACTGCAAGCAAACAACCGCGAAAGCAGAGAAAGGCCCGTTTCACCGCACCGGCGCACGAGAGAACACGGTTCCTGAACGCCCCCCTGTCATCGGCCCTCCGGGAGCAGTACGGGAAGAAGACCCTACGGGTCATCAAGGGCGATACCGTCAAGGTCACCCGCGGGGATTCCGCAGGTGAGGAAGGTCTCGTGGATCTTATCGATACCGGACGGGCAAAAATCGTGGTCCACGGTGTCTCCCTGACCAAGTCGGATGGCACCGAGGTGCCCCGCAAGGTTGATCCATCCAAAGTCGAGATCACCAAACTGAACCTGAATGACAAGCGCCGTGAAGAAAAACTGGGGGAGGGGAAGTAAATGTCAGACCATCTGAAACGCCTGAACGCTCCGGAGTCATGGCACATCTCGAAGAAAGTTTCGAAGTTCGTTACAAAGACTGCAGCCGGACCGCACAATGCAAACGCGATGCCGGTTGCCGTCTGGCTGCGTGACCGGATGGGTTTTGCCCGGAACATGAAAGAGGTCAAGCAGATCCTGTCCCAGAAGGATGTCATCATCAACGGGCGCCCGTGCAGGGATCCGAAGATGGGCATCGGTCTCTTCGACATCATCGCAATGCCCAAGATCGGGAAATACTACCGTATCCTGCGGGATGACGCAGGGCGGCATGCACCCGTCGAGATCAGTGCGGACGAGGCAAAGGTCAGGTTCTGCAAAGTCAGGAACAAGACGATAATTACCGGCGGCCGTGTCCAGCTCAACCTGAGATTTGGCGCAAACGTGATTGCGGACAACACATACAAACCCGAAGACACTGTCGTCGTCTCGCTGGAACCTGAAACACGGTTCAAGATCCTGAATCACTTCCCGTTCGCTGTCGGCAACATGGCGATGGTCATCGGGGGGCGGCATTCCGGGAAAGTTGCCCGGGTCGTAGACATCATCAAGACCACGGGAAGCGTCCCGAACAAGGTGATCCTTGAAGACGCTGAGACCAAGAGCCGGTTCGATACGATCACGCCCTACATCTACATGATTGGCAGGGAGACACCGGCAATCACCATCCGGGGGAATAACCAGTGACCTCAATGCGCGATGTCTACATCGACAAGGTGGTTGTCCATATGGGCGTTGGCGAGAGCGGGGAAAAGCTCGTAAAAGCCGAAGAGATCATGAAGACGATCACGAAACAGACCCCGGTCAGGACGATAGCAAAGAAGACCCAGCCGGCGTTCTCCATCAGGAAGGGTGCGCCAATCGGCTGCAAGGTGACCCTGCGCGGCAAGCCTGCACAGGAGTTCATTAAGACAACCCTTGGGATCGTCGAGCGGGTCCTGTTCGACAACCAGTTTGACAAGACCGGTAACTTCTCCTTCGGGATCGAGGAGCACACCGATTTCCCCGGCATGTCGTACGACCCCCAGATCGGCATCTACGGTATGGATATCAATGTCGTACTCGAGCGCCGGGGGATCAGGATTACCCGCCGGCGCGTGGAGCAGAGAAAGCTCCCGGCAAAACAGCGCGTGAACAAGACGGACGCGATAGCGTTCCTCAAGCAGCAGTACCAGGTGGAGGTGCGCTGATGGCAGGAGAGAGAAAGAAGAAATACGGTCGCGGCGCGAACGAGTGCAAGATGTGCGGGCGCAAGCAGGGGCTTGTGCGCAGGTATCACATCATGTTCTGCCGGCAGTGCTTCCGCGAATGGGCGCCCAGGATGGGCTTTAAAAAGATGAGCTGAGGCAGATCATGGCACGTTTGAATACCATAGCTGACGGGATGTGTACCCTCAAGAACGCCGGGGATACCGGCAAGTCCGAATGCATAATCGAACCCGCGAGCAAGCTCCTTGGAGCCATGCTCCGGATCATGCAGGAAGCCGGGTATATCAAAGGCTTCGAGTTCGTCGAAGACGGCCGGGGCGGACAGCTTGTCGTTCACCTTTCCGGAAAGATCAACAACTGCGGTGCGATTACCCCGCGATTCTCGGTCAAGATTGATGAGATGGAATACTGGGAGAAGCAGTACCTCCCGGGCAAGAACTTCGGGCTCCTCATGCTCTCCACGTCTCAGGGCGTCATATCGCATGAGCAGGCGCGGAAATCCGGGATCGGCGGCGAGCTGCTCGGGTACGTCTACTGAGGTGCATCATGACAGCAGTACGAAAAGTCAGGATTCCTGACGGTGTCAAGGTGCAGGTTGACGGCACCCTCCTCAAGGTCAGCGGTCCGAAAGGGCAGATCGAGCGGAACATCCGTTTCCCCCAGGTATCGGTCACAACCGACGGCAACGAGGTTGTCATTGCAACCCCGTCGAACAGAAAGGAGACTGTCGCGATGGTCGGGACCCTGGAAGCCCATGCCAAGAACATGTGCAAGGGCGTTACCGAAGGGTTCGAATACCGCATGAAGGTCGTGTTCAGCCACTTCCCGATCCAGCTCAAACTCCAGGGCAACCGGCTCGAGATCAACAATTTCCTTGGCGAGAAGAAAGCGCGGTATGCCCGTATCGAGCAGGGAGTAACCGCCAAAGTCGGCACCGATGAAGTTGTCCTGACCGGTGCAAACCGCGAACTGGTCGGCAATTCCGCGGCGAATATCGAACACGCGACCCATATCCGGAACCGCGATCCGCGGGTGTTCCAGGATGGGATCTTTATCGTCCAGAGGGGTTGAAGCAGAATGGCAGATGAAATCAGACGGCTTATCCGTGTCCGCACTGACAAAGGCGCACGGTTCAAGCGCGACGGCTTCGGCAAGAAACCCCAGCTCGCGGATTCCTGGAGGAAACCCCGGGGTCAGCACAACAAGCAGAGGGAGCAGAAGAAGGCAAAAGGGGCACTGCCCAAACCCGGGTTCGGAAGTCCCGTCGCAGTACGGGGCATGCACCCGAGCGGGTTCTTCGAAATCCTGGTTTACAAGATCGACGATCTTGAAGGGCTCAACCCTAAGACCCAGGCAATCCGTATTGCCGGAACTGTCGGGGGCAGGAAGCGGGCGGTTATCCAGGAGAAGGCGCTCACCGCCGGACTCCGGGTGCTGAATGCAAAGGCAGCGGCACCTGAAAAGAAACCGGAGCAAAAAGCTGCTGAAGACAAGAAGAAGGCCGGAAAGCAGGAACCGGTAAAAGAGAAAGGAAAGGCGGAGAAGAAGGAGAAAAAATCCGCCCCTGCAAAAGAGGCAAAGCCGGCAGCTGCGAAGAAGAAAGAGGCGCCAGAAGAGAAGAAATCGCCTGCAAAGAAGGAGAATCAGGCTGCAAAACCCGAGCCTGCGGACACAAAGAAGGCAGAAGAGCAAAAACCAAAGGCAAAAAAGCCTGCGGAAAAGTCAGCTGCCAAGGCAAAACCAAAAAAGGAGTCCCAGGTAAAGGAAGAGACTTCCGCTGAAACAAAAACCGCAAAAAAGGCGGCAGTCAGACCTAAGAAGAAACCTGCAAAGGAAGGTGAAGAGCAATGAGCGATCTTGCAAGCCAGAAACGTATCGTTGCCTCAATCCTCAAGTGCGGTGTCAACCGTGTCTGGTTTGACCCGGAGCGGCTCTCCGACATCGAGAACGCCATCTCCCGTGAAGACTTAAGGAAGCTTGTTTCCGAAGGCGTTGTCAAAGCACGCCAGAAGAAAGGCGTGAGCCGTGGCAGGGCGCGGGCATTTGCAGCAAAACGCTCGTACGGGCACTGCAAAGGGCCCGGGCGCCGGAAAGGCGCTGCAGGAGCACGCAACGCCAGCAAGCGGGCATGGATCCAGAAGATCCGTGCGATCCGGAAGGCGCTCATTACCCTCCGGGAAGCCGGGACAATCGATCCGCATGTCTACCGCATCATCTACCGCAAAGCGGCAGGCGGACAGTTCAGGAGTGTCGCGCACATGAAAACACAACTGGAACTCCACACGGGGAGGATGAAGTAACATGGCAACAGGACCACGCTACATTGTTCCCTACCGGCGGAGGAGGGAAGGAAAGACCGACTATTACCAGCGCACAAAACTGGTAGTTGCCGACGTCCCCCGCATGGTTGTCCGGAAGACAAACCGGCACATCATCGTCCAGCTGGTAACCGCGGAGATGGACGGGGACAGGACCCTGGTGGCAGCAAACTCATCCGAGCTTGCAGAACTCGGCTACAAGGGATCCCTCTCCAACACTCCCGCAGCATATCTTACCGGGCTGCTCTTTGCCGCAAAGGCAAAGAAGGCGCAGTATACTGGAGCGGTACTGGATATCGGGCTGCACCGCGCAACTCCCGGGGCACGGGTTTTCGCCGCCCTGAAAGGGGCTGTTGAAGGAGGCCTCGATGTGCCGCACGGGGAGGAGATCCTTCCCGATGATGCACGGGTAAAAGGCAGCCATATCGCCGCAAACAACAAGAACGCCGGCGATCTGGTGAAGAATGTCGAACAGGTGGCAGACGCCATCAAGAAGGAGCTGGTATAGATGGCTTACGAGAAAGAAGAGTGGCGCCCGGTCACCGGTCTGGGAAAGCTCGTCGCGTCCGGAGAGCTCAAGAGCATCGACCAGGTGCTCGAGAGCGGACGACCGATCAAGGAGCCCCAGATCGTCGATGCATTCCTCCCGGACCTCGAGGACGAGGTTCTCGATATCGCGATGATGCAGCGAATGACGGACTCTGGGCGACGGGTGCAATTCCGCGCCGTGGTCATTGTCGGGAACCGGAACGGGTATATCGGCTTTGGCCAGGGCAAGGATGTGCAGGTCGGCGATGCGATCAAGAAGGCGATCACAAAGGCGAAGATGAACCTCATCAAGGTAAAGCGGGGCTGCGGCAGCTGGGAATGCGGCTGCGATGTGACCCATTCCATTCCGATGCAGGTCCAGGGAACCGCGGGGAGCGTCCGGGTGACGCTGAAACCGGCGCCGCAGGGTATCGGGCTCGTGACCGGTGAAGTGAGCAGAAAAGTGCTCGAGCTTGCCGGCATCAGGGATGCATGGACCTTCGCGCGTGGGCAGACCAGGACGACGATCAACTTTGCCAAGGCCACGTTCAATGCACTCAAGCAGACGAATATGACCCGGATTGGAGGGACCCCGTAATGTACGCGGTCGTACAGGTCCGTGGTGTCGTGAACACGAGAAAGGACATCAAGGACACGCTCAAGATGCTCCGGCTCCACCACATCAACCACTGTGTGCTGGTCTCGGACTCCCCGGAAAACCTCGGCATGATCCGGAAGGTCAAGGATTATATCGCCTACGGCGAGGTCGATGCCGCAACCATCGAGACTCTCCTGCGTACCCGCGGGAGGCTGATGGGCGATCTGGCAATCACCGACGAGTACGTCAAGACAAACTCGTCCTTTGGGAACATCGCCGATTTCGCGAAGGCGCTTGCCGCAGGAGAGAGCCGGCTGAAGGATATACCCGGGTTAAAACCCGTGCTCCGGCTTCACCCCCCGCGCAAGGGATACCGGACCACCAAGCGGACCTTCACCCAGGGTGGAGCGCTTGGGTATTATGGTCAGGAGATCAATACTCTGCTCATTAAGATGAGGTGACAAGGATGCCAACCAACAAGCGATCAAAGTACCGCGGCACGCGTACCTGTGGCGGCGGTACCCATAAGAACCGCCGGGGTGCAGGCAACCGGGGCGGCAGGGGGCGCGCGGGTATCAATGCCCATCACTTTGTGAAGTGGTACATGGAATTCGGAGGGCCGGTCTATGGCAAGGATGGATTCTATAACCAGACGCACGAGACTGTCGCGACCATGGATATCGGCATCATCGACCAGATCGTGCCGTCGCTGCTCGCACAGGGTGCGGCAAAACAGGACGGGGACGCCGTAGCCATCAATGCCGCCGATATCGGCATCGAAAAGGTGCTGGGTAGTGGAAAGGTAACCCGGAAACTGAACATCTCCGCACCTGCATTTTCAGAAACCGCAAAAGTGAAGATCGAGAAGATGGGCGGCAAGGTGCAGGTTACCTCATAACCTCTGAATTTTTTTGGTGAAACTATGGGAGAATTGCTGGATCGAATGGAACCGCTGCTCGCTGCGATGCCGGCGGTCAAGAGCTCTGAAGGACATGTCCACTTCAAGAACAAACTGATGTGGACGCTTGCAGTGCTTGTCCTGTATTTTGCGCTGACCAACATCCCGGTGTTCGGCCTAAGTTCCGGTGGACAGGATATCTTCAACTATTACCGTGCCCTCCTTGGAGGGTCCTACGGGTCGATTGTCCATCTCGGTATCGGGCCGATTGTAACGGCATCCATCGTACTCCAGCTCCTGAAGGGTGCGGATATCCTCCATATCGATACAAGCGAAACCCGTGGCCAGGTCATGTACATGGGGCTCCAGAAGATCCTCATTATTGTCATGATCATAGTCGAGGCGGCCCCGAACCTGATCGGCGGTTATATGACCCCGGATGCAACGGTTGCGGCCACATTCTTCGGCGGCAATACGTTCCTTGTGTCCGTCCTCATCTTCCTCCAGCTCTGTATCGGTGGTTTCCTCATCTTCATGCTTGATGAGGTCGTAACGAAATGGGGTATTGGCTCCGGTGTCGGGCTCTTCATCATTGCCGGTATCTCCCAGGCGCTCGTCAACGGGTTCATCAACTGGATGCCGGTCTCCGATCCCTATCCGGTCGGGTTCTTCCCGCGACTGGTTGCCATCGGCCTTGACGGCGCAAATTACCTCCAGTATTTCGGACCAAACCTTCTTGCATTCGTCACTACCATTGCAATATTCCTCATCATCGTGTACGTGGAATCAACGCGTATCGAGATCCCGCTCGCCCACGCACAGGTCCGGGGTGCGCGTGCACGGTTCCCGGTCAAACTCATCTATGCCAGTGTGCTCCCGATGATCCTTGTCCGTGTCCTGCAGGCAAACATCCAGATGCTGGGGATGTTCTTATCAAATATCGGCATCACTGTCCTGGGTACGTTCAACGGACAGACCCCGGTAAACGGCCTGATGTACTTCCTTGCCCCGATAAACGGACCCCAGCAATGGATGTGGTGGACGACCGATCTCGGCCATCCCGTCTGGGAAGTCCTGCTGCGCATGGGAATCGATATCACGTTCATGGTGGTCGGAGGTGCGATCTTCGCCCTTTTCTGGATCAAGACCGCAGGGCTCGACTCCAAGGATGTCGCCCGGCAGATCCAGCTCTCGGGGATGTCGATCCCCGGCTACCGGCGCAACCCGCAGGTCCTGGAGAAGTACCTCGACCGGTATATCCCCAAGGTGACGATCATCGGCGGGGTCTTTATCGGCATCCTGAGTGTTGTCGCAAACCTCTTCGGTGTCATCGGGGACGTCAGCGGGACCGGGCTTCTGCTGACCGTCAGTATCACCTACCGGCTCTACGAGGAGATCGCGAGCCAGCAGATCATGGAGATGTACCCGTTCATGCGGACATTCTTTGGGAAGGAATAACCAAAGAGAGATGCTAAGACAGGAATGGGGAAAACCATGGCCGGAAAGAAAGTTATCATCACCGGGGTTCCGGGTGTCGGGAAGACAACCGTTGTTAACGAGGCGTTAAAAAATCTCAAGGACGAAGGGATCGAATACCAGTCGATCAATTTCGGGTCGTTTATGTTCGATCTCGCAAAATCGGAGGGTATTGTCAGCGATCGGGACCAGATGCGGTCGCTCGACAGGACCATCCAGAAACGCCTCCAGCAACATGCCGCTCAGGCGATTGCGAAGGTTCCGGGAAATGTCCTGATCGACACCCACGCCTCGGTCAAGACCCCGAAAGGTTATCTTGCCGGGCTGCCCGAGTGGGTGCTCCGGGAGATCATGCCCGACATCATCGTCCTTGTTGAAACCGATGATGACCAGATCCTGATCCGCAGGCTCTCCGATGAAACCCGGAGCCGGGACAAGGAAGGTTCGAAAGCCATTGCCGAACACCAGCAGTTCAACCGTGCAATCGCCGCATCCTATGCCATGCTGACCGGCTGCACGATAAAGATCGTTGTCAACGCGGATTTCCTCCTCGAACGCGGCGCAGAGGACCTGGCTGCGGTCCTCAGGTGAAAAACTCATGAAAACGGGCGAGATCTGGGAGAAATACGGGCTTTACATAGCCCTTCTCTTCATGATGCTGATGATGTTCTCGTACAGCATCGAACCCCTCCGCGTAGGGGTAGGTAAGGCGCTGGACTCGGTCTTTGCACCGCTCGTTCTGGGCTTTAACATCCCGTTTTTTATCCTGATTGTCATCCTGTCGGCATTCACCGGTCTCTACTCATCGATCATCCAGAAGTACACGATTGACTATGATAAGATGAGCGAAGTTCAGGAACGGATGAAGGAGTTCCAGAAGGAATTCCGTGAAGCCCAGTTGTCACAGGACGAGAAGAAGATCAGGAAGATGGAAGCAAAGCAGCAGAAAGTGATGAAAGAGCAGATGGAGATCTCGCAGCAGCAGTTTAAACCGATGGCATACATCCTCGTGCTGACCGTCCCCATCTTCTTCTGGCTTCTCTACCGGTTAAGCCAGATCAATTCAACGATCGTCCTGCCGTTTGCAGGTCTGCATAACCTGAATGATGCCGTCCTCTGGTTCATTCCTGCCTGGATCCTCTGGTACATGATCTGCTCGATAACCATCAGCCAGGTAATCCGGAAGGCGCTGAATATCGGGGGAATCTGATGCGGATCACCGTGAGCGGACTGCCCGGGAGCGGCACAACCTCACTTTCCCGCCATCTTGCGGAACGCCACGGTATGACCATGATTTCGGCAGGGGAGGTCTTCCGGCAGCTTGCAAAAGAGCACAACCTCGGACTTGCAGAGTTTGGCAGGCTGGCCGAAGAGGACCCCTCGTACGACAAGATGATCGATGCACGGCAGAAAGAGATTGCCGAAACACGCGACAACATCATTGTCGAAGGCCGCCTCTCGGGCTGGATGGTGGAGAACGCGGACCTGAAGATCTGGCTGTACGCCCCGACAGGCTGCCGGATCTCGCGGATCGTATCGCGGGACGATGTCGCAGATACCGCGACAGCGGAGAAGATTACGCTTGAACGGGAACGCTGTGAAGCGGGCCGGTACCGGCTGTATTATGACATTGACATTAACGATCTCTCGATTTACCACCTCATTCTCAACTCGGAGCACTGGGATGTTGCCGGGCTTGGTGCTATTGTCGATACCGCGATCGCGGGACTTCGCAGACCATCTGCACCAGAGAAGGGCGCCGGTTCCTGATGGCGGCAGTCTCCCCGTTACCTGAAGTGCGGCTTGTCAGGAGCTGGGACAGCGGCCAGATTGTTGCGCTGTATACGGCCGGCGGATGGTGGAAAGAGGAGTACGATCCTGCCGGCCTGCCTGAACTTATTGCCGGAAGTTTTCTCTTTGCTGTCGCTGTCGATCTGACGACGGGCACAGCTGTCGGGATGGGGCGGGTGATCTCCGACGGAGTATCTGACGGGTATATCCAGGATCTGGTTGTCCTCCCGGAATACCGCAGGAGCGGTATCGGCAGGCAGATAGTCTCCCTCCTTGTCAGGTCATGCCAGGAACGGGGAGTCAGCTGGATCGGGCTCGTATCCCAGCCCGGGTGCGAGGAATTTTATGCGGATCTCGGGTTTGTCCGGATGGAAGGATTTATTCCCCTCCTGTATGAAGGGGATGCCTGAATGAGCCGGCTCTCCTTTGAAGACTTCTCCCCGGTAACTCTCGAAGACCGTGCGTTCTTTGCAGGGCACTATACCCGCTACCCCCAGGTGCACAGCGACAATACTTTCACCAACATGGTCTGCTGGAACCATTTTGCCAATTACCGGTATGCATATGTCGACGGGGCGGTCATTCTTTCGAGCACGATTGGCAGCAGGACCCGGTTCCGGCTCCCGATCGGGCCCCGCGATCCCGATCTTGTCCGGGTGGTCCTTGATCTTGCATTCGAGATCGGGGACGACGAACCGGTCGTCCTCATCGGTCCCGAATCAGCCGGATTTGTAAAATCCCTCTGCCCGGGTATTACCATCTCCCCGGACAGGAACCATTTTGAATATGTGTACCGGTCCTCGGATCTCGCAACCCTCCACGGGGGCAAGTACCTTTCCATGCGGCGCCAGCTCAACCGGTTCAGGAAGAACTGCGCCTATACTGTTGAGCCGGTAACACCCGCGAACCATGCTGAAATTAAAGAATTCCTGATCAAGTGGTGCGAATGGAAGGGGTGCGAGAGTGGCGATCCCGTTCTTGCGCACGAGAAAGATGCGGTCTTTTTTGCGGTTGATAATTTTTACGCGCTGGGAATTTCCGGGCTGGTGATCCGGGTTGACCAGAGAATCGGCGCCCTCTCGCTCTTCGAACCGCTCAATTCCGATACGGCACTCGTGCATTTTGAGAAGGGGCTGCCGGACTGCGAGGGAATCTACAAGGCCATCAATGCTGAGGCCGCAGCGCTCCTGGCGAAGGATTACCCGTTCATAAACCGGGAGAGCGATCTGGGGGTTGCCGGCCTTCGCGAGGCAAAGCTGCGCTATCACCCCCATCATATGGTCGAGGTGTACTCGGTCCACCGGAATAACTGATTGTTGTGGGCCTTTTCCGGGATTCCTGATATCGGCAGTCCGGTCTTTAAAGCCCCATCTGGATCAGTGCCACAATGCCGGAGTAAATGATATTGACGGCAATGGCGGCAAGGAACATGCCGAGGACTTTGCCCATGATATCCGTTACAACGTCCCCGAGGATCTTCTGGATGTCTGCTGCGAAGTAGAGGATCAGCCATGTCGCTGCCAGTGCGAACGTTATGGCGATGAACGGGGTGAGAATACCGTAACTTTTAGAGAGCAGCATGACGGTGGTGATTGCACCGGGCCCGCAGAGGAGCGGTGTCCCGATGACGACACCGGCAGGAGTCGTGGACCGCTCTTTATCGTTCTTCCCGATATCGATCCCGAGGGTTTCCTGGATACCGAGGATGAACAGCAGGATCCCTCCGGCAATCTGGAACGTGGGGAGATTCAGCCCGAGGATCTCAAAAACAAAGGTGTTGCAGAACAGGAACAGGTACATCAGCCCGCCGGCGACAGCGATGGCGATGCACGCCTGCCTGTGGATCTCGGCAGGGGGCTGCCCTTTGGTCATTGCGGCGAAGATTGGGACGCTGAGCAGGGGATCGAGAATGACGAAGAGGGCGGCAAACGAGTAGAGGACGCCGGCAACAAGATCCATCATCAGACAATCCCAAGTATATGTGATCTTCCGGTTTATAGTGTTGCACGCAAATCCCCGGGTTTCCTGTCGTAAACATACTGCCCGGGTACCACATGGCAAACCACATTTTCGGTTTTAGTGTCACTATCGCCAGCATAATACAGGGAAACGGTCATCATCCTATAATACACGCCTTGCGGTCTGACGCGGGGAGTGACCTTTACGGAGACGATCCATGCCAAAAGCAGCAGCAAAACCTGAGAAAAAATCCGCGATACAACCGGGATCCAGAACGACTGCCGGTAAAAAACCTCCTGCAGAAAAACGACCGGCCGGGAAAAAGAAAGAAACGGTATCCAAATCCCCCGTCGTTGTCCGTTATAAATGCCGGGTTTGCGGGTATATCTATTCCCCGCTCAGGGGCGAACCGCACAACGGGATCCCAAAAGGCACTGCATTTGAAGATCTCCCGGATACCTATGTCTGCCCGGTTTGTGGATTTCAAGGCAAGGGAAAGATCGGCAAATGGGGGTTCGACGAGTGGCACCCGACCCGGTATATCTGTTCCGTGTGCGGGTATGTCTATGACGAGAAGAGAGGAGAACCACATCGTGGGATACGACCGGGAACGAAATTTGAAGATCTGCCCGATGATTACCGCTGCCCGGTCTGTGCCCTCGATCCCAGGATCACAAAGGCGTTCGGGAATGTTGTAAAACAGGGGTTTGCACCTCTCGATACTGCCTGATACGGATACCCTATTTTACATTTCCGGTTTTCATCGAATCCGGATTGGATTGATTGGAGGTAGTAATTGCCAGTACAACGGGCCTTAAAGAGAATGGGGTTCCAATCCTCACCTATTATCTTCCGGCAGGAGGATGATAGTAGTGATTCATATGGATCTCCCAGAGCTTCTCGAACGGGCCCATGAAAAAACAAAGACCGGACGGTACGAGGATGCTGTTGCGCTCTATGAAAAGGTGCTCCTCATTGACGGGATGAACCTTGTTGCGATAGAGCAGACCGGCCGTGCTCTCTATAATCTCGGCAGGCAAGAAGAGGCAATAACCTGGTACGACCGGGCGCTCGCACTCAGTCCGTCATCGGTACCGGTTCTTTTCCAGAAAGGGTATACCCTGCGGAAGATCCGTCGTTACAAAGAGGCAATCCAGTGTTTTGATTCCGCCCTGGCAATCGATCCTGGTTATCTTTTTGCGGTCAGCAACAAGGGCTACTCGCTCAACGAGCTGGGCAGGTATCCCGAGGCGATTGCCTGTTTTGACATAGTGCTCAAAGAGAGCCCGCAGAACATCCGTGCCATGACCGCGAAGGGGATATCCCTGCGGGAGATGGGGAAGAACGAAGAAGCGCTTGCCCTGTTTGAGAAGGCCATCCTGATCAATCCAGTCAATTCGTTTGTCCTGTACCAGAAAGCAGTAACCCTGAAAAATCTCGGGAGAATAGAGGAAGCCGAATCTGTTGTCCGGATGGTCAATTTCCCGCAGGGACCCAGGACCCGGTAACCCTGTTTTTAATCTCCTGGATTTGTAGAGAACCATTAAAGTTTTGGATGTTCCCGCGGAAGAATCGCCGGGGATTCCACGCGAAACGCAATCCCTGCAGATGAACCCGGAAGCGGGCACCCCCTCTTCAACCTGAGTGTGGGGGGTGCCACCATCAGTACGGCCGACCCTGTGCAGGGGGTTGTTGGGGGGTAATCGATCCAAAAGGTGGGGGGGTAGCTGATCGGTCATAGGTGGGGGTACCCACCCATCCTGCACGCGAAATTACGGTTACCGGGATGGACGCTTCGTCGGAGGCTGCGATTATGAACCGTGAGGGTACCCCCACCTTTGCGCATGAGAGGGGGTACCCACCCCCAGTACGGCCGACCCCATGCGGGGGATCGCGATGGGTAATCGATCGAAGGGGCGGGGGTGGCCGGTTGCGGACGCAGGTGGGGGGTGCTACCCTCTCTCCGACGGACTGCTGCGAAAAATACCCGGGTTTCCGGGGATCCCGGAGGGGGTAAACGCTGTCCTGGGTGGGGGGGCAGGCTGAGGGAATGAAGGGGGGGTCCCCCTGCCGGTTGAGCGGGTAGGGGGACGGTTGGCCGGAACATTCTCTTACGCGACGAGATGATTAAGTTTGGATATCCGGTCGTATCTGCAAAAATCCAGTTCTCTTTCTAAAAACCAGGAAAAAATTTAGATGATTTAGATGAGTTTGAAGATTGGGTGGCTCTCTGCCTTGCACTCGATACCGAGCTGGCGGGTTGCCTCCAGGACTGTGATATCCGTGTATGCCTGTGCGGTGATCATTGCTTCGACATTCTCGATAGGCCCGTACATAATGAGGTCGGCACCGAGCGTGCTTGCAATCATGTTGCAGCCGATATCGGGTGCGGACCATGCAGCCTGCTTGATCCCTTCCATACCGCCAAGGTAGTGGTGGCTCATCTGCTCCAGGAGGAGGTCTTTTCCTTTGTAGCCTTCTGCAAGGACCGAGGGAGTCTTGCTCGTGCCCTTCCAGCGCTTGAGCCAGGTCCATGAAACGGTCATGTTGTGGTATGCACCACCTGTCGGGTAACCGTGAATTGCCTTGCAGGCAAGGATCTCACGGTACGAGCCACCGGATCCAAGGCCGAGCGGGGTTGCCGCCGTGTCCAGGATCGGGCGGGTAATGCCGCACTCTTCTGCAATCGGGATCATGCCCTTTGCCTGGCCGGCGACGCCGCCCTCGACAAGGGTCTTTTCCCTGCCGGCGACTGACGGGTCACCGGGGTTGAATGCGAGGACGATTGCTGCATCGACATCGCTGTTCTTCAGGGCCTCGATGTTCTCTGCCGGGATCGAACCGTTGATCGAGTTGTAGATCGCACGCTTGGCAAGCCCGACTTCGGTCACGTACTTGCATGCATGTGCAAGTGCCTTGGGTGCCGATGAGTCCATCAGGAACGCGGTCTTGTTGTCGATGGAATCGAACCAGCTGAAGTAGCTCTCGAATGCTTCGCCGTACTCCGCGATGATCTGGATGAAGTGCGGAATACCGGTTAAATCGGAGAGAACCTGGCACCGGTTCCAGAGTGCCTCGGCCTTTGCCTTGTCGATGACACCCTTGTGGTCGTCCTTTACAACCTCGTGCTTGCTATAGAAGATCGAAGCACCCAGTACGGTCGGGTACTCGCCCGGCTGACCACCGATCTTGGTGCCGTTGAAGTCCCAGACACTCTGCTCTTTTTCAAATCTGAACATGTTGATTTACACCTCCATTACACCATTGCCATCAGTTTCTGCAAGAGGAACAGCAGCATCACGAATACGGTCAGTCCTGCGACAAGGCCGTAGAGGATACCGATATCCCGTCCAATCTTCCTGCCTGTGCGCTGTGCAACTTCTGCATCCACGAACTCGAGTCTCTTCTCGATCTTGTCGAGTCTCTTCTCGATCTCGAGGAACTGCGGGTTTGCACCTGCTGCAGCGACTTCCGCGCCGCCACCGGCTGCTTCCTTGACCTCAACGACCATGGCGTCACCGGCGAACGCGCCGGGGTCTTTCGCCTTGAGTTCATTGATCTTGGCCTTGATAGCGCCGAGATCTTCAGATTCCATGA
>Ga0116171_10000589_pt1 | contig 38538 bp, 22 predicted proteins | sample AD_JPNHW2_MetaG_FD_89798 | JGI IMG/M metagenome (GOLD analysis project Ga0116171, IMG submission 89798) | Active sludge microbial communities of municipal wastewater-treating anaerobic digesters from Japan - AD_JPNHW2_MetaG | ecosystem: Engineered > Bioreactor > Anaerobic > Digestate | place... | reverse complement strand
GCCTTATCAGGATAAACAATCTGAAAACTGATCACTTTGTTTGTGTTCAGGAAGCTGATTTTAACAATGGAGTTCATTGTCACAACATCGACAGGAATCTCCTGAGGTTCAACCACTTTAGCTGAATTTAATTCATTCAGTAAAATTTCTGCTTCAGCGGCATTGATAGAATTGGTGAGTTTTGCTTTTTTGATACTATCCATGATTCTGGAAAAATCAAGCTTGCTCAAAATTATTCTGTTCATAATGTATTGATATTAAGTGGTTTCAAAAAAATAAAGATAATCAATATTTGGTGAAAGAACAAATATCTGAAGATCCATGGAAATATGTGGGGAGTCTGTTTTTCTGACCTCAGTTTAAATGGAAACCCTGGCTTTTCAGTTCGACAGCAGTAAAATATTCGTACATATCCGACATGATCGGATAGTCCCAGCAACCCATTGTGTGATATAATTCGCCTCCGAATCCTGTTTTAAATCTGTATAATCCAAAGAGGGGATGAGAAGGATCGGGATTAGGTGATACTCCAAACATATCATATTCCGTACATCCTTTTGCTTTAGCCAGTTTTATTGCTTCCCACTGAACAGCATAAGATGCCATCAGGTTTTTATGATGAGATGCCGAAGCTCCATACAGATAAGTCCCCCGGTTCCCGGTTAAAACAAGGAACATTGCCGAAAGCGGCATTTTGTCTATACCTGCTATCAGCAGGAACACTTCAGCCGGTGATTGGGTATTGTTAGCCCGGCTGGTTAATACTGCCCTGAAATAATCGATATTGTGTAAGTAAAAACCATTTCTTGCAGCTGTTTCAGTATATAACCTGTACCATGTATCAAGGTTCTCAATACCGGCAATGTTTACTGTTACTTCTTTCCTGGCCGATAATTCAATATTATACCTTGTTTTTGGCTTCATTGACATTTTAATATCAGCAAGATCTTTTTTGAGATCGAGAAAGATTGTGTTTGAAGGCAGTATATTAGATAAACATTTTTTAAAATTCCAGCTTATAGTATTGTGATTAAAGCGGAACTCCTGAAATTTATTATCGGGAGGACCAATCCAATATCCCTTGCAGTCATAAAAGTCATCCTCTTTAGCCCATAGTGATTCCCACGAAAGATCATATCTGATAAGAATACAGTTTTTCGGCAGGTAGGGGCGAAGACATTCAGATAATTCTTCGAGAAATGTTCCCTGGTTCTGAGCAAGAGGTTCAATCTCAGGGCCATAAGGAACATAAGCCATTGTGTATTTATTATCAATTTGCTTAATAATTACCAGTATATCACCAATAATAGTATAATCTTTTTTGGGAACATCATAGATATCAGAGCTTCTCACTTTAAAGTTACATGCAATGGAACGTACTCCCAGTTCTTTCTTTACCTCCGACCAATAAGCGGTCTGCTGAACGATTGATGTTTTAAATACCTCTTCTATATCTTTATGTCTAAATTCCTTTAGCATGATCGATTTGTGGTTATAATTATGAAAATTGCCGGATACGTGCAAGATAGCCACAAAAGTTCAGAATATAAAAATTATTGTGTGATAAATAGTTACTGATACTAACTGTATTATGGGATAAACACTGATAATGCGTCTATTACTTTAATATTACATCTTCAAATCTATTTGTCTGGCTGTTTATTTTGTTATGTAATTGAAAGTCGGCTATCCTGGTATAAATATTTCTCCAGAGAAGATATTCAGAATCGAACCTTCCGGTAATTGTGCCCAATCGGTATTTCATGTTCTCTGATATCCATGCCTTGATATATTCTTCCTTTATCTGAGTACAGTAATCCATCATATCAACTGTAAGACCATGTGTCGAATAGTTGGTATCATATATTTTGCTAAAGTCATCTTTTTCGTTTGAATTACAATCATAATCCCAATTCCAGCGGTCAACTATGGTTCTTGCCCAGATGAACCTTGAAGCAGTATAATCGAGCAGACGGCTGTTGACTAACAGGGTTTTTATAAATGCCGAATCGTCAGGCTGCGACAGGAGAGCCTCTAATAGATTCTCCTGAGCTGCTTCTGCAGCTTTTCTTGCATTTTTATAATCATCAATATGATCTTTGGTATTTTTAAGGTGATATGAAGAGAAAGGGTCTGACCACATCTCCAATAATGTGTGAAGTCCAAGGCATTTTGCCAGGGATGCTTCCGATTCGGCCATTTTTCTGAATGCGTTATTCATTTGAACCGATATTCCGGGATACATTATCTGACAAAAACCATTTATGAATTCATCTCTTTTCAAAGGCTCCCTCTGCCACGCACCGGCTGTTCCGTAAGCCATGAATAACCACGAGTTCCTCATTAATGGCTGAACGGCATCTGTCCATACCGAAGTAATATATCCCATAGCTTTTTCATCGCGGCAGGCTTTCAGACATATATCGATATTATCGAAAGTATAATCAGCGGCTGTATAAACATTTCCCCAGTTGTCAACAGCTGATTGCACAAAAAATGGCATTTTTTCTTTCGATACAGGTTTCAGCCATTTTGAGACTGATCCCGGCTGATCAGAGTATTCCCAGATAACAGGAATCAGATCCCTCGGAAAATCAGACATGATATCAGGATAATTCCTTGTAATGTCGGTCCAGATCATTACTTTTTTACCGTATCCCCTGAGAGTACTTGTGACAAAGTTCAATTGCCGGAGGTAAAGTTCCCTGGGGTTGATTGAATAATCTGTCTTATGAAGTCGTTCTGTTTCCCAGGTCTCATCGAAACCAACATGGATAAAAGGGCTTGGAAAGATTTCTGAATATTGTTTAATCCACTCCTTAAGTACTGTCTGTACAGCTTGATTCCCTGGATCAAGTTCATGTCCATATTGTCCTATGCCAAGGCTTGCATATTTTTCGAGTCTCAAAAGTTCGTGAAGGTGTCCGTAAAAGTTTACAAAAGGTATTACATCTACGTGTCTTTCAAGCCCATAGGCAACAATCCTCCTGATTTGTTCCTGAGAGTAACATGCATTATAATTGAGAAGCGGATATCCTTTCATTTCAATACTTACTTCATTATAGAAATAATACTGGTTCAGCTTCCATCGTGCAAGAAAATCAATCTGATTCTTTATCTCTTCCTCTGTAAGCAATCCGCCATGCGAAAAGTCCATCATCACACCTCGATATGCAAAAGCCGGATAATCATCAATGTCAACTTCCGGGATATAGCAATTATTGTCCTTAACGATGATCAACTGACGTAATGTCTGAAGTGCATAATAAACTCCTGCATCGCAATTTGCATTTATCTGTACTCTTTTTGACGTTACTTTTATCTTGTATGCTTCACGGGACCCTGGGCCGGTTTGTTCATTTATCTCAGGTAAAGCCGGACCGGGCTGACTGGAATTCAGTACTATCAGTTGCTCGTCAGAATCCCCGTTATTAATTACAGGTAGTGATACCCCGGTGCTGTGTTTTACAAAAGCAATGAACCGGTCAATTGTTTTTTCTTCCCTTGATGACAGATCAGCAGATACAAGCACTTTTGCACCTGCAACCTGAAACATGTTTTTTCCCCATGTTATTTTCTGTGGTGCCGGAAACAGTACCGGGTTTTGGGCAAAGAGATTCAATCCGCTTAAAGACAGTGCGGAAACAAAGAAAATGATTGCTTTATGCATAATAAAATTATTATCTGATTAATAACTCAGATTCGTGATTTGTACTGCTAAACTACTGATTATCTGCTTTTATTATACTATTTTTTTAAACTCTCTCTAAATAAAATAATGAAGATAACCATGAATAGTAAATCTGCTTATGATAACAACGAGGCTGAATCTTTGTCAAGATAAAGCCATGCTGCCTTATGATTTCTCATAACTGATGCAGGAATCATTGGAGAAATGGCGCCTTCTACAGTTTTCTTAACAGCGTCAGCCTTTCTGTGATCAGGGACACTGCATATTATGGCTTTCGATTTCATGATCTGCTTTATCGACATGCTGATTGCCTTTTCAGGAACATCGTTTATGGTTGGGAACCAGCCTTCCCCCAGTTGCTGTTTGCGGCAGGCTTCATCAAGCTTTACCACGAGATATGCTTTTTCAGTTTCAAAATCAGTAGGCGGATCGTTAAAGGCTATGTGACTGTTCTCCCCAATTCCGATAAAAGCAACATCAATGGGATGTTCGCCGATTAAATTTTCAAGACGCATACATTCTCCATAAGGATCGATACTACCGTTTACATAATTAAATGCTTTTGGTGATACTATATCGGCAAAACGTTCTCTGAGATATTTTCTGAAAGATGCAGGATGTGTATCAGATATCCCTATGTACTCATCAAGATGAAAACCTGTTACCAGCGACCAGTCAATATCTTCTTTTACCAGTTCACCCAGCATTTCGAACTGAGATGCCCCTGTAGCAAGAATAATATTTGCCTTTCCTCTTTCGAGGATAGCTTTGCGGATTAATTCAGCACCTCTTTTTGCAGCTGTCTTTCCAAGTATCTGTTTGTTTTCGGAGATTATTATTTCCATATTTTTTATTTAAAAGGATGATTTAATGTGCGTTTAAAATATTGTTGTAATGACCGGCACATTTGCCTGTTCTGAAGTGTAAATATATGATTTACGAAGATACCATGGTAAATATAATAACAGGTAAGGCATTTAATTTAATTGGTAAAGAAATTGACGGTTATCATTTTAAACTGTGATTATTTCTTACCAATACTCACAGTTTCTGCTTCTCCGATGGTTTTCATTTCAATTTTCACTTTTGAAGAACCCTCGCCAGAGAATTCAGCGTCAAAATTGATTTTGTTGTCGCCTTTTGATAAAACCGGAATTTTACCTTCAGCAACAATTATCCTTATCAAATTCCAGTTTTTGTCGAACAATTGCAGCTTACCGGTCTCATCAAGCTTAAGGATCTGGAAGGGTTCCATTTCTACTGGTATTTCAATTTTATAATAATCATTTACTTCCAGAGTAATATTGTTAACTGATGAACCAATGTTGTTTTCAGCAGGTAAAAGATTTAAAATAAACATCATTGGCTGATCTTTATAAGGATTCTTGAATTCAAATGTACTGTACAGAGGCTCTCCGGGTTGCCGTTCTTTTTGTTCATGAACATAGCGCTTAATCTGGTAAGAATAAAGTAACCATTTTCCCTCTCCGTTTAATTCGAGATGATATTCATTATTAATATTCTGCATCTTAAGCTTTTGCTCAGAAGAAAAAGCCCCGGCCATTCTTGCTGTTTCCCATGTGTTAATAGCCTTTAGGATTGCTTCGCTCTGACCGTTCTTTTCTATATTTTCAAAACTTAAATTGAAAGCAAAACCGGCATCAAACCCCGCAGCCCGTGCCAGTAGCCATTCTGTATCTTCAACACTGGTCTGATTTGACATACTAAACCAACCCAGCATGGATGGAAGAAGATTGCGCTGGTAAAAATCCTGATTCATCAGCCGGTAATTGGTCTGACTTTCACGAAATCCGGCATACCATGGTTCTCCCCAGTTATAACGGGTATTGATGTGCCAGTTGAAATGTGAAGGGTTGCTTGCATCGTTTATTACTTTTCCTCTTAATTCAGGCTTCAGATTATCATACCACGTTTTGGTAAACAGACTTCTCGCATATTGTCCCATTCCGGTTGACCAAACTCCCTCCAATCCATCGAATGAGATCTGCATCAGACCTGTCTCATTAAAAAGCTTTGCAATACTTTTTGAGATTTCTTCAGAGAGTTCCTCATTACTTAAAAAAACTTTGTATCCATGGTCCATTAATTTTCCTATGACTTCTCCGCTTTTGTGTGGTGAGGCTTTTGTATCAAAGGCGCCTCTCTGGCACCCTAAAAGCTTCCATGGTGCGTTTGAAGACACTTCCCTGTACCGGATAATCTCATCTCCAATTACTACCGAATGGAGAGAGTTGTTTTTCATCTGATTGAAATAGGTTGGTGATTTGATGTATATTTCCTCTGATTCTGCCCCAATATTTTCTGTTATTATACTTTCTCCTACTTTTGCCAACCTTTTATCGGGAACCGGTGAAACATAAGCATCGTTGGTATTGATAAAATTCGACAGAGTGTGAACTCCCAGCTTAATTCCCTGTGCATTTGCTCGGTCGACACATCTTTTCATGCTTGTCCAGTTCTCAGGAAACTCCTTTTCATCAAGAACAAAATGTCCCCATGATTTAAACGGACCTCCGTGATATAAATATTTTAATCCGGCCTTTTTTGTAATTTCCAATGCCCGGTCAAGATTATTCTCATTGAATGCCATTATAAGATAGGAAGCTGTAGCCGACCGGGCTTCCTTCAGCCATTCTCCATCAATGACAGGGTGGGGAAGTCCTTCCGATATTTCAATTTGTCCGATGATATCCAATGCTTTCCCCGCAGGCGAGCCAAAGAGGGCAATTTTAGAGCCAATGACACCTCCGTCGTTGAATGCAGGAGCTACATAATACTCATGGTTCCAGTTGGAGATTATTCGTTCTTTATTCCTGTTCCGGCAATATGCCTGAAGTATGCTTCCAAAATCCATTACCCTTGCTGTTTGTCCACGATAAACCTTTTTGTTTTTCCACTCTGGAGTAATGTCGGCCTTATTGGCCGATGTCAAAATATCATATGACGGTTCTATATCGTTTTCCTCACTTGGATAACCTCCCAGAGTTTTTACGTTAAGTGACTGTATTCCAATAGCAAATTGCCCATCACGGACCACTCCAACACATTCCCCGATTGTCTTACTGATAGTTGTTGGGTAAGGCCCCCATACAATTAATTCTACTGTTTCCGGGTGAGTAATCGCTGATAATTCAAATGAAATGTAATCTTGTTTAATAACAGTCATTATCTGTGCCTCGACCTTATTCCTGTCGAACTGAAGTATGATTTTGTTGCTTTTTTGCCTGATAAGGCTTGGATTTTCAATTTCTCCGTTGCAACGTATGCTAAGCAATGGTGCATTCTGACCTGCAGGAAAATATTCAGAATTATTCAGCTTGTCGAAAATACTGACAATATATCCCTTCTCATTTATTTCCAGTTTCATATATGCAGTTTCAAGAGATATATTACCTGCATACATATTCAGTACAATGGCAAGGTTGATGACTATAATCGATAGAATTTTTTTCATGTGTATTAATATTAAATTTTAAAATCTGAAAATAATAAACCGATTTATTGAATCATGGAAGATCACAGGAGACCTACACTATTGTTTTTGCAACAGGTTCACCATTAATAACAAAATTATTGGTTTTCTTCTGGTTACATGAAATCGAGATAAGAAAGAAAAAAATAGATAAAGACATAAATAAAAGCCTTTTATGAGTATTCAAAAATTTTCTCATTTCTGCTCTTTTTGAGGTTATTTGTCAAAATTACTAATTATCGGATATAAAATTTTAAATGTCCGTATTATAATACATGGAAGTATCCATTCCGGGATCTCACATTCAGAACTACTTCAGGAACAGCTTTTACATCAAGGTTCACAAGAGAAGCTTACTGAGGTGGTTGAACTTAGTTTAATTGTTTGTATAGAGGGCCAAGCAATGTATGAAGTTTTAATACATCCAACAACAAAAAAGAGGCTGTCTTTTTGGGACAGCCTCTTTAGAGTTTGACTAAAGTTTTTACAAGGACACAAACTATTTAATATTAAAAACCAGTGATGATTAAATGGTACTATTACTTTGCAGTTTCAACGTCCCACCATATTCTTGTCAGGAATGTATTAGGTCCCTGCCTGGCAATTACTATATCCAATTGTTCCTTGTTCAGGTTCACTTCCGATGGAGGATAGATCATTCTTCTGAAAATCTGACCACCTGTAACGTTTCCAGGGACGACATTAGGAACAAGCTGTGGATAGCCAGTTCTTCTCCAGTTTGAAAAGGCCTCCATTGAATTTGGAAATAGTGCTACCCATAGCTGGGTATGAATCTGATCCATTTTTTCTTCAAATGAGCCTGATTCATTGAATGGATGAGCAGCAATGTATTGATCTATCTTTGTTTGGTCAATGACCCCGGCAGAACCATATAATGACCACTGTCTCAATCCTGCTCCTGTCCCTTTCTCAAACAAGTCTGATGCATTTCCTGTATACCAGCCTCGGATAGCTGCTTCAGCAAGCAACAGATTAGTTTCAGCATTTGTAACAAGTAACATTGGAGCTTCGTATTTTAGCATTGTATTTGGATTAGGTTCTGAATAGTCACCAAAATCTGCAGGTTTATTAATAAAATTTGAAGGCATTCCTTTTTGTAAATCAAATGCAGTATCAGCTTTATAACCTGTTCCATTCTCAACCCAAACAACTGAAATGACTCCCAATCGTGGATCTTTATTTGCCTTAAGATAATCAATGAAGTTTTTTTGATATTTTCCACCTTCCTGGTTATCACGACCATTAGCTCTGATGTAATCTTCTGACAACCATGAGTTTGCAATAGGATTTTTGTTAATATCCTGTCCGTTAGAATATGATGTAATTGCTGCTATATCAGCATCTTCTGTTATGACTCCTCCAGCTATTGCTTTTTTTACCCAGCTTTCAGCTAAGTTAGCATCAACCTTTGTCAGCCTCATGCCTAACCGTAGCATCAAAGAATAGGATAATTTCTTCCAACTATCGATGTTTCCACCATAAAGCAGGTCAGAGTTACCAAAAGTCTTTTTTGAAGGGTCAAAAGACAAAGCAGCCTCTTCAAGCTCTTTAAGCATATCTGCATAAATATCCTCCTGAGCATCATATTTTGGCTTATAAATACCCTTTGTATATCCGGCTCCTGCCTCGCTATAGGGGATATCACCATATTGATCTGTAATCAGGTGAAAGCAATATGCTCTCCAGATCCTTGCGGCAGAGAGTTCATTAATAAGTTCGGGATCATCTTTAATTGCACGTATTACTTCTCCCATTTCATTAATTTCTCTGACATATCCATTATTGAATACTACATAAGGAGCATTACCCTGAAGGAATATATATTTAGAACCAAATCCTGCAACTTCGTTGAATGTTGTTGTATACTGCATGGTTCCCGGTGTCCCATACGCCTGATTTCTGGCTGCATCAATCTGTGCTTTACTGAAAACATATTCCGGATTTATCTTGCCTGAGGCGTCCGGATTAGTATTCAGGTCCTCAAATCCTTTATCGCATGACTGCAGTAGTACCGCTGTACTTATAAATAGAAATACTACTATATGTGTTGATAAATATTTTTTCATTTTCATAGTTGTTTACAATTAAAATTTAACCATAAGATTTAATCCATAGCTTCTGGTTCTAGGAAGTCCAAATGATTCAAATCCCTGATTTGAGCTATTTGTATAACTCTGCTCCGGGTCAAAGTTTTTCGTTTTCCTGTAAAGAATAGCAAGGTTACGGCCTACTAAAGAAATTGAAGCAGATTGAATTTTCAGGATGGATAGATTGTTGACAGGAATTTTGTAAGTTAAAATAATCTGTCTGAGTTTTACAAAACTTCCATCATGCAGGAATACCTCAGAATAGGATTTAAAATTGTCATAATATATTCTGAGATTCTCTTTCGAGACAGTCCTTGTATACGGAGAACCATCTGCCAAAACACCATTTAACTCCAACCCGTTTTCTCTTCCGGGTAATGTCAGTTTGGTAAGGCCCATCCTGGTTCCATAAACTTCCATCATTGAAAAGACTTTGTTACCAAATTTTCCATCGATCAAAACATCCAGAGAAAAGTTTTTATACGAAAAATTATTTGTCAACCCCATAGTAAGAGGTGCTACACCATTACCAAGTACCTGTAACCCGGTTGCTACCGGATTTCCTGTGGCCTGGTTGTATACAGTGTTTCCGTTTTCGTCTTTTTGAATTCTGGTACCTACAATAGTACCATAGGGTCTGCCTACAATATTGTTTATATAAGCATAGTTGTTTACTGTGGTGGCCATCTGAATCTGATCCAGTCCTTCAGCCAGTTTTACAACATTATTCTTGTTATAGGCGAGGTTATAACTTGTATTCCACGAAAAATCTCCTGCTTTTACCAGGGTGGCACCTATCAGTGTTTCAATTCCCTTATTTTTAAGTTCACCGACATTTAAAATGACATTGTTATAACCACTTGCTAAAGATATGGCAGTAGTTACGATATCGTTTGTAGTCTTCCTGTCATAATATGTAAGGTCTAACCTGAGTTTACTGTCAAAAAACTGTAAATCCATACCAAATTCAGCAGTTGTTGAAGTCAACGGCTTTAAGTTTGCATTGGTTATGGTGTTATTGTTTATAGAGTTTTTACTTACATCCTGCAAAGGAATACCAGAACTTGGAGTCATGCTGTATGTCAGATTGATAGCATAAGGATCAGGAGTGGCTCCACCGACCTGGGCCCATGAAGCTCTTAGTTTTGCAAAGCTTATTGTTTCGGGTAATTCAACAGCCTGTGACAATAAAAAGCTTCCACCGATTGAAGGATAAAAAATACTGTTATTTTTTGGACTTAATGTGGAGAACCAGTCATTTCTGCCGGTAAAGGTTAAATAAACCATTCCTTTATATCCAGCGTCCACGGAGCCGAAAATAGAATTTGTTTCAATTTTTTGATTGTTAACCGCCGGAGTAATTGTGTTTAAATTTGTCTGGCTGTAGAAGTATGGTATTATAAACTGGCTTCCTGAAATCGAATTTTCCAGGTACTCGTATGTACGGCTGTTAGCGCCAGCCATGGCTACAATATTAAATGATTTCCCAAAATCTTTTTTATAGTTGATGTTAACCATTGAGTTTGTTTCTGCAACGTCGGTTTTCAGGGCATTATAATTACCGTTTACTGAATATCTTGTTCCTGTAGGTACAATAAACTTGTAGTTGTAGTTATAAAAGTCCCTGCTTACAACTCCTTTTACAGAAAGATTTTCCATTATATCATAGTTTATACTAGCTTGTCCTATGAAGCGGTTTCTTGTATCTTTCTGCTGAAATTTGTTTACAACAAAATACCCGTTTGTTGCAACATCAGCGTCATTCCAGGGTATTTCATTATTGAGAGCATCATACCCGGGTGATAACCATCTTATATCTGCAGTATTAGCAATCATCAATGCGGTCCAGTTCGGGTTTCCTGTTGCGTCTCCAGCTGTTGGCCTGTTTTTTGCATCTTCAAGAGTATATTGGGCCAATGCCTGAACAGTGAACTTTCCAAATTTCCCATTAAGATTAAGGTTTGATGTCTTACGGTTATATGTCGAATTTGGCAGAACACTGCTGCTATTCAGATCAGATAGAGAAAACCTGTAGGTTAATCCTTCACTGCCACCATTAAATGCAATAGTGTTGGTGAAATTTTTTGCTGTCTGATAGAAATTTTTAATGTTGTTCTTCTGAGCTGAATATGGATGTATAAGACCATCAGCTGCAATATAATCAGAACCATCAATCTTTGCTCCCCAGGAGCGGCGGCCCCAGCCTATTGCCTCTGATTTTGTTGTTGGTTTTCTTCCAAGGTCACCCTGACCGTATTCGTATTGCCAGTCAGGAAATATAGAAGGAGTCTCCATTGTGAATGTGCTGTTGTACTCTACTCCAATACCTTTTTGTGCGACACCTTTTTTTGTGGTAATGAGAATAACTCCGTTAGCAGCTCTTGATCCATATAATGCTGCAGCTGTACCACCTTTTAATACACTTATTGATTCTATGTCGTCAGAATTTATGCCTGCCATTCCGTCTCCTCTGTCAACATTACCTGCACCACCATTGGTTGTTGCAGAGCCTCCGGGAGTGGTGTTGTCGATTGGCATGCCATTTACAACATACAAAGGCTGATTAGCACCTGTCAGTGATCCATTTCCTCTGATAATAATGCGGCTTGAACCACCGGGGCCTGTATTAAGACCAGTTGCATTAACACCTGCTATTTTTCCTACCAGGGCAGTACCTATGTTGTTTTCCTTCGCCTGCGTAAACTCTTCTCCTTTTACTTCTGAAACAGAGTAAGGCAAAGCTTTCTTTTCCCTTTTTATTCCAAGAGCAGTCACAACTACCTCAGTTATCTGCAACATACTCTCTGATAGTGTAATGTTTATAACATTTTGGTTTCCTACAACAACTTCCTGTGGGGCAAAACCAATAAATGAAAATAGCAATGTTGACTTATCATCAGGCACCTGAATCGAATAGTTGCCCTCGATGTCGGTATTTACTCCTAATGTTGTACCCTTTATTGTGACATATACTCCGGGTAGGGATTCTCCTGTATTGCTTGTGACTTTACCTTTAACGACAATCTGTTGTTGTTCAGTTATTTTAGATGTTTCAGAAGTCTTGGTCAGACTTTCCGGTGCCAGTATTATTTTATGATCGATAATCGTATATTTAACATCAGTATCTCTGAACAGATCATCAAGTATTATATTGATTAACTCGTTATTAGCTGTTACATCAACTTTACGTTCAGTATCAAGCAGTTTTTCATTGTAGAGAAAGAAGAAATCGCTTTCCGATTCAATGTTATCAAGTACTGTGACTAATTTAGTGTCGGCAAAATTCAATGAAAGCCTTGTCTTCTGAGAATAGGAATCGATAGCGTTTGCTTGAAGAATTCCGACAAACAAGAGAATAATAGCATTACGCATGATTGGTAGGGTTTTTTTCAGGGAACGATAAAACAATTCCCCGAAGGGTTCGTTTTTTTTCATAGATTTGCAATGTTTTTAAGTTAAAAAATATCAAAATGATGTTTTTGGGGAAATCGCGCCAACGGTTTCCTTTTTTTGTAGTAGGATTTAAGTTTTATTGGTTGTTTTCATATTACAGCTGATTTATTTATGATTAATGATGAAGGATTATTTTTTTCTTAAAAATGGTCACCTCTTCTTTTTTGTAAGTTCCATCTTCTGACATAATACGAGGGGTGATAGAATAACTTATGGGAGAAGTCATACTTAAAAAATGCATGACATCTTCCAGTGTATCGTCATTAAAAGTCGCACGGAATGAGTATTTCTCAAGTTCACTATCGGCTATGTTTACTTTCACATTGTACCATCTCTCTATTCTTCTGGCCACTTCGGCCATTGGGTCACCTCTAAAGACAAGTTTGCCTTCTGTCCAGGCATTATATTTAGCCGGATCAGTCACAGATTTTGTTATATTTCCATGCTTATAAACCAATCTTTCTGAAGGTCGCATAGTCAATGGTTCTTCACCATTCTTATCTAAGAATTCAACCTCCCCTTGTTTAAGGACTACTTCGACATATTCTTCAGAAGGATAAGCGTTCACATTCAGGCTGGTCCCTAATACTTTAACAGTTGAACTACCTGCATTTATTTCAAATGGATGACTTTTATCGTGTTTGACCTCAAACCATGCTTCACCTTCCAGCTTTATCTTCCTGTTATTGGAAAACGGAAGAGAGTAACTAAGAAAAGAACCACTGTTAAGCATGCCATCTGTACCGTCTGGCAGATTAAAGGATACCCTGGAGCCCAGGGGAGCATATATTATAGATTTAACCTCTTGGTCGGTTGGTGCATTTTCAATCTGGTTTTGATGTCTGAAGAAAAGTCCTCCTCCGACTAATAAAGGTAGTAGCAACAAAGCGGCAATCCTGGAGTAAACATTGATAAATCTTTGTAAAGGCTTCTTCTTTTTTAATATTTCATTTTTATGAATTGTGTGATGAACTCTGTCAAGTAAATGATGAAGATCAGCTTCGGGAACAGATGGATCTTTGATAATATCGTCCCAGTCTCTTCGAACGAGATCCTTTAAAAATTCATTATTTTCCCCTTTAGAAAATAATGATTCAACCCAGTCTCTTTCCTCCAGGCTGGATTTTCCATTAAGATATCGTTCTATTTTATTTATCTCTTCATCTTTCAAAATTGACAGCTTTAGTTTGGTTCAATTATTAATAATTATTTCCCCAGTAAATGTTATATCCACCAGCAATAAGAATCTCATATTATTTTTTAATAAAGTCATCATTCTTTTTAATTTATTCATGAAAATTTGCTTTTACCGGGACTTCATTCCTTAAATAAAAACTGACAGGTGTTGCAAAATCAGACAACTTTATTTAACAATATCAGCAACTACCTGTCAGAATTCATAAATAATACTAACCTGGAAAAATACAACCTGATGCTTTTAAAATATAAATAGCTTAATAAAAAAATCAGCTTTTATATTTTATTATGCTTCTGCTTCTTGTAGTAATACCCACGATAACTATAGATCTCATAAAAAAAATGGCGTGATGATACAACTTAATTTGTAGAAAGATCTTCTAAATGTCAAAATGAAAATGCTTTAGAGAGCCAAATAGTTTATATTTAAATAAAAAAAAGAGTTGGTAAGAGCAAGAAAGTAATACCATCTTTCATAAGCCTGCTACGAATGAATCTAAGAGAATCTGATATGTAATTGTCAACAGTTCCTGGTGAAAGGTCCAGCTCTGTTGCTATCTCTTTTGTGGTTTTACCTTCCTCACGGCTTTTTTTGAAAATCACTTTTTGTCTGTTAGGCAGCTTGTTAATTAACTGTTTAACTCTTTCCAAAGCAGACTGGTATTCAATTTTTTCATCAATTTCAAAAGCTTGAAGAGAATTCTCAACAAGCGAATCATTAATGAATTTATGCAGGTAACTCTTTCTTCTGAAAAATTTACAGATATCGTTATAGGCAATTGTAAAGAGAAATGATTTTAAAGATGATTCCTTTTTGAGGTATTTACGATTTTCCCATATCTTAAGAAAAACTGACTGAACAAGCTCTTCTGCTTCATCAGCAGATCTCAGATATTTAAAACTGAATGCATAAAGCTTTCCGGAATATTTATCATAAATAAGATCAAAAGCTTCTGCTTCTCCTTTCTGAAGCCTTTCAACCAAATCATAATCACTTGGAAAGATTTTCATAGGAATTAGCTTTTAATCTTGTCCAAAAATAGTTTTAATCTTTTACTTTCATGTAGGTGAAGATTTTTGTTAATATATTTTAACCTATGTATGGGTAATACTATAAAAGCTGTATTACATTTAGAAATGTAGCCTTTTTGACCTTGCTATATCTTTCTTTGAAGATGTTTTTTAATGTTAATTAACTTTTTTCATCCCTGTCTTTCTGGCTAATCTATGTATCTCATCTATTATTTCAGTTTCAATATTTGCTTTCCACACAGCAGGTAATCCGAATGCCATCTGTGATATGGCTCCTTCATATCCTCCTTCCTTAAGGGTTTCGGCTGTGGGGATGTAAGCCATCACATCATTGCAATATCCCATAACAAATATATCCTGGCCAAATGTCTGTTTTAGTTTGATTGCATAATCAACAACCACTTCTCCGCCCATACCAATTATTGCCTGATCACCAAGTTTCCATATCTGCAAAGGGTATTTATATGAGGTCATGATAGGCTGATCTTTTTCATTTCTTTGAAGATAGTCCTCTGCCCAACTCTTAATATAACCCTCTGATTCACTTATTATTTTTTTCAGTTCATCTTTTGTCATCGGTTTCTCAAACTCCAGTTTTATCTCTGAATACCTTGTTTTAATAATGGGTTTCAGTTCGTGCATTTCTTCACTGAGCACTCTCTCGGTAGCTGCAGCAAGCGTTTTCCCATATTGCCGGGCAAGAGCTACAGTCCCGCGCGGTATCGGATTCTGATCAGCACCGGCCCCCTGGAAGAACATTGCAGTTAATCCCGGATGCATCTTTTCTAGTTCTTCCTGTGCAAATCCGGCATAATCACCGCACCACTCATATGCACTTAAAGTAGTGTTATGACAGGCATATCCGAATGCTACAGCCATCATGGTGCCGGAGGCATCAGTAATTTTTAGTACCGGAACTGCATAGTCATTTGGACCTTTTATCTCAGTCTGCTTGAGGAAGTCCTTTTCACTGTTATTCCTTCTGTTCACCTGGAAACGTGTAACACCGTTCTGTGAGTATATCTGAGCCGGTTTCATTGATTTTATTGCTTCACCTACTAATGCAACTATCTTATCCTCAAACTTCAAAGAGTAATCTCTGACCTTCTTTAGTTCTCCCGGATCATTGGTGTAAATGACATCATACATTCCCTGTATGACCGGTCCTGAATGTGTATGCGATCCGTTCAGTATTATCTGCGCTTTTTCCAATCCGTAGGTCTCTTTGATCCTGTTCCTGATACGGTCGGATGTATACTTCGGGAAAGATTCAATATCCGTGGTAATAAGCAATGCTCTGTTACCCTTCATATCTTCAAGTATAAGGGCTTTAGCCCACAGATCATTAACGGTCCCTTCTGCAGGGTGATCCCTGAATGCATATCCGGCCATCCACATCGGTTCCTGGGGCGTTATTAATGTCCTGGCAACACCAGCTCTCCACCCGGCTGCAGGATCATTTGCATTTCTGGAAAATGTAACACCTGCAGAAAGCAAAGAAATCAAAAGAAATAATGTAACTACCGGAAAAGAAATCGTCTTTTTCATATAGCAAGGATAATAGTGATTTTTTAAATCGAATTTATTTTTGGACTGCTTGTCTTGTCAACAAGATATACTATTGACTTATGTGACACTCCTGAATGAAAACTCATGCCAATCTCACACGTACGGCTTGTCGAATATCCATGAGTTACTGTTTCGGGCAATTGATCTTTCAGATTTCGTAATCCGTACTTATTCAGTTCCGGATATGTAAATCCACGATCGCCGGCAAATCCACAGCAATTTGTATCGGCTACAATTACCTTTTTGGCGCAAAGCCTTGCAAGGTCTGCAAGCTTACCGTCAAGTCCCATCTTCTTCATGCTGCATACAGGAAATACCTCAACGGTTTCATCTATTGGTGTTATGGTAAGATGAGGAAGAAGATATTCTGTGATAAACTCAACCGGTTCAAGAAGTCTCAGGCTCGATTTTATGTTATCTCTCATGGTATACAGACACGGGCTCATGTCACAAAGAACCGGGTATTCTCCGTTTTTGCTTGCATTCAGGAGTGCTGCTTCAAGTTCTGAGGATTTTTTCTTTCCTGCGTCAATATATCCTTTGCTTAAAAATGCCATACCACAACAAAGACTGTTCAGATTTTCGGGATAAATCACCTCGTAACCGCCTTTATGTATAAGATCGATCATTTTTTCTGACAACTGTTTTTCCTCACGATGCTCACGTGATACTCCCATTGAACGGTTTATGCATGAAGGGAAGTATACCACTTTACGGGAGCTATCTGATACCGGTTCATTAACCTTAATCTTTTTTGCTCCGGATGGCATATATTTGGTCCAGAGAGGGATTACACCAAATGATATTTTCCTAAGACCTGTGGCTATCCATTTCATTAAAGAGGATCCAAGTAAAATATGGAAAAAGTTGACCAGTGAAAGAGCTGTCCGCGCAAAAGCAGTGACAGTACTCATGTGGCCAGCAATCCAGTTTGCAACACCCTGATGTGTACCTATTTCTTCTGTTCTGATATGTTTGATCAGCTTTCCTGTATCGATTTTCACGGGACAACCGGAAGCACACAGACCATCTGTTGCGCAGGTGTTGTTTCCTTCGTATGAAAAAGCTTTTGCCAGCGATGCTGCAATATGAGGTTCCTGCCCGCTGGTTTTCAGGGTCATCATTTCCCTGTAAACAACAATCCTTTGCCTTGGAGATAAAGTAAGTCCGGCTGCAACACATGAAGGCTCACAGAAGCCGCATTCAATACACTTGTCAATAAGGTCATCGGCAACAGGGATCGGCTTAAGATTCTTAAGATGAACTTTAGGATCGTTATTCAGTATGACACCTGGATTGAGAATGTTTTGCGGGTCAAATAAATCTTTAATCATATGCATCAGGATATAGGCTTCCTTTCCCCATTCCTTTTCAACAAAAGGAGCTACATTCCGTCCGGTTCCATGTTCTGCTTTGAGCGATCCGTCATATTTATTTACAACCAGGTCGGCAACATCGGCCATAAGATTTTCATATCTGGCAATCTCTTCTTTGGATTTGAAATCCTGACTGAAAATAAAGTGGAGATTACCTTCCAGGGCATGACCATAGATAACAGAATCTTTATACTCATATTTATTCAGAAGCTTTTGCAGATCGAGAGTGGCTGAGGCCAGTTTCTGTACAGGAAATGCAACATCTTCAATTATAACTGTGGTCCCTTTTGCCCTCATACCGCCTACTGAGGGGAACAAACCCTCTCGTATCTTCCAGTAAACGGCATATTCTTCAGGGATGTCTGTGAAATGTATCGGGATTTCAGTAGGGATATCATTTAGAGTGTCCAATATCGTTTTTATCTGCTTATCCAGATCCGGCTTAATGTCAGCAGCCGTTTCAACAAGTATTGCACAGGCATTTTGCTGAAGATTTTTCAGATAACCTGGCATCCCGGCTTCATTTTCAACAGATCGTAAACCAGCCCGGTCAATAAGTTCAACGGCAACAACAGGTGCTGATTTAAGAGTTGAAACAGCAGTGCATGCTTTTTCAATATCAGAAAAGATCATCAATGCACTGGCCTTGAAATGACTCTCGGCTACCGTGTTAAGGGTCACTTCAGAAATGAAGCCCAATGTGCCTTCTGATCCGACCATAAGATGTTCTATTACATCAAAAGGATCAGAAAAGTCTGTCAATGCATTAAGACTGTATCCGGTGGTGTTTTTCATTCTGTACTTTTTCCGGATTCTCTCTGCAACTTCCATATTGTTCTTTACTGCTGATGCAAGAGAAATAATATCTTCTACAAATTTCTGATGAGAATCAATGAATTCATTTTTGCTTGCAGCGTCTCCGGTATCAAGAATGGTCCCGTCTGTAAGGATTATCCTTATGCTTTGAATTGTTTTAAAGGCATTCCTGACGGTTCCGCAACTCATTCCGCTTGCATTATTTGCAATTATACCTCCTATTGTTGCCGAGTTAATTGATGCCGGATCTGGTCCTATTTTACGTCCGAACGGTGCAAGAAGCCTATTTATTTTTCCTCCCGTCAATCCTGGCTGAACCCGGATTTTTTTACCGTTATCCATTACCTGATAGCCCTTCCACTCTTCTCCTGTCATTACCAGAACGGAATCGGTTACAGCCTGGCCCGAAAGGCTTGTTCCTGCTGCCCTGAAGGTTACCGGAATAGCCAGCATGGAGCTTTCCTGAAGAATCAGAGATACTTCCTTTTCATCCTTTGCTTTTATCACCATTTTAGGGATAAGCTTATAAAAGCTGGCATCAGTACCGAAAGCCAGAGTATGAAGAGGATCATGAAAAATCCTTTTCTGATCGATATGTTTTATCAGACGTTCGTAGAGTACTTTATAGTTACCTGTAACCATGGCAGAAATTGAATTGTTTTAAGGCAGTAAAATTACAGATTTAAATCTATCTTTATTTTATTTCTACTTTAGCAGATTAAGTTTATCCATGTTTTTTCTCCTGATTTACCCCTTCCCTGAATGGAAGTCACGAGAAAAATATGCCTGTTCCCTTCAGGGTGCAGGGTAAAAACTGGCAGATTTTTCGGATATGTCAATGTAGAATTAATATTGTTAATGAATTGATTTTGTCCATGTTTTCTGTTTTTTAACGATATTGATCTTTCAAATTCAGGACAAAGAAACTCAACCATTCAGATAACGACGAAAATTGTCTAATTTTACCGTGCAAAATAAATTGAACTGATGGGCAAAAATGTTGATCCTGTTTATTCAAGGAATGTCATAGAATTTGTAGCTGTGGCCAATGAATTCTGCAAATATGCAGAACGTGCCTCAGAGGTGAAAGGAGATGAGCTGCTTAAGATTTTACAGCGTATTCTTCCTCTGTTGTATCTTAAAGCTACACTCTTACCTCAGCTGAGTCCGTTTTTTGAAGACGGAAATGAAAAGTTTGTGACAGAATCTGACTGGATTAAGATAGATGAAACCCTGAAAGACAAGTTTGGTACTGCAGACGATTATCTCGAAGTGTTTGATGAAAAAATAAAGGAGACTGAGGGACCTGTAGTATCGAGTATTTCAGAGAATATGGCAGATATTTATCAGGATTTAAAAGATTTTCTTCTCCTTTATCAGACCGGTACAGGCGAAGTGATGAATGATGCTGTTTGGGAATGCAGAATGAACTTTGAAAATTTCTGGGGTCAGAAACTGACTAACGCCATGAGAGCAATACATAAGTTCATCTATTCAGGAGAAGAGATAGGGAAAGTTGAAAATGATGTTGTTGAAAATGATGAAAGAAGAGACACTTCAGACTGGTTTATTACCAGAAGACAAAAGGATTTCAGAGGAGAAAGGGGATAACAGGTATAAAGAGAATATTACAGCAGAAGAAATAGCCGAATGTGAACTTTCGTGGTTTAAAGGTGAAATAGTGGTTGTTGATAATCTTGAAACTTATCACAATGTTATTCCAAGGTTACAGGGATCGGATTTGCTGGGTTTTGATACAGAAACAAAACCTTCATTCAGAAAGGGACATAAGAACGATGTCTCGCTTATTCAGCTGTCTGACGAGAACCTGGCATGCCTTTTCAGGATAAATAAAATAGGTTTCCCCAGGGAACTTGTTGATCTGCTGTCGGATACTTCAGTTCAAAAAGTAGGAGTAGCGGTTCATGATGATATAAGATACCTGAAAGTGATAAATAAATTCAATCCTGGCGGATTCATTGACCTTCAGGATTTTGTAAAAGATTATGGGATTCAGAGTGCCGGACTGAAAAAACTTACGGCTATTGTTCTTGGTTTCCGGATTTCAAAACGCCAGCAGGTAACCGATTGGGAAGCAGAACAACTTACCGAAGCCCAGCAGATTTACGCTGCAACAGATGCCTGGGCCTGTCATCAGATTTACAGGAAACTGGTAAATGGAAATACTGTTCAGGTATAAAGCCGGAGTGACTGAAGTGGAAGAATTAAATTTGAAAATATATTCAAAATATAAAAGGGTAAGTTCAAATTGCATATATTAAACAACAATTTAAGCAGAGTTGTAAATTTTAATCAGTAAAATAAGGGTGGAGAGGGTAAAAATAGTCCTTAAATCAGGGAAAGAACAATCGATTTTCAGATATCATCCATGGGTGTTTTCGGGAGCTATTAAAAAAATTTATGGTAATCCGGCAGAAGGTGATCTGGTTGATGTCTACGATAACCAGAATACATTTCTGGCTGTGGGCCATTATCAGCCAAGCTCAATAGCAGTAAGGATACTTTCATTCGAAAATGTTAATCCGGACATAAATTTCTTCAGGGAAAAAATTAAACGGGCGATCGATTACAGAAAAGCAATCGGCATTTTCGGTAATCCTGATATTAATGTGTTCCGCCTGGTACATGGTGAAGGGGATGGCTTGCCCGGACTGATAGTCGATTACTATAATCATGTGGCAGTTGTTCAGATGCATTCACTTGGTTTTTACAGGATCCGTAAAGAAATAACGGAAATCCTGGTGGAACTTTTAGGCAAGCAGGTTACTGCAGTATATGACAAGAGCGAAACCACAATTCCTCATATGTCTGGCGTTAATGCGGTTAACGGTTTTCTGTATGGTAATTCAGATCCGGTTATAGTCACAGAAAACGGATATAAGTTTAAAATTGACTGGGCTACAGGTCAGAAAACCGGGTTTTTTATTGATCAGAGGGAAAACAGAAAGCTACTTGAACAGTATACTGATGGAAGAAATGTCCTGAATATGTTCGGATATACCGGAGGTTTTTCAGTCTATGCCATGAAAAAAGCATCTCTGGTCCATACGGTTGACAGTTCGCTCTCTGCTATCGGACTGGCTAATGAGAATATAAGGCTCAATTTCGGAGATGCTCCCCGGCATGAGTCCTTTCAGGTGGATGCTTTTGAATATCTGAATGATATCAGGGATAAGTATGACCTTATAATACTTGATCCTCCCGCTTTTGCAAAACATAACAGGACTCTCGAAAACGCCCTGCAGGGTTATAAAAGATTGAACATTAAAGCGATAGAACAAATCAGGCCGGGAGGGATAATATTTACATTCTCATGTTCGCAGGTGGTGACAAAAGAGAACTTCAGGAAATCAGTGTTTGCCGCTGCCGCCAATACAGGGCGCAGCGTGAGGATCCTTCACCAGATGAGCCAGCCGCCTGACCACCCTATAAACATCTATCATCCCGAAAGCGAATATCTTAAAGGTTTGGTTATATACGTTGAATAAAAATATGAGTACAAACAGGAATATTACACTGGTTGCAAAAAAACTGGCACTTAACGAATGGCAGGTCGAGAATACCATAAGGCTTCTGGATGGCGGAGCCACCATTCCGTTTATAAGCCGTTACAGAAAAGAGATGACAGGCAGTCTTGATGAAGTCATATTAATGAACATCAAGGAGGAATATGAGCGTCTTAAAGATCTTGATGCACGCAGGGAAGCTATCCTGAAATCAATAGAGGAACAGGAAAAGATGACTCCCGAACTCAGGAAGAAAATTGAAGCAGCGCTCACAATGAACGAGCTTGAAGATATTTATCTTCCCTACAGACCAAAGCGGCGCACACGTGCAACAATAGCCAGGGAGAAAGGGCTTGAACCGCTTGCTGCCATTATCATGGATCAGAGGGAAAACGATCCGTCACTTAAAGCTGAAGAGTTCCTTAATGATGATGTGGCGACTGTTGATGATGCAGTGTCAGGAGCTTCTGATATTATCGCCGAATGGATAAGCGAAGATGAAAAAGCCAGGAAACAGCTTAGATATCTTTTTGAAAAGGAAGCAGTTATCTACTCAAAAGTTGTTAAAGGGAAGGAAGCTGACGGCATTAAATACAAAGATTATTATGACTGGTCAGAGCTTCTGAAGCGATGTCCTTCGCACAGGCTGCTGGCAATGAGAAGGGGAGAGGAGGAAGGATTTCTTAAACTTTCGGTGGAACCTTCTGATGAAAATGCTCTCGACATACTTAAAAAAATATTTATCAAAGGGAAAAACGGTTCGTCGGACATTGTTTCTGATGCAATAAAAGACAGCTGGAAAAGGCTTCTTTCCTCTTCCATGGAAACAGAATTCAGAAATTTATCCAAGGAAAAAGCAGATGTTGAGGCAATAACAGTTTTTGCGGAGAACCTGCGTCAGCTTTTGCTTGGATCTCCTCTTGGAGAAAAAAATGTTCTGGCAATAGACCCGGGTTTCAGAACAGGTTGTAAGGTTGTTTGCCTTGACAGGCAGGGAAATCTCGTACATAATGAGACTATTTATCCACATCCTCCGCAGAATGAGACTGCAATGTCGATCAAGAAGATATTAACGCTGGTGAATGCTTATAAAATTGAAGCTGTTGCCATCGGGAATGGTACTGCAGGCCGTGAAACAGAAGACTTCATTAAATGGATCAAGTTTGATAATGAAATTCCGGTATTCGTAGTCAGTGAAGCAGGCGCTTCAATATATTCTGCTTCAAAGACTGCACGTGATGAGTTTCCCGATTACGATGTTACTGTCCGTGGTGCTGTTTCGATAGGCCGCAGGCTTATGGATCCTCTTGCCGAATTGGTAAAACTTGATCCAAAGTCAATCGGAGTGGGACAGTATCAGCACGATGTTGATCAGCAGAAGCTGCAGAAATCTCTTGATGAGGTTGTTATGAGTTGTGTTAATGCTGTTGGTGTTGAGGTGAATACTGCTAGCAAGCATCTTCTTACTTATATTTCGGGACTTGGGCCACAGCTGGCACAGAACATTGTTGATTACCGTGCTGAGAACGGTCCCTTCAGATCACGTAAAGAGCTGCTTAAGGTAAAAAGAATGGGCGAAAAAGCCTTTGAGCAGAGCGCCGGATTTATGAGGATCAGAAATGCAGAGAACCCGCTTGACGCAAGCGCGGTGCATCCCGAAAGCTACCATGTTGTTGAAAAGATGTCAAAAGACCTTGGTTGCGACATAAAGGATCTTATGACTAATGAGAACAAACGTAAGGAAATCAGGCTTGAGCGTTACATTACTCCTGTTACCGGATTACCCACACTCAAGGATATAATGAACGAACTGGCCAAACCGGGACGTGATCCACGATCAAAAATCAAAGAGTTCCGCTTTGCCGATATCCATACAATGGAAGATATTACCCCAGGAATGGTTGTACCTGGAATTGTAACAAATATTACAAAATTTGGTGCATTTGTCGATATCGGTATCAAACAGGATGGTCTGGTTCATGTTTCAAATATGAGCAAGACTTATGTTCAGGATCCTTCAACAATTGTGAAGCTTCATCAGCATGTTATGGTGAAAGTGCTGGATGTTGATATCGAGCGGAAACGTATTCAGTTATCAATGAAGGATATACCTAAGGAATAAAATTATATGAGTGTCGGGAATCATACATACAAACCAATTGATTTTCTTCGTTTACCCCGGCCCCATGGGGAGCGAAGAAAATCAATTTACTCCCCTTGGGGTTGGGGTAAATAAATTGATTTTCAAGCGATTTGTGAAATCGTATTCATGATTGCCGATAGTCATTTAAAATTATTTAATTGTAATGGTTTTATCCCTGATTGGAAAAAGAGAATCCCCCGGACCGTTTGGTGATTATATCCTTTTTCAATGATGAAAAAAATGACAGTAATTGATGATGTAATATATGAATAGTAAAATTATAATAGGAATCGATCTGGGTGGAACCAAGATTATGACAGGAGCAATCACATATCAGGGAAAAGTTGTGGGAAAGCCTGTTAAAGTACCTACCGAGGCAGAAGGCCCTGCTGAAACAACTGTGAACAGGATCATCAGTTCGGTGGAAAGGACTTTAAATGATCAAGGTCTGACTATAAGTGATGTAGACGGTATCGGGATTGGCTCAACCGGCCCGCTGGATATGGAAAAAGGATTAATCCTCGAATGTCCCCAATTGCCAAATATGAATTACTTTCCTTTGCGCGAGACGATTGAAAAACATTTTTGTGTTCCTGTTCGTATGAATAATGATGCCAATTGTCTGATTCTTGGTGAGTGTATTTTTGGAGCTGCAGCCGATAAAAGGCTTGTTGTAGGTTTTACTCTTGGCACAGGCATTGGTTGCGCAGTTGTCGTGAATAAAAAAATTCTGAACGGATCAACTGGCACTGCAGCTGAGATATGGCATTCTCCTTATAAAGACGGAATCATTGAGGATTATGTATGCGGGGCAGGGGTTTCAAAAATCTATAAATCCATTTCGGGTAAAGAAAAAAACTCTCTTGACATTTCTGCCATGGCTTCTGATGGGGATAAGCAAGCGATTCAAACATGGAATGAATTTGGAATGCATCTCGCAGTTCCGTTAGCCTGGTCGGTCAATCTGATTGATCCCGATGTTGTAGTTATTGGCGGTTCTGTTTCAAAAGCATACCCGTTTTTTAAAGCAACTATGGAAGATAACTTCAGAAAATGGACATGTCCTGTTCCTTCAGAAAAAACAAAAGTGGTGTTGTCAAAATTAGGAGATGATGCCGGTTTTATTGGTGCTGCCTGCCTGATGATCGATAATAAATAAAAAATTTTAACAACTTCACAATACACATTTTCAGAACATCGGAGGTCTGCCTGATTCAGGAACGGGATTCATTGCAGGTTTGCATGGTAATTTTTCATCTCTCATTGCTGCATTATAAACAAAGGATGCTGTGATTATAGCATTTTGCTTAAGATCAGCCATCACCAGTCTTTCATAAGTATCCATCATTGTATGATAACCACGGTCATACTCTATTTCATCCTGGATAAACTGAAATGCTGGTAGTCCTGCCCGATCAAATGAAAGATGATCGGTACCACCTGTGTTCCTGATCGTAACGGTTGATGCTCCCATATCAGCAAAAGGTTTAAGCCACGCCTCAAATATTGGTCTGACAAGTTCATTCTCCTGGAGGTATATTCCACGATATTTACCCGATCCGTTATCCATATTGAAATAACCGGCAAATTTATCATACCCCGGTTTGTGTTCTTTTGTTTTTGGATCCATAAGATATTTTTCTGCATAACCGGCTGACCCGTATAAACCTTGTTCCTCACCACCCCAGAGAGCTACTCTGATTGTTCTGCGGGGAGCCACACCGATGTTTTTGAGAATGCGGGCTGCTTCCATCATTACGATGCACCCTGAAGCATTATCGGCAGCACCTGTTCCTCCGTGCCATGAATCTATATGAGCACCCAGCAGTACTATCTCATCTTTGATCTTTTTATCAGTACCGGGTATTTCACCTATTACATTATAGACTTTAGGGCTGTCAAAGAATTTATTCTGAATTTCAATCTCCATTTCAACAGGTACTTTATGCTTCAGCAAACGTTCCATCCTGCCGTGATCTTCGATAGGGAGATTCAACTCAGGTACAGGCTCCCTGGAACCTGCAGTATAATTTGCTCCATTGGATCTGGGAACATTGAATGTGCCTGAGCAGTTAAGAATAACGGCAGCACCTTCTTCCTGTATAAATTCAGATATTTTCTTGCGTAATGCTCTTTGTGCCATCATTGCTTCAAAATCAAACGGAGGTCTTCTCCCTCCCTGAGCAGGAGAGGAAGCCATTGAAAGATCTTTGAGCTGGGCATCAGTCAGACGACTGGCCAGAGGTTCAAAGCTTATCTCATAGTTAGTGGTTGAAGGCAATAACACAATTTTTCCGGAGATCTTTCCCTTATATTCTTCAAGGTCACTTTCTTTTTTAACATTCATGATTATCACTTCACCCTTAATAACTCCATTGGTACTTCCGGTCCATGCAACTGGATTACAGGCAAAGTTTACATAATATGGTGCAGTCATCGCTGCATATGTCTTAAGATTATCCCATCCGCCACGGCTGAAGTCGGTGGCCTCTTCAATTCTTACGTTTTGAAAACCAAGTTCTTCCATCTTCTTCTTAGCCCATTCGTTCCCGCGATTATTACCTGTCGACCCGGTTAGTCTTGGTCCTACAAAATCGGTAAGCCCGAATGCCAGCTCCTCAACATTGGAATTTTTCATCCCCTCCTGCTTGATTTTATAAATCATGCCAAGATCAACATTTTCATTCTGTGACATTAACCATGACGGCAGAATTAACAGTAACATTAAAACTGAGGAGATTTTCTTGATATTCATTTTTTTATTTTTTTACATATTATTACGAAAAGTTTCAAATGTAGAAAAAAATGTAGCTGTTTTTATCTCCTGAATAGATTTATTTAACAATAATTAATATTGAACTTTATAAATTAAACCAGGTACACGATCTCCGGAAAAATTATCATAAAATGATTTTATCCGGACTTTCTTTATCCATCCAACTGGCAGGTTTGGTCTGCCTTTAAATGTAAAAGAACTATCACAGAGGTACACAGAGAAGGCACAGAGCCTTTTTACTTTTATTCCCGCCTTGCGGGATTTCGTCGCTTTGCTCCTCAACTTTTATCTTTTTACTTTTATCTTTTGTCTTTCTTCTTTAGTACTTTTGCCTTTTCACTTTGAACCTTGAACCTTGAACTTTAATTTTCTAAATGATTTATCCTGAGAATTTTGAGAATAAGATCGGCTTTGACAGGATCAGACAACTGTTGAGCGAAAGATGCTTAAGTCCGATGGGGCTTGAAAAGGTTGATGCTATTCAATTTATTGATGACTTTGACTCATTGACTCACATATTGTCGGCAACATCTGAGTTTCAGCAGATACTCCAGTTTGAAGATTTTTTCCCGTCTGACAACTATTATCAGATATCCGATTGTCTCAATAAAATAAGAGTTGAAGGTACATTTCCGGAAGTATCGGAGGTGTTTGATCTGAAACGTACACTCGAGACTGTAAAGGCGATTCTCAGTTTCTTTAAAGGTAAAGATGCTGTTAAGTACCCGGTTCTTCAGTCAATGTGCGGTTCTGTCAAAACTTACCCTTATGTTTTAGAGGCAATTGACAGAATTTTGGACCGGAAAGGAATAATAAAGGATAATGCTTCCTCAAAATTAAAAGAGATAAGATCGGAACTTATAGGGAAAGGCATTCTGGTATCGAAAAGACTCACTGCGATTCTTAAACAAGCCCAGTCTGAAGGCATCGTTGATGCTGATACATCGGTTTCAATACGAAATGGGAGAGGTGTGATACCAGTAGGCGCTAACGATAAAAGGAAGATAAAAGGACTAATTCATGATCAGTCTGCTTCGGGAAAAACTGTATTTATTGAACCGGAGGAGATTGTAGAGATCAACAATGATATTGTAGAACTTGAATATGAAGAGAAGAGAGAGATTGTAAGGATACTTACTGCTTTTGCCGATAATATCAGACCGTATATCGACGATCTTCTTGACTCCAATGTTTTTCTTGGAGAAATAGATTTCATAAGGGCAAAAGCACTTCTGGGAAATCATCTTCATTCAATAAAACCAATTCTTGTCAATAAACCGTTTATCTCATGGAGAAGGGCGATGCATCCGTTGCTATCACTCACTTTTGAAAAGATTCAGGGCAGGAAGGTCGTCCCTCTTGAAATTACTCTTGATGAAAAAGACAGGATATTGTTGATTTCAGGTCCGAATGCAGGAGGTAAATCGGTATGTCTTAAGACAGTAGGGTTGCTTCAGTATATGCTTCAGTGCGGACTGACTGTTCCTGTGGCAGAGGGATCGGAAATGGGGATTTTTAAAAATCTGCTGATTGACATAGGCGACGAGCAAAGTATTGATAACGACCTGAGTACTTATAGTTCTCATCTTATCAATATGAAATTTTTTATAAAGAACGGTAATGAGAAGACACTGATTCTTATTGATGAGTTTGGAACAGGAACTGAGCCCATGATTGGAGGAGCCATTGCGGAAGCAATACTGGGAGAACTGAACAGGAAAAAAGTCTATGGTGTAATAACAACCCATTATACCAACCTGAAACATTTTGCTTCTCTTACTGATGGAATAACAAACGGAGCTATGGCTTTCGATAATCATCTTATGCAGCCGCTGTTTCAGCTTAACATAGGTAAGCCGGGAAGTTCATTTGCTTTTGAGATTGCCAGAAAGATAGGTCTGCCGGAAGAGATACTTAATGAAGCTTCACAAAAGGCCGGTGTAAAGAATGTCAACTATGACAAACATCTGAAAGATATTGCCCGCGACAAGCGATATTGGGAGACTAAAAGGCAGAGCATAAGGCAGCAGGAGAAACGGCTTGAAGAGATGATGGCTGAGTATGAAACAGAACTTTCGGGAGCCAAGAAACTAAGAAAAGAGATAATAACAAAAGCAAAAGACGAAGCTCAGGAATTGCTCAAAGAGTCGAACCGGATGATTGAAAACACCATCAGGCAGATAAAAGAGTCGCAGGCAGAAAAGGAAAAGACAAAGGATGTCCGTCAGCAACTGGAGGAGTTTAAGAATGTTGTTGTTGAAGAGACGAAGCCGCTTGAAACAGAATCGGAAGAGAAGATAGCTGTACTGAGCTCAAAAGCAAAAAAGATCAGGAGAGAACGGGAACCGGAAAAAGAGAAACCGGAGCCGCCTGTATCACAGGATAAACCATTGAAGCCGGGCGATGCGGTAAGAATGATTGAAACGCAAGCTGCAGGTGAGATAATAGAAATAAAGGAAAAGATGGTTCAGATCGAGACAGGCAGCCTGAGGTTTTTTGTGCCGGTTGATAAGATAGAAAGAATAACCAGGTCGGAACTAAAAAAGAGCCTCAGGGCAAACCAGGTAATCAGGGAAAATGATCCTGAACTGATCCACAGAAATATAAGTTTTAAACCGGAGATTGACATAAGGGGAGTAAGAGGAGAGGAGGCCATCAGGCAGGTTCAGGAGTTTATCGACAGTGCTCTGATTGTAAGGCATCGTAATCTCAGAATATTGCACGGGAAGGGTAATGGAATATTACGGCAGCTTGTAAGACAGTACCTTGATACAGTCGATGTTGTAAAATCATTCCGCGACGAACATGTCGAGTTTGGAGGAGCCGGGATTACAGTTGTGGAAATGGACTTCTAATGCAGCTCGTCCATATCCAGAGTTTTGTCAATTGTGATTCTCTTTTTTTGATTGGCAGCTTTGTAACCAAGAAGATATACCATTTTGGACACCCTTTCCATCTTGTCAAAATCTATCTTTTCGATATCATCTCTTACTGAATGAAGATCTGCATGGATTCCTGAATTGAAGAAAAAAGCCGGGATACCTTTTTTCATGAAGCTTACATGGTCGCTGCTGCCAAACTGAAGATCAAGGCCTTTATCAGTTACAGTAACACCTGTTTCCTTTGCCGAAGATGAGAGCATTTTCATTAGTTCTGTGCTTTCGTGACCTGTATAAACCAGTATTTCACGGGGTTGTGTGGCTGTCATGTCGTATCCGAACATTTTGCCTGTATCAGCCGGCAGCTTTGATCTTCCCACCATATCGAGATTAATATCTACCAGGGTATTTTCTAATGGGAATGCCGGATTGTTTGTATAATATTCTGATCCCAGCAGACCTTTTTCTTCACCGTTTACCCATGCAAAGACTATTGTTCTTAAAGACTTTTTCTTAAGGTTCATATAAGCCTGGGCAATTTCCAGTAATGCCATCGATCCTGATGCATTGTCGTCAGCGCCATTATTGACCTCCCCATTTTCATCCGTACCTATATGATCATAATGAGCAGTGTAAATCACATATTCATTCCTGAGTACAGGGTCTGATCCTTCAACTATTCCTATTACATTGGGGGCTGAGAATTCATTTGTTTCGATTGATGTTTTAATAGAAGCCTTTATACCTTGCATCTCAGCAGAAACAGGTTTGCCTTCATTATCAATCTTTTCCTGCAGCTGTTTCAGGTCATAGCCTGTCGTTTTCAGAAGCATATCTGCAGTATTTCTTGTAATAAACAAGATCTTCATGGGGAGTGATTCATTTTCCTGATACTTAAACGAAACCGTCTCGGAAGGTGCCATTTCAGCTAATCTTGAAGCATATGCATCAGGAAACTTGTATTTGGGATCATAAACCAACAGGATGGCTTTAGCTCCATTAATAATTGCATACTTTATTTTTGATGACTCAAGATCATTATCGAATATCCCGTTTCCTTCACCAGCCTTTACTGCCTTAGGATCCCTGGTCATCACCATAACAATTTTGTCTTTTATGTCAACGCCACCGAAATCATCGTATCCTGAATTTACATCTTTATATCCGTATCCTGCAAAAACCACATTTCCTGTAACTTCCATATTTTCGGGTGGTGCAATCGAAACGACAGAATCAGTTGACAATATTGTTTTTCCATTATTGTCAATAACTCTGATGTATGATTCTTTATGTATGATACTATTGGAAACAAGGGGCATTCTCTGGTAATAATCTCCGGTTTCCGGAACAGGTTTCAACCCCAGCCTTATTATATTTGATTTTATGAACAGTGCAGCTGTTTCATTTGCAGCTGTTCCTGTTTCACGTCCCTGAAGTTCATCGGAGCTGAAAAAAGACATGTACCCTTTAAGATCGTTTTGATCAATATATTTCAATCCCTCTTTTTGTGAATAACCTGAAATGGAAATTGCCAGAAGCCCGGCTATGATAAAACAGATATTTTTCATTTGTTTGAATAATTACTGAATGGTTAAAACATATTAATTAACGACGAACTAAAAGTAAGTAAAGTTACATGTAGTTGTTGTTAACCTTAAGTTAAAGTTTATTATCGAAGGAGATCCAGGGCAAGTTTTATATTGACCGGGAATTGCTTAATAGGTATAATTAACTTTTCTCAGGTTGTTTTTCAACCATGGTTATTCCCTGGCGATTCCAGAAACCGGTAATATTACCCCACCTGACAATCAACCTTTTCCCGTAATCGGTATTCCACTCTTTTTCAATATCAGAATGGCAAATAATGCCTGATCCTTTCCTTTTGTGGTGGCAATAACGACACTCAAGCGGCTGGAGCCCGGTTCCGAATAATTCACACAATCCGTCATTAAGAAAAGTACAACCGCTTTTCGAGAAAAACTGCAATGAATAATTGCATTCGTTTCCTTTAAATGCAGGTGATAAAACTGCAAATTTTCTTTCAGGTGATATTTCCAGCATCATACGTCTGGCAAGTCCTGAGTTTAAGGCATTTTCAGCTTCACTGACTGTCCACCAGCCAGGACGCTGGCAATAACTCCTGCAAATATCACAAGAGCAAGGTTCTGAAGGCGGATACTTGTCTTTTAATGCAAAACCTTCTTCCATTCTGATATTATTTTATGTCAGAATAAGAGATCTTTCTTTATCCATCCCCTGCCTGGAAGAATTCAGGCTTCCTTTACCACTACTAATTTATGATTAAAAACGGAATTAATTCTACTTTGACAGATTTAAAAATCAACATGTTTTTGCCCTAAATACCTGAAGGAAACATGTTGGTTTTTCAGCTTTTCACCCTATAGGGCCGGGGTTCTCCTGTACATTTAACCTGAAGTACTTTCGTGCGTCCTTTGGAAATTCACTGCTGCAGGGACCGGCAATACATCCGCCTTCACAGCTCATGACTTCCACAAAGTCAGCATTATCGGCATTTTTTGATTTGGCATAGACTGATAAAAGCTTTAACTGTTTTCTGTCCAGCCCGTTAATAGTCTTAACCACAAGGTTACTGTTTTTGCATTCATTGATGACTGCTGAAGAAACGCCTCCTGATATGCAATAATTACGGGAGTAGTTATCGATATCCATGATATCCGCGTCATCATCACATTCTGCGACAGGTATCTTCCAGCCATTAAGCAAACATGATAGTTCTTCAAAAGTCATGACATTATCAATATTTGCATTTTCTCTTCCTTCTTTCCGTTTTGCCACACAGGGCCCAATGAAAACAACAGGTGAACCCGGGAACTCTTCTTTACATTTTTTTGCGGTAAAAGCCATTGGTGAAGGAGTTTCCGAAACGAAAGGTAATATCTCTGGAACATGTTTTCTGGCTGCATTTACCCATGCACTACAACAGGACGATGTAATAAAGTTTTGCCCCGAGCTTTTTTTGTCAATCAGCTCGCTGCTTTCATGTATTGTCGTTTCACGGGCTCCTTCAGCTACTTCAACCACATGTTTGAATCCCAGCTTTTTAAGTGCGTTGATTATAGAGCCTTTTTTTGCATTAAACTGCCCGAAAATTGCGGGGGCAATGATGGCTGTGCAATTTTTTTCTTCTGAAAGCAGCTGCATAACCTGTAAGAGTTCTGTTATTTCAATTATGGAGCCGAATGGACAGGCATTGACGCATTTTCCGCAAAGGATGCATTTCTCTTTATCTATCTGTTCTGCTCCGCTTTCGTCCTTTTTTATAGCTCCTGCCGGGCAACTTTCTTCACATGGTACAGGCATGTAGATTATTGAATGATAGGGGCAAAGACTCTGACATATACCGCAATTGACACATATTCCCGGATCTATTTTTGCCTGACCTGTAACGGTTCGTGAAATGGCTTTTTTCGGACAGTTGTTTATACAGGGTTGGGCTATGCACCCTTTGCAGAGATTTGTAATAATGTAGTTCGACTTTACACAGGAAGTGCAGGCTTCATGAACCACAACAAGAAACTTGTCATTTTTTGCACCATTTTTCAGAGCCAATGTGGCATAATGTGTAAGGTTATCGAGTTCATCGGTTTCATCTTCGAGACCAAACCCCAGAAGGCCCATTACTTTATATTTTACTACTGCTTTTGTTTTGTGGTAACAACACCTTTCGTTATTTCTTATACGCCTGGCAATCTCAATTGGCAAGCGGTCTATCTCCTGAAGAAGGTTGTCTTCCCTGACCATTTCCGCGATACGTGTCAGCAGATCGCGACGGATTATTTGAACGTTATTTACAAATGCCATGATAAAAAGTTAAAAGGGCGATGAACAATTCCACCGCCCTGGAATTATTAACAATTATGACTTACCTGTTCTAAACCATGAGAAAGAACATTTTTGTCATTTACCTTCATATGCTTTAATATACAAGCCTTTAATCTCTTCAATCGATGGATAGCGGGGGTTTGCGCTAGTACACTGATCGTCAAATGCAAGTTCCGACAGGTTATCTACTTTTGCATAGAAGTCTTTTTCGTTTACTCCCGCCAGTTTAATACTTGCGGGTATCCCGACTGCAGTCTTTAACCTGTCAATACCTTTGATCAGCTCTTCCACTTTCTCCTCTTCAGTATTGCCCTTGAATCCCAGATAATCAGCCATTCGTGCATAGCGTTGAACAGCTTCAGGGTAGCGATACTGAGGGAATGTTGCCTGTTTTATCGGTACGCGGGTTGCATTGAAGCGGATAACATCGTTGATAAGCAATGCATTGGCAAGGCCGTGGGGAACATGGAACTCAGACCCGAGTTTGTGGGCCATTGAATGGCATACTCCGAGGAAGGCGTTCGCAAAAGCTATTCCTGCAAGTGTTGCAGCGTAATGAACTTTTTCCTTTGCTTTTTGATTTGCATCACCCTCTTTTACTGATGTCTCCAGATATTTGAAGACAAGCCGTGCTGCTTCGAGAGCATAAGGATTTGTAAACTCGGTCGCAAATACTGAGACAAATGCTTCAAGGGAATGAACAAGTGCATCAATTCCTGACCATGCTGCAAGTTTTGCAGGCATTGTCATGACGAACTCCGGGTCTATGATTGCCATTGTAGGTGTTAATGAGTAATCTGTAATCGGGTATTTGATTCCTGTTTTTTCATCAGTCACAACGGCAAACGGGGTTACCTCAGAACCTGTACCTGAAGTTGTAGGGATAGCTACCATGATTGCTTTTTGGCCCAGAACAGGGAATGTGTAAATACGTTTTCTGATATCCATGAAGCGAAGGGCCAAACCTTCAAATTTACTTTCCGGGTGTTCGTACATAAGCCATATGATTTTTGCTGCGTCCATTGCTGACCCGCCCCCAATGGCAATAATAGTGTCGGGCTGGAATGCATTGATACGGGCTAATCCTCTGTTGACGGTTGCAAGGGTGGGATCGGGCTCAACCTCATAAAATACATTTGTTTCAATGTTTAGAAGTTTGAGATATTGCATCACTCTATCGGCATATCCAAGGTCATATATTGGTTTGTCGGTAACTATGAATGCTTTTTTTCTGCCTTCAAGATCGTGCAATGCAACAGGCAGACAGCCATATTTGAAATATATCTTCTGAGGAATACGTAACCAAAGCATGTTTTCTCTCCTTTCAGCGTTTGTTTTAATATTGATTAAGTGTTTTACTCCAACATTTTCACTTACCGAGTTACCTCCCCATGAACCACAACCAAGAGTAAGTGAAGGCTCGAGCTTGAAGTTGTAGATGTCGCCAATAGCTCCCTGAGATGCAGGCATATTAACCAGCAAACGACCCGCTTTAATGAGCGAACTGAATGAATCGATACGTTCCTTATTACGGGGATTTGTGTACAATACTGAGGTGTGTCCTATTCCGCCAAAAGTAACCAGCCTGATCGCCTTGATTTCTGCATCTTTGAAGTCGGCAGCCCTGTACATTGCAAGAACCGGCGAGAGTTTTTCATAGGAGAAATGCTCCTCCTTGCTTATTTCTGATGCTTCTCCGATCAGGACCTTGGTCTCTTTAGGTACTTCAACTCCTGCAATTTTTGCAATCTTCCATGCAGGTTGTCCCACAATCTTTGGATTAACACGACCATCAACGACAATGGTGTTTGCGACTTTTTCTTTTTCTTCCGGATTAAGCAGATATGCACCATTCTCAATAAATAACTCTCTTACACTATCGTATACTTTATCTACAACTACTACTGATTGTTCCGAGGCACAGATCATTCCGTTATCGAATGTTTTCGACATCAATACGGAGCTTACTGCCATCTTTAGGTGAGCTGTCTCATCTATAATGGCTGGTGTGTTTCCTGCACCGACGCCAATTGCAGGGACTCCGCTTGAGTAAGCTGCTTTTACCATTCCAGGGCCTCCTGTTGCCAGTATCAGATTTATATTACGGTGATGCATGAGGTACTGGGAAGCTTCTATGGTTGGATTTTCAATCCACCCAATGATGTTCTCAGGTGCTCCGGCTTCAACAGCTGCATTCAGGATTATCCTGGCTGCCTCAATGGTCGATTTTGCTGCACGGGGGTGAGGGGAGAAGATGATAGCATTCCTGGTTTTCAGGGATATCAGCGATTTGAAAATAGCCGTTGATGTCGGATTCGTTGTCGGGACGATACCTGCAATGACCCCAATAGGCTCTGCATATTTACGGATTCCATAGGTGGCATCTTCTTCAATAAGACCGCAGGTTTTCTCGTCTTTGTATTTGTTGTAGATGTATTCAGATGCAAACTGGTTTTTGATGACCTTATCTTCTATAATGCCCATCCCTGTTTCAGCAACAGCCATTTTTGCAAGATTGATCCTGTTCCCTGCTGCAGCAAATGCCGCTTTACGGAAAATCTCATCTACTTTTTCCTGGCTGTAGGTGCGGTAAATCTTTTGTGCATTCACCACTTTCTGTATGACTGCCTCCAGTTCGGCAAATGGATTGGTCTCTGTGTTAACCTCCTGAATGTCAGGTGTGGCAGCTGTTTCTTTGTTATTTTTTGTTTTCATAATCTGAAAATTTTATGAGATTTAATACAATGAGATTTTTATAAAAGACTGTAAACATGTGTTTTACTTTGTTATTTCCTTCAGGTAACTGATTATCTTCTCAGCATTAGCCTCGGAAATAAGATGCCCGTCAATTTCTGCGTATGGTGGTTTTGGGATAATGCCTTTTGCGTCGCAACCAAGGCAGACAGAGGCCTCCACATAAACTTTGTCTTTCAATTCGGAAGGGAGTTTGTCTTTTATTTCCTTCAGTTCATTTCCGCCATACACGTAGCAGTAGGTTCCTACGCAGATTCTGATTTTAATTTTTTTCTCCATGATTTAAGGGTTTATATGAATTGTACATTTATTTGCTTCAGAAATTTGGTTTCAAGACAATTGATAATACGTTTCATCACACTTCTCCTGATCTCCAGCTCAACCGGAAGGTTGGGATCCTGGTGAGCTTCATTTATCCGTGTACCAACAATGATGTCAATGATATCGGCATTTAAAAGGTATCTTACAATTGAGGCTGCAGGATCGCGTTCTGTTATATCTGGCAGTTTAATGTTCTCAAGAATTTCCAGAACTTTTCCCAGGGTCAGTATCCCTTCGCTGATAAGATCAACGCCAGCCATTGATGCAACCGGAGGCAGATCTCCTTTCATCTGTTCTATCGGTGGGCAAACGATTTCGCGATTAAGTTCACGTGATACAATTTTAGCAGTAGTTCCCCCGCAGAGGATGATTTTTCCTTTGTATTCGGCAATCCTCTCACCAAGATATTTATCACGTGATTCTGAATAGGGAGGACCTGAGCACAGAAGAAGACGACGTGGAACGCGACGGTAAATGACAGCACACGATGCATCATCTTTCATTCTGAAAGCATCATTCTGTTGTGCCTTCATGACGATAGTCCTCGACAGGTCGCTTGCCGAGATGGTTGAGAATTCATCAACATCTTTTGCCATAAACTCCGACAGCCCTTCATTTCCCCAGCCAAACGGAGTTATTGCATTACCTATTCCTGACTGGGTTATACCGTCTGTTACGACAATGAGTCTGTCGTTCTCTTTCAGGTTGCATTTTGATAGCAGAACATATGACTTTTTTTCATTCTGCATGACTTCAATTTTCTCTTTTTCGTACTGAACAGGTTTTCCGTTCCGCCATATCAGGAATGAAGGATTTCCATATTCTGCTACGTAAGTTTCGCCGTCAAAGTCAACGTCAATAATTGAGAAGGTTGAATAGCTGATATTCCTGATACTGTCGACAGGCAGAGTATCCATTATTGATTTTGCCAATTCGATGACAGGAGTGTTATGCAATCTGAAACCGATTGCCATGCTGGCAGTCATTGAAGAGAGAACATTGGCTTTGATTCCACTTCCCAATCCATCTGAAAGAACTGCAATGAAACGGTTTTCATTCTTGATCTTACATGACAGAAATGTGTCACCACAGACTGTGTTGCCGTGCTTACAGAGCTGGTATGAACCGATTTCTATTATCATGTTTTTTGGTTTCATTGTTTCCTGTCAGTTAAGGAATGTTTTAAATATCATTTTGATAATTGATAGCTGTTATTCAAATTATCTTCCGTAGTGTCGTTCGATTCGATGATGGATTTCAACATCGATTCGGTATATGATGCGTTTTCTCCCAGCAGAAAGGCTATCTTCTGAACAACCTCCATGTTTTGTTTTATTACCTGGCGGGTGTTTCTGATTACAATATCCCTGCTTACTTCTGGTTCACGCATATCCTGAATAACACCGCATACAATCTTGTAAGGCTGGATAGTAATAACTGAAACATGCAGGTAACGGTCATTTTCCATGATGTCCTGTTCTACCATCTCTTCTCCGCTGTGAAGGACTGATTCAAATAATTTAGTAAACGATATAATTT
>Ga0116171_10000588_pt1 | contig 38574 bp, 32 predicted proteins | sample AD_JPNHW2_MetaG_FD_89798 | JGI IMG/M metagenome (GOLD analysis project Ga0116171, IMG submission 89798) | Active sludge microbial communities of municipal wastewater-treating anaerobic digesters from Japan - AD_JPNHW2_MetaG | ecosystem: Engineered > Bioreactor > Anaerobic > Digestate | place... | reverse complement strand
TTACTCACCCGTTCGCCACTCTCAATGTCCCCGAAAGGACATCTACCGTTCGACTTGCATGCCTAATCCACGCCGCCAGCGTTCGTCCTGAGCCAGGATCAAACTCTCCATTATCCTAAACTCTTTTTACTCTCGCAAATTGCTATCATTCACTCCACTTCTATGTTACTCTTCAAAGATCTGCGCCTGCAAAAGCAGGCAGGTGGTCAAGCTATGGATGGCTGGTTTTCCGGTCAAGGAAAAAAGATCATCCTTGATCTCTTTTTTTCCTCAGCACCCATTATTTATTATGGTAATTCTACAAATTCTGGAGACTTACCTGTCATTAATGTCCAATATGGTTTCAAAGCATCCGGTATGCGAACCCTGCCATCAGCCTCCTGGTAAGTCTCTAAAATGGCAATGAATGTGCGTGGTGTGGCAAGCCCTGAACCGTTCAATGTATGAACGAATTTCACTTTTCCGTCAGCATCGCGGAACCTGATCCCGGCTCTACGTGCCTGGAAATCCACAAAATTGCTCACTGATGATACTTCAAGGTACTTGCCTGTTCCCGGAGCCCATACTTCAAGGTCATATGTCTTAGCTGATGCAAAGCTCAGATCACCTGAACTCAATAACATTAATCGATAATGCAAACCCAATGACTGCAGAATTTCCTCTGCATCTTTAACCATTTCCTCCAAAACATCGTATGATGAATCAGGATGAACGAGTCTAACCATCTCGACTTTATTGAATTGATGAAGGCGCTGAAGACCGCGTGTATCCTTACCATAAGAGCCTGCTTCACGACGGAAGCAGTTGGTGAAGCTCACCATTTTCACCGGTAGGCTGGATACAGGCAGAATCTCATCAGCATACAGGTTCGTTACCGGTACTTCAGCGGTTGGAATGAGGAACAGGTCGTCCTCATCCACATGATACATATCATTTTCGAGCTTCGGAAGTTGTCCGGTGCCTGTCATTGTTTTACGATTCACAAGACTGGGAACGCCCATTTCACGATATCCATGCTTCTGGACATGGAAATCTATCATATAATTGATCAAAGCTCTCTCAAGAATGGCACCAGCACCGCTGTATACAGGGAAGCCGCTTCCGGAAATCTTCGCTCCACGATTCAATTCAAGCAGGTTATTGTGCTCTGCGAGAAATACTTGATCCTGCGGTTGAAAGTTGAAATCCTTCTGCTTTCCATATTCCCGAACGAATTTATTCGTTGTTTCGTCTTTCCCAACCGGAACTGACTCATGAGGAATGTTCGGTACACGAAGGAGTAAGGCTTCCAGGTTCTTTTCGACTTCACTGATTTGAGTTGCCAAGTCTTTATTCTGGTCAGAAATAGCCTGCATATCCTTCAGCAACTGGTCAGCGTTACCGCCTTCCTTCTTAATTTGTGCAAAATCCTTTGAAACTTTATTCTGCTGCGCTTTGTTATTATCAAAAGTGAACTGAAGCTTCCTGCGATTTTCATCCAGGTTCAGGATTTCATCGACATCCACCTTGTCATTTTTCTTGGAAAGTTCCTTTTTGACCAATTCAGCGTTATCGCGTATAAATTTAAGATCCAGCATCATTACCTCTCAGTATATTCATGTGCGGTTTGAATCATCGAAATGAAGGAATCAGCATCGAGTGAAGCTCCTCCGATCAATCCGCCATCTATATCATTTTGTTCCAGCAATTCCTTGAAGTTGTCAGGTTTCACGCTTCCGCCATAAAGGAGGGAAATTCTTTCCGCTACTACATCGGAATAGTGTTCCTTGAGAAAAGAACGAATCAGTGCATGAACTTCCTGTGCCTGTTCTGGAGTTGCAGTTTTTCCGGTACCGATTGCCCATACTGGTTCATAAGCGATCACAGTATTCGGATCGACCTCAAGATCCAGATCCCGGAAGCACTTTTCCAATTGTTCAAGCACTACGGCTTGCGTTTGGTCTGCTTCCCGCTGTGCAAGCGTTTCGCCGACACAAATGATGGGCATGATCCTATGATTTCTCAAGATTTGTGCCTTTTTATTAATAATCTCATTCGTTTCACCATAATACGCTCTTCTTTCAGAATGACCTATGATGCAGTAACTGATACCAACCGATTTCAGCATGGCGGCAGAGATCTCTCCAGTATATGCACCCTGTTCGTTGTCATTAACATTCTGTGCCGATAGGCGTATTGGTGTTTGTTCGCACATCCCATTTGCCCTATCCAGGAAAAGGAATGGTGGTGCTATTACGATTTCGCAATGGCCAAAGTCCTTACCCTGAGAGAAATGAGAGAGCTTTTCGATAAAAAGTTTGGTTTCATGTAAGTCCTTGTTCATCTTCCAGTTTCCTGCAACAATGATCTTACGCATGAATCCTCCAATATTTGATATTATAGTATGAAATTTAATGATTAGGGTATTTTGACAAGGGATTTATGGAGGAAATTAAAAATTAAAAGTTAAAAGTGAAAAATTAGGGAGATAATATTAGGAAATAGAAGTTCATCGTAGAGACGACCGATCCGGGCGTCTCATTTCTTATCATCTCACTCGCCGGGCTTACGCCCGAGCGTTATCGCAGAACATCCCGATGGGATGTACAAGTTTGGAGTTCAGATATCCAAAATAGACGAAAAAGAATATTCATGCGAAAGGATATTTGGACTTCAAAACCGGATTATCTTTCTTGCCCCATCGGGGTAATCTTACCATAACACTCGGGCGGAAGCCCGGTGATAGTATAATCCCCCTTCCATATTAGTCCCGCAGGGACGACATATCATAACCTAAGGTGAAGCGAATAGTACCAGAGGTTTCCCAACCCACGAATTGCATACTATGCGGCGTTGCTGTGAATGATTCATAGGATAGACACATGGGTCTATCCCTTCTTATCACTTTTAACTTTTAATTTTTAATTTTTAACTAATATCACTGCCGCATTTTCTGCAAGTTGTGAACTTCCACCCTATTCTTTCTCCACAATTGGCACAAGTATATTCCTGATGCTGTTCCTTAAGCCAGGCTTCTTTTCCGATTTCTCTGATGCGGATCAGATTGGGAATGGTGGATGCATGATATCCAATCCCATCTGCAGAAAACTTCCTGAGATTCTCACATGGCATTTCAGTGCATTCAGAACAGTTATCGATTCCCTTTGCCGTACAGCAGGTAACGAAACAACAATCCTGGTGATTGGCAATCTTGCAGTCAGGGCATGTCAATTGCTCTGCGGTACGACCCGTCAGCTTCATCAATTCATCCAGGGAATCTGTTTCCCGTGCTATGTTACATAGGCATGCTCCACAATATAAACCGCAATAGGATAGATAATGTGACATTGTATCACCTCATACTGTTTTCATAAAATGAGAAATTCCATGAAACAATATTCGTGTCAAATGATTATCTTGGCACCTTCTCTCTGATATTCGTTTTCATGCTCACTCATTGCGCAGTGTCTAGTCTTAAATGTCATCCTTGCGAATGCGAGTTGTCATCCCCGACCTGATCGGGGATCCATGCCTCTGAATTTGTAGAGACGCCCAAATTGGGCGTCTCATTTTATAGGATAAGATTATCTGACCATGTAAGGGTAACATTTATACAATGTTCTTCAGGACCTTTGTTGTCTTGCTGATGAGATAAAGTGGGTTTGAAGAAGTGAAAAGCTCCCAAGAGTTATGAAGTGTATTCACAATCAAGTAATTGAATAAAGGCTATTGACAGATGCGTGATGTAATGCGAGTTAATAAAACGATTCATTCCTTCTCTTTACCAAGTATGACCATTTTCATTGCATTTTCTTCATGGAAATTTTAGAGTAAATGGTGTTTCTTCTGTCAAAAGATGGAATTTATACTTCGTTAAAAAAGATTTTTTTTGATTGGTAATAGCATTTGAAGATCTTGTTGTTATTTTAGTGTGAATTACATATGCAAGTGAAGAATTATTTATTTCAAGAGTATCTGTATCAGTTTTCCCGAAAGTATCAAAAGCTTTCGTGAATTCATTTACAGTACTTTTCAATTGCTCTATCCCATCAATTATCGCTTCACCTTTCAATTCCACAAAGATAAAGCTATTATTCAAACTTCTTTGAAAAGCATAATCGCACTTCTTTAATCTCTTGAACTTTGGGATTTTAAATAGACAATCATCAACTTCAATCTTTAGGATATCCTCCATATAGCCAGGATCTAGCTTAATCTCAAAACTTGTTTTGTTTTCAACAGCTAATGTATTGATTGAAAAACACCATTCTTGCGCTGAAAAATATCTCATTAACACATTCTTAGTTTCCTCAAACATTTATCTTCCAAGCTCAATATCCAGTAGTTTCGAATATTCTCTATCTAATTCAAAGGACACATCATCTATATGATTTGCATCTATAATGTGATTCTCATCATTCAAGATATGTTTACAAACTCCATCATTCAAATAGTAAGCTTGGACGGAATTAAAATCTATCCAATATTTTTTCTCTATTATTCTACTTGTTTTAGTAGTATTTCTAAGACTTGCATTATGCGCTTGCATCAGGTTAGAAAATGATGACAGTATATAGGGGCTGTGTGTCGCTATTAGTAAACTATTTTCATTTTGTAAACAACTTTCCGCCAAAAATTTTACTAACTTATACTGTGTCTGGGGATATAAATTTTGTTCTGGTTCTTCGATTATAAACTGGTTTTGCTTATTTTTTGAATTTCTTATACAAACTAAAGCTAGCGGTATGGATGATTGAAACCCGCTAGATCCTTCTGAAAGTTTTGTAGTAGCTTCATGAAAAATTATTTCATCAAATGCTTCACCTTTAACAAATGAGAGACTATCAATAAATGGAATTTTTACCACATCATTTTGTTGATATGCCTTTGTTGCTTCCATATATAAGTCACCAAATTTGATTATACATTTTGGAAGACTAATTTTATCAATCCATTTGTATATATTCTCATTCACTAACGCGAATAGATTTCTTTCTGATGGTATATAAAGACAATTTGATAAATGTTTTTTCAGTTTAATCTTACGATAAAGTGAAAGTACTTTACTGTTAAAATCATTAGAAAGCTTATTCGCTGGTTTTGTGTTTTTCAGGAACGCATAAACTACTAAATCGTTAAATGATAAATCTTCCTCCCTAATTGCATCAAATAGAATTTCTGCATTACATTCAAAAATACTTTTTACCATTTCTTCAGTCGACAGGGTGTTTTCTTCCACTGAGAAATGATCTTTAAGCTGATTGTTAGTAAATTCATAAAAATAATTTTCACTTTGATATTTAATATATGTATCTTGAGTAATTGGAAAATCTATATTATATACTTTCAAATATGATTTTAAATCGGTTTTCCCAAATAGATCAATATCATTGAATATCGCCACAAGTTTTGCGACAATGCTTTTCCCGCTTCCTTGTGATCCAATAAGAATAGTTAGCTTTTTTATCTCAATCTCTATGTCTTTTATTGGGCCAAAGTTCTTTATTGTTAAAGTCTTCATTTTACCTTTTTCGCTTTTAAAAAGCTTAGCAATTTGTATTTGTGAACAACTTCATTTTCACATGATAGTTGGATTTAGTCAAGTAGATAATGTAAAATGGCCGATGATTCCATCGCGATGATAATAAATATGCTTTCGAAAAAAATGTTAAAAATGCTTTATCTCAATTAATCATGGGCTAGATTCTCTAAGAATTCTCTTTCAATCCATAGAATCTATTTTATGGCTTATTCATCTCAGCGATATAATTATCGAAATCAGTATAAATTCCTTCTGCAGAATCATTTAAAAAATTCTTACCTACAACACCTAATCTGCTTTGACAAAACAAATAAGTCCCATCGAGTAACTTAATTAAAATCGTGTAGTGGAATATTGTTGCTTGACCCTCATTTTCACCTTTGAATTCGTCCATAGTTTCTATTCGTAAAACATAATGAACCGTTTTATCAGAGAAATTTAAATCATAAGCTGGTGATTGTCTAATCAAATCACGGACTTTTGATACAAGTATAGTTCCATTATCATCGCTCGCACAATTAAGAATTTCAATTGATATTTTCTTGGCATACAAAGCTAGAGAATATACAAGAACAATCAATATTAAGAGTATTTTGCTTTTCATAATCATCTCCTGATACTAGCTTGTATAATTTAAGATATATAAGAATTAATACAGGTTGTCAAGTTTTATTTTACATTCGTTTTAATATTTGAATGACATTCTATACAAATTGTAGATGAGCGGCTTAGCCTTGAAAAATAACCGCTTCTCATCGCAACAAACACCCTTAGTCGATAGCCTAAATTTATGTCAATCAATTGCTATCGTATCATTGATGTAACTAAATTAAACTAGATTTTTCAAACGATGCAAAAGATGTAACAATCAGAACACTCGAAGCAAGTGCAAATACAAGTGGCGATCATATAGAGCACTTCTACCAAGGATAGCCCCATGTATCTCTCCTCTGACTTTGCCTGAATGCTTGCAGAGACGCCCGTATAGAGCGTCTCTACCTAGGATAAACACATGGGTTTATCCCTACCATAAGGCTTGAGGTGAAACCTTATTTTACCAGTATAGCCTTCCTGGTTGAAACCACATTTCCAGCCTGTAAATGAAGGAAATATATCCCCCTCGGTACTCTTTTTCCATTTTTATCAGTTCCATTCCAAGAGGATTGATATGTTCCGACAGCCAATTCTTCATTAAGGATTGTTGTGACTAACTGGCCGAGTACATTATATACATCAATTTCCACTCTCTGTTTGTCTGCATTGTGATAGTTGATGGAGAGAGCATCTATGAACGGGTTCGGGTACAAATTAATAAGTCCCGTTTGTGCTATTGGAAGTGCACTATCATGATTACTGACGATCGACACACTTACTTGATCTGAAGGAACATACTGATCAACATATATTGCAGCAACTGTATATGTATAAGTGCCTGATGCTGTAATTATATCGTCGTAATTGGTCGTTGTTATAAAAGGCACAATAGCAACAAGGTCTCTGTATATTAAATATCCATCAGGAACAAGTCCATCGGGAGCTGTCCAAGATAAATGAACCACATTTCCTTCCGGGATGGCAGTTAGATTTGTAGGAGGCAGCAGCATTATAGGAGTAGCTTCTAAGATCTGAGACGGGCATGTTTGGATATTTCCTTCATACGCAGCGGTAATAAAATAATGATAGGTTTGACCATTCGTCAACCCTCCATCATTCCAAAATGATTGATTACTTGTATCTAGATATACTGGGTATCCATCCCGCCAAATTGTATAAGAAATTGGGGTTGGAGGTGTAACAATATTTGTCCAGAAAAAATCTATTTCATGATTCCAGGGCATGAAATTCAGATTTGGTGATTGATAAGTAGTATCACTAAAACGATTTTCAAATACGCCTTTACCTTTCGTTGCAATGAATACTTCGTTTGTGCTGCTTCCCCATGCCATTTGCCAGACAGTTGTATTTGTCAGGTTTTGATTTAAAGAAGATGAACTTACTGCTTCATTTGTACTATAGCCCAAGCCATTTTCCTTTCCCGAAATCACCTGCATACCCGGACTGGTCAGCACGCTCCAGGAGAAGCCAGTCAATCCTGATAAAACGAAAGTTGCACCATCATCAGTAGATTTGTACACTCCCAGGTCACTTGCAGCATAGATGATTTGAGGTTGGTCACCAATTTCCGGTCTCACGGCTACCATAGGCTGATAGGTTGTGGTTTCCATTCCTGTTGATGCAGTGAATGTAGCCCCATCATCGTCGGAATACCAAACGGCTGTAGCACTGCCCTGGTAGCAGAGGAACAATCGCAAATTCCCTGTAGGACCTTTCCCGAGTTTAAGCCTGGGGGCAAATCCAAACTGGTTGCCGGTGGCAACTCTCCAAGTGAGTCCCCCGTTGTCAGTGTATTTGATTTCACCTGATGAAGTACCTACCCAGAATTTATTCGGGTCTGTAGGATGCACTTCTAATGCACAGCATTGAGAACCTGCATCAGTGAGATAAGTCCACGTATGTCCGTTATCCACAGAAGTGTAAACTCCATTTAATGTCCCCGCCAGCATTCTGCCTGACTGATAATACTGGTGATTGGTCGGCGCAAATTCATACACCATCCAATTTCCCAATCCCTCTGAGCTTTGCTCCCAAGTGGCACCGTTATCCGTACTTTTATAGATGCCGCTTCCCTCTGTACCAGCCCATAATTCATTCGTATCTGAATAATAAGCAAGCCCATGTACGAAAGCTGCATTCATGCCTTTATGTGACACCAGGACAGGTGTCTGAAAGCCAGTTGCCCGGAATACACCACCCCAGTAACCTAACAGAGCTCCTGCCCCGGAACTTGCTCCTGCTTGCCAGGTTGATTGTACAACCGCGGGTGTGTAGCCTACCCAAGTCAAACCCTGATCATTGCTCTCGAAAATACCACTTTCATTGTTGATTGCATAGAATATACCGTTATACTCGACAATGCTTCGGAATGTTCCTGATTGAACCACATTCCAGTTTACCCCACCATCTACGGTACGATAAATCCCATTTGCATGTGCTACCATACTAAACAAGCTGTCAGTTGGTGAGCAGTACATACCCCAACCATCTCCAGCGGGTCCGTACGAAGTCCAGGTTGCTCCGTTATCGATACTGGTTAATACAGAGCTTGTGGAAGTCCCCATCACCACGAACATACGATTGGGATTGATACTTGAATAATTAAACAACCGCATAAACCCTGAGTTAACACCCACAGTATTAAAACTTTGTCCGCCATCGGTAGAAACATTGATTCCAGTGCCGCCGGATTTACCGACTATAATTATGTTTCCATTATTTGCCTTCACCCCAATACTAAGAATAAAAGTGGTTGTCAGTCCAGCCGCGGTCCAAGTCACTCCGTTATCAACTGTCTTATATAGACCATTGCGGGCTCCCGCATAAAAGGTATTGGGTTGTGATGCTGATGCTGCCAAAGCATAGAAAGGCTTTCCCTGCAGAGAAGTAGCAGACCAGTTAATGCCTCCATCTTCGCTTGAAAAAACACCTCCCACAGTGGTTGCCTGATTAAAACCGCAAGCAGCTAATACATGCATGGAATTTGCAGGATCGGTGATTATGGAACGGACATTCCCACCCCAGGGACCGGAACCCGTCCAGGAACCAACATCTCTAATTGCAGGTGCTGGGGTAGTTTCGTTCTGTTGGTAAGCTGGGTTTGCGTAAATGTAACCGGGTATGATTTCGCCAGTTTCATGAGAAATTTGAATCGCGTAAATGATAGTAAATAGGGAATAGATGAGAATCATCAGTAGCATCGTTTTTTTCATTTTTGTCTCCTCTATCTTGTATTAGTTGTTTTATATTGAGTTAATTAAGATAAATAGACGTTAATGTCCCTAAAATACTGACTTTCGCATGCAAATATGAAATTATGGCAGCATTGAAACGTAAAATATGTCAAGATGTAATTCGCAAAATTTAATCTGGGAATTTATTTTTGCCATTAAAAAGAATTGAGGATAGTAAGACCGGAGTATTACTACAGGCAGAGGATAAACATGTGGGTTTATCCCTACTTTAATTTCGAATCACCTGAAGGAAATTCTCATCTAAACCCATAGCTTAGAATTAGAGAAAAAACCTCAAGCAAAAGTCAACCATCTCTCAAGCATCCGCCAAGCATCCCTCAAGATTTGGGAGATGGTTGGGATTTTGTTGGGTGATTGTTTGGTATCGTTTGTATTATTTTCATCGGGTAATTACTAAAATGAGGCTATGCGGACTTCACAAAGAAGGTAATTTATGATATGAAGTCCGCACATCCTATCATAATGTGTAATATACAATCCCGAAGGATGTTTGAACTCCATATCTTGAATGAGACGCCCGATCGGGCGTCTCTACATCTAAATATAAGTTACTGTCTCATCCTTGCGCGGAGGAGCATCATTAGGCTCATTCATTGGATGACCGAAGATGACTGCATAATAGGGTTTATAATTTTCAGGAATATGCAGTTTCTGTTTATATTCGCTGCCTTGTTCACCCGCGAACAGGAAATAGACAAAGCCTATCCAGCAGGAGCCGAGTCCCATGGATTGGGCAGCAATCAGCATATTCTGAGAAGCAGCTGCACAGTCTGTTTCCGGCATCATGCTGTTTGTATCGCCTGAAACGATAATGGCAACAGGTGCATTATAGAAGATATTGAATTTCTCGTTTTCAGCTACTTTTGTGAAGAACTCGTTGGAATGCTTTCCAAGAGCTTTCTTGGTATCGACATTGATCTGATTCAGCATATCAGGATTCCGGATAACGGTAAAGTGCCAGGATTGGTTATTATGCGCACTCGGGGCATAAAGTCCAGCCTGCACAATCGCATCAATCTGTTCTTTTGTAATGCTTTCATCCGTATAAGCTCTGCACGACCTGCGTTTCATAATGGTTTCCAATACTGGATTGGTCATAAGTTCCTCCCGAAACATTCAGATTTGTGATTTGAAAATGTATAATAGGAAAAAAGGCAATAAAAATTTATTGTACTACATGGTATCGTCCTCCGGACTCTATCTTTTATCATCTAATCCCCAGGAATTAATTCCTGGGCTAAGTGATATCGTCCTCCGGACTCGTCTGTGCTATTTCCTATTTCCTGTTACCTATTTCCTTCGCTTTTGCATCGCTTGTGGAGCATTAGGACATTACCCAAAGGCAATTATATATGGGTCTGCTGACACGGGAGAATCAAACTCATCCGGCACAAGACCTCCCTTAATCCCCCCTTCCCAAGGGGGGAAGTGCCACCTACCCTTTGACCAAAGGGAAGAAAATCTTCAATCTTAATTCGTCAATCTTAAATCTCTTCGCTTTTGCATCGCTTAAACAGCGAACTATCCACCTTTTAAACAAAGGTGTTGCTTTTTTCACTTGTCCGAGCTATTTGCTGTTGGCTATTTGCTTCTGTATCGCTTGTGGAGCATTAGGACATTATTAAAAGGAAATCATACCTGGGTCTGCTGACGCGGCCCCCTACTCCCTGTTCTCCGTTCCCTGTTCCCCGTTCCCTGTTCCCTGTTACCTGTTCCCTGTTACCTGTTACCTGATTTCAACATCTTCTTGACAAAGGATGGACTGTTTTCGTATTTAAGCAATCACCAGAGGGAGAATTTATGAGTAAAGTAAAACTGCACTTGTTCTTCGCAGTCCTGTTGCTTTGTACAAATCTTCTCAGTCAAAATGTTTCCATCGAAACCTATCAAATTTGCCACGACAAAGAATTATGGTCAGTCCTGAAGTCAAACGAAGCAGATTTACTCAGAATCCAGCAGGAAACTCCCCGTGATGCACGAATTTATCCAATCTTGAGTGATCTTGCCCTTAGTGAACAGGATACTCTGAGAGCAGTCACATTCCTGGAAGCACAGGCAGTATATACAAAAGACCTCGATGCTGCAAGCAAGGCATTAGGAATGACACAGAAATCACATGATCCCGCATTACTGGAAAAAGGACGGGATATCACAAGCAAACTTTTGGAAATATACAAGGATCCCGCAGACACGCTGTATATTCATTTCATCAGTTGGGATACTGATGAAGAGCAATTTTCAAAATATGTTCTCAATCTCGATCATTATTCACCCGAAATCGAACGTGATTTCTGCAAGGAAGATATAGATAATGTTGCAGTGGAAAAGAATGACAGCCTGCGCATCAACCTGATCGATGGCTTCATTCGGCAATATCCTCATTCGAAGTGGATCAATACGGCTCTTTATTATCGTTTATCGAGCATGGTTGGAAACAAAAATTATGATGATGCTGTCGATACCATTCTCTCCATGCGCAATGAAGATCCTGAAATGTCTTACCTGACGACAAGCCTGCTGCTAGACCCTGATGTTAGGAAGAACTATCATGGTGGGAATGCGAACAGGGAATTACTCTTACTCGTGAATAATGCCATTGAGTCCTTGAAAAAAGTCAAGATCGACACAACCATCAAAATTTCCTATGAGGATATCGATCATAAGGAATGGCAGAACCGATTGGAATTCCTGGGTGCGAAAGAGATATATTACAATATTCTTGCGAATCTGAATCTTTATGGCAACGAAGACAGCCTATATTTCCTTATACCAAAGGAGACGAAGGAATGGAAACAGGGATGGAAATCCCTCAATACAGTTAAATTCACTGATAATGACAGTGGCAGACAGGCTGAACTCGCATTCTGGAAAGGAAAATACAACCTTCTGATCAACGAATCGAATGTATCTGAATCGGCTGCATATCAATTTGCTGATTGTCTTTGCCTTGGTTCACCCCGTAATCGCTTTGACAAAGCATCGATCAAATACCTCGAGATTCTAAAACGTAAATATCATGTGAACAAGAGCATCCAGGATTGGTGCAGATCATTGAAAATGTACACCGGTCCGGTCTTTCAGGATGTGACAAGTGAGTATGGATTGGATTCCCTCAATTATTCCCGTGTTGCATTTGGTGATTTTAATGAAGATAATTACCCGGACATTCTTTTCAATGGATGCCGTTTATATCAGAATATGGGTGGTATGCTGTATCAGAATGTCACGGAGAAGGCAGGATTGAGCCGATACAACGGAAACGGGGGCTTATTCGCCGATTTCAATCAGGATGGTCTTCTGGATTTCGTGATGATTTCAGGTTCTGATAATGAGAATGGTGACAAATTGTTCAAGAATATGGGAGGCGGACGTTTTGCCAATGTGAATGAGAGAGCTGGGGATATCAACGATAAGTCACCTACCGAAGGGGCTGCCTGGATAGACCGAAATCATACAGGTTACCCAAGTTTGTACTTTGCCAATTACGAAAAATGGCAGGTTCAAGACGGTTATCCAGACTACTACTGGGATAACAAGAAAGGTTATTTCAATGACGCTTCTGTGGAGTTAGGCATTCGGACACCTGCATATACGCATGATTATGGTCAAGCAGGCAGAGGTGTTTCGCCTGCTGATTTCGATAATGATGGCGATACTGAGATATTTGTGAGTAATTACCGTTTGGATCGAGACTTCCTGTGGGATTGGCAAAATGGCAGATATGTTGATATTGCTGCTCAGGATGGATTGGCAGGAGTCAATAAGAAAGGGTATTACGGACATACAATCGGTGCTGACTGGGGTGATTATGACAATGATGGAGACTTGGATATCTTCATAGCCAACCTGGCTCACCCGCGATACATTGATATATCGGATAAGAGCATGCTCATGCGCAACGACGGTGTGAAGTCAATAACTGTTGGCGATCAGATTGTAACTTATACTCAATTCACAAATGTAACCAGGGAAGCGGGAATTCATTATGATGAACTGCACAGTGACCCTAATTGGTTCGATGTAGATAATGATGGTGACCTGGATTTATTTGTCACTTCGATCTACGAAAATGAACGTTCCTATCTCTATTTGAATAATGGGGATGGGACATTCACAGATGTTACATGGCTTGCAGGCTGCAGAAGTTATAATAGCTGGGGAAATGCCACAGCCGATATAGACCGTGATGGGAAACTCGATTTGTGCGTTGCCAGTACGAGTGGAGTGCATCTTTTCCATAACATAACCGTGAATGGTAATTCCTCTGTTGAATTCAGACCCACCTGGGAAAACAATAAAGTCAGGCTGATAAAGATGCAAACCGCAAAACCAACCAACAATCGCGTTGCGGTCATAGGGAATCCCTCTATCACAAATTCTCCTGCCTTTGGTACGCGTATCCGCATTTCAGGAAGTATGAATACCGGGAAACCATTGACCTGGATTCGTGAACTGAATGGGGGGAAAGGCACAACATCACAGAATGAAGAAGTATTGCACATAGGGTTGGGAAAAGCGAATTTCATGAGAGATGATATTGTAAGATACACTTCTGATGTGAATCGAACCCTGAAATCAAAGAATAAAGATTAGTTCTATTTACCTGTGTTATCCCTCATATAACGGAGTCCTATGGAAGCAATAGGCATTACATTTGTTTTTCCTGTAAATAGTGGAGATACTTCCAATCCGAATGAAATCACCAGTGCATCCTTGACATCCATACTACCATAGATACCGGCTCGCCAATTGCATTTATCAATTTCGTACGTTCCTTCAGAAGGATATTTTCCATCATAATACCGAATCTTCATATAGTCATACGAAATACGCCCAATTAGTGAGTAAGAGTCAGATTTTTCATCAAGTGTCTTAACGGTGTATATAATTGGGAGTTCGCATGAAGTATCCGTACTGATGAAGGTAAAATCATGTTCGAAATCATCCCAAAGAAAAATTTCGTGTGCTTTTGAATTTTCCTGGGCTTTTTGATAACCGATGGTCGGTTCCAAAGCAAGAGATACTGTTTCTTTTGGATGATAGACTCTTATTTTCAAATATGTTTTATTACTGACGTAACGATTTGCAAAAAAATCAAAGAACTTTGATCCTAACTCCATCTCTTTCCCAAGACCTATATTCATCTGAATACCGGATTTCAGTTCCGCATTCTTTTTCGCTGCAGTGCTCATATCAATATCCGGTATCGAATCCGGTCTCTCCCTGATCACTGTCCATGGATCCCATCCTATCGTGTTGTAACCTGTTAATGTCATTACATTTGCTTTCAATGGCTCTGCTTTATCAAGCATGGACATATCGATCGTAGCACAACCCATAAAAAATAACATGCTTACGAAAATAATAAAATATATAAAACGCATAGATACCACCTGACCAAATAAAAGATACCCATTCTTGAGAAGTCAATATTTATTTATGTTTATAATACTCTTACTTCTTAACTCTTACTTCTTAACTCTTACTTCTTAACTCTTACTTCTTAACTCTTACTTCTTAACTCTTACTTCTTAACTATCCTTTTGTTTCTTCTTCTTCGGTTTTGGCTCAGGAAGTTCCATATAAGTGATATTGATCAACTTGCTGATCTTCTCTACATCTTCGAGGTCATCATCCAGTAGGAAGCAGAGCTTTGCCCCCGGATAAGGCTCACCTTCTTCATATTCACCGAGGAATTTCCTGCCACCTTCCGTTTCTTTGACAAAGAACTGATTATCACTGATAAGTCCTACAATTTTATTATCACAGTAAACTCCGTATTCACCGAACATTTTCTTGACTGTGATCATACCGACACCTTGTATCTGGTTCATTACATATTCTGCAAAGTCCTGGCTTGAAGCCATAATTGTTACCTCCCTAAATAAGGATACCTTATCTCTTTTCCATTCCAATTCTTAATTCTTAATTCTTAATTCTTAATTATTTTAAGCTCTTACTTTCTGGCACAGCTTTTCCAGATATACTGATTTCATTTGCTTGCTTGCCATAATTTGCTTCATTGGTGGGAGCTTGAGAATGACACCAAAAATGGCTGCCAACGCTCTATGGCTGGCAAATGCCTGGTTGTCGAAGAGAAGGTTCTGCAGTTTGCCTTTTTCAATTGCCATTAGGACGATTCGATGTACGGAATTGACAGGAGTTATGACTCTCTCAGGTCTGCTTTCCAAAGAAAGGGAGTGAGTTGGACAAGCTCTGACACATACGCCGCAGCCCAAGCATATTTCTCTATCAATTTGCACTTTGGATTTCATTTCAGCTTTATTTGCATTATCTTCAAAGGAAATCGCTTCTATCGGACATGCTTTGATACACTTTCCACAGCCAATACAGGTCGATTTATCAGTAATGGAAATGAAATTGGATGTATGGATGGGAAGCAGGGAACCGAATTTCCTCGCAGCTACGAGGAATTCACAGCAGCAGCCACAACAATTGCAGATGAAATTAACTCCTTGCTGAACGTTCTCTCCGCATTGGACAAGATTATGTTCATAAGCTTGGTGAAGCAGTTCCATACCTTCAGATACTTCAACTTTTCGAGCATATCCGGCTTTGATTAATGATGTGCCGGCAGTATTGAAAGTCATGCAAATCTCCATTGGCGCATCGCAGGCTTTGCCCAAATGCTGCATCTTGTGACGGCAATAGCACATCCCGACACCGATGCTTGTAGCTGTTTTCAGGACATTGCTGGCTCTTTCAAAATCCAGGATATGAATGGCATTCTCATTGCTCAACACCTCTTCCTGCACATAGACCCTCCCGAGACGGGTCTCACTTCCCACCAACAGGTCTCGAACAAAATCCTCTTCCACATTCAAGTATTGATAAAACAACTCACTAAGAAGCTTCTGATCGATATCTCCCCTGGTGCGCATCATGGAGAACTCAAAGAATCCAGCCATCGGAGGAGGAAGTGTATATTTGGTAATTCCATTGAAGTCAGCATCCACGAGTATGGCACGAGAAGCAAGCGTTTCCAGCACTTTCTGAGCTTCGAGAAGTGGAATCTTCCATATTCTTGCAGCATCTTGAGCACTGAAGGGTTTGATGGGCAATTGTGCAACCAGTTCTGCTTCCTTCCTGCTGAATAAAATCTCCAGTATCTTATAAAGAGTCTCTGATGGAGGTGCACCCTGTGGGAAACGGTCCAGCCGTTCCTGCAATTGCCGATAACCTGACTTCATGGAATGATGTGACATATTAAATACCACCTGAAAGATATTTATCGATTTGAGTAACTGTATAACATAATGCTGTTGTCAATGCAAATTAACTTGACAAATAACTACCAGTGCCGTTGGTAATTATAAAATTAATCAAATACACAGGAATATAATAATTCGAGATTTTACTTTTGAGGGGAATTGTTTATGAACTTTACTTATATATTGTCTTATACAAAAAGGAAAATTAAAAGAATCCCAATTATAATGTGGATTTATGAAAAATGGTATGAGAATAAATGTTCTAGAATTCCACGAAAAACGCAATTTGGTTTTCAAATATTTGGTGATCCATATAACATGGAAAACTCATATGAAAAAAATGAAACTAACTTAGTATTGCATTACCTTGAAAGATCTGACTATATGATGAATATTGGTGCTAATGTAGGCTATTACACATGCCTAGCTTCATCAAGAGGAGTAAAGACAGTGGCAATAGAACCTTTAGCCAGAAATCTGAAATATCTTTATACAAACCTCGAAACAAACGGTTTTAGTGAAAATGTGGAAGTGTATCCTATCGCCCTGGGTAATACTATCGGCATTCAGAGCATCTATGGCAGAGGAGGATTGGCTTCCTTGATTCAAGGCTGGTATGGTCAACCTACTTTTATTAGAGAGCGAATAACAATCAATACACTTGATAATCTCTTTCATGATAGATTTTCAGGCACAAGACTTTTGATAATTATGGATGTTGAGGGATATGAAAAAAAAATCCTTGAGCAGGCATCCTTACATTTAGACTTATCCCCGAAACCGATTTGGCTCTTAGAAATTGGAATATATCCTTTAATAGGTGATAAGAAAGTCTTTAATGATGGTATCTTCGATACATTTGATTTCTTCTATAATAATGGATATAGAGCTTGGATCATATCTGAAACGATTCAAGAAGTAACAAAAAAGACTCTCCAGGAAATGAAAGAAAAGGATAATTCATCAACACGAAATTTTATATTTTTAGATGAGAATGAAATACCTCCAAATCTAGCCTAAGACATAAAATACTGACTTATCCTCGAATTTGGAGAGAATTAATTGATATTTACTTGACAGCCTATCAGTGTTTTCAAACCTTGCAACACATGGAGCGGGGTGTAGCGCAGCCCGGTTAGCGCACTGGTTTTGGGAACCAGGTGTCGGAGGTTCGAATCCTCTCACCCCGACCATCCATTATTCCGTGGGTGCGTAGCTCAGTTGGGAGAGCGCTTGCCTTACAAGCAAGTGGTCAGGGGTTCAAGTCCCTTCGCACCCACCATTTTTTTATCCATCTTTTTTCTTGCCATTTCGCATTTATTTGAAATATGTACCATAAAATCTGAATAAGGGACAATATTTTGAAGAAAATTCTCATCACAGGTGCCAATGGTTTTGTCGGTTCGTATCTCGCCCAGTTCCTATCCCTCCAAGGATATGAAGTTACAGCCCTCGTTCGTCATACTGCAAAATGTGAGCTGTTGCCTGCAAATGTCAGACTGATCAGGACAGATTACTGTGCGTATGATCTCATCAAGGCTTTTATCGGACAGGATGTAATCATCCATACTGCTGCAACGGTGCGGGCAAGGAAATGGGACGATTATTATGATATCAATGTAAGCCTTACAGAAAAGATGATTGAAGCTTATCATCAATCGGAAGACCCCACACATTTCATTTTCATGAGCAGCCAGGCTGCTGCCGGAATGGCACAAACTGGACAGCAGAAGCATGAAGATGACCCGTGTACTCCCATATCGGATTACGGTAGAAGCAAGTTACTCGCTGAGCAAAAGATCAGGGAATTATGTACCAAGCCGTGGACAATAGTCCGCCCCGCTTCTGTTTATGGTCCGGGTGATAAGGATTTCTTGATATTCTTCAAGACCGTGAAGAACCATTTTTCCCTTCATATCGGCAATCCCAACAAGAATATTAGTCTTATCTACGTGAATGAACTAGCAGAATTCATTCAAAGAGTGATGGAATCCAAAGAATCCCACAACCAGATATTCTTTGCTTCAGATGGTCATACCTACAAACAGGATGATTTTGTGAATGGATTGGAGCACGTGATCCCCACATGGACACTTGAAGTCCACATACCTGATCTGATTCTCTATCCTGCCGCTGCATTCTCAGAGATAGGTGGTTTCATCACCAAAAAAGCACCTGTTTTGAACTGGCAAAAGAAAGATGAACTCTTGGGAAAGAATTGGGTTGTTAGCATCGAAAAAGCAAAAAACTTGCTTGGTTTTGACCCTGAACCAAACTTGATCAGTAATTTACAAAACACATATAAATGGTATAAACAGAAAGGCTGGTTATGAAGAGTATTTACCTGTTTCTATTCCTGTTCTGCAGCAGTGTTCTCCTCGCCCAGACTGCTGATTCACTCAACAATGCGGTCAGACAATCAGAAGTTGTTGATACAACCAATGTGAGTGCTCATCATACATTCAATGCCCAAGTCATGAAATCCTCCATAGATTCTCTCTGCCTTCAGAATAGGAGTAAAGAACCGGTTTCAGATCTGAATAAAACATTGTTTTTGTATCACTCAGCTTACCATTTTGTTGCTTTACCAGACAATGATATCTATCTCCAAGACCATGGCTTTACAGTCAGGCAAACTCCATTCGGACTTGGCTATGAAATCCAGAAGCGCGCAGCCTTCACTCCCACTACCATAGATGGAAGAACCATTTCATTCGATGAAATCTCATATAATTACCCGGCAGCCTTGACTTCCTCTGAATTTGGAATTGGAGGTCAGGATATGAATATTGCCAACCTGAATATTCGTAAGAAGAATTTGCTCACTGTTGAGAATCTCTATGGAAGATTCGGCACCCTGCTCCAACGTGGGATCTGGGCAGATGAATATGACAACAGCACGCTTGAGGATATTTTTCTGAAATATGACTTAAAGAATGGGAATATCCAATTCCACGCAAATTCCATGGACTGGGACATTCCAAAAATACAGCATTTACTACTCGATCAGGAAACACCTTTTGTTTCCATACGGGAAAAAAGCACGTTGGCTTCCCTCTACTGGCAGAACAAATGGCTGAATGCAGGAGTTCAGATTTACCATGTGAATTGGGGAAAGCCCGCCCTTACATTCAGTGGAAATCAGGATTTCTGGCAAACCCTCCTCGAGAAGGAACTTCAATTCAATGATCTCCAGATCCAGCTACGATACGAACATTTCAGCAGTGATGATATCAAGACTGCTTATAGTCAGTACATTACTCCCACTGACCTCAGGGATCTCGGTACGATTCAAATGAAGTATCAATCGGGAAAATTCGACCTGCATAGTAAGGTCTTTATTTCGAATCCTTCGAGAATTGGATATGACAATACATGGGATGTACAAATTTCCAGAAGCATTGACTTTGTAGCCTGCTCTTCCGGTATGAATACGATCAATGATGCAACGGATAAGAATGCGACTGTCTATACTGGGATTTATAACAAATCGACTGGCGGCATCCGGTTCAAACAAGCCCCTGATGCAATGATTCAACTAAATCTGGGCATGAAGACCAAATATATTTGTTATGATGACACAGAGACTTCCCAACACATTACCTTACATGACAACACCCCCTGTTTCGATGCAATCGTACAGGTCCCCTTCACATATCACCAGTTCACCACGAAGATCAGCAGTAAGCTCGAGGCACCCTTCTTCCAAGCAATAACTGATATCAGGTTAACTTACGGACTGCCATATAACAATCTTATCCTTGGTGGAATCACCCATACTTATCGGGATAAGTCATTTTTAAACATGAACATTGATGAATCACCCGTATTCAATGATAAATATGAAAACAAGGATAATCTCCTGGATGCCTATATCGGTTTGCAGATCACGAAGCAATTCGATATTCGCTTCACTGTGAAGAATATCATGAACCAGGATATCATTTTCAATTCTTACCTGATACCCAACACATATCTGTTATCAATGAAGTGGGATTTCATTAATTAGAGGCGAAAGCAGGATTGAATTATGGAAACATATCCCTGCAAGATAAGAAGTAAGAATTAAAGAGGGGATAAGCTTTATTTAAGTTCCTTTTCAATCTTCTCATATACCTTTGTTGGGGAGTTGCGGGTCAGATTTGTAAAAATCTGCATGGACAGTTCCTTGGGCAAGGGTAATTGTTTTAAGTTGTTATCCATATAGCACTGGTAAATACTTTTTGCACATTTTTCACAGAGAATACTGGTTTGAGGTATCGCAAAAACTTGTCGCATTCTCATGAATATGACATCAAATTCTTCATCAACGATGTTTCCGAAAGAGGCATTCAGAAACTCACAGGGTTGTACATCTCCCTTGGCATTGATATAGACTCGATCTGTCCCACCTGCAGTGCAACCGAACATATCCGGATCTTCTTCTATGATCTGGGCAGAAATGGCAGGGAAATCCTTGTATTCCCTTTTCAGGTTGTACATATTCACTTTCTTCTTAATCAGTTCATAATCTTCGTCAGTGTATTCTTCTACTCCTTTTTCCAACCAACCACCAGAGGGTTTGGGTTTGATTATCTGGATGAGAAAGCCCCCAAAGTCTTTTGCTTGCTGCATGACCTTTTCAAAATTGCCGTTCCTGAAATCTGCAAGTGGCAGGCAGGAATTGAAAGCTACTGGGATACCGACTTCATGGCATAATTCTATGGCATTCACCATATTCTGCCATGCATTCTCATTCCCCATAAAGGCATTCACATCTTCCATTTTGTAGGAATGTAAAGAGAACATGATGACTGTAAGATTAGTCTTTTTCAATTCCATTAATCTTTCTTTCGTTATCCCGTTCCCGGTCGAATTGACCCAAATCTCTGATCTGTCATCGATTTGCCTGCACAAGGCAAGCAATCTGTCATACGTTAGAAAAGGCTCTCCACCCTCAATATTAAAAAAAGCAACACCGCTGTTCTGGAGGCTTTCCACTGCCTTTACAAGTTTGTCCAGATCAACATCCTTGCCGATATCATACCGCTGATAACAATGTTCGCAATGGTAAGTGCATGCAGAGGTGACGGATACCAGAGCAACGATGCAGGGCAGTTTTTCATTAAAAACTGAGAACTTCTTACATGCTGAATAAAATGCTTTGGAAGGAAATCCCGGTACATACATATCCAGTCGTACGTTTTCGCCGATCTGCGCAAATTTGCTGTGACTCAACTTGCTGATAAAGAGATTTAATCGCAAAAGAGTATAGAAAAACTCTCTCCACTTTTTATTATGCAGATAGATTTTGAAGAAATAGAATGCAACATTCAACTTCACCTTTAAAAGAAAAATAGATCTATGTATACCGTATAATTTCAGCTTTTTCATTTGTTTGCTCCTGTCTTTTTTAAAAATCCATTTTGTATGTACCAATCCACTGTATGACCGATACCATCCTGCAGGGAAGTCTTTGCTTCAAATCCAAGAATCTTCCTTGCCTTATCGACAGAAAATTCAAATCTATCATACATCATATTCACACGGGATCTGGATAATAGGGGCGGTTCTTTTTTTGAAAATAGAGTGGCAAATAGTTCCATCCAGAACGCAATGGGATAGATGAGAAACTTGGGAATCAGTATAGGTGGTTTGAGATTGGCAGAGACACAAAACAAAGAGTGGATGTCATTCAATCTTTCTGCAGTGGCATTCCCAATTATCACCCTATTTATTCCCTTCAGGTTTTTATGATATGCCTGTAAATAAGCTTCGGCAAGATCATGGGCATAAATTACATGGAACTTATTGGAAGTGCTTCCGGGAAAAAAGTTCATCCCATCCTGAACAGCCTTAACATAAGAATAAAACCCCGTGTTGAACTCACGCTCACCATACACCCAGGCAGGTTCAATCACTGTCAGGTTCATCTGGTGATCCTTCGCAAATTCACAGGCTTTTTGCGTTAGGATTGCTTTGGTATCTCGATAGAAGTTCATGGCAGATGGGAATAATTTGTCGAGAAAATATGGATAATGTGAATCATAGGGAGAGTCTTCGTTTTTTATGATCCGGCAATCCTCTTCCCCGTAGGATGAGATCGAGCCGGTTATGATTAAATTGTTGATACCTGCTGAATTACAAGATTTGAGAACATTCATTGTACCAAGGACATTCGCCTGATAGAAATCCGGGTACTTTCCCCAGTCTGATGACTTTCCGGCAGTATGAATAACAAAGTCCACATCACCGAGAGCAGTATAGATGGTTTCAATGTCTGTTATATCTGCATAAACAATCTCGACTTTCAATTGCTTCAGGAATGATATATCGCTGGAAGTTCTGACCAGGCACTTCGTGGGAATGTTTTCCTTTGATAGCAATTCAGCTATATGGCTTCCAATGAATCCACTGGCACCGGTCAGTAAAAGCTTAGCCATGGTATTTTCCTAACAGTAAACCTGCATTATGCCCACCGAAACCGTAAGACAAACTCACTGCCTTCCCGACATGAGTATCCAAAGTCTCAGATGCAAGATTGAGATTTGGAATCGGATGAGCAGCAAGGTTCACGTGGATTTTGTTTGTTGAAATGGACAGTGCCGTAACTGCCGTTTCAATAGCACCGCTTCCACCGATAGTATGACCCAGTATTCCTTTTGTAGAATTGAGAATGGGTTGTTTATTTTCATCACCGAAATAATCGATGATGGTTTTCGCTTCAATTTCATCATTTGTTATAGTAGCAGTACCATGGGTATTTATGTAATCAATGCTTTCATTACCTACTAACTTCCGTATCAACCCAAGGATTTGTTCCCCGCTCGGTTCAATATGAACAATGTTATATGCATCACTGTTGGCTTGATAATCCAATATCTCAGCATAAATATTTGCCTTTCGCTTCCTTGCATGCTCGAGTTCCTCTAAAACAAGTATGCAGCCTCCACCTTCTGCAAAAAGAAATCCGCTTCTTTCTTGAGAAAACGGTTGCGGATAACCCGTTTCTGATAAGGTTAATGCTCCCAGCACATCAAATCCCCTGAAAATCATGAAACTATCATCCTGTAGATTCTCGACTCCACCTGAAAGAGCAACATCATAATAGCCGTCAGCAATATTCCTGAACGCCAAGCCGATACCATATGTCCCTGATGCGCAGGAAGCGCTTATGGTATAACTCTCATTCTTTAATCCAAAAAGAATTGATACCCAGGCAGCAGGTGAATTGTTCATGGATAAAGGAACTACCATTCTATTAAACATAGGTTTTTTACGATCACGGGGGCAGATATTATTGATCCCCAAATGTGCCAGATACGAATGGAATGCTGTTCCAAAGCCAGTCAATCCGATACCTATGACGGTTGCAATGCTTGTTTCTTCTGAAACGACGAATTTCTTATTGTTGCCGATAACCAAAAAACCTGCATCATCGAGGGCAAGTTTTGCACCAATGATCGCAAGTTTGTCTTCAGGATGCAGGAATTCATAATACTGGGGAATCTCATAATCTGTGATCCTGAATTCAGGGAAAGGGATATACACCTTTGATTTTGTAGGAACCCTCATTTCAGGGATTTTCCTTATCTCCGGCTTTTCTCCGGCAAGGATGCGATTCCAAAAATCAGTTTTCCCGATTCCCAACGAGGTTACAGGACCGATTCCAGTGATCACAACTCTTCTTTTCATGAGATTCTTCCCTTATTTATAACCCATTCAATCATTTTCTGAACGTATTCCCGGATATTAGAGTAGTCCCGGGCTTTGAAGTTGTATCCGGTAAAATCATAATGGTTTTGCTGATGAGTTACAATTTGGGTTTCTGCACATCCTGTAATGTTTCCCACTTCGTAGGCTTCAATCTCATGTTTTATCAATTCTGCTTGTAGATATTCCCTGTTTCTGCTGCTGACTGTAAAAAGTATCTCATATTCTCCACACTCACCCAGGAAAAACAGTAATTCAGGTATTTGCAGAAGATTGGCAGCAAGAGTGCATTTCTTCTGAAAATGCAGATTGTTGATCTGGAAGCCTGTTCCGTTCAATTTCGATATCGTTTGCAGTGCAGAAAATACTCCGTCACTCGTGTCAATAGCGCATGTCGCATATTGAGAGATGATTTCTGGCAGTCTTTCATGTGTGTGGAATTTATTGATTGAACCTTTGTGCAGTTGCTCAATTCCAGAATTGCCTGAGAACAAATTCATAACGGCTTGGAAATTCCCTTCCCCGATCTTGCCTGTGAGAAAAATCGAATCACCTGCCTTGCAGCCCCTGCGGTTAATCCCTTTTCCCACTGGCGTGCCAATCACGGAAGCCGTGTATCTCCAATGTTCTCCAATACCAAGATCACCACCTATAAAGGAAACAGGGTATTTCTTCAATACCTTGGAAATACCTTTGGAAAATTCCCTGACATACGCTTCATCCCACTCCTGGGGAATAACCATTGAATGTGCATAGAGGAGTGGCTTCCCTCCCGCAGCAATAATGTCACTGATCGCCCCACAGGCAATATTCCAACCCAGGATGTTGGGATTGTCTTCCTGCAATAAATCCTCATGAGAAAAATCATCTGTAGTGAATAGGTGTTCATTATCTCCGAGTAGGAATACTTCAGAATCCACTTCCCCCAAGACACTTTTCCTAAGAGGTGACTTCGGCATCACGCTATTGATCAGATGTATGACTTTCTCTTCAAAATTCATTTGCAATCAATCCCAATTTGTCTTCTGCGATTGAGATCCGGCATGGTAGAAAACCCTGTGGATCACCATCGAATTCCACCCGATTATTAATTTCATCATTCAATATATCTATCGATTTTACATAAGTGAAGGAGATGTAGTCGTTGTTTTGAATTGGTTTTCCAGAGTATATTGCCCTGATGGCAGGTACGATATTCAGCAGATTGAACTTCTTCATACTTAATACATACAAGCGGTTATCATCATCCTTCAGGTTATGAGCCACTTTCATTCCGGAAGCAATGAAAGAGGTCTTTCCTATGAAGGTATTGAAATTCTTTTCCACAGCCAATTCTCTTCCATCACAGAGAATTTCAATATCTGAAGGTCTGTATCCGCTTAATGATATGATGATGGATGCAAATGTACCAAGTGCATCCCCAAGATACTTTCTGATACCTGAATTGGATGTTTGAGCCACTTGAGCACCTACACCGATGCTGGCACAACATGTAAAGTATCTGATTTTGCATTCTTGGCGTTGCGTGTGCAACTCAATTCTTGCCACTGAGATTTCCTTTGTAAATCCTTTCAGCAAAGTCTCCAGAGCCAACGAAGATTGAATCGGGATTCCGTAACTTCTGCAAAAGTCGGGACTTGTTCCTGTGTGGATCACACCGAGTTTCGCATTTGAAATCCTTTTACCAGTCTCATCATAAAAGCCGTTTACCACTTTATTGATTGTTCCATCACCACCAACTGCGACTATTACTTCAAAACCATTGTTATTCGCTTCCCTTGAAAAAAGGTACGCATCTTCCAAAGAACTTGTCATCCTATATTCAAAATCAATATTACGCTGTTTTAATTCATTCATTAACAGCGGAATGAATTTCTCTGCTCGCTTCTGCTTTGAACCTGGGTTTAGAATGAAAAAGTAAGACATTTACCTGAATAATTCCGGATTCAATTCTTTTGTCATAAACAAAACGGAAATAACATGATCCATCTGGTCTTGGGTCAGATCTACCCTTGGAATCATTCTAATAACTCCATTGTTTTTGGAAACAGAGGGATAGATAAATGGAGTTGTCAGTATCTTATTTTCAAATAGAGCTTTGCATATTCTGAGCGTGTTTTCATTTGAACCTGTTAAAAGTGAGCAGATAAAAGCTTCACTTTGAAGTATATGAAAATCATTCTTCCTGAGATTTTCATACAGGTAATTCTTATTAGATGATAGCACTTTTACAAGTTCAGCACCATCTCTTGCTACAATTTCCAGAGCTTTCTTCGTCCCGGCTAATAAGGTTGGTGGTAAGGCTGTAGAGTATAATAACCCGGGGCACGAATATCTCAAAAAATCGATAATCTGTTCATTGCTGCTTACAAAACCGCCTGAAACACCAAGCGCTTTTCCCGTAGAAGCAGTGTATATTCCTCCATAATTAGTGATTTTCTTCTCTTCCAGGATACCTTTTCCAGTCTTTCCTATCACACCGATACCATGTGAATCATCAATGATGGGAATGACATCGTTTTCCAGAGCTAACTGGTAGATTTCATCGAAAGGAGCAATGCTTCCTTCAGTTGAAAATACTGATTCTGTAGCCACGAATCGATTTTGGAAATTCTCAGATTTCTTTACCAGGTCTGACAGAAATTCAACACTGTTGTGTTTGAATGGCATGATTTTACATCCAGTCGCCCTGATGCCTTCAATAATGGATGAATGAGCTTTTCTATCCACAAAAACAACATCATTCGGTTTGACTAATGCACTGATGGCGGCAACATTTGCCTGATAGCAGGAAGGATATATGATGGTATCTTCCATTCCCAGGAACTTTGAGATATAATCCGCAGTATCCTGGTAAATGTCCACAGTTCCGCAGGCAACAGGAGTTCCGCACATTGATGCACCATATTGATCCAGGGCTTTCTTCATCACCGCAATAATCTCTGGATGATTTGCAAGAGCCAGATAGTTATTGGAAGCAAGATTCAGGTATTGCTCACCATGAATCTTCACATGCAGATCAGCACCGGAATCAATCTTCTGGTAATATGGATTGAAATGGATTGTTTTCACCAGTTCATATTCTTCTGCTAATTCAAAGACGAACTTATCACTGAAATTCATCTTAACCCGTACTTTTTTTGCAGGAGAGCAACAATCTCCTTTGGTGTGTTTACTTCCTTGAAATCGTCTTCGTCGATGGAAATGGAGTACTCATCGTCAAGGGCATTCATGATCATCAACACATCAAAAGAATCGATATCCAGGTCTTTTCTTAAATTCGTGTTTTCTTCGATTTTACCCTCGGACTCAATATTATTTCTGATGATATCGATGATTTTATTGATCATACTCGCATTGACCTCCACAATTTGATTCAGTATTCATCTTTTATAGCACCTGGTGGAATTCGTTGAATCACACATGATGGCACACATATTGCAGTTCTCGCATTTCGAAATGTAATGCTCATCTACATCAAATTTCCTGATAAGATCAGGTTCGCAGATAAATGGTCTGCATAAGCTCACATAATCAGTCTTACGCATAGCAAGAGCATTCATTATTGCTATCCCATTACGAAATCCGCCAACGCAGATAATGGGAATGTCAGTAAGACTCTTTGCCAATTCAGCGAATGATAAATTGTAATCCTCTCTGAATTCCACGAATCTCTTTTTCATAAACGTAAGAATCATCAATTTCCATAGTCTTCTACTAAACTGACTATCCTGTTTATATCGAAAGTTGTACTTCAAAATCGTATCAATTGGAATTGATTTCCCCCTAAAGATACTAAGGGCATCTTCCATGGTACCGTAACTGATCTCAATGGCAAAAACCTTTTCGTTATGAAGCATCTGAATCAAAGAGCTGAAATTACTTTGCGAAAATGGTATCGGTAAATCATCTGAAGCGCTGATCTTGACCAGAATGGGAAAGCAGTCACCACATTTTTCTCTCACTGATGAAATCACCTTACGCAGGAATAGATCACCGATTCCAGTACCTTTATTGATTCCATATTCATCAGTCCTGTTATTGATGTAGGGGTGAAGAAACTGATGAACTAAATAACCGTGTGCTGCATGTATCTGCACACCGTCAAAGCCGGATTGCTTTGCACGCAAAGCAGCATGGGCGTAAGATTCGATAACATGGTCAATTTCTCCGATTGAAAGGGCTTTGGGTTTGCTCATGAAGTATGGGGACTTTTTTTCTGATGCTCCAACAACCTTCATCCCTGTCACTGTGGAAGACGTTTGGCGTCCGGCATGTGATATTTGCATATATATTTGAGAATCATATTCATGCACACAAGCCGCTACTTTTGTGAAGTGGGGAATCATTTCATCGGAATCAATCCCCGCCTGACCGGGTTGAACCATCATCCCTTCCCGTGATATGTACGTGCATCCAGTGATAATTTTTTTTACGCCATTCTCCGCTAATGTTCGGTAAAGATTGATATATTCTTCACTGGGAATTCCATGGCAATCTGCCATTCCTTCGAAGGTTGCTGAACGGAAGAGGTATCTTCCAAAAGTCCCGTTTGAGGTTTTCATCAGGATTTGCTATTACGATGTAAATGAAAAAGAAATCCAACAAAGACATAGGATATAATAAAGAGTATTAATCCCAATTGATTATTGAATAGCGCAACAAAAGTAGCCTGCCCGCAGGTACATGCACGAAAATTCGCTTCCAGTGAGTAGTACGTCATCTCACCAATCGGATTTTTGAAATACAGCCAACCCGTCTGGATTTCCAGAAAGAGAGTCAGGATTCCTAAAAATATGAATGTTGTTGTTATTGGAGCGTCGATCTGACCAGCAGAATAGAGGATCAGGAACAGGATGGCAGGAAGGAAAGAAGAGAATATGGAGATATACCTCGATACCCTTAGCCCGTATCTGACAATAATCGTTTTCTTTCCTGCCCTTCTGTCGCCCTTATAATCCTTAAAATATGTATAGAATGTCATCAGGCCATTCATGAGCCAGACAAGTGCAATTACCGATAATCGACTTTTCGTGAAATATGGTGCCTGGGTCGGACCTGCCGCCAGAAATCCGAATGCACAGCACATGGTGATCATCAATCCGAATATGATATTTCCCAATATACCTCGAGATTTTGCATATTCATAAACGATATTAAGAATAACACCCAGGATCAGAGGAATCAGCGCAACTTTCTCAAGATAAAACCATGTGACTACCAATGCAATTAGCATAAGGAATACTGAAACCAACAGCGCTTTCATGTGATTTAATTCGCCAGTCACCATTGGTCTTTGGGGAGCATTTATCCTGTCTTCCTTAAGCCCGAGGAAATCGTTGATGATCTGATTGATGCCCCAACTCAAGAAGAGAATTACAAGGATCAAAACCTGTCTTGGGACAGAGGGCATGATCTCAACAGTTCTATAATCTGTGGCAATATGCTGATAAAAAGCAAATCCAAGCCAGCCGGCAATACCTGTTACAAAGGAATAATACAATCGCATCGATTTAACATATAGTTTGATGAATTTCAGCATGATACCTTCATATTTCTACAGCGTTGAAACAGATTTCAAGCAACATCACCAGTACATTCTTACCAGCAAGTCAAATAGTTGTCAATACAAAAAAGTACCCAACAAAGTCAAAAATATACTTGCCTAAATTAACGATTTTGCTTAAGATTACATACATAAGATGGATCGCGTTATCTATCAACTTACCACATACTGTACTAGCTTACTCCCGATTCTCTCCATCGCAGAAATGACATATCCGGGATGATATGCATCGTTCTCTACTTTCATATAAACCAGCAACGAAAATCGATAAGCTATTTCCTCTGCAGCCCGGCATCTTCTTCAAGATTTTCCTTGCCTTTAGAGTACATCGTTTAAATTTATCTCAAATTCAAATTAAAAAAGGAGAGCGACATGGCTTTTAACCTTAGAAACCGGCACTTTCTTACACTTATGGATTTTACACCAAAGGAAATCCAGTATTTGCTCGATCTTTCCGCTGACCTGAAAAAGGCAAAATATGCAGGTACTGAACAGCAGCGTCTGAAAGGCAAGAACATTGCCCTGATTTTCGAAAAGGATTCCACACGTACACGTTGCGCTTTTGAAGTGGCAGCTTATGACCAGGGCGCACATGTAACTTATCTTGGCCCATCAGGAAGCCAATTCGGCAAGAAGGAATCGGTTGCAGATACAGCCCGTGTGCTGGGTCGCATGTATGATGGTATTGAATACCGCGGATTCGGTCAGGAGATCGTGAACGATCTTGCGAAATATGCAGGTGTTCCTGTATGGAACGGTCTGACGACTGAAGACCATCCGACACAGGTTCTTGCTGATTTTCTCACCGCTGCAGAACACCTTCACAAACCATACAATGAAATGGTCTTTGTGTATGCTGGAGACGGCAGAAATAACATGGCAAATGCCCTCATGATCGGTGCAAGCAAGATGGGAATGGATTTCCGGATTATCACTCCGAAGTCATTGAACCCTGACACCAAGCTGGTAAAGGCTTGTAAGGATGTTGCAGTGGATACCGGTGCCAAGATCACCATCACTGACAATGTTGCGAAAGGTGTGAAAGATGCTGATGTCATCTATACCGATGTTTGGGTATCCATGGGTGAACCGGATAATGTTTGGGAAAGCCGTATCAAGTTGTTGAAACCCTTCCAGGTCAATATGAAGATGATGGCTATGACGGGCAAGGCTTCTACTCTGTTCATGCATTGTCTGCCAGCCTTTCATGACCTGAATACAGCCATCGGCAGAGATATCAACAAGAAGTTCAAGCTTCCCGCAATGGAAGTGACGAATGATGTGTTTGAAGGACCTAACTCAGTTGTATTCGATGAAGCTGAAAATCGTATGCATACGATCAAGGCTGTGATGGTGGCTACTTTAGGAGCATAATTTTTTTAAACCACGAAACACACGAAAGGGATTATCCTGAAGTAATTAGAGAGTGATTCACTTATCGTGCTGTTGTGAAAAAATATATTTTCGTGGTTGCTTAATTGAATTGAATACACGAAAGGGAAAATCTTGAAGTAATCGGAGAGTGATTCACTTATCGTGCTGTTGTAAAAAATATATTTTTGTGATCGCTGATTTGAATTGAATACACGAAAGGTACGATGTTCATTTGCTTGATGATGCGTCTTTCGTATTGCGTTTCAAAGATAATTTCGTGGATAATATTTAGATAATCTATACACGAAACATGCGGTATGCTTGAATAGCAACCGTGTGTTTCGTGGTTTTATGCTAAGGGAGGGCAATATGAATAATATTCGGAGAAGTGATTTGCTTTATCCTGAGGAAGTGTTCAAGATTCAGGGAGCCATTTTTGAAGTATATAAAGAACTTGGCTGTGGATTCCTGGAATCTGTTTATCAGGAATGTCTGCAACGAGAATTCACATCACGTAACATACCTTTTATCGCTCAACAAATACTAACTGCAAATTATAAGGGCAAGTTATTAGAACAAACATATAAAGCTGATTTCATCTGTTATGAAAAGATTGTCATAGAGCTTAAGGCTTCAAAGACCATCATTCCAGAACATCAAGCTCAGATTATCAATTACTTAAAGATATCAGGCCTTCGTTTGGGACTATTAGTCAATTTCGGACATTATCCTAAAGTAGAGATTAAAAGAATTGTTCTTTAATCGATCTATAACCACGAAATAAACGAAAATATAGATTAATTCTATTACAATTATGATATGCGAAGACATAATATTCTTTTCGTGTCTTTCGTGGTTTAAAATTACTTCTTTGTTTTCGTGTGTTCAACTTCCATTTATCCAATTCATCTATGGATAAACAACTCTACTAATATATAATTATCATCTGTTAAGACATAAAAATACTTTTCGTGTTTTTCGTGGTTGATTGCTTCGTGTGTTTCGTGGTTATATATTCTGCTCTGCTATTTTTTACCTGACTTATCGTGAAGTTCACGGCATATAGTCTCCACTTCCCTGAAATTCACTTTCCCGCTACCCATGAGCGGCAGTGAATCCATGACATAGAACTCCTTCGGCATGGCTATGGGTGGAAGTATCTTCTTCAATTTTTTGTGAATATCCTTGGCAACCACTTCCTGTGTCGTAAGTGCTACTACGATGTCTGCTCCCTTAGTCGGGTTGGGAACTTCCACAACACAGCACAAGGTTCCTTCAGGAAGGAGTTTCTCCATCTCTGATTCCACATAGACAAGGGATATCATCTCTCCCCCGATCTTGACAAAGCGTTTCAGTCTGCCTTTGTGCCAAAGGTAACCATCACTGTCCAGAGTCCCCATATCACCGGTATCATACCAGCCGTTACGGATACGCACGGAAGTTTCCTCAAGATCGCCATAGTAACCGACCATGACATTATCGCCTTTCACAAGCACTTTACCAACCTGATCCGGACCTAATATCTGGTCTGTTTCCCTATCGACGATCCGCACCTGAACACCCGGTATGGGTTTCCCGACGCTACCGAATCGCTTGGCATTGGGGGTATTCACGGCAATCACAGGACTGGTCTCAGTTGCTCCATATCCTTCCAAAATCTCTATATTGTGCATTTTCAAATACTCATCTCGAATCTGCGAAGTCAGTTTATCTGCACCGGCCATAAGGTATTTCACCGATTCAAAATCCCCGGGTCGTGATCTTCTCAGGTACCCGTGCAAAAAGGTCGGAGTGGCGACAACAAGCGTTGCCTTGTACTTCCTGATGGAATCGACGATCAGTTGATAATCGAGCGGATTGGCTACTGCAACGACAGTTCCTCCCAAAATTAGGGGAAGAAAGAAGGTGACGGTCAGACCAAAGACATGGAAAAGGGGCAGATTCCCAAGGATGATGTCTTCGTGGGAAAGATTGAATATTTGAGGGAAAGTACTGATATTTTGAAGTATGTTCTTATGAGAGAGTTGAACTGCCTTGGGGTCTTTTTCGCTTCCGCTGGTAAACAGAATGACTGCCGCCTCATCCCTGGAACCCTTATGGACAAGATTCTGCAGAATAGGCAGGGGTAATTTAGATTTTAATGCAGCCTGTAGTTTCTCCAATGTATGAACAGAAGACATGATATCTTCCAGGAAAACCATGCCCGGAATTGGCGTCAGGTTCAGCTTATCGAGCAAAGCCTTGCTTGTGATGATGGTTTTGAAGTTGCATTTTCTCTGGGCATATTTGGAATTATCGATCGCTCCTGTTGAGAAGTTGATCATGGCAGGCGTCTTGCCACACATGAGAACACCCATGACAGCAGCCATACAGCCAATCGAAGTGGGAACCATGATCCCAATGTTCGTTTCGGGGAATTTTCTGAACCTGTTAGCCAGGATCAGCGATGCTATCAGGAGCTTATCAAAATTGAGTTCCCTATTCATCACGACATCGACCACTGCCAGTTTATTTGAAAATTGTTTCGCTGTTTTAATAAATTCCTGATGCAGTTGCATAATATCCCTTCCTTTGTAGATACTGAATAATGTTCAACTGTAGAACGTAGTAACCATCATTGTTTTGCTTATATATTCTAAAGTTTCTTTATTAATTCTTGTCAATCTGAATTATTCAGTTTTGCATGAAGTGAGCTTTGAACACAGTTTTTATATGCGTTAAAAGATATATTCATTTCCACGATGCAACATCTCAAATTGTTCATTAAGTGATCCATATGCTTCAATAGAGCCTATATTATCAATCAGGAAAACATCCATTAATCCACACTTGTCCATCCCTTAAATCCTAAGGGTTGTTTAAGAGAGGCTTGGGAGAGGCTTAAGGGTTGTTTAGGTTCTGCTCATCGGATGTGCTTTGAGCAACCGGATAGAAATCAGAGTGTTGTGCGATATTGCTTGACATAACCTTACCCACTTCGTGGCATCTCAAGAGCAAAGGAGATACTATGAGTCATAGACCCAACAGGCAGCATAGAACGATCCTGAAACAGATCGCACATAGAGTACTAAAGGAAAACACCCTTTTATATGAATTTTCGGAACAGGTGTGGGATGAAGTACGACACATGCACAAGCAGCAGGCATTGGGTAATGCGGTTGTCCATGACATGCGGAATCTGATCTGGTGTTCCATCGATAATGATGATTCTAAAGATTTAGACCAGCTTTCCTATGCTGAAGAACTTCCCGGCAATAAGACCAAAGTGATCGTCGCCGTTGCTGATGTGGATGCATTGGTCCAGCTTGAAACTGCGACCAATGACCATGCGCTGCAGAATACAACGTCCATTTATACGGTTCCCGAAGTATTTCCCATGCTGCCGGAACAATTATCGACGGATATGACATCTCTTAACTTTGAATCCGACAGGCTTGCCATCATCATTGAGATGGTCGTAGAAGAAAATGGAGCTGTGACTGATTATAAAGTCTACCAGGGGTGGGTACGGAATCATGCCAAGCTCGCATATAACAGCGTAGCTGCCTGGCTCGATGGAACAAGAGAAATGCCGGATGAGATCAATGCAGTTCCAAAGTTGAAGGAGAATCTCATTCTGCAGGATAAGGTTGCACACGCAATGAAGGAACTGCGGCATGAACATGGCGCATTAGAGTTGGAAACACCCGAGTCAAGCGCTGTATTCGACCAAGAAGAACTGCTTGACCTGGTACCTGAAGAATCCAATCGAGCAAAGAACCTGATCGAAGACTTCATGATCGCGACAAATGGAGTTGTCGCCCGTTTTCTTGCTTCGAAAGGGATTTCATCCTTTAGAAGGATCGTGAAGACGCCTGAGAGATGGGATAGAATCGTTGAGATTGCAGCCGAGCATGGATACAAATTACCAGCACAAGCTGATTCCAAATCATTGAATGAATTCCTTCTTTATATGAAGAAGAAGAATCCTCTCAATTTCCCCGATGTGTCCTTAAGTGTCATCAAGTTGCTCGGGCCCGGCGAATATGTAGTGGAACAACCGCATCAGGAAGCAATTGGGCATTTTGGTCTGGCAGTGAAAGACTACACGCATTCCACTGCTCCGAATCGAAGATATCCAGACCTGATCACGCAACGGTTGGTAAAAGCTGCACTAAATGGCAAGGCAACACCCTATGGTACGGAAGATCTTGAAATGCTTGCAACACACTGTACTCAGGTGGAAAACATTGTAAAAAAAGTGGAACGTCAAATTGATAAATCGGCTGCCGCATTACTTCTTGAATCAAGGATAGGTCAATACTTTGATGGTTATATCACTGGTTCTGCACCAAAAGGTACCTGGGTACGAATTCTTCATCCCCATGTGGAAGGAAAGGTCATTGAAGGTGAAAAAGGGTTGGATGTAGGGCAACATGTAAGAGTTCAACTGGTTTCCACCGATGTTGAGCATGGACATATCGATTTCAAAATATAACAAATTGGATCATAGGGGAAATATGATGCGAATCATCATGTTAGCATTACTTTTACTACTGCCATTGTCTTGTGTGATAGCACAGGACATATCACAACAATAAATAGATTCTGGAGGAATTTCCATCATCCCGTTTTTGAAGGATAGGCTTTTAACCTATCCTTCTTTTCAGGGATTTCTTAATGCGAAGCTGTACACTACAGCATTCAATTATCAAAAACTATCTTTTAGAAATACAGGTCTCTTTCACCTGTACGTATCTTATCCATTTTCTGGAGTAACATTGTCTTCATGGGTGAATCTTCCATATCTGTCAGTTCTGCCTGTATTCTCTGCAGTCCGAGTGTTTTTGTTTCAGGAGAAGCATAATCCTCAATATATTCAAGGAAAGTGAGGACAGCATTGGGTGTGCAATATCTCTTCACAAATCCGGGAATGGCAAATTCCATGAAATGCTCTCCGGTTCTTCCCACACGATAGCATCCTGTGCAGAAGGATGGAAGAAAACCATCACGAGCAAGTTCGCCAATCACTTCATCCAGTGACCTTTGGTCTCCCAGAACAAACTGACTCTTCTTATAGGATTCATCATCATGTGCTGAATATTCACCAACACCGATACTGGAACCTGCATCGATCTGCTATACACCGAAATTTATGACTTCGTTGCGTACCGCCACTGGTTCTCTTGCTGTCAGGATCATTCCTGTATAAGGGACTGCCAGGCGAAGGATTGCCACGAGTTTTTTGAAATCTGCATCACTGACGGCATAAGGTGGGTTCACGGCAAAATCAGTGCCATTTGCAGGTTCCATGCGTGGGAAGGAAATCGTATGCGGACCGACACCGAATCTTTCTTCCAGGTGAATGGTATGATACAGTAAGCCCATGACCTCGAAACGCCAATCAAATAAACCCATTAGCGCACCAATGCCAAGATCATCGATACCCCCGAGCATGGCTCTGTCCAAGCCATCAAGACGCCAGAGGAAACTGCTTTTCGGTCCTCTCGGATGGTATTTCTCGTAAGTTTCCTGGTGGTAGGTTTCCTGGAAAATCTGGTACGTGCCGATGCCTGCTGATTTTACGATCCTGAAGCCTTCCACGTCGAGGGGAGCTGCATTGATATTCACTCGGCGTATTTCGCCTTTTCCTTCCTTCGTGGCATATACTTTTCTCACTGTTTCAGCAATATAATTGGCATCATATTTAGGATGTTCACCGTATACAAGGATGAGTCGCTTGTGCCCTTTTTTCTCCAGTTCGCGTGTTTCCTTGTCCAACTCGTCCATCGTAAGAGTTTTACGGAAGCACTCCTTGTTTGAAATACGAAAACCGCAATAAACACAATCGTTAATGCATTCATTTCCGATATACAGGGGAGCAAAAAGAACGATGCGATTCCCGTAAATAGTCCTTTTCAGGGTTCTTGCACCTTCAAATATCTCTTCCAGCAGTTCCGGATCATTCGTGTTGATGAGAGTAGCTACTTCATCGGGTTCAAGACGGTTTTTTGCAAGTGAGCGGGCAATGATTTCCCGTACTCTATCCCTGGTGGGATTTTTCGTGTTTTCAAGATGCATCCAAATCTCATCATCAGGGATGAATGATTTGATACCTTCTACATTCATGTTCATGATTACCTCTTTTTATCTTATATTTTTAATGTTGTTACTTTCACTTTAACGGATGGAATCTGTCCGAGCTTTCCTGAGAAAGAGCCCATTTCATCCAGCGATAATTCAAGGATGAGAAAGATGATATTAACGGACTTATCGGGTATTGGATAACCGACTCTCAGGGAAATGTTATCTGCATATTTATGCAGCAGTTCATTCACTTGGGCAATTGCCTTATCGCGATCGGTGATCACGATGGAGATGATATGCGTATGTTTTTCCATAAAAAAATCCTCATCCGCGATGAGAGGATGAGGATAAGATTATCCTATTGCATCTTCCCTTGATGACAGAACGTATCCCTCATCGCAGGTGCTTAATTATTTATTTTTACTTTCTTGGATCAATTAATGTAGCACTTAAAAATTCGTCCAGTTCTATATTACGGGTCATTTCCACAATCCCGTTCAGGATCTCTACCATATGGGGAAATCCGACATGCATGATGAATGCCTTGTATTGGTCCGGTGCGCCTTCAAAGATAATTTTCACTGCCCTTGGTCTAACTTCGATCATTTCCATCTTCTTGATCTGATGATAATAGATTGAAAATGGTTTTCGAAGCATATAGATAAACTGGATACGATCTGTATCAAGTACGATCTTCTGCAGTGATAAAAGGTTTCGAATCAGGGTTTGCGCAGAGATGATGGCGATAATCACGGGTAATATCTTGAATAAAAGCTTGGTATCTGCATTGATATAGGAGAATATGAACCAGACTGAATAAATAAGAGCAAAGGCAGCAATCAGCATCGTGGAGAAGCGAACAATTGGACTATAAACATATTTCCTTGGGAAAGTGCTTCTCGAGTTGGCTTCAAGAATCTTATCGAATTCTTCTTTCTGATCCATCTAAACCTGCTTGATAATATCTTTTAAATCTTCAAGAACAACTTCGGGAACTGAGAATGTACCGAAAGTCGTTCCTCTGTTGTCTTCTCCATGAAAATCACTTCCACCAGTCCGCAGAAGACCGAATTTACGTGTAATCATCTCATAGAAAGCAACCTGTTGTGAACTGTGATCCATGTAAAACACTTCCAAGGCATCGATTCCCATCGCACTGAAATCCTCAATGTACTGATTCCTGTACAACTTGTAGGGATGCGCAATCGAAGTGATTCCCCCTGCATCATGTACGATCCTTACGATATCAGGAAC
>Ga0116171_10000586_pt1 | contig 38614 bp, 25 predicted proteins | sample AD_JPNHW2_MetaG_FD_89798 | JGI IMG/M metagenome (GOLD analysis project Ga0116171, IMG submission 89798) | Active sludge microbial communities of municipal wastewater-treating anaerobic digesters from Japan - AD_JPNHW2_MetaG | ecosystem: Engineered > Bioreactor > Anaerobic > Digestate | place... | reverse complement strand
GCGGGCGGGAGCGCCCCTGATCTCCGCGCAACCCAATGCCGGCTTGCCGCGGCTCTTCGAGGGGCGGGCGCTCTATATGTCGACCCCCGAGTATCACGCCGAATTCGCGCGCCGTTTCATCGCCGCCGGCGCCAACCTGGTCGGCGGCTGCTGCGGGACCACACCCGATCATATCAAGGCCATCGCCGGCGCGGTGCGCGCGTCCCAGCCGCGGCGGGCGGCCGCCACCGTGGCCGTCAAAGCCGAACGCGAGATCGCCGTTCAGCCGGTGCCACGCGCCGAAAAATCGGCCCTGGCGGCCCGCATCGGCCGCAAGTTCGTCATCTCCGTCGAGGTGCTCAGCCCGCGCGGCACCGATGTCAGCAGCGTGCTCGCGGGTGTGCGCAAGCTCGCCGGATTCGGCATCGATGCTGTCAACATCCCGGACGGCCCGCGCGCCTCATCGCGCATGTCGCCCAGCGCCCTGGCCCAGCTGATCGAGCGCTCCCTCCCTGTCGAGACCATCCTGCATTACTGCTGCCGCGACCGCAACCTACTCGGCATGCAATCGGACCTGCTCGGTCATCATGCCCTCGGGCTGCGCAATATTCTCATCATCACCGGGGATCCGCCCAAGCTCGGGGATTATCCCAACGCGACCGCGGTCTTTGATGTCGATTCGATCGGCCTCACCCGCATGGTCCGCGGCCTCAATCAGGGTTTCGACGTCGCCGGCAATCCCATCGGGGCGCCGACGGCATGGCATATCGGCGTCGGCGCCAATCCCGGCGCCATCGACCTCGGCCTGGAAGTCGCTCGGCTGGAAGAAAAAGCAGCCGCCGGCGCCGAATATATCCTCACCCAGCCGGTCTTCGATCCGCACCAACTCGAGGCCTTTTTCCGCCGCACCGAATCACTGCAGCTGCCGCTCCTGGCCGGGGTCATGCCGCTGATGAGCTACCGCACCGTGGAGTACTTTAGCAATGAAGTCCCGGGCGTCGTCATTCCCGCGGAGATCGCCCGCCGTTTCGCCGCAGCCACCGACAGTGCCAGCGCCAAGCAGACCGGCATCGCGATCGCGCAAAACAACATCCGGGAGCTGCGCCAGTTCGCACAGGTCAAGGGGCTCTATCTGATGCCCCCCTTCACCAAAGACAAATATGATATTGCCATTGAAATCATGCAGGCCATTGAATAGGGTTATACGTATGAAAAGAACACCCTCGTTGCTGCTGACCCTGCTGCTCGCCGCCCTGACGCCGGTGCTCGCGCAAAACCGGCCGGGACCGCGCGGCCGGGATGCCATGGGACCGGAGATCTTCCAGATCCGCTTTTTCTGCTCGACCCGCCCTGAAGACCGCCCCCGCGGCAGTGTCGACGCTTATCTGCGCATCGCCAATGACGCCCTCTCCTTTATTAAAAGCGACTCGAGCACCTGGCAAGCCCGCTACGATCTGGAATTGATGATCTACAGCGGCAGCCACGAGCTGGTGGCGTATAAAACCCTGCGCGATACCGTAACCGTCCGCCACTTTGCACTCACCAACGCGCGTACCAATCCCCGTACCTATACCATGCATTTCAGCCTGCCGCCGGGCGACTATACCTGGCGGCTCAAGCTCCTCAACGCCGAGCAGCTGCCGCTTCTCGAGCGCGAAGAAGGCCTGCAAGTCCCCGATTTCGCGCCGGACCAGCTGCAAGCTAGCGACATTATCCTGGCCGACAGCCTCGACTGCCGTGCCGGGCTCTATACGCTCAACCTGCGCGGAGCCTTTGCGCGGAATACGGGCGCCATCGGCGTGATCTTTGAGATCTATCCGCCTGCCGGCGCCGACTCGGTGCGCACCCTGATCACCCTCTCCGACCTCTCGGGACACAAAACGATGGAGCAGCACGAGAGCCGCCCGGCCGAGCCGGTGCTCCGCTACTGCATCGACCTCGGCCGGGAAATCGACAAGCCCGGGGAATACACGCTGCAGCTCCGCGCGACAGCGGCCGCGCGATCCCTGCAGCGCTCGCAGCGGCTCTTCCTGCTCTGGGCTAACGCCGGCGCCCCTGACGCGACCGACGCCGGAGCCCTCGAACAGCTCGCGCTTGTCGCCAAGGGAAGCACGATCCGCGAGATCATGCGCAGCCCGGCGGAAGAACGCGAGCGGCTGATCGCCGAATTCTGGGCCAAACGCGATCCCACCCCCGGCACGCCGGAGAATGAGCTCAAGGACGAGTTTTACCTACGCGTCGATTTCGCCAATACGCAGTTCGGCGAGCCGGTCAGCGGCCGCCCGGGATGGCGCACCGACCGCGGCCGGATTTTCATTGAGAACGGCACACCCGACCAGATCGAGAAACAGGGCGGCGAAATGGGCATGCCCACCGCCGAGATCTGGTCCTACAACCGCCTCAATCGCCGCTACCTCTTTGTCGACCGCCTGAACAACGGCGAATTCCGGCTGCTAAAAACTGAGTGAGGGGCGATTATTTGCTTGATAAATTCGACCGCTTTTTTGTATATTGGGGCATGACCTATCCTGCAATGCGAAAGGAGTCCTGAAGCGATGAAAGTGTGGCAGCGCAGCAAAGAGAGGGAATTCGGCAAGATCCTGCTCATCTGGAGGCATCGCGCGGCCGGCCGGTTCGCCGGCAAAATCTTCAGCTGGCTCCTCAGCGGATTCGTCCTGGGTCTGCTGGCCGCCGTTCTCTGCGATGCGGTGGGCCTCTCCGCAGAATCGCTCCTGGCCGGCCGCATCGTCTTCTTCGCCGTCTTTATCATCGGCACCATCAGCGCCTGGCTGCGCAATGTCGTCTACGGCCTGCAGTACCGCATCACGCCCAAAGCTTTGCTCTATGTGCGGCCGCTCTGCGGCTTTGAGGCCCTGTGCGGCCGCGGCGAGCAGCTGCGCCGCGGCGATCGCCTCGAAATCATCCCCTGGGACCAGATCAAGTCGGTCGACGAAGCCGAAGGGGCGCTGGCCCTGACCCTCCGTGACGGCTACCAGATCAGCGTCGGGGTGACCCCGGTGATCGCCCTTTGGACTCCGACCGCCGACGGCGCGATGGAGAAGCGCATCAGCCTCGAGGGCCGGGGCCAAAAAAGCACGCAACTGGACAAAGAGTCGCTCAAACTGATCCTGCAAAAGATTCGCGATATTAAAAAATCCGCCGCAACCAAGGCCTGATAGCCGCTCCACTCCGCTGCACGGGCCGCTGAGGAGGTGGAGAGCGTTCGCATCATGTTCTGGCAAACCGAAGGGATTCAGCCATGCCCTCCCGTATCACTCCTCTCGATGTCTCGGCCTACGCGACGCCCGAGGTCTACCGCATGGGCGAACAGATCTATGAAAACGGCTGGGTACGGCACCGCTTTCAGACCAATTATGGCCTTTCGGCGACCGTGCGGAGCAAGGGGCACTACCGGGTGGAAATGATCATCGATGGCGAGCAGTTTTTCGGCCGCTGCACCTGCCCGGTCGGCAGCAGCCGCTGCGAGCATCAGGTCGCGCTTCTGCTCACCTGGCTGCACGAATCCCCGACCTTCACAAGCTATCAGGAACTGCGCAAGGCGATCCGGACCAAAGAGAAGAATGGGCTGGTTGACATCCTTGTCAATCTCATCGAGGTTTTTCCCGATCTCAGCTCCTTCTTCATCAGTCCCGCCGGCCGCGACGAAGCCGCCGCCATCCAGGAAGAGGTGGCCAACATCTTCGATTTTCCCCAGGCACAAAAAATCGATCCCCAGCAGATCGTCGAGGCCTGTCAGATCCTCTTTGTGCGCGCCAAGTCCCTGCACAATGAGGGAAAAAACACCCAGGCCCGCACCATCTATTTCGAGATTCTCAACCGTTCTCTGGCGCTGATCGACCGGCTGCAAACCAGCAAACCCTTCCGGGAGAATTTCATCGCCGAGATCGCCGACGATTATGAGGATCTCGTCACCAGCGATCCAGAGTTCGCCGCCAGCCGCGAAGCCATCGCCGCCGAGGTGGAGCAGATTTGCGCCCATGAATCGGCCGAGGCGGAAGGTGTCTTTCTCGAACTGGTGAAGCAAAAACTCGGCTGAACGCCCCAATCTCCCCCACTGCTGCTCTGTATGGCATCATTTCCCCCCTAAGGAGGCTGCAATGAAGTACCTGCTCCGCACCCTTGTTGTCATTCTGTCCGTCATCGCGTTCACGCAGACCGCGCTGGCCGATATTTATATCAAGGAAAGTGAACATACGGATGCCTTTACCATCATGGGCCAGACCCGTCCGGCGAAGGATGTGGTCAAGACCACCTGGATGACCAGCGACAAGGTGCGCAATGACGATCCCGAGACCTCGGTCATCCTGCGCATGGACAAAGGTCTCCTCTACATTTTGCAGCACAAGCAAAAAAGCTATATGGAAATCCCGCTCAACTTTACGGCCGCAGCTACACAACCTGCGGGCGATCTGGGGATCAAGGTAACGGTTACTCCGTCCGGAGAAAAGAAAAAGATCAACAACTGGACCTGCGGCAAATATCTGCTTAAGATGGAGATGAGCGGCATGGGATTCGCCACTGAAAGCGAGATCTGGGCGAGCGAAGAGATCAAGATCGATCCAGGGCTCTACGCCAAGTTCACGGGCGCGCTGATGGCCGCCAATCCGATGCTCGCCTCCAGCCTCGCCAATGTCATCGAGGAGATGAAAAAGATCAAGGGGGTACATGTTCTCAATACGACCAGCGTGCAGATGATGGGCCAGACCATGAAAAGCACGACGACGCTGCTGGAGTACCGGCAGGGCAAGGCGCCCGACGGCATTTTCGAGCTGCCCGCGGGCTATAAAAAGCAGTCGATGATGGGTGATATGAATTGAGGCTGCATTTTATCAAGATTTCCGCGACCGGCAACGATTTCATCCTCATTGACAATCGCGCCGGGAGATGGGCGGCAGACCGTGATGCGCTCTTTTTCAGCCGGATTTGCCGGCATCACCTGAGCATCGGAGCAGACGGCGTGATTCTTCTCGAGCCGAGTGAGCGCGCCGATTTCCGCTATGTCCATATCAACGCCGACGGTGGCATCGCCGGGATGTGCGGCAACGGCAGCCGGGCCATCGCCTGGTTTGCCCGCCATCTTGGCATCGGTGGTGCAGAGCTCTCCATGGAGATCAACGGCCGGCTCTATTATGCCAAGCCCGAGGGGCTGGAGGTGACAACACGGATGGTCCCGCCGTCCGGCATCGATCTCGAGCTCGATGCCGCCACCGGTGAGGGCTTTGTTTCGGGAGGCTTTATCGACACCGGGGTGCCCCATTACGTGCTCTTTGTGCCAGAGGCCGCAGCGGTCGACATGGCCCGGTACGGGCCGCTTTTCCGCCATCACCCCCTCTTCCCGGAGGGGACCAATGTCGACTTCGTCGAGTGCGTCGATCCCCACCATCTCCGGGCGCGCACCTGGGAGCGCGGGGTCGAAGGCGAAACCCTCGCCTGCGGCACCGGAGCGATGGCGGCGGCGATCATCGCCCGGTTGCGCGACCGGGTTGCAGCGCCGGTGAGCCTCGATTTTCCCGGCGGCCGGCTGACGATCGATTTTAGCCAGGATTTTTCCCGGGTCACCCTCGCCGGGAGGGTCGATCCGGTTTATGAAGGCGATCTTTTCCCGGAACATGGCTGAAAGCGAGCTTTTCCCGGAACATGGCGGGTTCGCATAAAAAAAGCCCGGTGCACACACCGGGCTTTTTGCTCTTCCCCCCTGCAACCTTTCAATCGTGCCGCAATGCCTCGACCGGATTGACGCGCGCAGCGCGCGCCGCCGGATAGAGCCCCGCCAGCAGGCTCACCACGACCGAAAACAGGATGGCGCCGGCGACCAGCCAGAGGGGCAGGAAAAAAAACTCAATATCGCCGCCCGGTCCGCCCTGGCGCGCAACCCAGATGTTGGCGATCCAGTTGGCCAGCCGCGAGACCAGCCAGCCCAGCCCCACTCCGAGAACTCCCCCGCCCAGGCCGATGCTCCCCGCCTCAACAAAAAATATCGTGCGGATCTGCCGTTCGCTCGCACCCACCGCCTTCATCACCCCGATTTCGCGCGTCCGTTCGAGAATCGACATCACCATGGTGTTGATGATGCCGAGAGCAGCGACGATCAGGGCGATGGTGCCGACCGCCCCCAAAGCGGTATCGACCATGATAAAACCCCGCTTGATCTCCTCCAGCTGGTCGGCCAGCGCGAAAACCGAAAAATTCAGCTCCTTGAGGCGCATGCGCACCTTGGCCAGATCCTTGAGATCACGCAGGCGCACGTAGAGGGCATCATAGATGCCGCTGCTGCGGCCACCGCGGCTGAGCATATTCCACATACTGGTGAAGGCAAAGCGCGGCATCTGCTTCCCGGTCGCCAGGGGCACGACGATCCCGCCCTGGATCTGTTCGTTACTGAAGGCGTGCGGTTTGGGCCGGATGCCCTGCACCCGTAGCCGCGTGACATGTTCGCCGAAGCTCGGCGGCAGGCCGGCCGCCATGCCGCCCACCGCCTGGCTAAGATCGAGCACCGAGGTCACCACTTCGATATCGGCACCGATGAGGGAATCGGCGGGGAGCTGCCGCCAGGCGCGCACCGAATCCGAAATGCTCTTCTCCCCGGCCCCCTCGAGGACGATCTTGAGCGACGCCAGGGTGGAATAGGCCAGCACCGCTTCCGGCGCCGAGTCGCTGCTGAAAAAGTCGCCCCACCCCATGCGATCGTAAGGCCGGTAATGGCCCATAACCGCCGGCACAGAGCGCAAGGTCGTGCTGGTCTCCCGGCCCTTGAAGCGGATCTTGACAGGGAAAGAGATCTCCGGATAAACCACCGCCACCTCGGGGATGGCGGCGATCAGAGCGACGGCGGTATCGTTGAGCGCCCGCGTCCGCTTGTGCATGCCGCTGATCGCCGCATCCAGATTGCCGGACATTGCCTGCTCAATCTCCATGTTCATCGGGAGGACGCGGATTGAGGTGAAGAGATCATTGGCGGTGAAGGCCTCGGTGACATTCCGCTGCATGCCGGTGCCGAAGGAGACCATCGCCACGAGCGCACCGATGCCAATGATCACTCCGAGGGTGGTCAGAATCGTGCGCAGTTTGGTGCGCCACAGGTTATCGAGGCTGAAACGGATGAGATCACTGCTCTTCATACGGGCTCCCGCAGGGTTTCCGCCTGCACGATCTGGCCGTCGAGCATGTGGAGCTGGCGGTGTGCCAGGCGCGCTGCAGCACTTTCGTCGTGAGTGACCATGAGCAGGGTGAGGCCACGTTCGCGATTGAGATGCTGCAGCAGATCGAGGATTTCGGCGGCGGTGCGGCTGTCGAGATTACCCGTGGGTTCATCGGCGAGTAAAAGGGCGGGCTCATTGGCCAGGGCACGGGCGATGGCCACCCGCTGGGCTTCGCCGCCGGAGAGCTCGGCCGGGCGGTGCGTCCGCCGTTCCGCCAGCCCCACCAGATCGAGCAGGGCAGTGGCGCGGGCGATGCGTGCACCGCGCTCCATGCCGGCGAAGATCATCGGCAGCACGACATTCTCCAGGGCGGTGCGCGCCGGGACAAGATTGAAGGACTGAAAGATCATCCCGACCGTGGTGCGGCGGTGCAGCGCGAGCAGCTCGCGGTCCAGCGCCGCGAGATCGCGGCCATGCACCAGGAGCTGTCCGGAGCTGGCACTATCCAGCCCGCCGACCAGGTTGAGCAGGGTCGATTTGCCCGAGCCGGAACGGCCGACCAGGGTGACGAACTCGCCGGCGGCCAGGGTAAAGGATACCCCGCGCAAGGCGGCCACTTCGGCCTTGCCTTTCTGATACTGTTTGTGGAGATCGATCGCTTCGACCACAGGGGACACCCTCCACCTCCTTTTTGTACGGCATACGTTCGCCGCGCCCGCCTTGTTTCATTGCACACCCATTAAAAAAGGGCTGCCCGCATGGCGAACAGCCCTGATCCTTGCCTCTCCGGCACCAACCGCTACTTGATGCCGTATTTGGCGATGCCTTCCTGATAGATATTTCCACCGTGGCAGTCCTGGGCGACGATCGCCGGAAAGTCGACGACGGTCAATCGGGCGATCGCTTCGGCGCCGAGTTCGGGCCAGGCGACCGTCTCGTTTGCCTTGATCGACTTGGCGATCAAGGCCGCTGCGCCGCCGACCGCTACCATGTAGACGCCGCAATGCTGCTGCAGAGCCGCGGCGACCTTGGCGTTCATCTCGCCCTTGCCGATCATTCCCCGGGAGCCGATCGCCAGGAGCCGCGGCGCGTAGGCGTTCATGCGCCCGCTGGTGGTGGGTCCCGCGGAACCGATGGGTTTGCCCGGCCGTGCCGGGGAGGGGCCGACATAATAGACCAGATGGCCGGTAAGATCAACAGGCAGAGGCTGGCCGGCATCGAGGAGATCGACCAGCCGTTTGTGCGCGGCATCGCGCGCGGTATAGATCACCCCGGTAATGAGCACGCTGTCACCCGCATGGAGGGTTTGGACCACCTCGCTGGTGAGGGGGGTCGTTATTTTGATGACATCCGCCATAACCATACTCCTTTAGAAGGGTCAGATCACGATCGATTGATGCCGCGCGGCGTGGCACTGGATGTTGACGGAGGCCGGCAGCGAGGCGATGTGGCAGGGAAAGACCTCGACATGCACATCGAGGGCGGTAACCCGGCCGCCAAGGCCCTGCGGTCCGATGCCCAGCTTGTTGACGCGCTCGAGCAATTCGAGCTCCATGGCCGCATAAAAGGGATCAGGATGGCGGTCGCCGACCGGACGCAGCAACGACTTTTTGGCCAGCCAGGCGACCTTTTCGAACGTGCCGCCGATGCCGACGCCGACGATGATCGGCGGACAGGGGTTGCTGCCGGCCCGGCGCACCTTGTCGACGACAAAATTCTTGACCCCTTCAGCACCGTCGGAGGGGGTGAGCATGGCCACCTCGCTCATATTCTCCGATCCGCCGCCCTTGGGAGCAATGGTGATCTTTAATTCCCGGCCCGGCCTGGTTTCGATCCAGATGACCGGGGGCGTATTGTCTTTGGTATTGACCCGCTGCAGCGGATCGGAGACGATCGATTTGCGCAGAAAACCGTCGCCATAGCCCTTGCGCACTCCGTCGGCAATGGCCTCTTCAAGGGTTTTAGCGGTGACGAGTACCTCCTGACCGAGCTCCACAAAAAAGACAGCGAAACCGGTATCCTGGCAGATGGGGAACTCGCCCTCTTTGGCAATGCCGGCGTTCTCGATGATCTGCTCGAGAATCGCCCGGCCGGTGGGCGACTCCTCCCTGGCCAGACCCTCCTTGAGGGCGGTAAGAACGTCTTCGCCGAGATGGTAATTGGCATCGATACACAGCCGGGCGACCTGTTCGCTGATGAGTGAGGCAGCTATTTCTCGCATAACCTGCTCCCTTTGCATGGGTCCGCGGAACCCGGCACAGCCCCTGCCGTTAGGGGGCATGCGCGAGCATGCTGGCCAGGCTGGACCGGGTCAATACGTGTCTGCGTTTCAATCTAACAAAGCCACAGGTCAATGTCAAGAACTTCCGCACCACGGCCGGACGGCGTTACTCGAGGCGTTCCTCAAGCGCATCAAGCTCGTTGAGCAGCTGACGCGGCATGCGCGGGCCAAAGGTGCTGAAAAAGGCGCGGATGGCCGCGGCCTCCTGGCGCCAGCCCTCGCGGTCGATATGGAACAGCTCCTGCAGATCTGCCGCCGTCAGGCCCAATCCCTCCACGTCCAGGGACCCCGGAGCCGGCACATAGCCGATGGGCGTGGTTGCCGCCGTGTCGGCGCCATTGCAGCGTTCAAAGATCCACTTGAGCACGCGGCTGTTTTCGCCATACCCGGGCCAGAGATACCGGCCCGCCGCACTCTTGCGGAACCAGTTGACATAGAAGATCCGCGGCAGCAGCGCAGATTCGTGACGATTGCCGATACAGAGCCAATGGGCGAAGTAATCGGCCATATTGTAGCCGCAAAAGGGCAGCATGGCGAAGGGATCGCGGCGGATGACGCCGACAGTGCCATCGGCCGCCGCCGTGCGCTCCGAAGAGACCACGGCACCGAGAAACACCCCGTGCTGCCAGTTAAAGGCTTCATGGATGAGCGGAACCAGGGAGGGGCGCCGTCCGCCGAAGAGAATGGCGGAGATGGGCACGCCCGCCGGGTCCTCCCAGGCGGGATCGATGGCCGGGCACTGCGCCGCCGGCGCGGTGAACCGGGCGTTGGGATGGGCGGCCAGCTTGCCCGCGGCGGGGCTCCAGGGCTGGTTGAGCCAGCTGGTGAGACGCTCCGGTTTGACCTCGGTCATGCCCTCCCACCAGACATCTCCCTCCGGCGTCAGGGCGACATTGGTAAAAATGGCATTCTCGCGCATGCTGAGCATGGCATTGCGGTTGGAGGCCATCGAGGTGCCCGGCGCGACGCCGAAAAAGCCATATTCGGGATTGATCGCATAGAGACGGCCGTCCTGGCCGATTTTCATCCAGGCAATGTCGTCGCCCACCGTCTCCACCTTCCACCCCGGCAGGGTCGGGATGAGCATGGCCAGATTGGTCTTGCCGCAGGCACTCGGAAAGGCGCCGGCGATGTACTTTTTTTCGCCCGCCGGATTGGTCAGGCCGAGGATGAGCATGTGCTCGGCCAGCCAGCCGCCCTCATGCGCCATAACCGAAGCGATGCGCAGGGCGAAACACTTTTTGCCGAGCAGGGCATTGCCGCCATAGCCGCTGCCATAAGACCAGATCATCTTCTCTTCAGGAAAGTGGACGATGTAACGGTTCTCGGGATTGCAGGGCCAGGGGACATCCTCTTCCCCGGGCTGCAGGGGTTTGCCCACCGAATGCAGACAGGGGATAAATGGATTATCTCCAAGAACCTGCAAAACTTCCATACCGATGCGGGTCATGATGCGCATATTGGCGACCACATAGGGAGAATCGGTCAATTCAACGCCGATGCGGGCGATGCGTGATCCCAATGGCCCCATGCTGAAAGGAATGACGTACATGGTGCGGCCGCGCATGCAGCCGCGAAACAGCGGCCGAAGGCGCTCCTTCATCTCATCGGGATCGCACCAGTTGTTGGTGACGCCGGCATCTTCCCTCTCCCGTGAACAGATATAGGTGGACTTTTCCACCCGCGCAACATCGCAGGGATCGGATTCGCATAGAAACGAGTTGGGCCGCAGATCAGGATTAAGGCGGCGGAAGGTGCCCTTGTGTATTAAAATTGAACAGATTCGCTCATATTCCGACCGGGAACCGTCGCACCAGTGCACCTGATCCGGCTCACAGAGTTCCACCATCTCCCCAACCCAGTGTTTCAAGCGCATATTTGTGGTCATAACTGCTCCATAAATATAGAGGTTAATTTTTTCAGCCTGCTAACTTAATCAGTTTTTCCTTGAGAGTCAAGGCAAAAGGGGACGCGGCGCGTCTGTCTTTGTTTCATCATGATACAAACCCCCATGAGGCGGCCTGCGGCGGTGCGCAGCACGCTGCGGCGGCCGCAGGGTGTCAATGAAGGCAGGGTTTTATTATTGTTTTTATTGTTTTTGCATAACGCAAGCCCTTCCTCGCGCAATTGTGATGGAACGCACGATTCACCCCCGTTAATTGACCTGAAACGACGCACCCGCCGCGCCGCGGCGCCCGGGATTGCCTCATTTCAAGCCACTTCCGTCGCTGTCATGACGCGGTGCCCCCCTGTTGCCTCTATTACAAAAAGGTAATTTTGGGATTTTAGGGTTGACTATTTTTAATATAATCCTTATATTATATGCTCCTTTGCCTGGCGCGCGCCTGGCAGGGCAATTATGGCACAATGTTTGCTTAATAGCATCGTGCAGGGGGACGTGGCCAGGGAATAGAACCTTGGCCGCTTCTGTTAAATGTCCTCGATCGGCCTGACCTTGTAACCATTTTACACCGCGGTGTTAAAAATGGACACCAGAATACGACAGCAGGCGCATCGCCAGGACGAAACCTGAACTAACTCAGTGGAAAAAATGAAAGAACCGCTTAAAAAAATTGTCTCCAAAGAAACAGAGCACCTCAAGCAGAAAGTGGCGAAGCTCAACGAAACCGTGAAAGCCTCTAAAGATCGGAATCAACGATTATTGGAGGGCAAGATGCATCTCGGTAAAAAAGAGCTGAAAACTATCGCCGGATTGGTATTTCTGACCAGCTTCATCTTCATCGAGGGCATAAGCCTGCTATCCAGTGATTTTTTAAGCTCAGCACCGACCAGCAAGGGCGACAGCATCTCTTCGCTCTTGCAGGAACAGCAGACCATGACAGCCATAGACATGCAACGCCGGAGCAGTGTGCACAAGATCACGGGTATCATTTCACGCTACAACCGTACCATGCCGGACACCGATAAAATGCGGATCGCCAACGAGATCTATGAGATGACGAAAAAGTACCCGAATCTCAACGAAGATTTTATCTGTGCCACCATCACTCACGAAACCGGCAAGACCTGGAACCCCCAGATCAAATCCCCGATGGGGGCCATGGGTCTGATGCAGATCATGCCCGCCACCGGCGCCTTTCTCGCCGCGCAGGAGGGCATCGACTGGATCTCCGCCGATCAGGTCCTCTATGACCCGGTCAGCAACATCCGTCTCGGCTGCCGCTACATGAGCGAACTGGTCGGAACCTACCAGCATGACGGCGCCCTTGCGGCCTATAACGGCGGCCCCAAGCGCGCAGCCCTGTGGCTGGCTTCCAACCGCAACGACAGCACACTCTTTAAAGAGACCCGTACCTACGTACCGGCTGTCAACAAGCTCTACGACCAGTTCCGCGGGGAAGGCGTGATGTAACAGGCTGCAACGCCCGACATAGGCTTTACATCGCCGGCGGCGTCATCAGACGCCGCCTTTTTTTATTCCTCCGCTTTTGCCTTGATAAAACCGGGCAATATCCTTATTTTACAATGCGACTCCAGAGGCGCCACTTACCTGCTTGCGTATGCACCCAGCCTCTCCCAGGTTCGTTCCATCAAGTAACAAAGGAGGATCCCTTGGGAAAAGTTCTGCGCTTCGCGATGCTGCTCCTGCTCTGCGCCACCTTCGCCCGGGCGGTGAACTGGTATGCCATCGGTCTCAATGACCAGCAGAACTGGAGCTCATTCAATGTCAACGCCATCGATATCTATCACGGGGCCTATCTCCACCATTCCGAATTCACGCCCGCCATGGAAATTCAGATGAGCCGGGACTGGTATGGCAACCAGCCCAACAATGAGCCCTTTGTCTTTTATTGCGAGTTCACCCTCGCCGCGGATGCTGTCATCATCGGCGCCAAAGTGCGCATGGACAACACCTGGTATACGGCGCAAGCGCAGGATGTCTGGACCGCCGAAAACCTGTTTCAGGTCACACCGGCTGGCCAGCCCCGCTGTCTGCTGCGGCAATATGTCGAGCGCGATTACTCCGGCGCGCGCAGCAAACGCTATCTGATGCAGGTCGCCCCCATCCGGTTCGGCACTCCCTTCAGCATCTCGATCACCTTTCTCGCCCCCAACACCCTCGAGCTGGATCGCGAGCGTGCCTCCATTTTTGCCACCGACTTTCTCAGGTACCGGGAGTGGGTGCCGATCAGCTACTCCTTTCTCGACGTCCATGCACCGGAGAATGCGCCGGCGCTGGAGAATGCCGGCGGGGCCATCTCTTTCGCCAGGAACACGGAAGGGTGGTGGCACGCCAATCTTTCCTATTCGTACTGGTATAATCCGTATCTGAGCTGGCCAGCGCGGAAGAACACCACGCCGGACCTCTATTATTACCGGGATAACGGCGACGGCTACTATCTCCTTTCGGCCTTTCCACCGGTGGAACCGCAAGAGCGCAAACCTAAAAAAGTCCTGATTCTTGAGGATCTGGGCAGTCAGACCATGAATTTCGACCGGGACGTTCTCCTCGACCAATTCCATGATATTGTCGACCAGAGTTTGAGCTGGAACGACTCCCTGAACATCCTCCTCATGGATCAGCTTGAGCCTCGGCTTTTGCGCAACCGCTTCGTCCCGGCCGACTTTGAGCACCAAACCGCGCTCTTTAAGGAGATGCGCAGCTACCCCATCCCCCAGCTCAGCGCCACCACGCAACTCCTGCGCCGGGCGGTGGCCTTTTTCAATGAAGCGGCGGCCGATGGGGAGATCTGGCTGATCACGACGGCGGAGAAAGACGCCGCCCCGGTGCAAAAGGCCAATGATATCATCGAGCTGACCGTCCGCCAACTCCGCCAAACGGTCGTCATCAAGATCATGGCCTGCGGTCAACCGAGCGATTACCTCACGGTCAACGGCCAGTATTATTCGGGCAACGATTACCTCTTTGAGAACCTGACGCGGCTGACCCGCGGCGGCTACCTGCGCCCGGCCTATGTGGAAAATTACCATCTGCCATTGGCCCTGGCCGATCTGCTCTCACCGGCGCTTGACCTGATGGAGGCCGATCCGGTCCCGGTGAACGGTTACAACCGGGGCAAGTACTACTTCTTCTCCGACCGCACCCGCTATCCCCTCCTCTATCCTTATATTGAGCTGGGACGGGCGGAGGGGGATCCGCCTTTTGCCACCGATTTTTTCGGCAGCATCGGGGAGGATTGGTTCCACAAGAGAATGGAGCTGGCGGCCATGCCCGACATCAAGCAGCTGCCCCGTATCAAACAATTATGGCATGCCCGCCATATTGAGGAATTGCTGCAGCAGCCCCAGGCGTGGAACCTGATCGACGAGATCGGCCGCGTCAGTAAAGAGAACAGTCTGGTCAACGCCTATTGCGCTCTGGTCATCCCGGGGGCCAATGGCTATGCGGCTTTTCAGCGTCTCGAAGAGACCGGGGCTGCGGTCACCGCCACTCCTGGGGTGCAGCGTCCCGAACACTTTGAAGCCGGGGCTTACCCCAATCCTTTCAACGCACAGACCCGAATCATCGTCCGGTTTCAACCGGCCGGGAGCAGCGAATCCGTGACCGTCCGTATCTACTCGCTCCTGGGCGCACTGGTCCGGCAGTGGCAGCAGTCTGTGAGCGCCGGCTCGAGCAGTATGGAACTCGTCTGGGACGGTGTAAATGACCAGCAGGAACCGGTCAGCAGCGGACTCTATTGGGCTCATATCCAGCGCGGTGCTGAAATCCGGGTTCTCAAACTAACCTGTCTGAAGTAGGGAGGGCAAAATCATGAAACGGCACTTCGTCCTCCTTATCAGTTTGCTGCTGGCTGCGACGGCTTCCGCCACCCGTATCAGCATCTATGAAGCGGGGTATCCACAAAATCGCGACGACAATGTCCGCGTCGAAGAGGTGACGGATGTTGTCCGGACCCGCGGGATCTATATCGAACACCAGCTCCACCTCTCTTTTGCCTACGACTTCAATTCCTGGTTTTTCACCAATTATAATGAGCTCGAACTGGAATGGACCTTCCAGATGCCGGAAGAGGTGACCCTGTTCAATCTTTATTACTGGAAAGAGGATTCAGTCTGCCGCGCCATGCTCCTGGACAAATGGACGGCACAGAAAATGTTCGACGAAAAGAGCAGCCCCACCCGCGAACCGGCCTTGCTCACGCGGGGCAGTGCGGACGAGAACGGCCAGGTTCCCTATACCCTGCGCCTGTTCCCCATCAAGCGATTCACCCAATGCCGGATCATGATCCAGTACCTCGTGCCAGCCCGCCCTTCCAGCGGCCGGCTGCGCACCTGGCTGCCCCTGCCGCAGCTGACCACCGAGACGGGCGGAGCCAAAATCCTGCGGCTCCTCTACCTGCACGCGGATACTCCCGACTCCGTTGCTGTGGTCGGCCTGCCCGGTATCACCTTCACCTACTACGCCAGGGATAAAGCCTGGGAAGCGGAGCTGCCCATTGCCTTCCTGGATTATGCGGAGCTGATCCTGCCTTCCCCCATCCAGGGGGAGTATTACCTGTCGGTCTACCGCAAGGGAGATGAAGCCTTTTACAATCTGGCGGTCTATCCGCCACCTTTGGCCTCCGTTCATCAACCGCGCAAAATCCTGATCCTCATTGATTTTAATCCCGGTAACAGCAGCGGGCTGAGTTCTGATCTGCTGCTGACCTCGCTGAAAGAGACCATGGAGCGAGCCTTGACCCATGCCGACTCCTCCTCAGTGATTGTGAGCTTTACCGAACCCGTCTTTGGAAGCCGGACCTGGCAGGGATGCTCACAGCAGAACATCGACCACCTTTTCAGGGATATCTGGGGCAGACGATTCTACAATGTCAATCTGTCGCAGGAGTTGCTGGCGGCGGGAGAATCCTTCATTCAGGCCAACGGGCCGGGGGAAATCCTCTGGATCACAAATCGTGCTGATTTTCCCGCGGCCACCGAATTGGCCGCCCAATACGCCCGGGAGATCGCCGGGCACTTTCCCGCCGGCACCCCGATCCACGTTCTGGACCTGGAGAATACCTACAGGCTGGTTTACTATCCCGATTTCGGCTACGGGAATAGCAGTTATACCTTCCTTTCCGAACTGACCCGAATTACCGGTGGCAATCTCTTCTTCTACCGTTACCATCCTCTCAAAACAGCCCTGGCAGCGCTTTTTTTCGACAAGGTGATGCACTACAAAGAGGTGGAGGTGCAAACGCGCATGCAGAACGGCTATACCTACAACCGGCAGAACCATGCGCGGTTTGAAGGGTATTATCCGCTCGATTTTCCGGTGATCCAGACCGGACAATTTCAGGGCGCTTTCCCGATGACCGTGACGGTCATCGGCAGCACGCTCGATACGGTCGTGAAGAAAGAGATCCTCATTCCCGAATCGGCTGTCGATGTCGGCACAGAACACCTCGCGATCGCGCATTATGGCCATCAGATCGAAAAAATGGCGCAGTGGTATCAGAACAACGCCCTGATCGAAAACATGATCGCCCTCAGCACGTCCGCGGGTATCCTCTCGCCTTATACCGCCTTCATTATCCCGGATGATCCCACCAGCTGTTATGTCCCGGACTTTATTGATGACACCCGGAAGGGCAGTTCAGGGGCTGATTTGCGCTTCGCCCTGCAGGACACCCTGCTGGGTTTTTCAGCCGCGCCTAATCCCTTTAATCCGCAGACGACCTTCACCATTTCCCTGCCGGCGATTCCTGCGGAGCACGAACTGGTCGTGAATCTCTATAACTTGCGCGGCCAGCGGATCCGGCAGCTGCGCCTCCCGGCGCTCCAACCCGGCCGGTATCGGATCAGCTGGGACGGGCGCTCCGATGCGGGCGTGTCCCTCGCAAGTGGCAAGTATTTTGCCGTCCTGCAAGCGGGGCAGCAGCGCAAGACCCTGCCGCTGATCCTGCTGAAATAAGAAAAATCCGCCTCAGGCCGTCCGGACTCCGGGGGTAGCGCCGCTGCTCTGTTGGCAGCGCCGGGGCCCGGGCGGCTGTTTTCCACTGACTGTGATTTCGCGCCCACCGGACAAACCCCAGAAAAACCAGTTGTAAATCTCGCGTTTTTTTAATAAACTTTACTTCATTTTCCCGGAGTACGCATGCAGCCTATCCTTCTTGACGGCAACTCCCTGACCCTTTCCGATCTTGTCGCGGTCGCGGCCGGCCGGCCCGTCGCGATCGCTCCGCAAGCCATGACGCAGATGGCGGCCGCGCGCGCCTGCATCGAGGAGATCATCCGCGACGGCCGGGTGGTCTACGGCGTCAACACCGGATTCGGCAAACTGGCCACCATTCACATCGCTGATGATGCCCTGGATACCCTGCAGCGCAACCTGGTGCTCAGCCATGCCTGCGGCGTGGGCGAGCCGATCCCCGCGCCCATTGTCCGTGCCGTCATGGCCCTGAAAATCAACGCCCTCTGCAAGGGCTTCTCCGGCACCCGGCCGGAACTGGCCCAGTTTCTCGCCGGGATGCTCAACCGCGGCGTGGTCCCGGTCATCCCCTGCAAGGGTTCGGTCGGCGCTTCGGGGGACCTCGCCCCGCTGGCGCATATGACCCTGGTGATGCTCGGACTCGGCGAGGCCTGGTACGAAAACGAGCGCATGCCCGGGGCTGCGGCGCTGGCGCGCGCCGGCCTCGAGCCGGCAAGCCTCAAGGCCAAAGAGGGCCTCGCCGTGCTCAACGGCACCCAGGTCCTCACCGCCTACGCCGCCTTCGCCCTGCAGCGCGCCCTGCGGCTGGCGCGGCTGGCCGATATCGCCGCCGCCATCAGCATCGAAAGCCTGCTCAACAGCCGCACCGCCTTCGATCCGCGCATCCACAAGGCCCGCGGCCATCAAGCCCAGATCCGGGTCGCCGAAAACCTCATCCGCCTGCTCTCCGGAAGTGAAATCGTTGAATCCCACCGCGATTGCGGCAAGGTCCAGGATGCCTACTCCTCGCGCTGCACCCCCCAGGTGCACGGCGCGGTGCGCCAGGCACTGGCCTATGCCGAAGAGGTCATCTGCACCGAGCTCAATGCCTGCACCGACAATCCCCTGATTTTTGCCGGCGAAAAAGAGGTCCTTTCAGGCGGAAATTTCCACGGCCAGGTGGTCTCCCTGGCCTGCGACACCCTGGCCATCGCCGTCGCCCAACTCGCCAATATCTCCGAGCGCCGCCTTGAAAACCTCATGGATCCCGTCCAGAGCGGCTTGCCGCCGTTCCTGGCCGCAGAGAGCGGCACCAACTCCGGCTTTATGATCGCGCAGGTGACCGCCGCCGCCCTCGTTTCGGAGAACAAGGTGCTGACCCATCCCGCCTCGGTAGACTCCATCCCGACCTCGGCCAACCAGGAGGACTTTGTCAGCATGGGCGCCTGGAGCAGCCGCAAGGCCCTGGAGGTGGTGGAGAACAGCGAGACCGTCCTGGGCATCGAGCTGCTGGCCGGCTGCCAGGCCCTGGATTTCCGCCCAGGACTCGAGCCTGGCCAGGGCACCCGGGCCGCATGGCGCTGCGTCCGTGAACGTATTCCCGTCATGAGCCAGGACCGCTTGCTGCACAACGATTTTTGCGCCATCCATGAACTGATCGGCGACAACCGCATTCTCGAGTGCGTCGAATCGGCCATCGGGGAATTGTAGGAGAGGCGCCGTGGTTTTTACAGTCCAACAAATCCGCTGCGGGCGCCCATATGGCCGGAGCCAGGCCCGCACACCATTCAACGGAGAGCTGAGCCAATGAATAAAATCATGGGTGAAGGGTATACCTTCGATGACGTCCTGCTGATGCCCAATAAATCGGACGTCCTGCCCAAAGAGACCGACATTCGCACCCGGCTGACGCGCAAGATCGCCCTCAATGTGCCCCTGGTCAGCGCGGCCATGGACACTGTCACCGGCGCCGACCTGGCCATCGCCATCGCCCGCGAAGGCGGGATCGGCATTCTCCATAAAAACTGCTCCATCCAGGAGCAGTCGGCCGAGGTCGACAAGGTCAAACGTTCGGAAGCGGGTATGATCATGAACCCGATCACCCTGGCCCCGGACCGCAAGCTCAGCGAAGCCCTCGAGCTGATGCAGCGCTACCGCATCTCGGGAATTCCGATCGTCGATGGCCAGAAACTGGCCGGCATTCTCACCAATCGCGACCTGCGCTTCGAAACCGACCTCAACAAGCGCGTCTCCAGCCTGATGACCGGCAAGGAACGCCTGATCACCGCCCCGGTAGGCACCTCCCTCGAGGAGGCCGAAAAACTGCTGCAGCAGCACCGCATCGAAAAACTGCTGGTCGTCGACAAGGAAGGCAAACTCAAGGGGCTGATCACCGTTAAAGACATCCAGAGCCGCAAACGTTTTCCCTCGGCCTCCAAGGACCGTCATGGCCGGCTTCTGGTGGGCGCCGCGATCGGCGTGGCGCACGATACGCCGGAGCGGGCGGAAGCCCTGATCGAGGCCGGCGTGGATGTGCTGGTGGTCGACACCGCCCATGGCCATTCGCGCGGTGTTATCCATACCGTCGAAATGGTCAAGAAGCAGTTCCCCGAGATTGAGGTCATCGCCGGCAATATCGCCACTCCGGAGGGGGCCGCCGACCTCATCGCGGCCGGGGCGGATGCCGTCAAGGTCGGGATCGGGCCGGGATCGATCTGCACCACCCGCATCGTCGCCGGCACCGGCGTGCCGCAGCTGACGGCGATCATGACCTGCGCCGAGGTCTGCCGCAAGCATGGTGTTCCCCTCATCGCCGACGGCGGCATCAAGCAGACCGGCGATATCGCCAAGGCCATCGCCGCCGGCGCCGATACGGTAATGCTCGGCAACATGCTCGCCGGGACCGACGAAAGCCCCGGCGAAACCATTCTTTATGAAGGACGCAGCTACAAGGTCTATCGCGCCATGGGCTCGCTCGGCGCCATGCGCGGCGGCCGCGGCGACCGCTATTTTCAGGAGGGGGTGCAGGATACCAAAAAACTGGTGCCGGAAGGCATCGAGGGGCGGGTCCCCTATCGCGGCAAGGTGGCGGATGTGATCTATCAGATGATCGGCGGGCTGCGCTCGGCCATGGGCTACAGCGGCGCCGCCACCATCGCCGATCTGCAGCAGAAGGGCCGCTTTATCCGCATCACCCAGGCCGGTCTGCTCGAAAGCCACCCGCACGACATCATCATCACCAAGGAAGCCCCGAACTATATGATCCAGGGGCGTTGAGGCGGGGGCATAAAAAAAGCCTCGACAGGGGCCTGTCGAGGCTGCAGTTTTCCAGATGGGACGCCGGCGTGCTCCCGCATCGGGGAGCAGCAGAGCAGATCGCGCTCAGCTGAGCTTGTTGACGATCGCGGCCAGCCGGGATTTCTGATTGGCGGCCTTGTTCTTATGAATGATGCCCTTTTTGGCCAGCTTGTCCAGCAGGGATGCCGTGCTGCGAAAAAGCTTTTCACCCTCTTCCTTGCTGCTGACGGCGCGGACCTTTTTCACAAAGGTGCGCAGGGTATTCTTGTAAGCCTTGTTGCGCTCGGTATCACGCGCATTGGTCTGGATTCTCTTGACAGCCGATTTGTGGTTCGCCATGGTTCCTCTCTTTTTTTATAGCCTGTAATTATAAGGATTTTTATATTAATATGCAACATTTTTTTATGCAAATCCGTGCCGCGAATCCCTGAATCCTCTATCCGAAAGGCCGACCATGGAGAAGCAAATCCGGATTGAACCGGTCACCACTGCTGCGGGGCGCACGCGTTTCATCAAATTTCCCTGGCGCATCTATCGCAACGACCCTCTCTGGGTTCCCCAGCTCATCAGCGATGAGAAAAAGATCCTCGATCCCCAACGCGGGACCTTTTATCAGTTCGGCGAGGTGGCTCTTTTCATGGCCTTCCGCGGCCGTGAGCCGGTGGGGCGTATCTCCGCCCAGGTCAACCATCAGTATGAGCGCTACCACGACCAGCATACCGGTTTCTTTGGATTTTTTGAGTGCATCGACGATCAGGCGGTGGCCGATGCCCTCCTCGCGGCAGCCGCCGGCTGGCTGCGCGGCAAAGGTAAAAGCCGCGTCATGGGCCCGATGAGCCTTTCCATGTACGACATCAGCGGCACCCTGATCGAGGGCAACGACACCATGCCCTGCATCCTCACGGCCTACAATCCGGTATATTATGAACGGCTGCTCGCCGGGGCCGGGATGAAAAAAGCCATGGACTGGTTTGCCTTTCTGGTGAGCCAGGACTCGGAGCTGCGGCCGGGATTGCAGCGCATCGCCGATCGGGTGCTGCACCAGGAGGGGCTGGAAATCGTCCCCCTCGACATGAAAATATTTGACCAGCGCGTGCGGGAAGTGGCACGTATCTTTTCCGATGCCTGGATGGAAAACTGGGGCCACACGCCCTTCACCGACGGACAGATCCAGGACATGGTCCATGAGCTCAGAATGGTCATCGTCCCGGAAGTGACCCTCTTTGCACTCTACCATGGCGAATGCATCGGTTTCTCTCTCAGCGTCAAGGATGTCAATCCCGCCCTGCAAAAAGCCAACGGCCGGCTCTTCCCCTTCGGCCTGCTCAAATTGCTCTGGCATATCCGCAAGACGAAGCGGCTGCGCACCATGGCCATGGGCGTACTCAAGGAACATCGCCACCGCGGCATCGATATTGCCTTCTATCTCAAGACCAAGGCGGAAGCCCGGCGGCTGGGATATTACGACAGCGAATGTTCGATCATCCTGGAGATCAACAAGCGGATGATCGGCGCCCTCGAAGATCTCTCGGCTCGGCGCTACAAAACCTTCCGCTTCTATGAAAAAGAGCTGGGATGAAACCCTCCCGTTGCAGCTGGAGATAGATTAAGCGAACGGCGCCCGCGCATGACCGCCAGAACACCCTCACATATTCTCCGCCGCGCCCTCCTTATCCTGGCGGCGCTGGCAGGATTGGCGCCTGGCAGCGCGACGGCACAATACTATTTCGGCCGTAACAAGGTCATCTATCACCATTTCGACTGGCGCATTCTCCAGACCGAGCATTTCGATATCTATTACTACCCCGAGATGCGCGAACTGACCGAGATCGGCGCAGCCTGGGCGGAGGAAAGTTATCGCTTTCTCGAGAACAAGCTCAGCATCAGCCTCAACGAACGCATCCCCCTGATCTTTTATGCCACCCACGCCCATTTTCAGGAAACCAACACCCTCCCCTACCTCATTCCCGAGGGTGTGGGCGGTTTTTTTGAGTACATCAAGGGACGGGTGGTGGTGCCGGCCAACGGCTCGATCCCCGATTTTAAAAAGGTGATCCGCCACGAGCTGGTCCACGTCTTCACCCATGCCAAAGCGAACCGGGTGCTCAAGGAGCACAAACAGTTCAATAATCCCGGCCTGCCGCTGTGGTTCAGCGAGGGACTGGCGGAATACTGGTCGAGCGGCTGGAACAGCGAAGCGGAAATGTTCATCCGCGATGCCGTCATCAGCGGCTATCTCTATCCGGTCGCGGCGATGTACCAGATCAACGGAACGTTCCTGATGTACAAGGAGGGACAGAGCCTTCTCCGCTTCATCGATACCCACTGGGGGGAGGACAAGATCCTGCAGCTGATCGACAATGTCTGGATGGCCCCCTACTTTTCCGAGGTGATGAGCCTGACCCTGGGGCTCGATCTGCGAGAATTCGATGAACGCTGGAGCTATGCCCTGAAAAAGGAGAGATATCCCCTGCTGCAGGATAACGATGCCGCCTCGCGCGTGAGCATGCCGGTCACCCGGGAGGGCATCAATGTCAAGCCCGCCTTCTGGCAGGCGGAGAGCGCCAGGGTGGTCTTCATCTCCAATCGCAACGGCTATGCCAACATCTACCAGACACTGCTGCGGGGCGGACCGCGCGAAGCCGGCGTGGAGGTGCTGGTCGCCGGGGAACGCAGCGAAGCCTTCGAATCCTTTCATTTGCTCAACAGCGCCATCGATGTCAACCGCCGCGGCGAACTCGCCTTCATCTCCAAGGCCGGCGAGAGGGACCGGCTCTATGTCATGGTGCTGCCCGGCAAGGAGATCACTGGCCGGTATGCCTTTGACAATCTGGTCTCCCTCTACTCGCCCTCCTGGTCACCGGACGGCAACCGCATCGTCTTCTCCGGCCTGGCCTTCAGCGGCCGCCGCGACCTCTATCTCTTCGAACCCGCCACGCAGCAGCTCACGCCGCTCACCGCGGATACCTTTGACGACAAGGATCCCGCCTTCTCACCCGACGGCCGCCTGATCGCCTTCAGCTCGGACCGCGGTGCCGCCGGCGCCCAGGGGGGCTATACCCTCTTCGTCTACGATCTCGCCGAGGGGACGATCACACCGGTCACCACGGGTGTTGGCCATGACCAGATGCCCGCGTGGTCGCCGGACAGCAGCCACATCGCCTTCGTCTCCGACCGCAGCGGCACCCAGAACATCTGGGCGCTGCCCGCGCCCGTGGCACGCCCCTCCCTGGCCAGCCGCCTCGGACTGCAGGCCGCGGCGCCGCCACACAGCACTGCGGCGGCCGCGCCGCGCCAGCTCACCCACTTCATCACCGGCGCCTACGATCCGGAGTGGACGCCGCAGGGCGACCTGCTCTTCACGGTCTTTGAGAAATTCTCCTTCAACATCGGGCTGCTCAAGGGCCTTTCCGACTCTCTCAAGGAGCAGCCCGCCACCGCAGCGCTGGCGGTCGCGCCCGACTCCACCGCTGCCGCATGGAACTATCCGCGCCTGAGCGGCGCCGGCGAGAGCCGCGACCTCCGCTACAAGCCCAAATACAGTCTCGACATCGCCCAGTCCCAGATCACCCAGGACCCCATTTTCGGAACCTCCGGCGGCATGCAGCTGGCGGTCTCGGATATGCTCGGCAATTACCAGTACTTCTTCCTCCTCTACAATACCGCGCGGGTACAGAGCGAACTGCTCTCCAGCTTTAATTTCGCCGTCTCGCGCGTCGACCTCTCGCACCGTACCAACTTCGCCGTGGGCCTCTTTCATTTCGCCGGACAATACTATAACCGTTACGACTACTGGTTCTGGGAGCGGCGTTATGGCGGCTACACCGCGCTCAGTTATCCCCTCTCCAAATTCAACCGCGTGGAGGCCAGCCTCAATGTGCGCCATTCCGACAAGGAATGGTTTCTCAGCGATTACCGCCGCAAGGCCTTGCTGGTCTCCAATTTCATCTCCTATGTGCAGGACAATTCACTCTGGGGCCCCACCGGGCCGCTGGACGGCAGCCGCATGAACTTCACCCTGGGCACGACCGTCGATGTCGCGCATGAGAACGTCCGTTTTCTCACGGCTATCGCCGATTACCGCCGCTACTTCCGCATTTCGAATCAAAGCGCGCATGCCCTGCGCATCTGGGCCCAGATCAACAACGGCAAGGAGAGCACCCCCTTCTACATGGGCGGCAGCTGGGACTTGCGCGGCTACCGGCTCTGGAGCCTCTGGGGCACCAAGATCGCCATGGTCAGCAACGAGCTGCGTTTTCCCTTCATCGACCGTTTCATGCTCAAATTTCCGATCGGCGGTGTCGCGCTCAGCAGCATCCGTGGCGCCCTCTTTCTCGATCTTGGCAACGCCTGGGACAAACGCATGCCCGACCTGCTCGGCAGCACCGGATTCGGCGTCCGTTGCCAGCTCGGCGGCATGCTGGTGTTGCGTTTCGATACCGGCCGCAAGTTCGTCCTCGCGGATCCGGCGCGCTTTTACCAGTGGGGCGAATACCATTTCGACCGTGCCTGGTTCACGCAATTCTTTTTCGGCTGGGATTTTTGATGACGCAGGGCGGAAAGCCGGCGGGGCGCAAGACGCACCAGCGCTGTCAGCGCCGCGCCATTGCGGCGGCGCTGCTGCTGATGGTGGCCCTGGTTTGGGCCGGATGCAGCCGCTTCAGCTATAAAAAGGCGGCGGATCCCCTCCTGCCGCTCTGGCCGCAGCTCGGCGGCGGACCGTCACGCAATGCCAGCTGTGGGGCTGCACCGCTGCTGCCGTTGCGGATGGAATGGCAGAAGCAGGCTTCTGGACCGGTGCAGCCGGTGCTGCTCGGCCTCGGCAACTGGATTCTCTTCACCACCGGGGAGGGCCGGATAGAGGGATTCGACCTGCGCAGCGGCAAGGGTCTCGGCAGGACCATCGGCCGCAGCGCCACGACCATGACCTGCGCCGCCGGCGACAGCGGTCTGGTGATCGTCCGCAGGATCCGCCGGGATAACCTGCTTTTTTACGATCTGCGCCGCGGGCGGGTGCGCTGGAAAACAAGCATCGGGCCAGTGCTCGGCGAACCCCTCATTGTCGGAGAGCGCCTCTATCTGGCGACCTTGCGCGGCCGGCTGGTCTGCCTCGACCTGGCGGATGGCCGCCTCCTTGCCGAAGCCCGGCTGCCGCATGATTGTGTGGCCACCCCGGCGATGGCGGACAGCGTGCTGGCGGTCGGCGATGACCAAGGTGTGCTCCACGCCTTCGATCCACAGCTGCGTCCGCTGTGGGAATTCGCGACGGGTGCCGCTGTGCGCGCGCCGGCCATCGCGCATGCCGGCACCTTTTTCATCGGCTCCACCAGCGGCCGGTTCAGCGCCATCGACATCCGCAGCGGCGCCGAGCGCTGGCGCTTCACCAGCTCCGGCAAGATCCTCCACGCCGCTGCAGCCGCGGATTCGGTGGTGGTCCTGGCCGCCTCCGATACCCGGGTCTGCGGCCTCGATACGCGCGACGGCCGGCTGCTGTGGCAAACGGAACTCGGCGCGGTGCCGGCCGCGGCGCCCCTCATCTGCGGGCCAACCCTCTTTCTCGCCGGCGCCGACAAAAAATTGCGCGCTCTCGGCTTGACCGAGGGCCGCGAACTCTGGTCCTTCACCGCCCGCGGACGCATCTCCACACCCCCCATGGTGCTCGGCAACCGGCTCTTCCTGGCCTGCGAGAACGGCACCCTCTACAGCTTTTTCTGGCGCTGAGCACCTCCAGCCGCCGGCGCGGCGCGCGCAGCGGCGCGTTCGAGCGGGTGCGTTCTGCAGCAAGAGCCGGCGATGCGCCCTGTGGCGCGTTCAAGCGCATCTGCGCAGCAGCAAGAGCCGACACCCCCCGCCTGGCCGCCGTCACATCACTCTGGTTTGCAATTCGGCCAATCCCGTCGCCAGCGTGGCGGCGAGGCGGTCCATCGCGAGGGGATAACCGAGCTGCCAGAGGGAAGTGACGAAAGCCTCATGCCGGCGCTGGCGGCGATAGTCGGGTTCACGCGAGGGGTGGGTGAGATAGGTCGAAAGACGCGCGAGATTGGGATGGAGCAGCAGCGAGCCCTGGTAGAAAAAGAGGGTGCGCGATTTGAACATCGAGCAGCCGAGGATCTTTTGACCGTTTACGGCAATGTCACTGATCCCGGCGGACTGAGCACCGGTGATGCCATATTCCTGCTCGAGCAGGGCGATCAGCCAGCTGTTGATGTATTGAAAAAAGGTATAGGGCGAATCGCTTTTGCGGCTGATGAAGGCGCAGCTCAGGCAGAGGACGCCAGGCATGAGCACCACCGCTCCCCCACCGCCGCGGCGCCGGATCACCGGCACGCCATCGCGGCGGCAGGCGCTGAGGTTCACCTCCTGCTCGGCGCGCTGGCCATGGCCGATCACCACCGCAATGCCCTGCGGTTCCCAGAGTTCGGCGAGAAAGGGCGTGCCCTCCCCCACGCGGGTATAGAGATCATCGTGGATGTTCATCGCCTCGCGCCTGGTGCTGCTTGGTGATTTCGCCGGCCCGTTCTGCAAAAACCGGCCGGAGCGGGAAGGAATTGTCTGGAAATTTGGGTTATTTATCCTATATTAGAGCGTCGGAAGCGGGGCACCACGCCCCACCCGGGTCTGTACCGCATTTCAGGATCACCATGAGCGACGAGATCAGCCACAGGAAATACGACCATATCCGTATCATCCGCGCCGATGGCGGCAGCGACCGCAGCAAGAGTTATTTCGATGCCATCGCCCTGCAGCACCATGCCCTGCCCGAGATCGATCTGAAAAACATCGATCCCGGGATCGAGTTTCTCGGCAAATCGCTTTCCTTCCCCCTGATGATCGCCCCGATGACCGGCGGCGACCATGATCTGGTGCGCACCATCAACAAGAATCTCGCCCGCGCCGCCGAGGCCACACAGGTGGCCATGGCCGTCGGCTCGCAGCGGGTGATGATCACCCACCCGGCCGCGCGGGAAAGTTTTTCCCTCCGCCCCCTGGCTCCGCACGCGGTCCTTATCGGCAACCTTGGCGCCGTGCAGCTCAATTACGGCTTTGGACTGAAAGAGTGCCTGCAGGCCATCGAAGTCCTGGATGCCGACGGACTCTATCTCCATCTCAATCCGCTGCAGGAGGCGATCCAGCCTGAAGGCGAGACCAATTTCAGCGGCCTGGCCGCCAAGATCGGCGCGGTCGCTGCGGCACTGCCCCGGCCGCTGCTGCTCAAGGAGGTCGGTTCGGGCATCTCACGCCGCGACGCCGAACTGCTGATCCGCCACGGCATCCGCTATATCGACGCCGCCGGCAGCGGCGGCACCTCGTGGAGCCGGATCGAGCATTTCCGCCAGCAGCCCAATCGCGGCGCCGAGAGTAGCCAAACCGGCCTGCTCTTCCAGGATTGGGGCCTGCCCACCCCGGCTTTGCTCGAGCAGCTCGAGCCCCTCCGCGACCGAGTGACTCTGATCGCCTCCGGCGGCATCCGTTCAGGGCTGGACATGGCCAAGGCGATGATCCTCGGCGCGAGCCTCTGCGGCATCGCCAAGCCCTTTCTCGAACCGGCGCTGCGCTCGGCCGATGAGGTCATTCACCTTATCGAACGGCTGCGCCGGGAGTATGTCATCACCCTTTTCCTCCTCGGGATCACCCGCTCCGGGGAGTTGATCGGCAACCGGAGCTTGCTGGCTTGAAGCTGTGAAACCGGACAAGTCCTTTGGATGGAGAGACGCATGACGCGTATGCAAGAGCTGTTTGAAAATGGACAATCACTGTGGATCGATTATATCGAACGGGAATTCATCAGCCGCGGCAAGCTGGCGGAATGGATCCGGGAGGGGGTGCGCGGCCTCACCTCCAACCCCGCCATCTTCCAGAAAGCGATCAGTGAAGGCCACGCCTACGACGCCGACATCGCCGCCCTGGCCGCCCGGGGTCTGACGACCGAAGCGATCTATGAAGCCCTGGCGATCGCCGACATCCGCGCCGCCGCGGACGCCTTCCGACCGTTCTTTGCGGCGAGCCGGGGCGAAGACGGCTATGTCAGTCTCGAGGTCAATCCCGCTCTCGCCGATGATGCCCGCCAGACCATCCTCGAGGCGCAGCGGCTGCATGCCGCGGTGGAGCGGCCGAATCTGATGATCAAGATCCCCGCCACGGCTGCGGGGCTGGCCGCCATCCCGCAGGTGGTCGCAGCCGGGATCAGCGTCAACGCCACGCTGATCTTCAACAGCCGGCAGTACCATCAGGTCGCCGCGGCATGGTGCTCGGGTCTGGAGATGCTGCACGCCCGGGGCCAGGCCCTTGAGGGCATCGCTTCGGTCGCCTCCTTTTTTGTCAGCCGCCTCGATACCCGTCTCGACCCCCGGCTGGATCAGCTCAACCGCTCCGACCTGCAGGGCAAGCTGGCGGTGGCCAACGCCGCAGCCGCCTTCGAACTCGGTCAGGAACTGCACGCCGCGCCGCGCTGGCGGCAGCTGGCTGATGCCGGCGCCCGGCGGCAGCGTCTGCTCTGGGCGAGCACCGGGACCAAGAACACCAGCTACTCGGATACGCTCTATGTCGATGAACTGATCGGCCCGGCGACGGTCAATACCGTGCCCCCGGCGACGCTGGCAGCATGGCTTGATCATGGCCGGACCGCCGCGGCCTTGCCTGCCGCCGCCGCGACCTGCAAGATGGCGCTCGCCGCAGCAGCGGAACTGGGGATCAACCTTTACAGCGAAACCGAGGCGCTCCAGGCGGAAGGGGTGGCCGCCTTTGCCAGCTCCTTCACCGCGATGCTGCAGAGCGTCGCCGCCAAACAACACGCCCGCTCCTAGGAATCCTTCCTTATCTTTCTCTTGGCGGCTGCTGTCTCGGCCGGCTCAAGGGCTTTCCCAAGCCGGCCTCTGCGCCTCCAGGCGTTACTCCTCATAAACCCGGTCATAGGGGAGACGGTAGCGCTGCTGCAGCTTGTCCAGAAGCGCCCGGGCGCATTCCTCCAGCCCCGAACAGCGCAACGCGTTGACCTTGCCTCCGCCGCATTCCCGGTCTTCCACCGTAAACTGCTCCATACGCTGTACCACCTGCCGCAGCCGGATGGCCGCCTCCTCGCGCATGGCCGGTTCGTCCTCGCCCAGGGTCAGGGAACGGATGATATTATCATAAAACGTGACGATCAATTCGGCGAAGCGCAGCTGTTTCTCGGCGGCGAGCAGCCGGTCCAGGGTCGGATCAGGGAGATCGCCCTCGAGCATCTCGTCCATGACATGACGCGCATCATGCACCAGTTGGAAGGTCCGCTCCCAGGCGACGCCCTCGTTGGAATCGGCATACACCTGATAGAGGTTGAAGTGGTGGTGGAAGCGCTCGAGCGGCAGCAGCGCTCCGTTAAAATCCGCCGCAGCCAGCTGGCGCACGCGGCCGGGCAGCTCGCCGCGCCAGGCGGCGGCATTAGCGAAGGCCTCCCCGACCATGTTGAGATATTCGAGGGTCATGGAGGCGGCGCCGGGAAAAGCGAAGGCGACGAAGGCCTGGCGCAGCGAATCGGCATTGAGATGCGGCTGCTGTAGGGCCTGGCCGAGCAGATAGTCCTGGTAGAAGCGGATGCCGTCGGGCCGGATGCTGGCCGGGGCATCGCAGAAAAAGCCCTGCACCCCGAGGCTGCGGCAGGTGGCGAGGTCCTGCGCGACCACGCTGTCGAGGAGCAGCGGCAGGCCGGCGAATTCGGCGGCATAATAGGTATCGACGAGGGCATGACGCGCGTAGGGGCTCGCCGCGAGCCATTTCACGACCCCGGCGAGGGCGCCGGCATTGACCTCCACGCAGCGGGGATCGGCGAGGGCATGGTTATAGCAGCGCGGCCGTATGCGCGCGGCGAGGAGGACCTCGCTGCGCGGCCACTCCCGGGGCGCAAATTTTTGCGGCAGTTCGAGATCGCCGAGGGCGAGCAGGTTGGCCGCGGCGGGCAGGGTGCCCGCGTTTTTGCGCGCGGTCATCGCCGCGCCGATGCGGCTGGTCAGATAGAGCCAGCGATCCGTTTCCGTGCCAAGCTCCAGGCAGGCGGTGCAGCTGCAGAGCGGAGCAGCGGCCGCGGCATCCAGCAGATAGAGTCCGGTCCCACTCCGGCCGGAGAAGAGGGCGGTGATGAGCTGGCGGAGTGCGGCGCTGTCACTGCAGCAAAAGCCGGGTTTCCAGACCGCGGGCGCCTCACAGCGGCGTACCTCCGCGAGGCCGAGGCGGTGCAGCGCATCCGGATCGGCCCATCCGGCCGGCAGGTGGGTGAAGCGCTGCCGCGCCCACCACCGCAGGCTGGCGGAGTCGGCTGGCACCCCTCCCTCCGGGCAGGTCGGCAGCAGGCCGCAGAGTTCGAGGCCGGCGGGCGGAAGAGTGACGGCCTGAAGGACGCGGATCTCGTGACTCGGCGCGAGGTAGACCCCGCCGGCGCCGGGGAAGAGAAAGCGGACCCCCTGCTCATCGAGAAAGGCATAGACCGCGCGCAGCAGATCGACGTCGCTGCGGGCGGTGATGGCCAGGTAATGATTCTCCTCATCGCTCCAGCCCTCCCAGCGCCAGGCCGGGTCGGCACCCTGCCGCGAGCGGCGCTGCGCCTTATCGAGCCGCCGGGCCGCAGTGGCGAAATGCGATTTCGCGCCCGGTCGGCCGAGGAAAAGAATCCGGCCATTCACCGCTTCTGCATCCGTGCGCACGGCGATCGCGCTGTCGGGCCGGCCCAGCATCCGCGCGAGATAATGGCGCAATTCGGCGGCGGCGCGGAGACGGATCGGGGCGTCCGGATCCGCTGCTGCACCGGCATCGGTCCTGGCCGGCACGACAATGGTGCAGGGGGCTCCGGGATCAGCCAGGGTGAAGGGAACAAACGACTCACGGCACTGCAACAGCACTGCGGCACAGCCGGCCAGAAGGCCCAGAACAAGCCTGTTCATTCTGATTTCATTCCTTCAGCAAATCATTGCGGGGTCAGTGCAGGCAGGCCGAGCGCCTTGAGAAAGGCATCATTCAGGGCGATGCCGAGCTTTTGGGCGATGAGGGCCTCCTTGCGGGCGGCTTCAAGCTTGCCGAGAAAATAGAGGTTGACGGCCAGGGCCTGATGCGCGTGCCCATGGTCCGGCGCCGCGGCGACGGCCGCCTGCAGCCACTGGACCGCCTCTTCATGGGATTTCAGCTCGCCGAGGAGCGTCCCTTTGCCGTACAGTGCGGTCACGTTCGCGCCATCCCTCCCGAGAACCTGCTCGAAACAGGCACGCGCGTCCTCGTAGAGCCGTTTTTTAAGCAAGATCATCCCCTGGCTGGCGAGATAATCCGGATTTTTGGGATCGGCGGTCGCCGCCAGGCGATACTCCTCCATCGCGCGGTCAAAAAAGCCGGCTTCTTCATAGTCCAGCCCGAGAATGGCATGGCTGCGGGCGATCTCCTGGTCCGCTTTTTCGCTCTCGCCGAGGGTGCGGTAGATGCCGGCAAGCAGGTAGCGGCTCTCATCCTGCTTCGGATCCAGGGCGATCGCCTTGAGCAGTTCCTTGCGGGCCTCGCCAAATCGGCCCTGGCGGTTGAGCAAGCGGCCGTAGGCCAGGCGGATGGCCGCATCGTCGGGATAGAGCTTGATGCCGGAGCGCAGCGTCGCCTCCGCCTCTTTGAACTGGCCCTTGCGCTCCTGGACCTGGGCGAGCAGTCCATAGCTGCCGCGCAGGCGGGGCTGGAGCCGCCGGGCTTCCTGCAGCATGCTCCCGGCGGTGTCGAGCGAATCGGCGCGCAGCGCCGCGCGGGCGCGGTTGAGCCGGCCCTGGGCCAGCAGGGCGCGCGCCTCCTGCGGCTTGTTCTGCGCGATCCGCACCACCGCCAGATTCTCCGCCGGCTCCCACAATTCGGGCTGCAGTTCGATCGCCTGGGCGAAAGCCTTGCCGGCTTCGGCGTAATTGCCCGCCTGCAGCCAGGATTTGCCGAGGTTATTGAAGACCATGGCGTGATCGGTGCGGAGCTGCTGGCGGTCCTTGCAGGCGGCGAGCAGATCGAAATAGCCCTTGTCGATGACCTGGGTGGCGCGGCCGTAGCGGCGCTGCAGGTACTCATCATAGTTGGCGACCGCCTTTTCATAGGCCGCGCGTGCTCGCGCGGGATCCTCGGCCGCCATAAGGTTGCCCAGGGAATTATAGCCGGCCGAGAGGGTTGAATCGAGCGCGACCGCTTTCTGGATGGCCGCGACCGCCGCCTCTTTTTGGCCGAGGCGCTCCAGGATCGTCCCCTTCTGCAGATAGAAATTGGCCACGGCCGGGCGCAGCCGGATCGCGTGGTCGATAGAGGCCAGGGCGCTGGCCAGCGAATCGAGCCGCTCCTGGACGATGGATAGGTTATAATGGATGGCCGGGGCGGCCGAATCGGCGACCAGAGCGCGGCGGAAATCGCGGCCCGCCTCCTCAAGCCGGTCCTGGTAGAGAAAGACCAGCCCGTGGTTATTGGCCGCCGAACTCATCTGCGGATTGCACTCGAGCGCCTTGCGGTAATTGAATTGCGCCTCCTCGAGCAGGCACTTGCGCGCCAGGACATTGCCGAGATTGAACCACGCCGGCGAAAACGTCGAATCCTGACGCAGCACCCGCTGATAACATTCCAGGGCCTGATCCAGCCGGCCGCTGCGGAAATAGAGCACGCCGAGGTTGTTCCACACCTCCTTGCGCGCCGAGTCGGCGGCCAGGGCCTTGAGGCTGGCCGCAATGGCAGCGTCGAACTCGTCAGCTTTGTCATAGATCTCCGCCTGGAGGAGGTATCCGGCGGCCGAGGCCGGCTCCAGCTCGATGAGCCGCTCTGCCGCGGCGAGCGCATAGTTGCGCAGCCCCAGTTCGCTGTAGGTCTTGGAGAGATTGCTGATGGCGCGGGTATAGTCGGGACGCAGGCGGATGGCCGTCTGGTAGTAGGCCAGCGCCGAATCGAGCTGGCGAAGATGATAAAAGGCCACACCGAGATCGTTTTGCGCCACGGGATCGTACGGCGTGAGCGCGATGGCCTGCCGGAAGTGGGCGACCGCCTCGTGGTATTGGCCGGCCTCGATCGCATCCGTCCCCTTTTTGATGTAAAAGGTCGCGGAGTTGTGGAGAAAGGCCTCGACCTCCTGATCCTTTTTGCGCCCGCCGGAGCAGGAGAAAGAGGCAAGGATGAAAATGCCCGCCATGAATGCGGTGATCATGCGGAACGGACGCATAGAAAGGCCTCCTGCGAGGAATGAGCAATGCAGCGGGTGTCCCATGTGCAAGGAGAACGGGTTCAGATATAGAGGATTGAAGCTACTGTTCCAATGTATGCGAGGATGCAGATCAGGATCGGCCGGTCGTGCAGCAGCACAACCTCGGGTGTCTCCCCCATGTTGAGATGGAGCACCAGGTAAAGATAGCGAAACAGTCCATAAATGACAAAGGGCAATGTGAAGGCCAGATTGCGAGTGCCAAATTTTTCGACGGTGCCGGCATCCAGGGTGTAGAGCGCGTAGGCCATGAGGCAGGCAGCGGTGACGATGTTGATCATCTGGTCGAGCAGCTCGACCGTATAGAGCGCCAGCGTCGAACGCACCTGTGCGGCCTGGGCGCCCAGGGTTTTGACCTCGCTGCGCCGCTTGGTGAGGGCAAGGAAGAGCGACAAAAAGATCGTGCAGATGATCAGCCAGGAGGAGACCTTTTCCTGGGCGGCGATGGTGCCGCCAATGGCACGCAGGACAAATCCCGAGGCGATGAGCAGCACATCGAGAATGATCACCCGCTTGAGCAGCAGCGAGTAGGAGTAGGTGAAAATCAGATAGGCGGCGAGGATCCCGAAAAAGAGGGGATTGAGGTTCCAGGCCGCCGCCAGGCTGCCGACGGAGAGCAGGATGGCGAGCGCGATGGCCGTTCCGGGTGAGATCCGGCCCGCGGCGATGGGGCGCAACCGTTTGCGCGGATGCAGGGCGTCCTTGTTGCGGTCGATGACATCATTGACCAGGTAGCCACTGCTGGAAACGAGGCAAAAGAGGAGGAATGCGGCGAGGGTATCGAGGATCTTGCTGACAACGAGAAAATCCTCAGCGAAAAAGAGTCCCGCGAAAACAATGACATTCTTCAGCCACTGCTTGGGACGCAGTGAAATCCAGATGCTGTGGAGCATGCGCCTCGATCCCTTCCCTCATCAGCCCGGTCCGCACCTGTGGAAAGCCCACACCCCGGTCCGGCTGCGGATGCAGCAGCGGACCGGGGAATGATGTAAAATAACATTTTTATTTCAACAATAAAAGCTTTTTTATCTGCTGGAAGGAGTCACTGGACATGCGGCAGTAGTAGGTGCCTGAGGGGGCCGGCTGGCCGCTGGCGTCGCGTCCGTCCCAGACGACCTCGTGCCGGCCGCTGCTGGCGGGGGCGTTGTAGAGTTCACGAACGAGCTGTCCCGAGGCGTTGTAGAGCGAGATGGTGACGTGGCTGGGGCGGCCGACCTGGAAGGGGATGTTCGTGGTCGGGTTGAAGGGATTGGGATAATTCTGCTCGAGCGCCAGCTCATCCGGCCCTCCCCCATGCACGGTCACGCCGGTGCGGATATCGAGCGTCCAGGCAAGGGAGGTGCTCGCCGTAAGGGTGTAAACGCGGACCGACATGCGGCAGTGCGCGGGGAAGGTGGGATTGGCCGTGACCTTGAGGCTCGATTTGTTGCCGACCGGCAGGCCGTTGAATTCCCACTGGTATAACAGGGAATCGCCGTCGGGGTCGAAGGCGGTGACGTCGAAGGTATAAGCCTTGTAAAGGTCCATTTCCACCAGGGTATCCGCCGGCGAGTAGGTCAGGATCTGCAGCGGCCGGCGCACATCGGTGACGCGGATGCGGCAGGAAACGCTGGCCGCGGCGCCGAATTCATCCCGTCCCGTGAAGGTGACCTTGTAGAGGCCCGCCTCACTGTAGCCGGGATTCCAGGAAAATATCCCCGAAAGGGAATCGAAGGCGGCCCGGGCGGGCATGCCCGCCGCAGAGAGGTGAACCAGGTCCCCTTCCGGGTCGTTGGCCCTGACCCAGAACGAGAGGTTGCCGCCTTCGGCGACGGTCGTATCCGCCGTGCAGGTCAGCTTCGGGGCCTGGTTGGCGGCCAGAGAAGCGGTGAACTGGGTCTGCAGCGCCGGCGTATCGGCCAGCCAGGCCTTGAGGGTCTGGGCGCCGCTGTTGCCCATGGTCCAGAGCACCGAGGCCATGCCATCGACGCCGGTGTACTGCGTGGTGGCCGGCGTGATGCTGCCTCCGCCCGCGGCGACGGAAAAGACAACGGCGATCCCGGCGGCGGGCTTTTTCAGTTCGTCGAGGACGCGGAGGGTGAGCGGCAGCGGCAGGGTGGTACCGGCGCGCGCGGCCTGGCTGTCGCCGGAGACGGGCTCGACAGAGGCGACGCGGGCCACGCGTGTCGCAGCCTGGAAGGTGACCGTCTTGTCAAGCCCCGAAACCTGGGCCGTGATGTAGTAATCGCCGATCGCTGTCCCCGGCTGGGCCACGATCGCGGCTGTGCCGTCACTGCCGGTCAAGGCGGAGGCGCCATTCGGGAAGGTGCCGGTGCCCGTGACGAAGGCAAAGGTTACGGTAACATTGGCCAGCGGCGCATCCTCCTGATCCTTGACCTGAACCACCAGCGGCAAGGGCAGCGCCGTGCCGGGCAAGCCGACCTGGGCATCGCCGCTGACCTTGATCAGCGCGGTCGGCAAGGTGGCCAGCGCCTGGGCGGTGAAGGAGAGCGGCGAGAGCGCACCGCTGCGCAGGGTGATGGTGTGCAGCCCGGGCTGGGTGCTTAACGCCGGCTGAAAGCGGGCGAAGCCACGGGTGTCGGTGGTCTGGGCAACGAGATCGCTCCGGCTGCCATCGGGCCGGGTCAGCGTCGCTGTGACCGCTGCGGCCGGAACAGGATTCTCGAACGAGTCGGTCAGGGCGACAACGAGGGGCGCAGCCAGGGTGCGGCCGATATAGGCGCTCTGGTTGTCGCCGGAGACCATGGTCATCGCAGCCGCCGGACCGGCGATAAAAGTGACCCGCAGCGAATCCGTGCCGATCATCCGGCCATCGGCCAGTGCCCAGATCTTTTTGACCTCCGCGCGTGTCGAGAGCAGATAGCCCGTGGCCACGCCCTGGGCATTGGTGGCCGCCGGTTGGCGCAGGGTATTGTTCGTGCCGGTCGCAAAAAAGCTCACCGGCGTGCCTGCCACCGGCAGGCCGTTGGCGTCCCGCAGCTGGAGGGTGATCGTGCTTTGGCTGCGGTTATTGGCCACGACGGGGGAGGTCGCGGCTAGAGAGCTCCGGGCAGGATCGAAGGGGAGCGCTGTCACCGTGGCCGGGAACAGCAGCGGTGAATTGACCAGAGCGCTGCCATTCAGGCTGGCGCTGGCGCGCACCGTGACCGCTCCGCTAGCCGCGCCGGCCTTGAGGGCGACCTGGACGCGGCCGTCGGTGCCGCTGGTCACGGTCGTGCTGGCGGTGCTGTTGACCAGGGCGCTGCCCGAGATGACCTGAAAGAAGACCGCCTGACCCGAGACCGGATTGCCAAAGGTGTCGGCCACCGTCGCGATCAGCGGCGCGGCGAAGGCCTCGTTCACCATGGCGCTTTGCCCCTCTCCGGAGAGAGCGGTCAATTTCCAGGCGGGTCCCGCCTGGGCCGAGGCCGTCACGGTTACCGGTGAATTCGTCAGGCTCCCCGCTGCGACGCGGAGCGTCTGATTGGCGCTGCCCGCCTGCGTGCCCAGGCGCCATTGGCATTTGGCCAGGCCCTGAGCGTTGGTCAGGACGCGGACCGCGGCCGCACCATTGGCCGATCCCCCACCCGCTGTCACCGAAAAATCGACCGGATAATTGCGGACGGGCTGCTGACTGGCGTCAACGACGCGGGCGGCCAGGGAATCGCTGAGGGGCCGCCCGGCGATCCCGCTATGGGAGAGCGCGCTGAGCCACTGCAGCGTCGCCGCCAGGCCGTACGAGGTGGCATCAAAATAGATGACCTGCTCCGGCAGGCCCGGTAGATAGGCCTTGACCTGCTGGGTGAGGCCGGGTTGAGATCCGAGACGCCAGCTGACCTGAACCAGGCCGCCGGCATCGCTGGTGACGATGGCCGAGTCCGCGGCGTTGACCTTGCCGCCGCCGCTCATCACCTTGAAGACGACCCGGTACTGGGCGGCGGGAGCGCCGGAGAGCTGGGAGACCCTGGCGACCAGGGGCTGCGGCAGTTCGGCGGCGGCTTCTGCGGCCTGGCCCGATCCGGAGACGCGCATGATCTGCGCCTGCACCGGTGTGGAATTGACGAGCGTAAAGATCGCGGTGGCCGTGAAATTCGGCGAGGCCGCCTGCACCTGCTGCTGAGCGGCGGTGGTGCCAAGGGTATAGGACATCGTAGCAATGCCGTCGGCGCCGGTGAAACTGGTCGGCGCCGCAAGAGTGCCGCCGCCGGAGAGCACACTCCAGGTGACGGCCGCGCCGCGCACGGTTTTGCCCCAGGCATCGGTCACCTTGACCTTCAGGGGATTGGCCAGAGGCTGGCCGCCGTTGCCGCTCTGCTGGTCGCCGCTGAAAAGGGCCATGGTCTGCGGCCGCGTGAAGATGATCTTGCGGTCGGCCGCGACGCCGGCCATCCTGAGCTCGGTGCCATCGAGGAAGCGCACCTTGACATCGACACTGGTACGCGTCCCGAGGCCGAAATGCTGCACCGGATCGTCCTGGCAGAGATAGCCGTAGGTATTTTGCACCTGGCGATAGCCGACGAGCTTTTGCATGTCATCCATGGCGCCGGCCTCAAAGACCCAGACCTTGGTGCCCAAACCGCCGGCATCGCCTTTGGGTCCGCGTCCGGTGACCTTGAGCCAATGGTTGCCGTTCTTGGTGTTGTTGCGATAGAGGCGGTTGGAGTACTTGGCCACGCCGTCCTTGTTGGCGTCCACATAATAGATATCGAGGTCGCCGTCGCCGTCGACATCGGCGAGAGCGCCACCGCGGGGGTCATAGGCCGAGGTCTCGACGCCGGCCGAGGCCTGCAGGACGAAATTGCCAGTCCCGGTATTGAGATAGATCG
>Ga0116171_10000584_pt1 | contig 38735 bp, 58 predicted proteins | sample AD_JPNHW2_MetaG_FD_89798 | JGI IMG/M metagenome (GOLD analysis project Ga0116171, IMG submission 89798) | Active sludge microbial communities of municipal wastewater-treating anaerobic digesters from Japan - AD_JPNHW2_MetaG | ecosystem: Engineered > Bioreactor > Anaerobic > Digestate | place... | reverse complement strand
GAATAACCGGTTAACGGAACCGCTCATCTGACCTGACCGATGTCGCGTTATGGGAAACTGCATCGAACCAGCCCGCCTTCGCATCGCAGTGCGAGTCAAATGCAGGTACATAGGGTTTGATAACCAGGAGCGGCGTCCCGTCAAGGTTGTCCACATCTTCAATCTCAACATTGTTTCCCGCGATATCAGCGAGCCGGACAATCGATAGCCCGATTGCATTCGGCCGTTTCGGTGCCCGCGTGGCAAATATCCCGTGGGGCTTGGGATCAAGAAAAGGTTTTACTTCAAGGGAATGGCCGTTGCACCGGTGGAATGCATAGATAAGAATCACATGGGAAAATTCCTCAAGGTCCTTGAGACCGGCAACAAATTCCGGACGGATTTCAATAGTGCCCCGGATTCCCCGTGCTCCTCTGGGCTGGATAGGCATACCAGCGATATCCGGAAACGGTGAACGAACGATTCCAATCGGGAAATAGGTGAAGGATTCGGGATTATCTGCGGATTCTGGCATAACCAACATTCACTCCTGGTGCTGAACTATCATCTAGAGGGGGGACGCATCCGGGCGGGTGAACGCCAGCAGACGCACACCTGTAACCTGCTGGAATGTCGCCCCTTGCCCGATATTATTGAGCACAACGGACTCATCAAGGACCCGCGAACCGGCGATGATGGTTGCCCCGTGATCGAACAACACCGGTGAAAGGGGTGTACTTGGCCCCAGGATCATGACCCGTGCATCCGGGTTGCATAAAGCAAGAAGGTCATCGATGGTATGGTTGATCAGGGCACTCGCGGTAAGTGCTACGATATCAGCCCGGGGGATCAGATCGGCAGCGGACGAGGCGGGGTAATCATCACCGTCGGGGTGCTGCTCGATCACCCACAGGTTCAAGACAGCCTTGCGGAGCCGGGGAATAAAGGGGAAATGTCCTACAAGCGCCACATTTTTTCCGGCACCTTTTTTCATCAGCACCTCCGAAGCGTTCATCTCGACAGCATTCTGTTCATCGACCTCCAGAAGCGAGTTGATGGCGGCCACACCGATACTGGCTTCCAGAAAATTTTCTGACAGGGCATACAAGGCGAGTTCCTGTGCGCTTTTCAGGTGCAGGCGTCCCACGTCGTGCACAACGGTTGTGTGGTCGTGGGGTTTGCCCCCGATAATGGTCGTGGCAAGGCCGCAGCGGGTGCTGCATACGGCGGTCCAGTGGGCTCCGACCAGTATGGAGCGTACCGGAACCGGTTTGTCCGGCAGATTAGCCAGCAGGTCGTCAATAACGGTATGGTTGCTCATAATTCTCTCCAACATTGCATGCTGAAATTATAAACACTAACGGTCGGTACATGATGGAAATATTCGTGTCATCTCAGGTTTTGAGGATTTTGTGTATGATGTGATAGTTTAAATGATTTATGCGCATATGAGTAAAAATAAGGTAATAATCATGAAGGTTTGTTTCACCGCAAAAGGAACGACACTGGACTCTCCCATGGAAGAGAGGTTCGGGCGTGCACCGTATTTTATTATTGTCGAGAGCGGGAACGGGTCCTTTGAAGCGATAAAGAACCCGTATGCTGATGGCGGTGGCGGGATAGGCCCCAAGGCAGCCCAGGTCCTCATTGCGAACAGCGTGAAGACACTGGTCAGCGGGCAGGTCGGCGGGAATGCCCAGGAAGTACTTGCTGCCGCAGGAATTGCTATATACACGTATCGCTCCGGAGGAACGGTTCAGGATGCACTCGACCAGTTCACCAAGAATACACCTGCCCGATCCGGATAGGCAGATCGAGAAAAAATTCGCGGCCCGAATATTCTGATGATGGACAGATGGAAGGGCAGACCATGAAAATCGCAGTGGCAAGCGGAAAAGGCGGCACCGGCAAGAGCATGGTGGCAGCTAATCTCGCATTCACGCTCTCCCGGACTGAACCCGTTACGCTCGTTGACTGCGATGTCGAGGAGCCCAACCTCCACCTCTTCTTCCCGGCACCTGTCATTTCAACCGAAGTCACTGTGCCAATACCGGTTGTCGATGATACCAGGTGCCAGCACTGCGGTCTGTGCGGGGAATTCTGCCAGTATGGCGCACTGACCGTGCTTCCCGACCGCGTCCTCTTCTTTTCTGAGCTCTGCCATTCCTGCGGCGGGTGCATGCTGGTCTGCCCGAACGATGCCATTCATGAAGAGCCGAAACGGATCGGCACCCTTTCCGCATCTGTTCCGCAGCCCGGCCTGAAACTGATCTCGGGAACATTGGACACGGGAAGCCCGCATGCCGTACCAGTTATCAGGGCGGCAAAGAAACACGCAGCACGCGACCAGCTGGTCATCATCGACACGGCCCCGGGCACATCCTGCCCGGTCGTTGAGGCACTGGACGGCTGCGATGCCTGCATCCTTGTCACGGAATCAACGCCTTTCGGCCTGCACGACCTGCAGCTTGCCGTGGACGTGGCCACCCGGCTGGGGGTTCCCGCCGGCATTGTCATCAACCGCAGCGACGGGAAAGATCAGGAGACACTCCGGTTCTGTATCGATCACGACCTGGAGGTGATCATGACCATTCCCTTTGATCGTGAGATTGCCGCTATCCAGAGCAGGGGAGATATCCTCTGCCGGGTTCGGCCGGAATGGCAGAAGGATTTCTTTGCCCTCTTCCTTAAATGCAGTACGCTTGCCGGGGTTGAACGGTGATCCGGCTTGCTGTTATCAGCGGCAAGGGCGGCACGGGAAAGACGATGATTACCGCCGCACTTGCCCATTTGCTTCCCGGCAGCCTTGTGTTTGCGGACTGTGATGTGGACGCAGCGAACCTTGAACTTCTTTTAAGCCCGCAATTGATACGGACAGATCCCTTCATGGGGACGAAGACAGCGGTCATCGATCCCACTCTCTGCACACAGTGCGGGGAGTGCATGGACCATTGCCGGTTTGGTGCGATTGAACGTGACGGGGACACATACCGGGTGAGCCCGCTCCGCTGCGAGGGATGTGCCGTCTGCGTTCACATCTGCCCCGTCGCCATCACCATGCAGCCGCGGCAGACCGGCGAGATCAAGTACTCGGAGACCGCGCGGGGGCACCTCGTGCATGCCCGGCTCGTGCCAGGTGCGGGCAACTCCGGGCTGCTTGTTCATGCGGTGAAGAAAACCGCTATGGAGCATGACCCGGACTGCGATCTGTTCCTGATCGACGGCCCGCCGGGAACCGGCTGCCCGCTCATCTCGACCATCAGCGGTACGGATATCGTGCTCATTGTCACTGAGCCGAGCCTCTCAGGACTCCACGACCTCAAACGGGTTGTTGCTGTCTGCCGGCAGTTCCGGCCCCGGATCCTTGTTGCCATCAACCGGTTCGAACTGGAACTGTCACTCACGGAAAGAATACAAAACTGGTGCGATGAGGAGAAGATACCCGTTATTGGGAAGATTCCCTTTGATCCCGCGGTCATCGAATCGGTCAGGAGAGGTGTTCCCGTCACGGATTCCGGTGCAGCACCCGCAGCGCAAGCCATTCAAATACTGGCAGCCAAACTTGAACAGGAGCTGAAAAACTTTGGAAACCAGCGGTGAGATCAAAGAATGCTGCCGGCGGCGGGGACGGCCCCGCATGAACCGGGCTCTCGAAGGCGGGCAATCCGGGCGATGCTATGCACCGCAATGCAACTCGAACGAACAGAACGAGATAGTCCTGCTTCTGCCTGAAGAGATAGCAGCACTGGACCTGATCGATGTGCAGGGTCTTGAACAGGAAGTGGCAGCTGGTGTGCTTGGTGTTTCAAGGAAGACCATCTGGCGGGATATCCATGATGCACGCCACAAGATTGCGGATGCTCTTCTCAATGGAAAAGCGATCCAGATGGAAGGATGCACCCGTAAGCTTAAAGGGCATTGCCCGAAACGGGACGAGACTCTCTGCCCGAAAAGCGGGGGCGGCCACTGTCCCAAATTATCAGTGGGATCCGGAAAGGATACCTGCAAAACCGCTGAATGCCCGGACCGTATCACAGAATAATCGCGATATAGCGGGCCAATGGTGTTTCCAGCATGAATAAAAAACACATTTTCGGCCCGGTCCTCTCCCGCAGGCTCGGGCTCTCGCTTGGCGTTGACCTGATCCCCTTCAAGACCTGCTCGTATAACTGTGTCTATTGCGAATGTGGGTCCACCACGGACAAGACCGTCACGCGGCAGGACTTTTTCCCTGCTGAAGATGTGATTGGCGAACTCCGGGAAGTGCTTGCTGCCCGGCCGCATCTTGATACCATCACGCTTGCCGGTTCCGGTGAGCCGACGCTCTCGCGCTCGCTGGGGCCGGTGATCGCGTTTGTGAAACGCGAGTACCCGGAATATATCCTGAGTGTCCTCACCAACGGAAGTCTCATGACCGATGCGGGTATACGGGAGGAACTTCTTCCTGCCGACCGGGTCATCCCGACCCTGACTTCGGTTCATCAGGAGACGTTCGAGCGTATCCACCGGCCGCATCCCTCGCTCAGGATAGAAGCGATAGTCGAAGGTTTTGTCAGTTTCCGGAAGATGAATGCCGGTGCCCTCTGGCTCGAAATGTTTGTCATTCCCGGCGTGAATACCACGGACGTTGAACTGGCGTGGCTCAAAGCGGCAATTGAACGGATTAATCCGGACCTTGTGCAGCTGAACACGCTCGACCGGCCTCCCGCAGAGGGATGGGTTGAGGCAGCAATGGACATCGAACTGGAACGGATCAGTGAAGTGCTGGGAAGGACCGGTATCGAGATTGTCGGCAGGAAGCATCCCGTTTCACGAGAAACCCGGGTTAAGACCGATGCCGCAAACCTGATCCGCGCAACGCTCAGCCGCAGGCCATCCACCCTGGAAGACCTTGTGCAGACCACCGGTATGAGCGGCGGAGAGGTAGCAAAGATCCTCGGGGCACTTGAACAGTCCGGTGAAGTCACGTCGCAACGGATGGCGCGGGGAGTCTTTTATTCGATCTGCCAGAAACCTGAAAACCGCGAGGGGAAGTAAATGAAGGTCACTATTCTCGTAGACAATACCGCGCTCTTCGATCATATGTTTGTTGCAGAACACGGCTTTTCCGCATATATCGAGGCTGAAGAAAAACGGATCCTTTTCGACACAGGCTATTCCATCGCGTTCCTTGAGAATGCGCAGAAGATGAAGATCGATCTTTTGGATCTTGACTATATCGTCCTCTCTCACGGGCACTTCGACCACACCGGGGGGCTCTGGCACCTGATCCACCGGTTCATGGAAGCGGCAATCGAGAATACACCTCACCGGCTCCCCCGGCTCATCGCGCATCCCCGCTGTTTTCTCCCCCGCCCTAAACCCCATCTCGCCGACATCGGGGCAGTCCTCACTGCCGATGAAGTGCAGCGGTTCATGCCGCTTGAACTGTCAGCAGCGCCGGTCAGTCTCACGCCCAACCTGTTCTTCCTCGGGGAGATCGAGCGGAAGTTCTCCTTTGAGAACATCGCACCCGGACCCCGGCGCCTCATCATGCCGGACGGGAGCGTGCAGGAGGACCGTATTCTTGATGACACCTCCCTCGCGTTCCGGAGCCATGACGGGCTGGTGGTGATCACGGGGTGCGCCCATGCCGGGATTTGCAACACGGTAGACTATGCAAAGAAAGTTTGTGGGGAGAGCCGGGTACACGACATTGTCGGTGGCCTTCACCTCCGGGCGGCCGGGCCGCAGCTCGACGGGACGCTTGCGTACCTCAAAGACTTTCGTCCTGATACACTCCATGCCTGCCACTGCACATCGCTTGCAGCTAAAGTCGCCCTTGCGCAGGTGGCCCCCCTGCAGGAGACTGGCGTGGGGCTGCGGTTGGAGTACGCGGACCGGTTAAATATGGCGGCGATGCAGTGACCGGCAATCACGATGTTTTCCCGGTATCCCGGGCCAGTTACCTTGATGGGTGGTGGCGACGGTTCAAGTACCAGCCGGGCCGGCTGGTGAACACGTATATCCGCCCGGGAGATACGGTCCTTGATATCGGGTGCGGGACCGGCCTCTTTACCCTGCCCATTGCGCGGCGCGTCGGCAAAAACGGGCAGGTAATAGCCGTAGATCTCCAGGAGGGGATGCTGGAGATCCTGAAGGAGAAGGCCGCTCATGAAGGACTTCTTTCCCGTATCCGGCTCCACAGGGCCGAACCGCAATCGCTGGCGCTCGAATACCCGAAGCACATTGATGTCGCATTCGGATGCTGTGTAGTCCATGAAGTCCCCGATGCAGCCCGGCTCCTGCAGGAGGTCTTTTCACTCCTTGTCCCGGGCGGGACGTTCCTCATCGCTGAGCCGAAACATGAGGTTCCTGTTGATGAATTTAGAACAACGCTTGCGATGGCAGCCTCGGCCGGGTTCCGGAAGATTGGCACTCCGTTCGTTTTATGGAGCCATTCAGCGCTGCTCATAAAGGACGGGGAGGGTTTCCCCAATAATCGGTAAATAATACCCTCTGGAATGGGATTTTACTTCTCGTCCATACAAATAAGAATTTGAATTTTTTTCTGCAGGATTTCAGGAGGTCCCCGGATTAAATCCTCTCATAATATTTCATCGAACCACAGGCCCCGCAACGGTCGCCTTCCATGAGATAATCGGGGATTGTTTCACCACAGCTTGGACACGTGACCGATGACCATCTCTCCTTTTTCTTCACCGTAACCCGGACCCGTTCGAAAGACAGGATATTTCTGCCGGCACGGAAGATCTCATCAAACAGTTGCCCTTTCATGGTCTTCTTGTCAAATGCCGGGCTGTTGGCATACCAGATATCGACAATAGGATAGTTTTTCAGTTTATCCAGGTCCACGTACACCCGCACGGCATCCGCCGTCGCGTCTTCGGATGGCAGGTTCATGGTAATTGCAAATTTCCCGATGGGCACGATCCTGAGCCGGTTATTCCCGATAGTGATGTGGGCGAGGACCTGCAGGGCATCGGGGAGGCACTTGGGCGTCTCGCAGACCCCGTAGAGTTTCCGGCCTTTGGCAGCCCCGAGGAGTTCCATTGCATAGTCAACCATAAATGCCCCGATGAGTACGCCGGGTGCCGGGTAGGTATGGAATTCAGCCAGCTGAAGGATCTCCTGCCGGAGTGCGGGGGATACCCCGCCTCTCTCCATACTGGCTTTCAGTGCATCGGGCTTCTCTTCGGGGTGGACTGCTTGCATGGATCAGCGGTTGATCGCAAGGTAATAAACATCTTGTGAAAAGTAACAGAATATCGTAAACGCTCCTTGAAGCAGACATTTGAAACCAGCGATGGACCGGTTATACCAGCCCCCTTGTTTTTTCCGTTTCGATCAACACAGCATATTTCTCTCGTGAATTCCATACTATTTTTCAAGCCATCAGATACCTGGAGAACAGAGCATGGGGGACGCTATCAAACTGGGAATCATCATCTGCGACCGGTACCGGACCTGTGCCGGGGGCAAGTGCCTGCGGGCACTGAAGAACCGCGAAGGTGCGTTCGAGCGCTACAAGGGAAAAGACGTAGAACTGGTCGGGTTTGCCACCTGCAACGGCTGCCCGGGGGGGAACGTTGAGTACGTGCCGCAGGAAATGAAGAACAACGGTGCGGAGGTCATCCACCTTGCCACCGGCCTTGTTGTCGGATACCCCCCATGCCCTCGGATCTCCTACTTCATAAGGTTCATCAAGGAAAAATATGGCATGGATGTCGTGGTCGGAACGCACCCGATCCCCCAGAAATATTACACAACCCACCAGAATCTCGGCTCATGGGATTCGGGTGCGTGGAAAGAGCTGCTTGCACCGACACTCACGGACGAGATGACCCGGCTCGCTTATGATTAGAGATTTATCAGATTTTTTTTACGGTTATTTTTATCATATGCACTCCCCAACAATCCACTGATGACAACCCGATCCTTACTGACCATCCCCGAAGCTGCCGAAGTGCTCGGTTTTACCGGCCGGGCAAGCCTGAACGGGATACATGCCCGGTTCCATGAACTGGTCAAAGAGTGGCATCCGGATGTGTCGGATCACGATCCGGATCTTTCCCATACCACCTTCATCCGCATAAAAGAGGCTTACGACATTCTCATCGAATACGGCATGAACTATGAAATGTCGTTCCGGGCAGAAGATATCAGGAAAGGCACGGATTACGATTCACGGGAATTCTGGATGGAACATTTTGGTGATGACCCTATCTGGGGCTGAATAATCCCTATTACCACACCGGGTTGTCTGAACCGATTTGTATTATTTTTTACTCCGCGGACGATCTGTTTATACACGTTTTCCAAATGATTTGCCCAAACCAGCTCTTTTAAGTAATTATGCGCATATGAGTAAATAAGTGTACCAAAAAGGTACCAGGAGTATTCACAATGCCAGGATTGAATGGAACGGGACCTCAGGCAAATGGTCCGATGAGTGGCAGGGGCTTTGGCAGGTGCCGGACAATTGTCGCACCTGCGCAGGAGTCAGCTGCCCGGGTACAGCAAGCGGATGAAGAGAGCGGGACTGCAATATCGCAGGATTCCGTACAGAATAACCCGGTCTTCGGCCGTGGACGCGGGGGCGTTCCCTGCGGGTGCGGACGGGGCTTCGGGTTTGGTGGCGGCAGACGTTTCCGGGGATAAGAATTTAATTTTTTCGAGGTTATTATCATGAAAGTTGCAATCGCAAAAGAGGGAGACTTCGTCTCCGAGCACTTCGGACACTGCACTGAATACGCAGTGTTCGATATCGAAAATAAAAAGATCGCTTCACAAGAGATTCTCGAGAGCCCCGGACACGAGCCGGGGAAACTGCCGGTATTCCTGGCCGGGCATAAGGTTACGCACGTCCTCGCAGGCGGCATGGGCCCACGGGCAGTAGAGCTGTTCTGCGCAAATAATATCGAGGTTTTCCTTGGAGTACAGGGCAAAATCGAGACGGTAGTCAAGGATTTCATTGCAGGAAAGATCGCACAAGGCGAGAGCAGTTGCACCCACGGCCCCGATCATGAGTGCAGCGGGCATTAATTCCGATGATCAATACACGATCCAATCGGGAATAATCTCCCCACACTCAACCGGGTTAAACGGATTAATCCCTGACAAGGATTTACTAAAATACTCTGAAAAAAAACCAGGGAAAATGCAGAAATGAGAAAATATCCGGGTATCCCCGAACTGCTCGAAACGTACATGGAGGAGAACATGGCGGATGAACGCTGGGTTACCGTGCAGGAACTCCGCGACCGGTTCGGCCTGACCCGGTACCAGGGTAACACCGTCTCCGGATTTTTACGCCGTCTGGAGTTTGGACCCTTCGGGCAGTTCCCCTTTATTGTTGCGAGTATTACGCGGGAAGATGGGGAAAACCCTTCCTCTCCAAAGAAGTGTCGTTATCTACTGAAAATGCGGGTACAGTACTCACTGCAACGGAAACAAATGAAATCAGTGGAGACCGTTCATGGCACGCAATAGAGATGTACCGAAACTTCTTGAAACGTTTATGGAAGAATCGGGAGAGAGACAACGCTGGGTTACGGTCAATGAAATCCGGACGTATTTCGATCTGGATGAATTCTCCGCACCGCCAATCTCCGGTTTTTTGCAGCGGATTTATCACGGACCCTTTTTTTCCTGCCCCTACCGGGTTGAGCGGATTGAAAAGATCACCCTTCAGAAAAAGCAGCGCAGGGTTGTCAAGAGGTATCTGGTCACAAGGAGACCCCCGGCACGCAAACGAGATCCTGCACTTCATGAAATAACCTCAGTCATTGATGATTCTCACGTGGCCGAAAAAGGATAACCTGGTGATGAGGCTGGGATCACCGGAAAATAAAAAAAAGGCGGGGGGGGAAAAATGCCGAAGAAAATCAATGGCAGACTGAAATCCGAAAATTCTGGTTTCAGGAAGAGGGAGCGAACGGAGGAAACCGTAGATACCCCCCAATTGATTCGGCAAAACGTGAAGGACACAAAAACCGGGAATAATTCCCACTATCAGCTATCCGAAACAGATGCACACAATGTTTTTACCGACTATGATGCGGTTGAGCTTTTTAACCGGGTGTTATTGAAAAAACGCCACGGAAACGATCCGTAATGTTCATTGCATTGGATGGATTTGTCCTTACACAGATTATAAACCCGGCAACAGCTCAGCCGGTTATCAAAATAATTTCCATATTAGAAGGGTAAGGAGGGTAGAGATGGCGAATCTATCCTGTGCCCGATACCATGTTTTTCAGACCGCGAAATACCTGTATGCAACATAACAGCCGGCACAAAAAAATCCAAGAACAATCAGGTACAGAGCGGGATTTCCTTCAACCGAAAAGCCAAGGAAGGTCCCGCCCTCTTCTTCCTCTTCTGTGGGCAGGCCGACTGCCGTATTATACCGGTCCTCGATACTCATGTGGCCTGTCATCTGGTAAGCGGCAAACGATACGATGACTACGATAATGAGGATCGCACCGAATATGATACGCCCTTTCATCTCTCCGAATGAACTCATTTGCGGTCACCTTCAAGGATCCCGGGTTTGACTTTTCCGATATAGGCAACCATGAAACCGGTGAGGACCGCTTCGATGGCGGCGATGCCCATATTTACGGCTGCAAGGAGGGATAGTCCGGCGAGGATTTGGTCTGTCGTCTGGTGGACGCCCTGTATCCCAGAGGTCAGGATAATAACCATCATCATGAGATTTCCTGCAAAAAGACCGGCAAATGTCGCAACCCCTGCCTGCGAGAAGAGATCTGTCGTAATCTGTTTCATGCCCCGGAATACGAACCATGCGACAAGGACTTCGGCAAAGTTCACGAGCACGTTCGCTCCGATGAGCCCCCAGCCCCCATGGCCAATCGCGGCAGAAAAAATATTGACGATGAAGATGACGAGTGTCCCGATGACGGGCCCGGTCAGGATACCAATGAGGGGGGTAAGGTTCAGATGGACACCCCCTGCAATGGGGATCTGCACCTGGAAGATCGCGAACGCGGCAGCAGTGACGAATGCGGCAATCGTAATCTTCTGAGGATCGGGTTTATATTTCGACCGCAGGAAAAACAGTGCGATCCCTATGATACAGAGAGCAACGATCCACCATGCCATTACCCAGAATAAAGAAAATGATCCGTCTTCGAGATGAATATGGGCCATGGACTAAATCAACTCCACAACACCTTCGCAGTAGTCGCCAATAAATATTTCCAAAAGTTTGGTATAATACCAAATTTTTTTACATCATAATATCCCATGAAGTTCTCTACGGATGCACAGGTTAACGGAAGAGATGAGATAAAAAAATTTGGAGTGCCCCCAAACAACACTATTCGATTTTGGACCATTATCATTACAGGAGGTGGAGAAGGAAAAAAATGAAATTGTCACGAGGGATGAGAACGGGTCGTGGATTCCGTGACAGCTCAGCAGATTGCTGGTATGATTACAGGAAGGGGGTCCCCGAGGGGTGCAATCAACCGTGGCTATTTCAGTCTCCGATTACCTCTTTTTCCGGCTCAAATGACACTGTTTCATGAAAAAATGACGCCATTGTTGGAGGAAACGTCCATTTCGATCTCCGATTGATGGGAATCAGCCTTCCCCTTGTCCGGAATTGGCGGGATGCTGCACTATTACAGCAGCGGATCGGCCGGGACATCAGAGATCCCTCTTGTATGCGGGAACAGGGCAATCCGGGCGATCTTTCATTCAATAATTTTAGTTTATTTTTTGATTATGTGAATAACAATTAATTAACTATATTAGGATATATGGCCCATATGAGCGTTATGAAAAATATCAGGTATTCTCTTGTACTCACCGTACTGATTCTCTGCGCACTGCTGGCTGCCGGTTGCACTTCCACCCCGGCGACAGGAACACAAGGTACAACCATCCCGTCAGCCGTAAGCACTCCGGCACCCTCGCAGGATAATATCCTCGTATTTGCCGGTGCCGGGCTCAAGGCACCGCTTGATGAGATCGGAACGGCATTCACCCAGAAATACAGCATTACCGTTCAGTACAATTACGGCGGTGCAGGTACCCTCGTCTCCCAGATGAACCTGACCCGGAAAGGCGATGTGTTCATGCCCGGTTCAACCACAGAGTTCCAGACAGCAAAAGCCCAGGGCTTGGTAAATTCGAGCCAGCTTGTCGCTTATCACGTCCCGGTGATTGCCGTCCAGAAGGGTAACCCGAAAAATATCACGTCCATAAAGGACTTTGCACAGCCCGGCCTGAAAATTGCACTCGGGGATGTGAATGCCACCGCGATCGGGAAGGCTGGCGCAAAGATGTTCAAGAACTTCAATATCACAGATGCCGTTGAAAAGAACGTAGTTACCCGTACCCCGACCATCAACGAGCTCACGATCATCATGAATACCGGGCAGGCAGACGCAGCCCTCTTAACGCTCGACCAGATTGATCCTGCCAAGGTCGATGCGATCACCATTCCGGTCAGCGACAATGCAGTCCTGATCACCCCCATAGGTGTAACAACCTATTCAACGAACACGGATGCAGCGAACAAATTCGTTGCCTTTGTTGCATCGGATGAAGGAAAGGCCTTCTTTGCAAAGCACGGGTTCCCCATCTACCCGGACCCGGTGTATGCCAATGTCAAACCCTGAACACCTCCGGAATAAGGAAGGGTCTTCCGTGATTGAGTTCATACCCGTCGGGCTCGCTCACTCGCGGCTCTCAACAGCTGGTGCACCGCCATTCCAGAGCGTGTTCTCCCAGGAAGTGGGGGAAATCGAGGTCTTCCCGGAATTCCAGGAAGGGCTGAAGAGCATCGAGGGGTTCTCCCACCTCATCATCCTTTCCTGTTTCGACCGGGCCACGCAAAAAGCCCTCACCGAAAAGCCGTTGACTGACGGAGTGGTCTCGCATGGCATTTTCGCATGCCGTCATTTCAACCGTCCCAACCCGATCGGGATCTCCTATATGACCCTGACCAGGGTGGATGGTTGCAGACTCTTTGTCAAGGGCATGGATCTCCTTGACGGGACGCCGGTTCTCGATATCAAGCCGTATGTCCCGGCATTCGACAGCATTCCCGAGGCCATGTCAGGATGGGTATCCGAAGAGCACATCGGGCGGATACGCGAGACGAGTGGCCACACCTGTCAGGATCATAAGGAAAAACACCGGCAAAAATAACCTTAAGGATAATCACTGATGCGAAAAATCTCTCTTACAATCACCCTCATCCTGTTTTTCGTCATCAGTGCAACCCTCCTTGGTCTGATATTCTATTCCCCGCTCCCTGTTCTTTTCCAGAGTCTCACGAATCCTGAAATCCAGTTCGCGATCATGCTCAGCCTTATCACGAGCGTGATATCGACAATTCTCTGTATCGTTCTTGCCATTCCGGTTGCGTACGCGCTAGCGAGGTACGAGTTTTTCGGAAAACGAGTTGTGACCCTTGCCCTGACTCTCCCACTTACACTCCCGCCGCTGGTTGCCGGTATCGCCCTTCTCCTCTTCTTTGGCACAACCCCGTGGGGCAAAGCACTGGAGAATGCCGGGTTTGGGGTCATCTTCACACCGCTCGGCATCATTGTCGCCGAAGTCTTCGTGAACATTCCGTATATGATCCGTATTCTGCGTTCTGCGTTCTTCTCGATCAATCCGCGGTATGAATATGTTGCAAAGACACTCGGGTGCACGGACACCGGGGCCTTCTTCCAGGTCGCCCTGCCGATGGCCCGCCACGGCCTCCTAGCTGGTGCGGTAATAACCTGGTCGAAGGCTATGGGGGAGTTCGGGGCGGTGCTGATGCTTGCAGGTGCCACGACCATGAGAACCGAGACGCTGCCGATCGCACTCTATCTCAACATATCAGCAGGAAACCTGGATCTTGCCGTTGCAGCCGCAACCATCCTGATCCTGATCTCACTCATTACCCTGTGTGCGGTGGAATACTTCGACCGGGACGTCCATGTTTTTTAATGAGGTGACAACCATGCTGCGCATTGAATCCCTGTCCATCACTCTTGGTGAATTCTCAGTACGGGACGTGTCGCTTGAGATACGGCCCGGAGAATATTTTATCATTCTCGGTCCGACCGGTGCTGGAAAGACGGTGCTTCTGGAAACGATTGCCGGCATCCATACACCGGAGTCAGGAAGAATAATTCTTGGCGACAAAGAGATAACCGCAACAGAGCCGCGCCAGCGGAATATCGGCATGGTATACCAGGACTATATGCTCTTTCCTCATCTTACGGTCGGGGAGAATATCGCATTCGGGCTGAAATTAAGAAAAGTATCCCGCGATGAACAGCATACCCGCGTGGACGAGATGTATAGCCTGCTGGAGATCGGCCATCTTGCCAAGAGGTACCCGGGCTCGCTGAGCGGGGGGGAGCAACAACGGGTTGCACTGGCCCGGGCGCTTGTCCTCAAACCGGAGATCCTGCTTCTCGATGAACCGATGAGCGCGCTTGACGGGCGTACGCGGGAGCGGATGCGCAGGGAATTGTCCCGGATCCGGAAACTTACCGGTACGACAATCGTCCAGATCACGCACCATTTTGACGAGGTCTTTGCGCTTGCCGACCGTATTGCGATCATGAGGGATGGGCAGATTGTCCAGGTGGGGGAAACCTCGGATGTATTCCTGCATCCTTCCGATACCTTTGTTGCAGAGTTCCTCGGTATCGGAAACCTTATCCGGGGGACTGCCTCCAAAGCCGGGGATATTTTCCGAATTATTCCTGAGAGAGGACCGGCGTTCTATGCGGCATCCGGTTTAGCCGGAGAAGTGGTCGCTACCCTGCATGCCGAAGACGTGATCCTGTCACACGAGTCATTTGCCTCCAGCGCCCGGAACTGTCTTACAGGGACCGTTCAGGAACTTGTTCCTTCAGGAAGCACAGTCAGGGTTATTCTCGATGCGGGGTTCCCGCTCACGGCACTCCTCACCCGGGAAAGCTGCCGCGACCTCCATCTCGAACCGGGGTGTCGTGTTTATGCTACATTCAAGGCATCCGCAGTGCATGTGATCCCGGTCAATTCGCAGGAATAAAGGGAGCCGCTTGAGATATTTCCTGGTCTCATTCACCCGTGCCGGACTCGGTTTGAGGCAGTGCAGTCCACCAACGACATCGACAATCGTCGTTTCCGCGCAGACCTCCCGGGCATATTCCGCAGGGGTATGATCCGATCCTTTAAATGATTTATGCGCATATGAGTAATTATCGTACGAGACCCGTACGGTTGGTGAACAAATGCCAAAAGAGACACAACCAGCATCCAACGATACCATGAATTCCGCGGACAAGAACGAATCCACGATCCTGCACACCTGCGCCTGCGGCGAGCAGCACGAAGAAATTCCGGGATCCCCCAGCCACCGGGAGGAATGCACGTCCCCGAAGAAATTCGGCGATTCCTGTTGCTGCGGATCCGGCGACGCTGCCAGGGAAGCACGTCACCGCTGCGGCCACGGGCCACGGTGCCATTAATCCCGCATCGGATCCGGTCCCTGCAAAAAAATTCCTGAAAATCTGTCGCGGCCATGACCAGTCATCCGAAGATCTTCGAACTGCTCAAGGACTATATGGATGCAGACGGTCAGTCTGAGCGCTGGATCACGGTGCAGGAATTCCGCACCTATTTTCACTTAAAAAAGGGTTGTTCGCCGGTTATATCCGGGTATTTTCAGCGGATATACCAGAACCCGACGTACCTCTGTCCTTACAGGGTTATCAAAATTGAGCAGGTATGCGACCCTGCCAACCCGTACCGTTCGGTACGGAGATACCTGGTAAAGAAGTCGCTCCGGGGCCCGGGAAAAAATGGCCGCAGCGGAATCCGGAATTCTTTTATTTGAAGATCCCATGCGAACGTTAAATCATGGGGAATCTCATATTGATCGGTAAGGAGCAGGAAATGACAGCGGATGAAATCAATGAGGCAACTGAGTGCCCCCGCAGGGGAAGACCCCGGCTCAGGCGCACCATAGCCGGCAGCCCGGAATCACGCTGTTACACGCCCTGCTGCTGTCCCGAGAAAGAGGGGCAGGGCATCTCGTTGCAACCCGATGAGATCGAGCTGATACGGCTCATCGATCTCGAAGGGCTCGAACAGGAAGAGGCCGCAGAGAAACTCGGGGTCTCCCGCAAGACCGCATGGCGCGACCTGCATGAGGCCCGGCGCAAGATTGCCGATGCACTCGTCAATGGCAAGGGTATCGAGATGGCCGGCTGCACAAAAGCTGCAGAAGGCCGGTGCCCGAAATGTCCCCGTGACGCTGCTGACCAGAACTAAAAACCCCACCTTTTTTTAGCAGGTCGGATACCCGGCATGCCGGTACCATGCCGGAAGATGCATACCGGCTTCTGCTCCGCGTACTCTCTGGCGATCCCGATCCTTAAATCTTTATGCTCATATGTGTAATAATTCCCGGTGAAGTGAGTGGGGAGGAACTATGCCGAATTTTGATGGAAACGGCCCGCTGAAGCGCGGGCGGATAATCGGACGGGGCCGGGGATCCTGCAAACAGATCAGCCCCGAATGCCCCCGGGAAGATACCAATCCGGACAACCGGCACGAGGACGAGACCTCCGCACAATAACCATACCAGGTGAGAGGAGATTATGCCAAAACCATTCATCAGCGTACACGACCTCTGCATGGACTTTAACGACACCCGGGTCCTGAACAAGGTGTCATTCGAGATCCCGGAAGGCGAGATCGTGGGAGTCATCGGCAGGAGCGGCGCCGGGAAGAGCGTGCTCATGCACCTCCTCCGGGGCGTTGAACAGCCGCCAACCAAAGGCTCTATCGTCTACCACATGGCGGCCTGTGATCATTGCACCTTCATGGACGTGCAGAGCCGGGCCGGGGGGAAATGTCCCGAATGCGGGGGCGGGCTCGTAGCGGTGGATGTTGATCTCTGGGGTGCAAAGACCGACGGCATGAAGTCCCGGGTCATGAACCGGACCGCCATCATGTTCCAGCGCACATTCGCACTCTATGGCGATGACCGGGTGATCGAGAACGTGCTCCACGCGCTGGATGATATCCGGTACCCGCAGGAGCAGGCAATCAGCCGGGCTGCCGACCTCATCGACCAGGTAAGGCTTTCGCACCGGATGATGCACATCGCCCGCGATCTCTCCGGAGGCGAGAAGCAGCGGGTGGTGCTGGCCCGGCAGCTTGCAAAGAACCCTGCCATGCTCTTTGCCGATGAGCCGACCGGCACGCTCGATCCCGAAACCGCCCGGCTGGTTCATGAGATGCTCATCGATGCGGCAAAGAAGAACTCAATGGGCATGGTTGTCACCTCGCACTTTTCGCAGGTGATCGAGGATATGGCAAACCGGGCGATGCTGCTCGTGGACGGTGAAATCGCATCCATCGGTTCGCCAAAGTCCGTCATCAAATCATTTGCGAAAGACTACCAGGAGATTGAATTACAGGAACCCGTGGACCTGGGAGAGAAGATCCTTGCTGCACGGGACGTGAGCAAGCGATACATATCGGTCGATCGCGGCATGATAAAAGCGGTGAACATGGCCACGTTCGATGTCGCAAGAAGGGAGATCTTCGGTATCATCGGCAAGAGCGGGGCGGGAAAAACCACGCTCTCCCGGATCATTGCCGGCATCATCGAACCCACGAGCGGGGAGATGAACGTCCTGATCGGTGACGACTGGGTGGACATGACAAAGCCCGGCATCGACCAGCGGGGAAGGGCCAAGGAGTACATAGGGCTGCTGCACCAGGAGTACGACCTCTTCCCGCACCGGACGGTCATCGACAACCTGACCGATTCGATCGGGCTGGATTTTCCCAAAGAACTGGCGGTAAGAAAAGCGGTTGTCACCCTCCGCATGGCCGGCTTTGCAGAAGAGAAAGCAAAGGAGATCCTGAACCGGTTCCCGGGAGAGCTCTCGGACGGGGAACGGCACCGCGTCGCCCTTGCGCAGGTGCTCATCCGGGAACCGCGCCTCGTGGTCCTCGACGAGCCGACCGGCACCATGGACCCGATAACAAAACAGGACGTGAAGCACTCGATCCTGAATGCCCGTGACGAGATGGACGAGACCTTCATCGTGGTCTCGCATGACATGGACTTTGTCAAAGATATCTGCGACAGGGTTGCACTCATGCGGGGCGGAAAGATCATTGATATCGGACCGACTGCGGCGATCCTTGCACAGGTGACCGAAGAAGAGAAGCGCGACTGATAATGGGGACACGCGATCCCCGGATATTTTTTTAAGAGAGGATATCATGACAGCAGAACCTACAAAGACAGAACAGGCATGCGATGAAAATTGCAGTACCTGTGCATCGGCACAGCAGCCGCACAGTGCGCCCAAAGGGCTGCCACCGAAAGCAAAGATCGATGTGAAACACGTCATCCTGGTCCTGAGCGGGAAAGGAGGCGTGGGTAAATCAACCGTTTCCACCAACCTCGCTTCCGCTCTGGCGGCGCACGGCAGGCAGGTCGGCCTTCTCGACCTCGACATCCACGGCCCCAACATCCCCAAGATGCTGGGTATCGAGGACCAGCGGCCCGCTGTACTCGAAAACCACATGGAGCCGGTCCACGTTACCGGGAATCTCGCCGTAATGTCGATGGCATTCCTGCTTCCCGATACCAGTTCGCCGGTCATCTGGCGCGGGCCGATGAAGATGGCGGTGATCCAGCAGTTCCTCGCTGACGTTAACTGGGGATCACTCGATTACCTGATCGTTGACCTCCCTCCCGGGACCGGGGACGAAGCACTCTCCATTGTCCAGCTGGCCCCGAATGTCCAGGGCGCGGTCATCGTCACCACCCCGCAGGATGTGGCAGTGCTCGATGCGGTGAAGGCCATAACGTTCATCGAGAAACTGGAGCTGCCTGTCATCGGGATCATCGAGAATATGAGCGGATTGGTCTGCCCCCACTGCGGGGACACCATCGACATCTTTGGCAGGGGGGGCGGGGAGAAGGCTGCACGGGAACTGGGTGTACCCTACCTTGGCGCTATCCCGCTCGATCCGGCCATGGTGAAAGCCGGGGACGAGGGGCGCCCGTATGTCCTCCGTCATGTCGATACTCCCACGTGGAAGGCCGTGGACGCTGTAATGGAAAACCTGGTGAAACGGGTTGAGTCCTGACAGGGTCTTTGGTAAAACAGGAACACAGGTATGAGAAAATACCCGGGTATTCCTGAACTGCTGGAACAGTTCATGCAGGAACAGGGTGCTGATGAACGGTGGGTTACCGTGCAGGAAATCCGGGATCGTTTCGGGCTGACGCGGTACCAGTGCAATACGGTATCCGGATTTTTACGAAGGCTGGAGTTCGGCCCCTTTGGGCAGTACCCCTTCATGGTAACAAGGATCGAACAGATGGAAGGAAGCAATCTTTCGGATCCCCCAAAATGCAGGTATCTTGTGAAGCGGAAGGATATGAGCACCGCCAGAGTTCCGGGGATGATCAACCAGACCCGGATACAGTCCCGCTCCTTATCACCGGTTTAAAAGATTTATTGGTCCCATGTTCATGATCCCAGCGGATGTTCCTGAAACTGGTAATTCTCTACGGAAAGGGAGCTTTCCCTTTCACCGTTGCTGGATCCTCAAAGGGATTATGTATTCTTTGTAACCTCGACCGGGTCAATATTCGCGTCAATCAGGCAGTCAAAGGTGATCGTATTCAGCCACCCGGCTTTCTCGAACATCTTCATGAAGCAGACCCCGATCACCGCTGCACCGGCATGTTTGTCAATAACTGACTTTACCTGCTCTATTTTCACCGGCACTTTGGGCATGGAAAGTCCCCCCATGATGACAATGGCTTTGGGTTTCAGGGTAACCGGCCCGGCACGTGCCTGCATACCAATACTATCAACATGGCTGATCTTTATTGCCCGGCTCTCGTCCACGAAGGGGACGAAGACCTGGTCCGGTTCGAGCGAACGAACGGCGAAAGCGAGCAGCTCGACAAACGGGGTGCATGTTCCCGGGACGCCGTAAAAAACGATCTGGTCGCCCTTTTTCAACCCGGTTTTCTCAATAAATTCCTTAAACGGGCGCAGGATGCCCGGGACTCCGTGGAACACTTCCTTTGTGGTCATAATAGATCAAGAGTCTTGCCGGGAGATGATAAGAATTACCTGGTTTACGGTAACATGTGAGGTGAGCGTTTTCCAGTATATGCCGCATCCCCAAAACACTGATATGCACGTTTCATCCCGACACCGACTTCCTGTACCGGGCACTGAGCTGCAAGCGCAATTTTTGCCATAAGAGAGGTGCAGTGACACGCATGCAGGGTTTTGAGGTGAAGCGCCTGCAGGTACTCCCCTGTCTTTTTTATCCGGTCCGGTTCCGGGGAGAGAAGGTGAAGCCCTCCAATTATATCAGCAACCCGCCGCTCACTGCAGACCTCCCTGGCATATTCCGTAATATTGCATATCCCTGCGTGCGAGCATCCCGTGATAATGACAAGCCCGGCATCAGACCGGAATGCAAGGGCGGAATCGTCCGACAGGAGATCCGGTACCCTGCTACCGTCAGGCAGGATGAGCTTCCGATCCGCCGGGCCGGACTGCTCGAAGGCAAGCCTTCGTGGAATTTCCCCAAGGAAGACCAGATCCTCGGTGATCCAGACTGGCTTGTCAGACAGGGTTACTGCAAACTGCCGCCGGACCTCCACTTCGTTAAGGATCGAGCCGATATTCTGAAGCGGGATTTTTTCTTTCGGGAAAAAACAACGGGTATGGGCGATAAGTTCCGGCACCCGGTGCGCCATACCCTCGATCTTCGCTTCGGTAAGGTGCCGGACGAGCGCGACCAGTCCCCCGGAATGATCAAGATGCCCGTGCGAGAGCACCACGACGTCGAGGTCCCGCAGGCTCATCCCCATCTTCTCCGCATTGGCAAGGAACAGCCCGGAGTAACCGGTATCGAACAGTATCTTCTTTTCCGGGGTTTCAAGGAGAAACGAGAGGCCGGGTTCGCCTGTGAAATACCGGTCGGTGAGGGTATTGTTATCCACAAGGACGGTGAGAGTGAGCTGCGATGCCATGTATGATCATTTTCCGGCAAAAGGATGAGCCTTTTCCCTTCTGTAGTGCAACCAGGGCTATTTTCGTAACCCTCATACCCTTGCAGGAGAAACAAAACAGTACCATGAAAAATCCCTTCCACATCATGATCATTCCGACGCTGGGGTGCCCTGGCAGGTGCAAGTACTGCTGGAGCTCGGAAGAAGGCTCACCGGTGATGACCATCGATACCGTGAAGGAAGTAGTTGCGTGGCTTAAAAATTTTCGTTCCGACCGGGTCACGTTCACGTTCCACGGGGGGGAACCGCTCCTTGCCGGCGCGGACTTTTACCGGCAGGCCCTGCCCCTGCTCTCCCGTGAACTTGCGGAACTCACTCCCGATTTTGCCATGCAGACGAACCTGTGGCGCATGACGCCGGAGATTGCCTCGGTACTTGCGGAGTACAAGGTCCCCCTCGGGTCAAGCATAGACGGTCCGGAGAAGATCACCGATTCCCAGCGGGGCGAGGGGTATTATGCAAAGTGCATGAAAGGGTATGAGATCGCAACAGCCGCGGGTCTTTCGGTCAGGTTCATCTGCACCTTCACGAACAAGTCGGTGAAGCACCGCGGGGAGATCTTCGATTTCTTCAGGGAGAAGGGGTTTGTGCTCAAGCTCCACCCGGCCCTGCCCTCGCTCCGCTCGGAGAACCCGAAAGAGTGGGCACTGGAACCGGAGGAGTACGGCGAGCTGCTCGTATACCTTCTCGACAAGTCGCTTGAGAACCTCGGGAAGATGGAAGTCATGAACATCAACGACCTCTGCCGGTGCGTCTTCACCCGCCGGGGGAGCGTCTGCACGTACGTCAACTGCATGGGCAACACCTTTGCCATCGGTCCCGACGGGAGTATCTACCCCTGCTACCGTTTTGTCGGCATGCCGGAGTGGGTGATGGCAAACGTGCGGGACCGGCCCACGATGGAGCACCTGATGCAGTCAGAGCCCGGCCGTCGCATGACGGCGTTCTCGGAGTACGTGGATACGGCGTGCAAAGAATGCCCTCACATCAAGTACTGCCGGGGCGGCTGCCCCTACAACGCGATTGCCCCCTCGGGCGGGTCGCTTGACGGCGTCGACCCCCACTGCGTTGCCTACAAGCGGATCTTCGACGAACTCAACGAGCGGCTGAACAAAGAGATGTTCGAGGAACCCCTGCCGGGTTTTGGCGGGACGTCATTACGGAAGCCGAAGAAACCTGGCGTCATGGCGCTGATGCGGTCGGCGGTATCGAAGTAAAAATGACAATACCAGGATTGCATCCTGTACGGCAGCATGGATTCCGGCTTACGGACGTTCGCAGGATTCAGTACACGCTCTTGTTCAGACTGTGTCGTTACTCCAGGGTCTTCTGGGGTGAATTGAGATGCTTTTTTGCAACAGACGTGACTTCCCGTCCCTGGGGGGTGCGCTTGATAAACCCGATCTGGATCAGGTACGGCTCATATACATCCTCGATCGTCCGTACTTCTTCACCAACCGAGATGGCAATGGTCTTCACCCCGACCGGCCCTCCGTTGAAGTCGCCCGCAATCACCGAGAGGATGCGCCGGTCCAGTTCATCAAGACCCAGCTTGTCGATCTGCAGCATGGCAAGGGCCTGGTTTGCGATCTCCTGCGTTATCGTGCCGTCTCCCCGGACAATGGCATAATCCCTTACTCTCCGCAGCAGCCGGTTGACAATCCGGGGAGTTCCCCTGCTCCTTTTGGCAATCTCCTCTGCCCCCTCCGGGGTTACCGGGATCTTCAGGATTGAAGCGCTCCTTTTTGCTATCCGGACCAGTTCGGCAGGAGTATAGAGGTTGAGCCGGGATGCGATCCCGAAGCGGTCCCGGAACGGTGCACCGAGAAGTCCCTGTTTGGTCGTTGCTCCGATAAGGGTAAAATGTTCGAGGTTCAGTTTGATCGAGCGTGCGCTTGGCCCTTCGCCAATTATGACGTCGATGAAAAAATCCTCCATGGCAGGATAGAGCACCTCCTCGACGATCGGGTTGATCCGGTGGATCTCGTCAATGAAGAGGATATCCCCCCGCTTGAGCGGGGTGAGGAGGGCCGCGATGTCCCCGGGTTTCTCCAGCACCGGGCCGGTCGTGGACCGGATATCCGCACCCATCTCGCGGGCGATGATATGGGCAAGCGTGGTCTTACCGAGGCCGGGTGGCCCGGAGAAGAGGATATGGTCCAGGGGCTCATCCCGTTTCTGTGCGGCCTCAAGGGCGATCTTCAGACTCTCCTTGACCTGCACCTGCCCGACAAACTCGTCCAGCCGGTCCGGCCGTATGGTGGGATCGTCGCCCTCTTCCGGCAAAGTGTCTGGTGAGATGATCCGATCTGCCATGGCCTTAATGCTCCTTTACGATAACCAGTGCCGCCCGGATAAGCCCCTGCACGGTGGGAGTACCCGGTGCACGGGCCGCTGCATTGACCGCGTCCCGTGATTCGTTCTCTGTAAACCCGAGCGATACCAGGGCACTGATCGCGTCGCGGACCGCCATGTTGCCGGTACCGGTCTCCCCGCAGGGTATCGTGTCGCTGATCTTCTTCATCTTGTCCCTGAGTTCAAGGATCAGCCGCTTCGCGCTCTTCGTCCCGATACCGGAGATCCGGGTCAGGGTCTTCTCGTCATCGTTCAGGATCGCGATGGCAAACTCCGCAATCCCAATCTGGGAGAGGAGGTTCATCGCGATCTGCGGGCCTATTCCAGTCACGCCAATCAGGATCCGGAACATCTCCAGTTCGCTCTGGTTCAGGAAACCGTAGAGGGTGATCGCATCCTCGCGGACTGCCATGTGTGTATACAGTTTCACCGTCTCATGGCAATCTTTCAGCTGCTGGAGGGCCGGCTGGGTTACCTGAACCTGGTATCCTACCCCATGGACATCGATCACCACCCACCGGTCACCCGCAAGGACCGGTTCACCGGAAAGTTGCGCGATCATTGTACTACCTCAGGATATGGATATGACATAAGGCAATCGAAAGGGCATCGGCCGCGTCATCGGGCCGGGGAAGTTCGGGCAGGTGGAGCAGCCGCATGATCATCTCCTGCATCTGGCGCTTGTCGGCCCGCCCGGAACCGGTGATCGCCTGCTTGACCTGGTTCGGGGTGTATTCCGTCACCGGGATCTGCTGTTGTTCTGCCAGGAGCAGGATGACACCGCGGGCTTCGGAAACACTCATGGCCGAAGTGATGTTTTTGGTAAAGAACAGTTTTTCAACCGCGATATGGGCAGGGGGGTACTTCTCCAGAAGGGCTGTGAGTCCGGTATAGATATGCAGCAGCCGCTCCGGTGTGCGCAGGTCTTTTGCGGATTCGATGCACCCATAACAGACCGCTTCAGGTTGCCGGTTATTAACTGCAATGACCCCGTAGCCCATGCGTGCCAGACCGGGGTCTATCCCTATAACGATCATCTCAAAGGACTCCGGATGAGTATTTGATGCTCCTCTTTTATACGCAAGGTGGTCGCGGGGTGAAGGTGAACGACCGGACCAAGAACGGGGCAGGAAACCATGGCAGGTCATCGATGGTTGCGCAATGATCGGGCGTGAAGGCGCTGATGCGGCCGGTTATGAAGCAGTGAACCGGAAGATTGCCGGTGAGCGGCATTGATTTCTCCCGTTCACCACGCAACAAAAAACCCGCGGAACTCTCCCGTTGCCGGCCCTTTTTTTACCGCGATCTCCTCGACCCGTATGACAGGATTGTTCCCTGCACGGGCAAGGTGGAGAAAATCGTCAAGGGCAGCAGGTGAACTCTCGGCTATTATCTCGACGGTACCGTCCGGCAGGTTCTGAACAGAGCCGTGTACACCGGTCGCGTGCGCACATTCCGCCACGAAGCAACGGTAGCCTACGCCCTGCACCCGCCCCCTTGCAACCGCGGTGATCCGTTCCATAGAGAGAGTTCGGGAGCCGGCTGTCATAAAGGTTGGGAAAGGGGGGGACCAGGAACCGCGGGTTTTAAGGAGGCCTTAAGAGGCCCCCAGGTACTCTTTTGCTTTCGGTTATTTCCGCAAGAGTCAGACGGGCAGCCGTGTTACTGACTCTTCCCTAGTACCGCCCGCGTTAACCGCTCACATCGTTGGCCCGCAGCCACCACGCTCATCGCAGCCCACATCGCATCCTGGCATTTTTGCTTATTCTGTACCAGGTACGTCCGGTTACTGAAAAGATATTCATGTGTTCTTTTCAAGGACAAACAACCAGATCCAGCAGACCATCGGCACAAAGTGAGAACTGCCTTTGAGAATTGAGAATATGACGAAAAAAATGAGAGATGAAAATATGATTATGCGCTCTTTCCGCAGGATTTCTTGGCATCGGTCTTTGATGCTACGGGAGCTGTCTTTGAAACAGGAGCAACTACCTTCTTTTCCTTATTTGACGTGGTTATCACTTCCTTTTCAGTGGTTTTTCGTTCACTGTGGTTTTTGCCACATATTCATGTTCTTTTGGTGCCGGGATATACGCTTTGTCCCGGTAGAGGAATTTAAACGATTTTAATGGTGTATTTTTGTGGACTGGGAACAGAAATCGCACCGGTATCTTTTACAGATTTGGCGAAGGGACTGGTTTTAAGCATTGTGTACGGGAAGTACGGGCGCGGGGGATGATACTGGAGAGGGTCAATGGTCAACCCCCCCTCCATCTTTTCCTAAAAACGATCCGACCCCCCCACCATGATCACGATAAGGGGAGGAGATCCCGGTCAGACAGCCGGGTTTTATGCAGAGTTATCGACGGTGATTGAGGGGATTACCGGGGACCGGGCCGGTGCGGGCTGATAGAGGGGGGGTTGGTGGTTGACCCCCCCCTTCAATGAATTGGAGGACCAGACGCCTCCTCGGCGATCCTGATGTGCCACGACCCTAACAGGGAACTGTTCTTCATGACGGTCTCCAGAGAACAGATGAGCATCGCGTCCTCCGAGGACAATGCGTTCCGGACCGTCATCGAGTCCCGGGCCGATGGGATACCGGCACTTGCCTAAGTTGAACCGAACCCGGGGTGAGGCGGGGAAACGGTCAGTGTCTTCAGACCCGGGACAGGAGCATAAATCCCAGGCCCTCTTTTGTACACGCTCTCCCATAACCGGAACATGAGAAGCCTTAATCAATTGTCCAAGTCTTTTTCTTCCGGCGTACCAGAACACTACCCATGGATCCCCTCATTGCGTTCGTGATCACCCTCGTTCTCATCACCATAATCAGCATCCGGTACCGGATCTCCCCGTTCTTTACTCTGATCGGAGGGGCGGTCCTGTTCGGGCTCCTTTCGGGCATGACCCTGGATAAGACCATGCTGGGGATTATCGCGGGAGTCGGCAAGGTATTTTCCGCGTTCGGGATCATCATTCTCTGCGGGGCGGTAATAGCAAGACTCCTCCAGGAGCAGCACCAGATCGAAGAGATCGTAGCCGATATCCGTAAGTACGTGAAAAACCCGCCCGTGATTGCCGGGCTCTCCGGCTATATTCTGTCGGTACCGATCACCTGCTGCATCACCGCGTATATCATGCTGAATCCGATCCTCGACAACCTTGAGAAGGACCCCCCAAAGAGGAACGTGCTCCTGTACCTTGCTGCAGTCGGCAGCATCATATCCTATGCCCTCATCTACCCTACGCCGGTGGTCATACCACTTTTCGATGCTTTCTCGGCAGGGATGAGTCCGCTCCTGTTCGATGCCGTATCTATCCCGCTCTCGCTCCTGCTCCTAGGCGGGATCCTCCTGTACTTCCGGTTCGCCCGTCCTGATGCGGCAATCCCGAAAGCCACCGGACCGCAGGAGACGGCCCCAGGGACACCGGTCCTGCACAGCGGAATTCACTGGAGGGCATGGTTCCCGTTCATCGCAATCCTTACCACAATTCCGGTCGGGTTTCTGCTCCTGCATCTCTCGCAGATGAGCATGATCAACGTCATCATGCTTGTCGGCGCAGCCACAGCACTTCTCCTTGCACCGCAAGCGGTAAGAACCCAGGGGTTGTCGCGGGGGGCCAAACACGCGGGCATGATCATCTTTGATATCTGCGGGGCAGGTGCACTGGGTTATGTGATCGTCCAGAGCGGATTTGCACAGAACGCACTGGGCCAGCTGAGCCTGCTCATCCCTGTCATCCTCGTACCGTTCATCCTTGCCGCACTGATTGAGACCGCGCAGGGTTCCCGGGTGGTTACCGCGGTCATCACGGCCGAAGTCCTGGCAGGTTCGGCAGTTGCCGGTGCAATCCACCCGCTCCCGCTCATCCTGCTCATTAGTGCCGGCTCGTGCATCGTGTCCTACGTTACCGATCCGTTCTTCTGGCTCGTCCAGCGGACTACCGGTGACGATATAGGGACGGTAGTAAAAAACTATACGCTGCCCATCGCACTCACCGGGATTGGGATCTTTGTTGTTGCCGTTGCGCTGGAATATCTGGTGTTCCGGTACTAGGGGAGCTTTCCTGCAGGTTTTTATGTCCCGGGCAACGGATCAGCTGGTTATCGGGGATATTCAGGTAATATGGATCTGATGAAAGGGACGTATTTGCATTCAGAGAGGATATTTTTACGGTTATCTTGTCAGATTTCCCAGATCACAGATTTGTGCAGCTGGTTTTTTTCCGAATTTTTAAAGTGCTGCAAACAACAACATTACCCTTCAAATAATCATACGTGGATACCATGGACTCATTTGCTTCCGGGTTTGCCGGAGTTGACGGGGCCGGAGATGCCGGCTCCTTTGTGACGTATCTCGATCTCATCCACTCGATGCCGTTTTTCCAGGAATGCAAACGCCAGAGCTACCAGAAACTTGGCATAAGACCCGGTGCGTCAGTGCTGGAAATCGGTTGCGGAAACGGGATTGATGCTGCCGTTCTTGCAGGCATGGCCGGGCCAACGGGTCTGGTAATCGGGATCGATGTGAGCAGCACGATGCTTACCTCAGCACGGACCCGGGGTGGTGCCAACAGTCCTGTTCCCGGTTATGCGCTCTGCGATGCATCGAACCTTGCTTTTTCTGACGAGATATTTGATGGCGTCCGGGCTGATCGTGTTCTCCAGCATACGAAAGATCCATCGGTTGTTATCCGGGAAATGGCAAGGGTGACCCGTAAGGACGGGAAAATTGTAGTATTTGAACCGGACTGGGAGACATTCATTCTCTGGCCGGGTGAACGTGAGGTTACCCGTAAAATCCTGAACTTCTGGTGCGACCATATACCGAACGGTTGGGCAGGCCGATGTCTGTATACGGGGTTTTCTGCGGCCGGCCTCTCTGATGTTGAAGTGACCCCGGTAAGCCTGGTGATCAACAGTCTGCCGCTCGCCCGGAGGATCTTTGATCTCGAAACGACAGCAACTCTTGCAGTCCAGGCAGGGATTGTCAGTTCCCGGCAGGCAGAATCATGGACAGAAGAGCATTCACGGGCAGATACAGCCGGGCATTTTTTCAGTTCGTTGACATTCTATCTCGTAACGGGAACGAAACGCAGTTAATCCCCGGGTTTCACCCTCTTTTGTTACCGGTACTTGGCTGGATAGAACCCGCCTTCAACCCGGTAGGGCTGGGATGTGTGAAAAAAGGTGGCGTTTCAGTAAAATACCTGGGAAACCATGGGGAAAAAGGAAGAGATCCTTGTTGAAACAAATGATCCCGGCCCGGTTCATTTATATCGTATCTCACTCCCCGCAGCCACCGGTGCTTTTTGGCGTGCAGCTCCCGCGGAACATGCAGACTTTGATTCCTCCGGCGTCCCGCTGCTGTCCCGCCACTGTTGCCCTCCGGAGCGACTGGGATGATGAATTGCGTGCCGAGAAGGAGAGCTCTCGACAGAGTCTGTGAGAGAATTCCGCAGGCTCCTCAAACTGCTTGGCCACCCGCTCCGTCTTGATATTGTCCTGATGCTCCTTAAACGAGATCACTTCGTCTGCGAATTCTTCTATGTCTTTGAGGACCCGTTGAACCTCATTTCCTATATCCTGAAAAACTCAAAGAAGGTGGGCTTATCGAATTATATTATTGCTCGAACCATAAGATCTACAAACTGAACGAAACGATAGTGCCGGTGATCAGGAAAATTACCGGGATAGTGAGTGGTTGATCACTTTCTCTTTATCGGTCTGCACAATAAAATTTCATCATCGTCAATCATCGGGATCTTCATGTGCTCGATTGCCCAGTCGCAGAGAGCATTGAGGAGTGGGATAATGGACTTCCCCAGCGGTGTGAGTGAATATTCGACCTTAGGCGGGATCTGTGTGTACACTTTTCTTTTGATCACGCCATCCTGCTCCAGTTCGCGCAACTGTTTTGTCAGCATCACATCGGTGATCCCGGGAATTGACCGCTGGAGTTCGCTGAACCGGAGCACACGTTTTCGTAAAAACCAGATAATCAATGGCTTCCATTTGCCACCGATCACATCGAGCGTGCCTTCCACCGGACAGAAATAACGGGAGGGATCTTTCATCATAATGTATCACCATGTTTTTACATAGTATATTAAATCAGGATTAGTATCCACTATAAATTTAGTGATATCCAAAATCTGAACAATGAACAGACAGGGATCCGGGCAGAATGGTTGTGGAAAAACGTCCGCGATTCCTGCCTCATTACCGGCACAACAAAGGGGGTTACGCGGATCCCTCAGTTACCTGATCTCCTGCTGCCCCTACACGATACTTGCGAAAAAGATCCTCCGGTTCCTGCGGGGCGAGACCGGAACGCCCCCGGATCAGGTCACGAACCGGGAGATCCACCTGAAAAGCAATATCAAAATCGGGTATGGCATCATGCTCGTCGGGATTTTCTGCCCTTTCTTCTGGCTATCTCTTCTGGCCGGTGCAAGAGGGGACGAACTCATGTTCAATGCGATTCACTCGTTTCTCGTGTTCCTGTTTGGCCTCGGGTTCGTGATCGCGTACCGGATCCAGCTGGGGAGGGAATTCGGAGGTGCGAACCACTGATGCATCCGGGACTGAAGGTATTTGCTCCCTGCATTGCGGGTACTGGACTTCTGCTCATCGCAAACGCTGCGATTTCGGGAGAGGGCTTGCTGGTCCCGATGGCGGTGATCGTAGGTGTCGCTCTCACGATGGCGGGAATTATTATCCTTGTGCCGGCCAGAAAACAACACGAGGTTCCGTGATCCTGCCCCGGGATTATCCGGGATATAATATGGGGATAAGCATGTCTGACAACGAACGGGAGAGTAAAAACCTGATGAAACTCGGTGCCGGGTTTGCGATTTTCGGACTGGTATGCCCGTTCTTTTGGCTGAGCCTTGTCTCCGGTGCCCCGAAGTCGGAGACCTGGGTATACGGAATCCATTCCGGTATCTTCATCCTGATCGGGCTTGCCATCATGGGAAAAGGGTGGTACGATCTCCGACGGGTGCGAGTTGCGATAATGGTGAAAGCACCGGAATAGATCCTCCGGTCTTTCCGGGATATGATTTTAAGAAGGGATGCCCCTTTCTGATTATACCGATCCAGATCTAAAAAACGTGAGTGCGATGCAGGCAAAACACCGGCCCTCGATCTACCTGAATATTCCCTTTTACCGGCAGCATTATGACTTCTCGTGCGGCCCGGCCTGCCTGATGATGGCGATGAAATACTTGGAGCCCGGTGTGCGGCCCGGAAAGGAGCTGGAGATCGACCTCTGGAGGGAAGCAAACCTCGTCGCGGTCTGCGGCACCAGCAGATATGGCCTCGCATTTTCTGCAGTAATCCGGGGTTTTTCTGCACGCGTTACCAGCAGCACAGGAGGACCCGATTTCGTCGAAAAGTTCGTCCCCCCTCTTGACGATCCGGCCATAAAGTTGCTCAGAGAACAGTTTTCAGAGCGAAGAGCGCGATGCAAAAAACTGCAGATCCGGGAACGACAATCAACGATCACCGGCAAGACCCTCCGCGAAGCACTTTTTTCAAATCACGTCCCGTTGATCGTGACCAGTTCCCGGTTCTGCGATGGAGAGGACCTTCCTCACTGGGTCGTTGTGACCGGCATCGATGACAAATTCCTCTATTTTAGTAGTCCCTCCGATGTGAGACAGAAAAAGAGAAAGGCCGGGCTGCCCGGGCTTTCAGAGGTTATCGGGTACCATGGCGATCAATCCATGGTCGAGATCTGGAACGGATAACCCTGTGGCTTGATACTCCGCCGTCAGAAAAGCCCGGGCGTGTAAATAATAACAATATAGTACAAGCCGACGACGATGAACACCCCTGCGACCCCCCTACGGATCCAGATCTCCGCGACCCCGATCTTCTGCACGATCCCGCTGCATTTCCCCACGCCCCGCACGAGCAGGTATGAGATCACGACGACCGGCAGTCCTGTAGCAAGAGCGAATACCGCCGGGATGATGACCGGGTCGCCAGCACCAAGGGCAAGCGGGATGAGCATGGCAAAGAAGAGGACAGCAGAGAACGGACAGAAGGAGAGCGCAAAGATCACGCCAAGCAGAAACGCACCCAGGTACCCTTTGTCTGCCAGCCGTGAGGAGATACCGGACGTGAACCCGGAGAACCAGTTCCCGAGGGGCAACCGGTCGAAATGAAAGATATCGAGAAGGTAGATGCCGCAGAGCACGAGGAACGGCCCAAGGAGGAGTTCTCCGTAGTGCTGGAGTCCCAGGGAGATGAACTGGATGTTCATCCCAAAAAAAACGATGACCGAGGCAACCGTGACATACGCGACCATCCGGCCGAGCGTGTACACTGACCCGGCGAGGAGCGTGTGCCGGCTGTTGTCAATCCTCTTTGAGATATAGGCAATGGCGGTGATGTTGGTTGCGAGCGGGCAGGGACTGATGGCGGTCATCAGCCCGATGAAGAACGCGGCAACAAGAGGAACGGGATTTTCTCCCAGAGTCCCGAGGACCTGCAGGATATCCATTTCAGGAGAGATCCCCGTTCAGGCGTTTGGTGATGAGCTCCGTGATATGGGCGGAGAAGGCCTTTTCGTCGTTGATCAGGTACCAGACTTTTATATCCTCCTCCTTGTGGAACCCGCCTGCATCAAAGACACCTATCCAGAGCGACGGGCCGGTTACATTATATTCTGTCACCAGGGCTGCGTTCTCAGGGAGTTCATAGTTCACATGTGCAAAAACAAGCCGGCCTGACGCAAGCTCGTCCCTGAAACCTGCATTCACGGTTCCTTCCGCGAGATCCCCGATCGCGATACAAGAAGTACATTGCTGGTTGCGGTGGAAATGGATAACTTCTACTTTTTCAACAGGACTGGAGTTGATTGCAGGTTGTTGATGCAAAGCAGGAGATCCTGTTGTTGAAGTGCAGCCGGACATGGTAAGAAGAAGTAGTACCAGACTTGCCGAAATGAGCGCGCGCAATGGATCGATTCGTACCAGCACCATATCAGTTACCTTCCCGCGTGTTCCGTGCATTGCAGGAACCGGCGCCCGCGATCAGTAATGGAGTAGATGATCCAGTTACCGTTGTTCTCCCCTTCAATCAGGCAATGCTCTTTCAGGATGTTTAAGTGGTAAGAGAGTTTGGGGCCGGAAAGACGCATGAACCGGTTGATGACGCAGACGCAGAGCGGCTGGTCTTTGATAACATAAAGGATAGTAAGGCGGAGCGGGTCGGAAAGCGCCTGGCAGATCCCGCTCCTCGTATCAAGCTCTTTTTGCGGCGGGATGCACTTTTTAAGGGCTTCGAGCCCTCCCATTGCATCGAGTTCCTTCTGGATCGGTTCCGGAATATCCGCTGCCAGATCTCCCACGTGTATTGGCGTCCCGAAACAGGATGAGGTCTTCCGCTTCATTTCAAATTAATCTGAAATGGCAAGATATATAATCTTGCCCGCATCACGTTAATTCAACAAAATTTGAAATGACCTGATAACCATGAATGCGCAGCTATCATCCGTCCGACACACCATGGGGGTCATGGCCTGGCAGACCCTTGCCGCTGAACCCCTGCCATGGAACGCCAACCTGAAATCTGCCGGAAATTTCACACGTGCGGAAACGGTAATTCCCTGCAATCCCGGTGTTTCTGGAATCATGCCTGTCGATCAGGTACACCGCGCCAAAGCAGGAGATAAAGGACTTCGACTAACGGCGATATTCTCTCCGCCGCGGGTGTAAGGTGTTTCATGGGCAACAACAACAGGCCCTGTTGCGCTGCCGATGCGCTCCGGCGTATCCGGCAAATCCCGATCAAGGGTATTCCGACCGGCATCTGCATGCTCGATGAATGCATTGCGGAAATCAAAACGCAGTCCCTGACCAGCGAACAGGAAATACGCTCCGCTCTCCTGAAACGGGTAAATGTATTCAATTACATTCCCCTGGGTATTGAGGATGAATATGCCCGTGTACTCTTTGAAGAATACAAGAAATCACTGAGTAAAAAGTGAACCAGATTATCTCACTCCTTGGGTGATCTTATGACAAAAATAGAAATTCTTGGAACCGGCTGTGCAAAGTGCAAACGGCTCTTTGCCAATGCCGAGCAGGCAGTAAAGGATCTGAAGATCACAGCAGAGGTCGTCAGAGTAGACGACATTGGTGAAATTGTCGGACGGGGCATTATGCTCCCGCCGGCACTGTTCATCAACGGTGAAGTACGGGCGGAAGGCCGGATACCGGATGTGAACGAGATCAAGAAAATGCTGACGGAGTAAAACGATGACCGAAAAAAATCCCTGTTCATGCGGAGCAAACGAACAAAAACGCATCATCTTTCCCTGTGCCGGGCAGGCAAATGTCGGACAACTGACCAATCTTGCGGCTGTCAAGTTAACGGAAGAAGGCTACGGGAATATCGCCTGCGCCTCGCTGCTTGCAATCGGAACGGAAACCCTTATCGCCAACGCCCTGAATGCCGACGAAGTGGTTGCACTCGATGGTTGCCCGACGCAGTGCATGAAAAAGATTGCGGGTGCGCAGGGAATCGCGGTTGGACAACATCTGGTCATGACCGACCTCGGCATTACCAAGGGCCCTTCGAAATCCTACACGGAGGAGGATATTGAGAAGATTGTTGCCGCATGCTGGAAGGGTGAAGGCCGGAAGAAAGATACTGCAAAGCCGGGGAAAAAGAGTGGCGGAAAAGACTGCGGGTGCAGCGGGACTTGCTGAAATAATAACGGACAACCAGAAATGACGTTCGCGCTTGTCACCTGCTCCGGCATATCGAATACCGGGAAACTCACCACGCAGGCAGCCCTCATGCTCATGCAGCGCAGGCCGGGGCATTATGTTTGGATGCATGCTAAGCAGTCTGCTGCAATGCTCGAAGCGGAGATCGAAGACGCTGAACAGGTGATCGTGATTGACGGGTGCACGGATTGCTGCGCAATGAAGAAACTTGCCAAATCCTGCCTCATACCCCATCACCACATCATTGCTACCGAACACGGGATCGAGAAAAACGGGATGGCAGATGTGAAGTACGATGAGATCGAGAAAATCGTTAGTGCTGTCATAAACAACGGGAGTTAAAAGTTATGATTAAAATCGGTATCGTGAGCGACGGGAAATTCGGCGAACGGGCTTGTGAAATAATTAAAGAACGGTTTCCGACTGAATGGATCATCACCCCGTTCCCGCACAGCACGATAGTTGACGACCCCGAACTGACGCTCCCGGATTGCGATCTCTACATCTCATATGTCCGTCACCCGGATGTGGCCCTTGCGATCATCGGGAAACAGAAACCGGTGATTCTCGGAGTCAGTTTCGGGCCCGGGTTCCTCCGGCAGGCAAAGGCTATCAATGAAAATGTTGTTGCACCCGTGACAATGTGCTCGCTGGAGGATAACACCTGGGTACCCGAGATTAACGAGTTCGCAAAAGTGTTTGGGAGTCCCTCTTTTGACGTGAAAATACAAGATGATGGCACAATCGGCAGTGTCCGGGTCCTCCGAGGATCCCCCTGCGGGTCAACTGTTGCAGCAAGCGCAGAACTTCATGGAACACAGCTCAGCCAGCAACAGCTCCAGCATTACGGCCTGCGGATCTGCCATTTCTGCCGGGCACCCCGTTTTGGTAAAACCTGCGATAAGGAACTGTCCGGGCTTCTCCATATCCGGGAATTTGTACGATCTATCAATCGCGTGTCTCCTGCAGCGGGTGAACGGGTAAAATCGTTTACCGACGCTGTGGAGAAAAATATCGATCAGAAATTAACCAGAGGATGACACAATGCAGGACTATTTACAACTCTTCGCCGACGGGCTGACATACCAGATCTTCGGGCTCGTGCAGGGAACCCCCCTTGCCTCATCAGTGGACTTCTTCATCTACGATACGATCAAAGTCACCCTGCTTCTCGCGCTAATCGTCTTTGCGGTCGCCATTGTCCGATCGTATATCACCCCGCAGAAAGTAAAAAAGTGGGTGGGGGGACGTACCGAGGGGGCGGGAAACGTTATCGCTGCTCTCCTCGGCATCCCCACGCCGTTCTGCTCCTGCTCTGCCGTACCGCTCTTCATCGGGTTTGTCGAGAGCGGCGTACCGCTTGGCATCACCTTCTCGTTCCTGATCGCTTCTCCGCTCATCAACGAGGTCGCGGCAACCATGCTGCTCGCCATGTTCGGCTGGCAGATCGCCCTCATCTACATAGTGTCCGGTCTTATCATCGCGATTGTCGCCGGCATCATCATCGGGCGCCTGCATCTTGAGAAAGAGGTTGAGGAGTTTGTCTGGAAATGCAAACTGTACGATCAGGCAGAGAAACCGATGACTGGGATGGACAGGATCTATTTCGGTATCAGCGAATCAAAGAGCATCACGCTCACGGTACTGCCCTATATCATCATCGGTATCGCGATCGGAGCTCTTATCCACGGGTATGCCCCGGCAGATTTCCTCGCCAGTATCGCAGGCCCTGACAATCCGCTCGCTGTTCCCATCGCAGTGCTGATCGGCATCCCGCTCTATTCGAACGCAGCCGGCATGATACCGATCATGGAAGTACTCACGGCAAAGGGCATGGCAATGGGAACAGCCCTTGCGTTCATGATGTCGGTCATCGGCCTCTCCCTGCCGGAGATGGTCATCCTCAGGAAAGTAATCAAGGTCAAACTGCTCGTCATCTTTGCAGGGATCCTGTTCGTCTCATTCACACTGACAGGATACCTGTTTAATGCGATTCTGGGATAATATCCCTGTGAAAGGTGCGTCATGACAAAATCTGACGAGGCATACCAGTGTTTCATGAGCAGGTTCACCTGCTCGGCAGCAGTATTTTCTGTATTTTCAGAAGACCTGAACCTGGATCCGGATATGGCAAAAAAGATCGCATGCGGGTTCGGCGCCGGTATCTCAAATACCGGCAATATCTGCGGTGCCGTATCCGGAGCGGTCATGGTGATCGGGTTGAAATACGGGAAGACGGAGGCTAGTAACGATGCCGCAACCGAGAAGACCCGGACCCTTGTCCGGCAGTTCATTGAGGAATTCACCAAAAAGCACGGTTCAATCTGCTGCACGAACCTGCTGGGGTACGATCTGAGCGACCCTGAGACTTATGCAGCAGCGAAGACAAGCGGCCTTTTCACCACAAGATGTCCGCTTCTGGTAAAGGACGCAGCAGATATTCTTGAGAGGATTCTATAAAAAAGGGGAAAACACATGGAAATCCGAAAAAAACTCTCATTCCTTGACCGGTACCTGACGCTGTGGATCTTCCTTGCCATGGCGGTTGGTATCGCCATCGGGTATTTCTCACCTGCAGTGCCTGCAATGATCACGGGTCTCTCTGTCGGGACCACCTCGATTCCTATCGCGATCGGCCTCATCCTCATGATGTACCCGCCGCTCGCGAAGGTGAAGTACGAAGAGCTTGGAACAGTATTCACGAATACCAAGGTGCTTGGCCTCTCGCTCGTCCAGAACTGGATCGCAGGCCCGTTGCTGATGTTCGCGCTCGCCGTCATCTTCCTCCGGGATCAGCCGATGTTCATGTACGGCCTGATCCTCATCGGCATTGCCCGTTGCATAGCGATGGTGATTGTCTGGAACGACCTTGCTGGAGGCGATTGCGAGTACTGCGCTGCCATCGTTGGCCTGAACTCGGTCTTCCAGGTATTCTTCTATTCGGTCTATGCATGGTTCTTCATTACATACCTGCCGCCCCTGCTCGGCATCGGGGCCGGTTCTGCGATCTCCATTACCATCATACAGATTGCCCAGAGTGTCTTCATCTATCTCGGCATCCCCTTCCTTGCCGGCATGTTCACCCGGTACACGCTCCTCCGTGTGAAATCACAGGAATGGTACGAACAGGTCTTCATACCGAGGATCTCACCTGTCACGCTTGTTGCCCTCCTCTTTACCATTATTGTGATGTTCTCGCTCAAAGGAGAATATATCGTCAATGTACCGTTCGATGTTGTCCGAATCGCAATTCCGCTGCTCTGTTACTTCCTCATCATGTTCTTTGCCAGCTTCTGGATGTCCCACCGTCTCGGCGTTGATTACAAGAAGTCAGTCTCGCTCTCGTTCACTGCAGCATCCAATAACTTCGAGCTTGCGATCGCGGTTGCCGTTGCGGTCTTTGGTATTGCGTCGCCGGTTGCATTTGCAACCGTCATCGGCCCGCTCGTTGAAGTACCGGTGCTGATCGGGCTCGTAAATGTGGCACTCTGGCTCAGGGAGAGATGGTATGGCGGAGAGAACAATGGCACCTGCAGCCCGCAGTTGCGGTAAAGGGGCACTGGGGTAGTTTCCAGAAGAGTTTCTCCGCACTCCAATCACTCACCGGAATATACCGCAAAAAAATACACCGGTCCGCATTAAAGACCGGGAAACCAAATCCCCGTTTTTTTACCGCAAACCCCTTGACAATCACCGTACCGGGTTATCCAGAAAACGGGGTCCGCTTGAGAACCGTTGTGGAGTTTTGATTTTTATCATATCACGGCCGTTACCTGTTGCCGGTGCTGCACTACCTGCCAAGATCCGGCAGGGTGGGCCATTCATCGCCATTCCGGAACTCAGCATGACCGGCGACGCGAACATCACGAACCACACCATTCCTTCCCGGTACGGGATGTCACCTTCCCGCGTCAATATCACCGTTGAGAGATCTGATACCTTCCTGCCCGGCCAGAAGGGGGAGATGGCTGCTGGTCCGCGGTCGACAGGAATTTCAGCCGGCCCGCTCTCCCTCGCAATACCGGTTATCGCAATTGTCACCGTAGCAGCCTGGATGTGGTACATGATGAAACCAAAACAGGATGAACCTGATGAAGAGGACGGATAAGCGCCCGTGTTTTTTTGTTCCGGAACCATGACAATACGTGAATTTTTATCAGCATCCACGCCGCACGGCTCAAGTCGGATTGATCGTAACTAAACTTTTTTTTCGTTAAAGCAAATTCACATGATTAGAAAATCCCGTTTTGGCGCTGGTTTTATAATTCGGGCTTTAAATAGTCGGATTTCGCTAAAATAAATTCGAAACCTTTTAATTAAGATCCTACCAACTTTACACTAACCACAAAGAGTATGTACTCGTTGTGCGTGGCATTGCATTTTGAATACTCTCGTGTATAAGCACGTAGGGAGGAGGCTAAATGGTAGCTAATATTATATTTGGCATTGGAATTACTGCATTGGCAGGAGCTCTTGCCACCGTAGCCGGTTCCGCGGAAGATACTGAATCCAACATCGGGTCCCAGGGTGACCCGAACTCACAGGTTCAGCT
>Ga0116171_10000575_pt1 | contig 39058 bp, 24 predicted proteins | sample AD_JPNHW2_MetaG_FD_89798 | JGI IMG/M metagenome (GOLD analysis project Ga0116171, IMG submission 89798) | Active sludge microbial communities of municipal wastewater-treating anaerobic digesters from Japan - AD_JPNHW2_MetaG | ecosystem: Engineered > Bioreactor > Anaerobic > Digestate | place... | reverse complement strand
GTTTCCAAAAAGTGTTTCAAGTCCGTTGAAATAGGTCGACGGATCGGGTCCATCGATGAACCAAAGATCGTCAGGTGAACCGTTCCGTACCAGATGTACGGAACCGATCAGGTAATCAACTGGAAAATTTTCCCGGAAATATGCAAAGGGATATCCCAGTCCCGGGATGTAATCAACTTCAAGTCCAAGGAAAACCTCGACTCCAGAAGAGGCATCCCCGATATGTGGAGTTGATAAGCAGACAGATTCTGACTTCAATGAAATAATTGAATCGCAGTACTCCTTCACTTTTTCTTCACGAAGGGCAAAAGTATTTTCAAATGGCAACGGGGAATGGTCGGAAAATCCGAGCGTTGAAACCCCCAACCGGATTGCCTCCTGGACATAAACCGAAGGATTATCGGATCCATCGCTGAAATTGGTATGTGTATGAAAGTTACTTAAAGTCAAAATTCATGATGTTGAACCGGGATTTATCATTGGTCAATTTCGTTTTCCATTTTCAATTGATCCCGGGTTGTTAATATTTTGTACACTTTATCTGCCCTTCTCAGAAAAACACCAACCGGAATGCTGCAACGTTCTCCTTTTGCAGTAAGCCCGACGCTCTTCTGATCGACTCTGATTTCGGGGATGGTCATTTCAACGACACCAGTCGTAGGTCCCTGGATGTATATCCGGTCGCCGGAACAAAGATTACCTGATTCCATTTTAATTTCTGCCACCTTAAGCCGGGTAAAATAATTGGTAATTTTTCCGATATACTCTTTTGTTTCAGTTGCAACGGAACCGTGCTTATCGGTCCATTCGCCCATTTTCCTGCCCAGGTAGTATCCATCCCAAAATCCGCGATTGTAGACCGCAGCGAGCCTTTTCATCCACCCGTCGACTTTTTCGCGGGTATAGGTTCCATTGCCGACAGAAGTCACGGCTTCCCGGTAACATGCCACCGTAGTTTTAACATATTCCGGGCTTCTCCCGCGACCTTCGATTTTAAGCACTGAAACTCCGGCATGGGCAATCTTGTCGATAAAACCGATGGTACACAAATCTTTTGGCGACATGATATATTCGTTATCGACCTCCAATTCAATTTCTGTTTCAGAATCGGTGACACGATAAGGTCGCCGGCACAACTGGTAACAGGAACCCCGGTTGGCAGATGCATTATAATGATCCAGACTCAGATAGCATTTTCCGGAAACAGCCATGCACAAAGCCCCGTGTGCAAAAATCTCTATCTGAACCAGGCGGCCAGATGGCCCGGTAATCCTGTTCCGTTTTATTGCACGTATGATGGAGGCTACCTGATCAAGTGTCAGTTCTCTTGCTGTAACCATGACCTCTGCGTACTGTGACCAGTATTTCACAGCCCCGATGTTGGTGATGTTGGTCTGGGTACTCATGTGCACCGGCATTCCGATCTTTCTTGCGTATTGTATGACAGCCTGATCGGAAGCGATGATCGCGGTAATTCCGTTTTTTAAAGCAGAATCGATTGTTTTTTTTACCAATCTGAGTTCGTGATCGTATATAACGGTATTCAGGGTGAGGTAGGTTTTAACTTGATGTTTCCGGCAGATACGGGCGATCCTGACGAGGTCGCGAAGGGTGAAGTTGACGGAGGACCGGGCACGCATGTTCAGAACCCCAACCCCGAAATACACTGAATCGGCGCCAGCCCCGATCGCCGCCATCAATGATTCCCAGGTACCGACAGGCGCAGTGATCTCAATTCTTTGCAAGGGATTTTTTTGCAAAGGTAAGAGTTTTTAAGTTCAGCGGGAGTCAAGCCATGGCCCTCCTGGCGGTTTATCTCACATAGGCTGCCTTGTTGATATCGTTAATGTTTTTCAGTTTCATCTCATTGCAAGCCAGTTTTCCAAATATCTTTTACCATTGGTTGTGATGATGGATTCGGGGTGGAACTGAACGCCGCAAATCGGTAATGTTTTATGTGATACGGCCATGATGGTATTTTCCTCAGAAACAGCCAGGACTTCAAGGCAATCGGGAAGGGATCCGGGATCCGCGGCCCAGGAGTGGTAAAGGCCTACTGTCGTGCCTTCTCTGATTTCATTGAAAAGGCCATGTTCCGGATGCAGAATCCTGAGATGACGGGGCTGGCCGTGATTGACAACAGGAAGGTTGTACAGGTTTCCCCCGAAATAACGAACCAGGGCCTGCATTCCCAGACACACCCCGAATACCGGAATCATAGTTTTATGGAGATTGTATAAGCGGATAAGATGGTCCAGTATATCATACATGGTTGTTTGTTCATCCGGCAACCCCGGACCCGGGGAAAAGATGATCCCGTCGCAGGCTGGCAGCTCCTTCATTTTAAACGCTTCCGGTTTCATGATAATCACCTTATCTTTGTCAATCCGGTGTAAAAGCTCAACCAGATTCCAGGTAAAAGAGTCATGATTATCGAGGAGCAGGAGCATTGATAGTTGTGCGTTAACGGATATTACGCAGGAATTAAAGTTAATACGGGTTCGTTGGCAAGGTAATTTATATGATGTAAAGATACAGTCAAATTGATCATCAGGAAAGCTGAAATCATTGAAAAAATCAACAGTTATACCAGCCGGGAGATCCCCTTCCTGTATGCTATCGATTTTGACGCAAACAAGGGATTTGTTCTAACGCAAGAAGAGGCCCTCCGGCTTGGGGTTTTATATAATATTGATGGAAACTCCAATGCCGGACCTGTCGAAAATATACAGGTTCCTGAAATTCAGGTCCACCCTGTGGAATTTGCGGTGTACAGGAATGCATTCGATAAGGTCATGTCACATTTGAAACGCGGGGACACCTATCTGATCAACCTTACTTTTCCGACAAGAATAATGATCCATATCGATCCGGCGGAACTTTTCAGGGCCTCCGGCGCTCCCTATAAACTTTATGTACCGGGGCAATTTTTGGTCTTTTCTCCCGAACCTTTTGTAAGGGTTACGGGTAACAGGATCTATTCGAATCCGATGAAAGGAACCATTCAGACTTCTATTCCCGGAGCCAGAGAAATTCTTCTGGCCGATCAGAAAGAATTGTTTGAGCACAACACTATTGTCGATCTGATCCGCAATGATTTATCGATGGTTTCAACCGACGTAAGGGTAACGCGTTTCCGTTACCTGGAGTTGATCAAAACGAACCGAGAAGATTTATGGCAGATGAGTTCAGAAATTTGCGGTACACTCTCTGAATATTACAGAAGGCACCTGGGCGATATTATTTTCAGATTATTGCCGGCCGGTTCGGTAACCGGAGCGCCCAAGGAAAAGACTGTTCAGGTCATCAGGGAGTCGGAAGTATTTCAAAGAGGTTTTTATACGGGGATTTTTGGATTTTTCAACGGGATGGAACTATGTTCCGCCGTGACTATCCGGTACCTTGAATTAAACCGTACAAAAATTGACAAAATACAGAAGGCCATATGGCCGGAGGAGAACAAGTCCCCTGATAATGATCCCCGTTACCCGGTTCTGATTTATAAGAGCGGAGGAGGTATAACAGCACTGAGTAATGTTGAAAATGAATATGACGAGATGTTAAAAAAAGTATATGTGCCTCTTATTTGAAACCATCAGGATTGAAAATGATAAACCCAGGTACCTCGAAGAACACCTGGCACGGATGGACCGGTCAGTACATGAAATCTGGGGTACGGGTCTGAAAACCTTTACAGAAGCTGATATCCGGGTGCCGGACAGAATACCGGCCGGGGTAATCCGTTGTAATATAACCTATGGTCCGGATATCAGGAAGATTACGTTCACAATTTATGAGAAAAGGGTTATCCGGTCTCTGAAGCTGATTTCCTGTAATTCGGTTGATTATCATCTCAAATTTTCTGACCGGAAAATCCTGGAATCATTATTTGCTCTTCGTGGCACTGCCGATGAAGTACTAATTGTAAAAGACGGATTGATCACAGACACTTCCATGTCGAATATTATCTTTTTTGATGGAACACGATGGTTTACCCCTTCCGCACCCCTTCTGAAAGGCACTTGTCGTGAACGACTGGTGAAAACCGGTTTCATTTCCGAATATGATATCAAATCTGCCGATCTGAAATCCTATCAGGGTTGCAAACTGATCAATGCCATGCGTTATCCGGAGGAGGAAGAAATGATACCCATGACATCGGTTGGTTGGTAGAGAACCCGGATATCGGAAAGGGTTGTGAAACTCTTAATTCCAATAGTGTCCAAACACGATGTAATAGGAGAACTGGCCCGGTCCTGCGGCAATATCGATCCCCATCCTTAACTTGAAAATCCGGGCAATAAGATAACGAAATCCAGTTCCTCCGGCCCAATGCCAGCTTTCATCGCTCAGATTTTTTGAATCGCTCCAGGTACGACCAGCTCCCGCAAATCCAACAAGGCTCCATCGGCGCGTTATGTCAAATCTTTGTTCGGTTTCAATCTGAAAGACTTGCTGCCCCTGGTAATGCATCATTGGAATTCCCCTCATGTCGATATAAGGGTAATAATAAAACGGGACATTATTGAAAAGCCCAACCCCATAAAGTCTGAATCCGCAGACCCACGGTTTTACAGGCTGAAGAAAAACAGTCAGTTCCCCTTCCAGCTGATCCGTATCAATCTGGCTCCCGGTCCAGTTTCGTCCAAAAGTGTAAGTCGGTTTGAACCGGATTCCCCGGTCGGGGGTGAAAATGGTATTCCGAGTATCGACTTCACAATAAATTCCGAAAGTCCCGATATGTTTATCAAATGTTGATTGGTCAAATGCCACCGTGGAAAGAGAGTCGAGAAAATGATTCGTAAATTTATATTGAGACTTCATGTATATGAAAGTATATTTCAACCCGGCAAAGATTTTATTCCTGTAAAGGTTTTCACTGATATCAAGAACCGCAAAAAGTGGCTTGAGTTTAAAACTAAACTCTTTTTCTCCAAGGTTCTTGAAGGTGCGATAGTAATCCATATTCGCATCCGCGTAACCCAGTCCAATTGTGTACCTCATGCCGATTGCGGGAAAGGTTCCCTGCCGGAGTGCTCCCACACCCCAGGTATTATTCAATGTCCACATGCCGGCAATCCCAGTAATATCGGGAAAATGAAATTGTTCGCCCTGTTTGGCAGATTTTTTTGGACTTATGAAAACGGCTGCCAGAGCAACTCCGAAACTTCCGAGAGCTGGTTCGCTGATGACCGTCGGATAGGGTACAAATCCGTGAAGATTAATAACCCAGTTGCTCATATCGAACTTACCATCTAGCGTATCTTTCAGGACGGCCTTGTTTTTTTGTGCCATGGTGTTGGGCAGAGTAATGTTCCAAGAATCAGAAAAAGCAATATCTTTTTTACCATAAAAACAGTATAAATAGCATTCCCGGGAATAACCCCGGCTATCCTGACACTTTATAAAAAGTATTACAAACAGTAAAGATAAAATAAATTCAGGTTAACAATATTACCCTGATTATTGGCAAGTTTTTCAGTCGTACTCCTTTTCTGCCGGGAAGATTCCACCTTGTTTTCCCGGGGGCTCTTACCGTTTGATATATGTGAAAGAATAGAAGAGGGGCCGAAGCGGGAATAAGCGTAAAAACTATTAATTTTGCGGGGAAAGCGTTTTGGAACAGTAATTATTAAACAGAAATGTCATGAAAAACAGAAATATCATCTTCTTCGTTGTTATTTTGTTTGTTTTTGCCTTAGCCGGTTGCAATAGCGGTGACAGGGAACTGAGACAAGATGCCAAGGGTATTGCAGATCTGATGTGCCGCAATATTGAATCGATGAATAAGTTAAGGAATGCCGATCCGGCAGATTCCATGATGAGCCAGAAACTGCAGATGGAAGCGCACGACATTCAGGTTGAAATGACGATCGTGTATCAGGAGTTTAAAAAGAAACACGCGGAAAAGATCAATGATGCCGGTTTTAATAAAAAATTCGGTCAATATCTGCGCGAAGCCATGCTTGAATGCAAAAGCCTGTCGAAGGAGGACCGGGCGAAATTTGAGCAGGAACTGGACAAGTAATCCGCGAATACATCTATCGCTTCGAAAGACTTATCCCCAATTCTTTTAGTTGTTCCTCTTTGATGGCAGATGGCGCGTCGATCATCATATCTCTTCCGGAATTGTTTTTAGGGAACGCGATGAAATCGCGGATAGAGTCTCCACCCCCAAAAATTGTTGCCCACCGGTCGAACCCAAATGCAATACCCCCATGAGGAGGAGCGCCGTACTCGAATGCATTCATTAAACATCCGAATTGACCAGATGCATCTTCTTCGGTAAATCCCAGTATGGAGAACATCTTTTTCTGCAGTTCTTTGTTATGAATCCTAATAGAGCCTCCGCCGATCTCGGTGCCGTTTATGACCAAATCGTATGCATTGGCACGAACAGATCCCGGGTCGGTGTCGAGAAGTGATATGTCTTCCGGTTTCGGGGAAGTAAACGGATGATGTTTGGCATAGAAGCGTTGTGTTTCATCATCCCATTCCAACAACGGAAAATCAATTACCCAAAGAGGTTTAAAATCGGCAGTGGGAATCAGTTTCATTCTTTTCCCTACTTCTAGACGAAGTGTTCCAAGGGCTGTACGGCTCTTCTCTTCCCTGCCCGCAAGTATCAACATCAGATCACCGGGCACAGCCTTGAACCTGTCGGCAATGGTTTTAAGGCCTTCTGTATTGAAAAATTTGTCAATCGAAGATTTTAAAGTTCCATCTGCTGCATACCGGATCCAGATCAATCCTCCGGCTCCAACCTGAGGACGTTTTACGAATTCAGTAAGCTCATCCAGTTGTTTTCTGGAATATTCACTGCATCCGGAGGCGGTGAAGCCAACCACGAGTTCGGCCTCATCAAAGACCTTGAAATTATTTCCTTTCACCAAGTCAGTGATTTCAGTGAAAGTCATTCCGAAACGGATATCGGGTTTATCGGATCCGTATAACTTCATGGCTTGCTCATAGGTTAATCGGGGGAATTCCTGTACCTCGAGATTCAGGACCGAACGGAAAAGATGACGGGCAAGGCCTTCGAAGGTACTCAGAATATCCTCCTGGGTAACGAACGACATTTCACAGTCGATCTGGGTGAATTCAGGTTGCCGGTCAGCCCTGAGATCCTCATCGCGGAAACAGCGGACAATCTGGAAATAGCGATCATAACCGGCGACCATCAGCAATTGTTTGAACTGTTGCGGAGATTGGGGAAGTGCATAAAACTGACCCTGATTCATCCTGGAGGGAACCACAAAGTCCCTGGCTCCTTCCGGCGTGGACTTGATCATGTAAGGCGTTTCAATCTCAAGGAACTGTAAACCATTCAGGTAATTCCTGATTTCAATAGCCATTTCATGGCGTAATTCCAGGTTGGTCCGGTTTGGGCTCCGGCGGAGGTCAAGATAACGGTATTTCATCCGTAATTCCTCGCCGCCATCGGTAGTATCCTCAATGGTGAACGGCGGGACGAGGGAGGTATTTAAAATAGTAAATTGTTCAACCAGGATTTCGATATTTCCGGTAGCTATTTTTAAATTTTTATTGCTTCTTTCTGCAACTTTCCCGGTCACAGAAATTACAAATTCACGGCCCAGTTTCCGGGCTTCCAAACAAAGATCCCGGTTGACTTCAAGATTGAAAACAAGCTGGGTAATTCCATATCGATCACGGAGATCGATAAAGGTTAGCCCGCCCATATCGCGCGATCGCTGCAGCCATCCGCAGAGGGTCACATTCAGGCCAACGTGGGCCATGTTTAATTCACCACATGTATGTGTACGGAGCATTGCTTCTCATTTTGAGGGGCAAAGGTAGGAAGAAATGGCAAATGACCATGGACGCATGGCAATAGGAACAAGGATCCTTCAAATAGTGTTAGACAAACCCTCATTCAGGTTCATTAATGTTCCTCCCAACAGGATCCGAAAAGGCAGAATTGAATTTATGAGATAAGCCGTCTATGAAGTAAATATTTCTGATTTTTTGCAAAAACAGAATTTATGACCCGTTCAATTGCACTTTTCCTGAATTTATTACCAATTCTGAATACCCAAACGTAGTTTTTGCAACAAATGGCATATAACTTCTTATTTATCAGTTTTATCTTTTTTGCATACCGATCTATTTTTGAATGGAAATTTAAAACGATGAATATGGAAACAAAAATCATCAAGGGAGATTTTGTCAAGGATAAAATCTTCGAAGAGGTAAAGTCAGAGATCACCTTTTTGCGGGAAACATATAAAACAGCGCCGGGGATTGCCTTCATCGGATTTTCCTGTGTACCGCTTGCAAAGTACAACATACCGCTGCATGTTCAGCTTGCCCGGTCAATGGGAATGAATGTCACAACGAAAATAATGGATAATAAGGTCACAGAGGAAGAGCTATTTGCACAGATTGATGATCTGAATAAGGATGACGACATTAACGCCATTGTGCTTCTTCAGCCCCTGCCCGACCATCTTTGCCCGATAAGGATTGTGAACAGGATTGACCCCCTGAAAGAGGTGGAAGGTTTTCATCCGGTTAACATGATGGGAACCATGATCCCGGAAATAGGGGCCAGCAGGTATCCAATGTGTCTGCCGACGGCATTGTTTGAAATGTGCCATGAAGCGGATGTTCATTTTCAGAAAAATCAGGAATGGGTATTTGTGGTCGATGATGGGTTTTTCTCAAATACCCTTACGAAGATGATTGTAAGAGCTGCCGCCTCCCGTGCAGTGCCGGATGATTGTCCGGTAACATTTGTGAACAAAGATTCCGCCAATCTTGTTGAACATTGTAAAAGGGCCGACATCCTGGTTGTTGTAACTAAAACACCCGAGTACATCCAGCCGGATTGGCTGAAACCCGGAGTGTGTATTATCGACATCTATTCAAATCTCGTGAAGGAAGTTCCCTCTAAAAATGATCCCTCTAAATTGGTTCCCATTATTCGCGGCGGGGTCAGAGCCGACTCGGTGAATCATATTGCCGGTGCCATCTTACCGATTCCCGGTGGCCTTATGACGGTAGTGATGGCCATCCTGTTTCGCAACACGGTGTCGGCCTTTAAAAATAAGGTGGAAAATGTGATTTGACACACAGTCCGGAACTTTTAATCCATTCTTTCAATCCGGGTACGCAGGGCGTTCACTTTTTCATGAAGGATATTAAAGAACCGGTATCGTTCTTTGGCAGAGGTTCCGCTGATCATGGTTGATTTTTGCATCAGGTTCTTCAGAGAATTTTCGATCTGGTCGCAAAAAACAGGATTTGATGTGATGAGCTGATTAATCACGTTATACGTGTTGTAAGAAGTTTTCCTGCCATCAGCCTTTACCAGGATTGTATTGTCGCTGACCAGGACCTCATTGTGGTACAGTTTATAACTACCTTCGATCCCCTCGGCAGTCCCTCCAAGCATGTACTGAAATCCGTATTCTGCCTGACTTTGTACATGATCGAGCCATGAACTCAGGACATCGCAAAGAATAAAAACATCGTCGCGCTTAGAAAAAAATCCGGAGATAAAACAATATTCAATTTGCCGAAGCACGCTGGAAATAGTTTCTTCGCTCCAGATTTCAATGGTTGGGATTTTAACGTAGTTTGCAAGTAAGAGACGCCCGGTTTCATAAAGGCGGGCCGGAGTATCGAGGGATAGCTTTTTATCCTGATAATTTCCTGAAGGAATCAGGGCTTTATTCCAGAAATAGGTCTTGAAAGCGGCAATCTCGGGAAATTCGAAATAGTAAAAAACGGGAATATCCTTTGCTGCATAAATGATCTCTCTTTCTTTTGCAGCGTGGATAATCTTTATTGCCGCCAATAACGATTGCAGCCATTTTTCGATATCGAGACCATCTTCTCCGATTGCCAGAGAATCAAACACTACATGATTGCTCCTCAGATTAAAAAGGGAATCAGCGGAGATTTTATAATGAAGACAAACCAAATGCAACTCTTCGATCGAAATCTCCTTCTCTCCCCTGATCCTTCGGTAGGCGCTGTCGTAGCTGATCTGCAGCAACTCTGAGAGATCGTGAACAAAAGAGATATGTGGAGGCAGGCTGTTTTTAATTATCTGAAACAACCGTTCCTGAATGGTCGAAGCTTGTTCCATGTTTTACTGTTTTCGACACATGTAAAGATAATGAAAAAGTTCCGGTTGTCAACAGCGACAAATTCCTTCCCGGGTCATTTCACCCAAATCCTGATTCCTTCCGAATGGGCGCTGTATTCAGGCGCATACAGGCATTGGGCCGTGGTGATCCCGTTTGAATAGACTCCGGCAGCATTCACCCGTAGTTCATACTCAAAAACATAATTACCCCTGGGCAGATATTCAAAGAAGAAATTTGTTGCAAGATCGGTAGTCGATTGATAATATCCCAGACCATCCTGGTTGCGATATCCCGACAGAGAACCGGAATTCTTGTGGATAACCGTTTTTCCGGAACCCGGCATTCCCGGATAAGAGGTTTTCATCACCGTAACCGGTTCACATGCAGAAGCACGCAAATCCTTCATGTGTACAAATTCCAGGTCACGGTCGGATGTCAGTACGATACGAACTACCAGTTTATCCCCAATATTTATTGCGTGATTTACTGAATCCGAATTTTTTGACATTTGAATTTCCAGGAGAACAGGCCCCGATGGCGTAAGCTTTTCCACAAATAACTTTTTCTCCAATTTCAACGGGGTTTTGGCAGGCGTGATTTTATCGAGATCTTCAAAATACTGCCAGTACAAGGCTCCCCATGCAATACCGTCGGACGATTTGACAACTTTTACCTGACCCATTTCGGGGCGGATCTCGGAGCCCTGCCAGGACATCTTAAAATATCCGGTCCCGGCTTCTTTTTTTATATCCCGTAACTTTTCCGGATCAATTTTTTGTTTACCAACGGTAATTGTGATCCCTTCCTGATTTTCTTTTCCAAACGAGGAGGAACCAAGCCAATCGGTTCCACGGAGAAGCAAAGCATAACAGGCTTCAACAGTGGCCCGGTCGGTACGCCACAATTGCGTTTGTTTCTGTTTGAGAAGCCAGATTTTAAGCTCTTCTACAATTTTTTCGTCCCGGGAAATCTCATCAAAAACTTCGATCATCATGGCCTGCGTTTCAACGGGAGCTTCGTACCACCGGTACCAGTCCTGTTCCCGGTTCCCGGCCCAGTACATTCCCATCTCGGTTGAATGAAGCGATTTCTCGTTCAGTGATTTCACGATCAAACCGGGGATTTCCTTTTGATCCATCCGGTGCAATGCCAGGGCGATCATTCCCTGAATATACCGATCGTTCTTCGTCCAATATTTTTCGGCTTGTTCTTTAAAATAGTAAAATGCTTCCCTGATTTCCGAAGCCTGACTCCGCATCTCCAGCCCACTGCCATTCAAAAAATAGCTCCGGGCATAGAGGTATTGTATTTGGGTTACCGACAAATGATCATCATCCAGGTTGATTTTATCGATGTTTTTCAGATTCTGAAGATCTTCCGCTATTTTACGGTCGAGAAATCCTATTCCTTTTGTAACCATATTCCAGATTGCCGGATCCCTCCGAATTTCCGTAATTCCAAGGTGGTCAAGATGTCCCAGTCCGGTAATAATGTTTTGCGTTATCCAACGGCTTTCAGGCATTCCTTCAAACCATGTCCACCCACCTGATGATTGCTGCAATTTTTCAAGAAGTTGCAGGTTTTTCTGCAGATTTGCATTCAGGTTATTCTCATCAAAATAAAGACCCAGCGCTCTTTTTTGTGCTGATTCGGAAAGGGCCTCCACAACCCAGGGGGTTTCCTGGAGCAATGCAGATTTCAGCTCTTCATTTTTCTCAAGATTTGATTGAAGCGCATCGGGTGTGGCATTTTTCCAGCTTTCGAACACATTTTTAATGGATGGGTTGGAATTGGCAATGAATGCCGCGATGCTGTTGGAATAAAATGCGTTGAAAATCGCATCGGCGTTCTGATATTGCCTTTCATTCAATGGTGGAAGGGCCTGTATGGCATACCAGATCGGATTGGTAGCGAATTCGAGGGTGAGCCTGTAATTCTTCAATGAATTATCAGTGGTTTTACCCGATTCTGTTAGTTTGTCCAACACAAATACGGCAGAAGTTTTCCCGCGGACCGGTAACGGTAACGATTCAGTGACCAGCATACGGTTAGTAAGTACCGGAATCGCCCTTTCTTCACCATCGCTGAAACTACCGGTTCTGGCCGATATCCTGTATTGGAGCAGCGACAGATCTGCTCCTACCGGAATTGCGAGGGTCCAGGAGATCTGAATACTTTGATTTTTCGAAAGGGTAATATGCCGGTTCCCGGCGCCTGATTCGCGGTTATTTTGAATGAGGGTACCCGTAAGTGATTGAATAATGGAATCCATCTTTTGCCCGGTAAGGGCGTTGGTCAGCTCAAGAACTGCTTCACCTGCGAGATCCTGATCTGACAGGTTTACAATTTTGGTTGAAAAGACAACGGTATCACCCTGCCTGACAAATCGCGGTACATTCGGAAAAACCATCAGATCCTTTTGGGTGATGACCTCTTTATCGATAAGTCCGTATTCGAGATTTTTTGTGTGAGCCAGCCCTGAAAGTTTCCATCGGGTGAGTGATTCGGGTACCGTAAAACTCAGCAAGAGGCTTCCCGTCGAATCGGTTACCAGGACGGGGTAAAAGAACGCGGTTTCATTGAAGTTTTTACGGATCCGAAAGTTCTCAACCGGTTGGGGAGACAATTTACCGGCCAGCGCCGAATCACTTCCCGCTTTTTCAAGATCGGTCGCAGACGGCGATGCTATTTTCTCTGCCAGGGCTTCAGGTGGCGGCGGGGCTTCGTTTTCACGTCCGGGAGACGCGGTCATACCCATAATCATGGGCGCATCAAGCGATCCTTTACCACCTCGAAAAAACCGAATCCCACCGGCATTTCCGAAATACGACAAGCCAAACCAGTTCAACTGCCACTCAGGAATAGAGCTGAAGGAACCTCCCGCACGGGGAGATCCGAGGCTGCGGCCCGATTCAATTCCAAAGCCGTCATGGATCTCCCAGGGGTACAATCCGTTGTAACGTTGATAAATATGGAACGACCACGGGGCCGACCTGAATTGATCGAGCGAAGCGTCGTACATGGCGGCAAGGAATTCAGCTTTAACGGGAAGGTGGCGTGAATCGGATATTTTAATCTTCCATGTTTCGTGGGAGCCGGGATCCAACCGGTTCCTGAACGTCTCAAACCGGATGTCAAGATTTTTATCGGAATATGGAACCACAACAAGTTGCGAATTCTGAAAAACCCTGTTGTGCTTGACAAACGTAAAGTTAACAGAAAAGTTACCACGATATTGTTCCCGGATGGGGACCTCCACCACCGTAGCGCGGTCGTTTATTTTAAACCAATCGCGTAATACCACGGAATCCCGGAAACGGACCTCATACATCACATTGGCAAGGTCCTCTTTTGAACCAATCATAAACCGGGCATTTTCTCCCGGAATCCCCATCGTTTTCAAAGGTACAAACCAATTTAAAGTCTGTTCGGGAACCTCTCGTGAATCGGGATTAAATGCGGTAAAGTAATTTTTTATCTCAATTTTTTCCCCAAAAGGATCGGTAGCGATCATGGCAATGGCATAGGTTCCCTGGTCGAGCATCCGGGATTCAACCCCATTGAATTTGAATACCGAATCCCCGGGGGTAGTCATGGTTTTCTCAAAAACTGGTTTATCCACCGGCCAGGTCGAAGGGTCGTTTTCATTTGCGTAAATATCATAAGGGAACCGGGACTGAAATTCCTCACGGGTCATGATATTCAAATCGCATTGTTCCCATTTCCGGGGCTTAAATGCCCGATCGGGTTGGCGAAGCTTTGAAATTTTCACAGTCACTTTTGACGATGTCGGCCGGCCATTCAGGTTGGTAGTTGTTATTTTCAATAAACTATCACGGTGCAGGTTAACAATATCTTTCAGGTTATGATTCAGTAGCAGTGAGACATATCCGACAGACACCACCTGTTGAACCGATTGTGTTTCACCATTCAGATCAGTTACATCGGTTGTTATGGTAAAATCGAATACAGGTCGGGTTGTTTTTTCTGTTGCGGGGTCTGGTACGGCTGTAAACTCAATTGAAAAACTGCCGTCACTACCGGTCTTCAGGATACCATGAGAAATTTCCGTTTCGGGACTGGTTGTAACCGGGCAGAACCAGCCCCAATCACGATATGGGAATCGAATTGACCGAACCACCCTGAACTGAACCATGCCCCCGTCGATGGCATTACCGGCAAACCCCAGGGCTTTTCCGGTAACCGTCAGTTTTTCGTTGAGTTTATAGTTCCCTTCTGGTTGATTGAGGATCACTTCAAATGTCGGACGTTTATATTCTTCAACCGAAACCGATATGGATCCCGACTCATTGTAAATATTCATCAATCCCGTTAACCGGCCAACCGGTATAGAAAAAGATCCGTTGAATGAACCGAATTCATTGGTAATAAAATGCTGTTCCGCGATTTTTTGGCCATTGGCATCATTGAACTGGACTTTTGTTGACTGGCCGGGTTTGATTTTAGTCTGATCTCCGGTTCGTTCAAGAATGATCCCCTTGAAGTAACAGTTCTGTCCCGGTCGATAGATGGCCCTGTCGGTATAAAAAAGAGTTTGCAGGTGGCTTCTTTCCTCCGCGGGCTTATTCCTGTATAGAAAAAAGTTATCGGTAATCATCAGGTCATCTTTAAAGGAAAACCTGAAAAAATCACCGGAACTCCTGTTGTTCAAAGCGGGCGCTACGAACCGGAACATGCCGTGATCATCGGTGAAAAACTCAGCGAGTTTAACCTTAACAGGTTCCTGTTTTGAATAGTTGTACCTTCTTTCCCATGCCTCAGCTTTCACATGCTTCATCGGCAGGCCGGTTTCACGGTCGAGAATAATGCAATCCATGCTTCCGTCATCATTTTTATTACTGATGAAACTTATCCGGGTGGACCAGAAAGGGGTATAAGTCAGCGTGCCCTTTTCAATTGAAAAAGATTCTTCGGAAGCGCAAAGAAGTACGTAATAACCGGGCAGGACCGGAGGAACCGCAAGCGTAACGGAATGTTTCTGGAAATCCCCGTCAGATGGAATTGTTTGTTTCCAGGCTTGTTTTACAGGGTACTGGTTCAGGTATTTCATAAATTCCTTACGGCCGATCCGGTCGGCTTTTTCGGCATACACTTCGGGATCAGCCTGTACCAGACGAAAATACAGTTCCCGGATGTTTTTGATTTCCACCTTCACCAGGGAGGTTTTTTCGGGAGGAACTGCTTGCTCGGAAATTAGATGCAGTAAGGGTTCCCGGATGTTGTCGGATAATTGCCGGCAATTTCCCGCGCCATCGGAATCGGGAAACCTGGTTATGGCAGATTCACACAGTTCACGTGCAGCTTTAATATCCCATTTGTGATCGGCCGATTGCAACGGCTGATAACGTTGACCCCATTCATACAACACACTGGCCGCGGCGAACGACACCGCGGTCGACCAGGGCGAATGGATGTGGGATTGTTCAAGCTTTTTCAATCCTTCCAAATAAATTGAATCGGAGGGAAATACAGCATTATCATGTACATATGCAAGTCGTTTCAGTTCAATGGTGACAAGAGCCGCGGGATTTTTATCATTCCGGTGAAAATCGACCAGGAGTTGAAATATTCTGAAGGAAATTTCGGTCGTTGAGATTGAGTCATAGCTTAGTGGTCGGATTGGGAACGCTACCGGGCCATTCAGGAGGTTGCTGAATGCGGCCGACGAACCGAAAAATTCCGGCCGGTCGATGCTGAACCATTGGGGTGGCTGGTTTTGCGGGCCCTGGCTGTTCGAAAAGAAATCGAGCGCCCGGTTGCACAGGAAATCGTACAAAGTAGGGCAGACCTCTGCAGTACGGGAGCTTTTCTTTGTCCGTTTGCCGGGATTTGGTTGGTTCTCATCTGCTGAACTTTCCAGAATGGCCTTGACGGATTCAATGGGGACAGACTTAAGCAGGGTACTGTTTTGGATGGAACGTAAATATTCGTTGGTGATCGCCTCGGTGATGGTATTCAGATCCCAGGTGGTAATACTGTCAGAATTAATAACAGAAAGCCGGCTGCGGTCACGAAAACGATATTGGTTATTCCGGTAGTATTTATAATAAACATCAGCCAAAATGGAATGGAGTACCGATGTGGCCGGTTCCCGGCTTCCGGACAACTCGTCCCGGAGCTCATGCACTGTCTGGATTATGAAATCTTCCTGGAATTCGGAATTTATTCTGATGCGGTAGAGAACTGCCTTGAGGTATTGCTGGGTATCATTTTCTCTCCTGGCCTCCGTGTAAATTTTATTCACGATATCAAGCGCTGAACGGGGTTGGCCGAGTTTAATGAGGGAATCGACCGATTTCCAGGAGTCTGGGGGCAGAGCGCGTATTTGTTGACAGGGTGCAAGGTCGGAAGTCCGGGCTCCGGGAGAAAAAGGATGATCAGATTTTGAATTGTTATCCCGGCCGGAATTGTTTGATGGCAGGACGAAGGAGACCCCCCCGATCCAGAACAGTGTACTGACTGTCAATAGAAGAATCCTTGTTTTCATTCGTTGATAATTTGTTTGAAATGGATAACAGGAATGCCCATTTTCTTATTCACAATATGAATGAACCTATTCTTTAGGACATTCACGCACATGAAATTTGAAAATCGAAGGTACAAAATTAAAAGCGAGGCAGAAAAGCAAATATCGTGCCGGTATCCGGTTGACTGAAATCAAATCACCACATTGATGATCTTGTTCTGTACCACGATGATCTTTCTGGGAGGTTTACCCTGAAGCCATTTTTCAGATTCTTTTGCAGCTACCACGGCAGTTTCAATATCGGCTATTGCCATATCGGCAGGCAGTTCCAGTTTGAATCGCATTTTACCGTTAAAAGATACCGGATATTCAAATGTGTTCTCGACCAGGTATTGGGCTTTAAATTCAGGGAACCGGGCAAAGAATACACTTTCAGTATGCCCCAGTTGGTTCCACAATTCTTCGGCAAGATGCGGAGCGTAGGGAGAGACCAAAACGACGAGATCGGAAAGGACAGCGCTTTTATCACATTTAAGGTCGGTCAATTCGTTGACGCAGATCATGAATGTGCTGACGACGGTATTAAACGAGAGTCGTTCGATGTCATCCCGGACTTTTTTAATCGTTCGGTGGAGAATCCTGAGCTCTTGTGCATTCGGGGCCTCTTCTGAGACCCTGAAGTCGTTATTCTCATTATGATATAATCTCCAGAATTTGCGAATAAATCTGAATACTCCCTCTATTCCGTTGGTATCCCAGGGTTTTGACTGCTCTAAAGGCCCCAGAAACATTTCATAAAGCCGGAAGGTATCAGCACCATATTTGGCTACCAGATCGTCGGGATTAACAACATTATATTTCGACTTTGACATCTTTTCAACCTCTGGTTTCAGCGTCACGCTACCCGTTGTGAAAAGATTCCCGTATTGTTGCTTTACAAATTCCCGTTCGTTTGCCGGGACCAGGGGGCTGTTCAGAATATCCTCCAGATTTGCGATCTTGTAATTTGCCAGTGTGGTGAGCACTTTTCCGCACTGGTCCAACATTTCCTGTTTCAGTACATTCTGGTGAACATACTCAACCGGAATGTTAATCCAGGCTATCAGGTTTTCGTTGTTCTTATCAAGGTAGTCAAAACCTGCCGGGAGAATCCAGCCTCCTGCATTTTCGGAGGACGACGTTCCCTCCAGGAGCGAACGGAACAAAACCCTGGCCTTCTGGCTGATTCCCTGGATCATCCCCTGGTTCACCAGCTTTTTAAATGGCTCTTCTTTTACCGACAATCCGATATCAAAGAGAAACTTATTCCAGAAGCGGGAATATATCAGGTGGCCCGTGGCATGTTCTGAACCGCCGATGTACAGGTCAACATCCTGCCAATATTCCACTGCTTCTTTGGAAAAATACTCCTTTTTGTTGCCGGGATCCATGTAACGCAGGTAATATCCGCTTGATCCTGCAAATCCGGGCATGGTGCTGGTTTCAAGAGGGAAGCCTTCGCGGGTTTTCCAATTTATCGCCCTTGCCAGCGGGGGTTCTCCGGTTTCGGTGGGCAGGTATTTGTCGACTTCGGGAAGCAATAAGGGAAGTTCTTTTTCATCAAGTGTTTGGGGAATCCCGTCAGTGAAATAAACCGGGAATGGCTCGCCCCAATAACGTTGTCGGCTGAAAATGGCATCGCGTAAACGGTAATTCACGGTACCCCGACCAAGACCAAGTTCCTGTATCTTGCGGATCACTGCTCCGATAGCAGTTTTTACATCCATTCCGTTGATGAATCCACTGTTCACCAATATGCCCTCTTTGGCATCGTAGGAATGTTCTGATATGTCGCCCCCCGAAACCACTTCTATGATGGGTAAGTTAAAATGCCTTGCGAAGTCATAATCACGGCTGTCGTGTGCGGGCACAGCCATGATCGCGCCGGTACCATAACCGGCCAGCACATAATCGGCTACCCAGATGGGAAGCGGTTCGCCGTTCAACGGGTTGATGCAGTATGCGCCGGTAAACACCCCGGTAACGTTTTTGACTTCAGCCATACGTTCCCGTTCCGAGCGGTTCATGGCTTCATGGATATAACGATCAACCGCCTGTTTTCGATCGGGCGTGGTTATCCGGGAAAGTACTTCATGTTCTGGGGCCAGAACCATAAAGGTTGCCCCGAAAATGGTGTCGGGGCGGGTGGTGAATACCGGCAGGTGCAGATCGGAATCTTTCACCCGGAATAAAATTTCAGCTCCCTCTGAACGACCAATCCAGTTGCGCTGCATCTCTTTTAGAGATTCTGAAAAATCAATGGTATCAAGTCCGTCGAGGAGCCGCTGGGCATAGGCAGTGATCCGGAGAAACCACTGTCGCATCAGTTTTCGTTCGACAGGATGTCCGCCCCGGACAGAAAAGCCGTTTGCAACCTCGTCGTTGGCAAGCACGGTTCCCAGTTCAGGGCACCAGTTCACCATGGCATCAGAAAGGTAGGCGAGCCGGTAATTCATCAGGATTTCCGATTTCTGTTTTTCTGAGAAATGATTCCACATTTCAGCTGAAAAGATTCCATCCCAGTTATGGCCGAAGCCCGGGTCTTTTTTGATAAGATCCTTGACCCAGCCGGTATTCATGGCCGCATTGATTCCTTCATTTCCATATATTTCAAAATGTCTGATCAATCCGGTTACCGGCTCAGCTTTCCTGTTTTCGTTGTTATACCAATGGTGAAACAGACGAATGAAGGTCCACTGCGTCCATTTGTAGTAATCCGGATCGCAGGTCTTTACCTCGCGGCTCCAGTCGAAACAAAAGCCAAGCTGATCCATCTGCTCACGGTATCGGGCAATGTTTCTTGCAGTCGTGATGGCAGGATGTGTTCCGGTTTGAATGGCATACTGTTCTGCTGGTAATCCGTAAGCATCGTATCCCATCGGATGCAGGACGTTGAAACCCTGAAGCTTCTTATATCTTGAAAAAATATCAGAAGCTATATATCCGAGCGGATGTCCGACATGCAATCCCGCGCCCGATGGGTACGGGAACATATCGAGCACATAGTATTTGGGTTTAGAATGGTCAATTTCGGACCGGTAAGTATTGTGGTCGATCCAGTATTGCTGCCATTTTTTCTCTATTTCCGAAAAATTGTAATCCATAATGCTTTTGGTTGATACTTGTTTCAGGAGGCCTACAGCAAGCTAACTTCCCGCAGTAAAGCCTGCAAAGTTAGAAAAAATCGGCCGGATAGCGGAATTCCTTATCTTTGGATACTGATACTCACTGATACATGGACCAGCAAGGGCCTGTCGAAAACAACATTCCCGGGAAAAGAAAAAAACATTGGTTTAGAAAAATCCTGATTGCTCTTCTCTTTATTATAACTACCGTTTATTTTTCATTGTTCTTCGGTTTGAATTATTTTGGAGAGAAATTTTTAAGGAATTATATGCAGGAGAAAATCCTGCAGAGCAGTCAGGGTGTTTATCGGGTCGATTTCAGGAATCTGGATATCAATATTCTGACCGGTCGGGTCAGGATCGATAGTTTTGAGCTGATACCGGATTCAAACCGCTATAATCAGCTAAAAATAAAGGGCGGGGTTCAGAAGGCCTTGTACGAGGTGATGTTCCGGACCCTGGTTCTTGACCGGTTTTATTTCTGGCAGATCTATGCCACTCACAGAATCAACCTGCGAAAACTTATCCTGAAGGATCCTGTAATAAGAATTGCCGGTTTCCCGGATACAATCCGTTCGCAGAGAAACCGGTGGCGTGTGGTGTATGAGGATATCTATCCCGCGATATCCAGTGTTTTCAATGATTTTCACATTGATTCGGTCAGGGTATTGAATGGTCATTTTCTTTCCTCATTCCGGCCCAGCACCCTGAAAGCCACATCGGGAGAATATGAATTCAGCGCCACCCTTCGCGATGTTTCGGTCAATCCGTTCAGCTATTATAATCATGACCGGGTGTTTTATTCACGCGATGTTGAGCTGGTAATTCATCATGTAGAATTTGCCCTTGCCGACAGTCTCTATTTTTTAAAGGCAGAAGAACTCGGATTTTCGCTGACCCGTTCCCATCTTTTTGGTAAAAAGGTCAGTCTGGTACCCAATGTTCGCGCAAAAAGGTTGAAATCAGTGCGAAAGGGTGATTTTTACCAGCTCGATGTCCCTTCTTTTTATATTCAGGGTGTCGACCTCTACCAGGCACTAATGGACAAAAAGGTCGAAGTGGACCGGGTAAATCTTTCAGCGGTGAAATTCAAGATATTCAGAAATCCCTTGAACGAAAAGTATTCGGGGATAAACCGCCCGGGGAATAAGATCAAACTAAACGACCTTTATTCCGTGATTTCGAAAAATCTCCATTTTATCGCGATCGATACCCTGAAGGTGGAGCGTGCTTCCCTTGAATTTTTCACAGGGTTGCATCAACCCAACCCGGAACTGCGCATCAGCCGGGTTGACATCACACTGGATCATTTCAGGCTTGACTCCCTTACAAAACAAAATCGTAACCGCATATTTTACTCCCGCGAAATCGAATTGTACATCGATGATCTGAATCTGAAACTCCGGGACGGGATTCACAATATCAATTCAAGCGCCCTTTATCTTTCAACAAAAAAATCACTTCTCAGGATCGGACCCACGATTATTTTTCCCGATAAAGTCCGGAATCTTACGGAGATCACCGACCGTCGCAATACCCTGTATCTTCTGGTGTCGGGTCTGACATTTAACGGCATCGATCTGAAAAACGCCTTTAACCGGAGGGTTCTTACTTTTGATATGCTCACCATTGATGAACCCGATATAAGGTACACCCGGTACAGGGCGCCAAAAAATCCGGATCCCCGGTTTAAAAAACCCGTTGATTTTTTCGAGGAGGAAAATGAGGACTTTTTTTATGATTTATTGAAAAAATATTTGTGGTCGGTTAACGCGAAACAAATCCTCGTTTCACAAGGAAATATGAAGTATTCAATTGGGCAGCAAAACCTCGAGATCCCGATTGCATCATCCGGATTTAACTTGTCCATGTACGATTTTGTGATCGATTCGGTCCACGGAATGAACAAACAGGGTTATTTTTATAGTCGTGACTTTGACCTTAATCTCCGGTCGGTTTCCCTGGCCTCACCCGACAGCCTGAGCCTTTTCAGGGCGGATAGTGTACACATTGTCACCCGCGACTCGGTGATTACGGCGTATCAGGTTCAACTCTTCAAATCACCACGGCCCATTTTCTTCAACGCAAGTTCCCCGAAACAGCAGGTATTTTCCATAGGCTTTTCGCTCCGGCAGCTTTCTTTGTCAGGATTGAACCACCGGAAATTGTTTCTGGAGAAAATTCTCCGGGCCAACGAGATCATTGTTGATGACCCGGCGGTTGTTTTGAAGTCTCAGGGCGTGGTACATCCCATTGGGCCCGTTGAGGAATCCTCCATAATGGCAGGAGGGGATTTTATCAGAACTTATGAGATCGGGAACTGTGTAATAAGACAGGGCGATTTTTCCTATGATGGTCAGGAGGATCGGAAATCGACGACATTCTCCCTTAAGGATGTTGACTTTACCATAAAGAATGCCCTGGTGCATATACCACGAAAAGGAATGAACGATGGAAAGATCCGGTTTGATTCACTGCGTCTTTCCGTATTGCCCATTAAGGCAGTAATTTCCGATAGCGCCTATACGCTTGAAGTTAAGAGTCTGCGATTTCACTCGTATCCCGCGCGAATTCTTGCCGAGGGGATTACCGTCAGCCCCTTGAAAAATGGCATTAAGGACGGGTTCGGAGAGGAGAAGACCGACTTGTTTATACCCCGCATTGACCTTACGGGCTTTTACTTTGACAAGGCAATATTTGAGAAAAAATGGCTGATTGACGAGGTTTCTGTTGAAAGACCCGTCCTTTCGGTAATCTGGTCCGGCAAAAAGACACGAACAGGAGAACGAAAACAGGATCAATCATTCGGAACATTCCGTTTACCGGCAATAATTGATTCGGCAGCCATTAAAAGATTGCTTATCAACGGAGCCGATGTGTCGGTTTCGATCCGGATGCCGGATACGGCGAAAGATTACAGGATAAAAGATCTGGATATAACAGTCGACCGATTTCATGTAGATAAGGTAACCGTTGCAAATCCAGAAAAAGGGCCCTTTTTGTTTTCCGATAAAATTACGATTTCAGCACCCGGAATATCTTTCCGAACCTCTGACAGTTTATACACCCTCTCTTTTTCAAAGATTCACCTGTCGACAAATCCCTCCCAAATCCTTATCGATTCGGTTGCCATGATTCCCCGTTATGATAAAGCCGAATTCGCCAGAAAGCGCGGATATCAGACCGACCGTATGGAAATCCGCCTGACCCGGATCGGATTGGAGCGGGTTGATTTCAGGAATTTAATAGAGGATAATGTGTTGCATGCCAACCTGGTGACTCTTGACGGATTTACCTTCAACTCTTACCGGGATAAACGAATCCCTTTTCCCGCCTGGCAACGGAGGTCCCTGCCGCAGCAGATGATCAGAAAAATAAAGGCTCCTGTTGTTTTCGATACCATTCAGCTGAATGGGGGAACAGCTGTTTATGAAGAACAAAACGGCGACAACCCCGGTCTCCTCTTTTTTGATGAGATGAAAGGCCTCGTGACCGGATTTTCGACCTTACAGGAACCGGGTCCCGACCTGATGATAACCGGATCGGGTCGTTTCATGGGAACAGGAAAGGTAGAAGCACGTATCCGGTTTTACAGGGATCACCCCCGGGATTCGTTTTTATTCAGTGCAAACCTTGGTAGTTTCGATCTTTCCGGAATCAATCCAATGCTTACCCGGTTGGAGCCGGTGATGATAAGCAGGGGTCATGCCCCGGAGACACGGATATGGTATATCCGCGCCAATGATTCAATAGCAACGGGGCTTATTACTTTTAATTACAGGGATCTGGGTGTTAAATTAATTCAGGTAAAGCCCGGAGTATGGAATATGATGGAACAGTCGCTGTTAACGGAACTCCTCAACCTTTTTTTACCGGGTAGCAATCCCCGGGAGGGGGAACCAATCAGACAGGGAGTCATATGGTACGAGCGGGACCGGACGAAAGGGATTTTCAATTTCATCTGGAAAAGTGTCCTGAGCGGATTGAAATCAGGCGCCGGATTAAACAATAAAGAGCAAAAAGCCATCTTAAAATCTCAAAGGAAAAAGAAGACCTAAAAAGTCGTAATTTTAGGTCGGGATTATTCACATGGTACCACAGGAAGAAAGATATTATCAGCGCAGGATCGCGACGTCGCAGGTCACCTCGGGAATCAGCATTGCCCTGGTCCTTTTTTTAATCGGGTTGCTGGGGCTGATCCTACTTCATGCAAGTAAGCTTTCAGACTACGTAAAAGAGAACATCGGCTTTTCCATCATGATCCGTGAAGGGATTAAAGAGGCCGAGATCCTGGAGCTGAAAAAACAACTCGATCGTCAATACTATGTAAAATCGAGTGAATATATACCCCGCGAACGTGCCGCAGAGAAGCTGCAGGATGAACTGGGAGAGGATTTCATTGGTTTTTTGGGTTATAATCCATTGCTTCCCGGGATTGATTTGCGGATCAAGGCTCCTTATGCCAATGTTGACACCCTGAACAGAATTGAAAGGCGTTTGTTGGCTATACCCGAAGTTAAAGAGGTATACTATCAAAAGTCGCTTGTCGATGCCATCAACCATAATGTTGAAAAGATCAGCCTCTTCCTTCTGGCCTTCAGCCTGCTCATGTTGTTCATTGCCATCGTCCTGATCAATAACACCATACGGTTGTCGGTCTATTCCAAACGGTTCATAATACGGAGTATGCAACTGGTGGGCGCCACGGAAGGGTTCATTACAAAACCTTTCCTGGTCAAGAGCATCATTCAGGGAATTGTGAGCTCTTTGTTTGCACAATTAATCCTGATGATTCTGATTTTTTTCGCAGTCGACCAATTGCCTGAACTGATTGAACTTCAGGATCCGGTCATGCTGGCAGGGTTGGTCCTGTTTCTCTTTTTTCTGGGGGCTTTTTTATCCTGGATCTCCACCTGGCTGGCAGTCAGAAAATATCTCCGGATCCGGACCGATATGTTATACACCTGAATTTCTTAAATTTTCCGTATTTTTGGCCCATAAATGTGAAAAAATGGATAAACAGAAAAAACCTTCTGAATCAAAACCAGCTGCGGCGCGTACAATCAGGCAGGAGGACCCCCACCCGAAAAGCTTCAAAACCGGGGAGTTTGCATTCGGGAAAGAAAATTACCGTTTGATGCTGATCGGTTTGGCATTTATCGTGGTTGGCTTTTTATTTATGATCGGCGGAGGTTCTGACGATCCGGCCAAATTCAACCCTGATATTTTCAGTTTCCGGCGTATTACATTGGCGCCAATTCTGATCCTTGCCGGCTTTGTGACCGAGATTTTTGCCATTATGAAAAAACCCAAGGACTAATGACTTTTCTGCAGGCGGTCATTATTGCCATTGTGGAAGGGATTACCGAGTTTCTGCCCATATCCTCCACCGGACACATGGCCCTGACCTCAGCCATCCTGGGAATAGAGAAAGAAGTATTCACCAAACTTTTCATTGAAAATATACAGTTTGGTACTATTATTTCGGTGATCATTCTCTACTGGAGAAAATTTCTTGATTTTCGTCATTACAGCTTTTACCTGAAATTATTTATTGCATTTCTCCCCGCGGCCTTTATGGGCATTCTGCTTAAGAAATATATTGATCAGGTGCTTGAGACCCCTATTTTTATAAGTGTCGTAATGTTTCTGGGCGGATTTATTTTACTTTTTGTCGACCGGTGGTTTAATAAACCCCGGATTGATCAGGAAGCAGGGATGACCTATAAGAATGCCCTTATAGTCGGACTTTTTCAGTTGCTTTCAATTGTTTTCCCTGGCTTTAGCCGCAGTGCAGCCACCATCATCGGCGGAATGCAGCAGAAGCTGACCCGGAAAGTTGCTGCTGAATTCTCATTTTTTCTGGCAGTACCCACGCTTGCCGGAGCTTTTGCAAAAAGTCTGTATGATACCATAACCGACCATCCCGATGTAATGATCCCTCACAACGTCTGGCTTTTGATCGTGGGGAACCTGGTGGGCCTTGTGGTTGCTCTTATTGCTATCAAAGCCTTCATTACATATCTCACCAAACATGGATTCAAACTGTTTGGATATTACAGGATCATTGTCGGTCTGATCCTCATCATCTACCTGATGACTGGTCACAGTTTAACCATTTAGTGATGTCATTTCAGTTTGAACAGGGAGAAGTCCTGTTGATCAACAAGCCATACCAATGGACCTCTTTCGACGTAGTGGGCAAATTGCGGACGATAATCCGAAAACGAACCGGAATACGGAAAATAAAAATCGGGCATGCCGGAACCCTTGATCCGCTGGCGACAGGCCTTTTGATCATTTGCACCGGAAAATTCACACGTCGAATTATTTCGTTTCAGGAACTTGAAAAGGAATATACCGGTACGATGTACCTGGGCGCAACCACACCCTCATTTGATTTGGAAACCGGTCCCGACGGGTATTTCCCGACCGATGACCTTACCGAAGAGGCCATTCGGGATGCCGTGACGCACTTTACCGGCACCCTGGAGCAGATACCACCGAAATATTCGGCAAAAAAGATTGATGGAAAGCGGGCTTACGATTATGCCCGTGAAGAAAAGGAGGTTGAGATCAAGGCAAATATCGTGACCATTACCGCGTTCGAGATAACCCGCGTTGCCATTCCGTTGATCGATTTCAGAGTTGTGTGCAGCAAAGGAACCTATATCCGGTCGCTTGCACGCGATCTGGGCATGCATCTTGGTTGCGGCGCCCATCTGACGGCTTTATGCCGGACCCGGATCGGAATGTATCACCTACGGGATGCCTGGGAACTGAATTCATTGGAAGAACAGATAGGTTAACGGAATTTCTATGAAAACTAATCTTCATAAAAACAACAGGATAAAAATTCTTGTCTTCATTTTCTTTTTCGCAGCAGTCGCCGGAGCCGCGCTGATATGGATCCGGAACCATAACCAATCAGCGGTCCGGAAGGAATTTGAACAAAAGCTGGTAAGTTTAAACAGGCTTGCGCCGGAAAAAAAGGACAAAGGCGATCGGAAGAAACCGAAGACAGATGAACCCGGAATGGCCGCATTTCACGAGTTCCTGATGACATTTGATCCCACCACCGGTACAGTACCACGCGAACGGTTACGAACGGCACTCGGGCAAACACGGAATGCATTGGCGCTGAAGCAGGCAAACAACATTTTATGGCAGGGCTATCCTTCCGACATGGGAGGTCGCACCAGGGCTATCATGTACGATCCAAATGATCCGACCCGCAAAAAAGTATGGGCCGGAGGCATTACGGGAGGTTTATGGTACAACAACGACATTACCGACGCCACAAGCGCCTGGGTACCCGTGGGTGATTTCTGGGCCTGCCTGTCTATTCGTTGCCTGGCTTATGATCCCGGTAACACCCAACGGTTATTTGCAGGCACTGGCGAGGCAGAGACTGCCATTCAGACTTACCGTGAAAGTTCAGGACTGGGCCTTGGCATTTTCTGGTCTCAAAACGGAGGACTGACATGGGAGCCGATGCCTTCGACGGAACAATTTGCTTACGTCACCGATTTGGTCATAAGGATTGAGAACAATGTCAGTGTAATATATGCCGGTGTGGCTTCGGGGCTCTATGGCGGGAACCAGCACAGCAGTGGCCCCTCGGATGGATTATTCCGGTCGGCCGATATGGGACAGACCTGGCAACAAGTCCTTCCGAACATTACCGGATTGACAATCCCATATTGTGTATCGGATATTGCACTTGGTGCGGGTAACAGGTTGTACGTTGGAACGCGGCCTAACCTTGACGGAAATGGCGCAGCCGTTATTCTGACTTCGGATAATGGTCTTAACTGGACAGTAAATTCACAATATCAGACTGAAATTCTGGCAAGTCCGGTGAATAATATTCCCGGTCGTGTGGTTCTGGCGACCGCTCCTTCCGATTCCAATGTGGTATATGCACTCATAGCAAGCGGATCAATTAATTATAGCGACGGGTTTAAATATTTTTACTGTTATCACATCCTGCGGTCGGCCGATAAAGGAGTGACCTGGACAAAAAAGAATCTTCCGACCGATCTTACCTCAGGTGATAATTTTGCGACCATTGCCTGGCATGCGCTTGATGTTGCCGTTGACCCCAACGATCCGATGACCGTTTACATCGGGGGTCTCGACATTCACCGTACCATAAATGGCGGATTGACCTGGTCAAGGTTAAGCGACTGGTCGCACATGTACGGCGGCGGCGGGCCGCAATATATCCACGCCGATCAGCATGTGATCCTTTACAAACCGGGATCCTCCGAAGAAATTCTTTTCGGGACCGACGGGGGTGTTTTTTACACGCCCGATGGCTCCTATTATGCACCTTCTTTTGCCCAGCGGAATAAAAATTTTTCCACCCTTCAGTTTTACACCTGTGCCATTCATCCCTACCCGGGTATTCAGCAGTATTACGGGGGATTACAGGATAACGGCAGCCTGTTTTACATGGGAACGGGAAATCCCCTCACTCTGAATGATATGGTGAGCGGCGGCGATGGGGCCTATTGCTTTTTCGATGAAAGCAATCCTTCTATTTCCATCACATCGGTGTATTATAATCAGTATTATATTTTCGATGATGCTAATTTTCTTAATTATGCGGGCAACTGGTCCAGCGGAACCTTTGTCAGTCCGGCCGACCTGGATCATAAAATGGGGATGCTGTATTGCAATGCCGTTGATTATTTAGGTAACTGGCAGGATCAGATCTTACGGATCGAAGATCTTTCCGGAACATACCCGACAGGTACTTTTATCAACCTGAACACCGGAAGTACGGTTTATTTCTCCGCAATAAAATATTCACCCTTTTCACCCGCTGGAAAATCAACACTTTTTGTAGGTACCCAGTCGGGAAGGTTGTTTAAGGTACAGGAGGCTCAGACCAATATGCCTCAGGTTACCGAGATCGGAAGCAATGCATTCCCGGCCGCAAACCTTTCATGTATCGCAGTGGGGAAATCGGAAGACACATTGTTGGTGACTTTTTCAAATTATGGAGTAGCATCAGTCTGGCAAACTTATAACGGGGGTGATTCCTGGCAGAACATTGAAGGTAACCTTCCCGACATGCCGGTGCGCTGGGCAATCTTTCACCCACAGAATAACCGACAGGTAATGCTGGCCACCGAAACCGGTGTCTGGCAGGGTACCGACCTGAATATGTCCCCGGCCATGTGGTACCCGGTTTCTGACGGGATGGCTTACGTAAGGGTTGATATGCTTCAGATCCGCAAGGCTGATAATACCGTGCTTGCCGCGACCCATGGCCGTGGACTGTTTACGACGGTCTGGGATATTTCGACAGGCCTGGATAATCCCGGGAATAATGAGGCAACAGTTTGCCCCAATCCGGTTTCAGAGAACTGCCATATCGTGATGAACGCAACCCGCCCGGGCGTCCTGAATCTGACCCTCACTGCTTTAAACGGAACAAAGATCAGGAACAGCCGGCATGCGGTGTCAGCGGGTGAAAACCGCTTCACATTCGACTTTCAGAATGTTTCGCCGGGAATGTATCTCCTCAATATGACCATGGATGGAAATTTCCGCCAGGTGAGAAAAATCATCCACTTATGACCCAAGTCAGAAGCTATCCTTTATTCTCTCCTGAGTTTTTTATGAATGAAGCACTGAAAGAAGCCAGGAAAGCCTTTGAGAAGGATGAAGTTCCGGTGGGAGCTGTCGTGGTTTGCAATAGAACCATCATAGCGCGCGCCCATAATCTTACAGAAACCCTTAAGGATGTAACAGCACATGCCGAGATGCAGGCATTCACGGCGGCGGCAAATTTCCTGGGCGGGAAGTACCTCAACGAGTGCGAACTATATGTCACGCTTGAACCCTGTCTGATGTGCGCGGCTGCTTCTCATTGGGCCCAGTTGGGAACATTGTACTACGGAGCCTCCGATGATAAACGGGGCTTCACGCTTACAGGAACCCGGGTGCTACATCCGAAAACAGTTGTTAATAAAGGAATTCTCGAAGATGAATGCGGATCAATAATCCGCTTGTTCTTTAAGAACAAAAGAGGAGCAACGTGATTTTATGGTTTTTTGTGAAATGATAGGTCAATTATAAGTTTCCTTTTGTATATTTGCCCCCGACAACGCTGATCCTGTCGTAATTGTTTTTTATCGGCGGCACCCTGCCCCCTCTGATTAACTTTAAAAATCTTTCTGGGGTTTACCTGGTTCGATTCCCCGCACCGATAACCGTTTTTGACAGAAGCCTCATGAAACCCTGTAAAACCGTACTGATAGTTGAAGATGATATGGCTACTTCCCAGATCCTGAATATCTGGCTGCGTGGTCATTTCGTTATTTTACTGGCATGTGACGGGGAAGATGCCCTGACGGTCATTGAAGAAGAAATGAAGACGGGAAGAAAAATCGACCTGTTCCTCTTCGACATCAGCCTCCCGTATCCATGGTCGGGGATCTTACTTAAAAAGGCGATCACCGAAAGATGGCCTGCACTTAATTCAAGGCCCTTTCTGGCTGAAACAGCATTTGCCATGCCTCAGGACCGGGAGGAAATTATGAAAGCCGGATTTTCGGAATGTCTGACAAAACCGCTTGACCGGGAGCGGGTGGTCGAAACAATCGAAAAATATCTTTAAAAATCCGATTGGAATTTTTCGGATTGTCCGTTTATTTATAGCAATATCGTTTCATGACCCGGTACGCATCGGCAATCCCCAATTCTCCGGCTTTGCTGAGATCTCCGCAGCCCTTGTGGTTTTCCTGTGTCAGAATATTCATCAGTCCGCGGTTGTAATAAGCTTCCGCAAACAGCGGATCATGTTCTAATGCCGCTGAAAAGTCGCCGATTGCCTCCCGGTAATTTCCCATCATGCTGTTGACACATCCCCGGTTGTACCAGGCGGCAGCAAATTCGGGATCGAGATAAGTCACCCGGTTCAGATCATTTAAAACGATCTCATAGGTATGTTCCAGGGCCTCCGGTCGATCGGATCGGGGTAATTTCGGAGCCGGTTTGCCAATCGTTATCTCCTCCTGAAAATTTTCCTGAATATTAAGGCTGTTCAAAAGGGCTAACCGGGCATATGCTCTGAAAAACCAGGCCGCAACAAAGGTCGTATCGCACAGTAACACCGAATCAAAATCACGTATCGCCCTTTCATGATTACCCAACAAGGCAAGGGCAACCCCCCGGCGGAACAACGCGCCGGTATTGGGCCTTGCTGAATCGATCTTTTGTGTTTGAATGGCAATTTCATGACGCAACACCGAATCACTGATCAACCCGATCTGATTTGAAACCGTCAGTACCGTTGAAAAATAATTTGGTTTCCCATACACATCATACAATCTGACTTTGTCGAAATCGGTTTTCCAGATCAGAATATAAAACAGGGGCAACATCCTGATATCGACCGCCTGGTTCTGGAATTTGCTGTTCAGGGTGTTCATTTCTTCAAAGTCTCCACTTAGCTTAACCAGGCTTTGCAGATAATCTTTCCGGGTTATCATCAGACTGTCACGGTCATAATGGTTCCGTTCCATAAGTTCAACCGCTTTCCTGTAATCCTGCTGTGCCCCTTTCTGATCCCCCAGCTTCAACTTCACCTCGTAGCGATCATACCAGGCATCGGTATAATCGGGAAGCAACTCCAATGTTTTATTTAAATCTTCCAATGCGCCACGATAATCGCGAAGGTCACTTTTGAGTTTACTTCTGTAATAATAACTGATGATATTTTTCGGATCGAGTTTGCTGACAATCTCAAAATCATGAATTGCCCCCCTTTTTTCGTCCAACCCGATCAACACGATAGCCCGGTTGTAATAGGCATATGAATTATAGGGAGATAACCGTATGACCGTATTCAGGTCTTTCAGTCCCAAAACACGGTCATTTTTTTTCAGATAAGCCAATGCCCGGTTAAAGCAGGCATAGGTATTTACCGAATCGAGTTCCAATGCACGGGAAAAATCCGCGATGGCTGAGTCAACCTGTTCCAGGTCAATCCATACGAGGCCTCTTTGCGTAAAAATGTATCCATTCAGCGGATTGATCTTCCGGGCAGTTCCCAGGTCATCAAGGGCTTCGGTATACCGTTTTATGGCCTGTTCGGAATTGGCTCTCAGAATATATACTGTCGCCTCCTTGTAACCCAAATGAATCGCCGTATTACAATCGACGATGCAGGAATAGTACTTTTTCAGGTAAAGATTGGCACGGGCCCTGTGAAAATAGATCTCACCGTTTTTTTCATCCATGGAGATGGCTTTATTAAAATCCTCCATGGCTCCCGTGAAATTGAGCAGCTGACTTCTGACGATTGCCCGGTTTGTATATACATCGGGGAGGTATGGTGATAATTCGACCGAGCGGGTATAATCAAGTTCTGCACCGAGAAAATCATCCAGGCCATATTTGGCATATCCCCGGAGAAAGTACAATTCTGCGTATGCGGGTTCACGCTGTATAGCCCGGTTCAGGTTCTCAAGCGCCTCCATATATGCTCCTTTCCTGATATGATCAATGGCAACCTGCTTGTCATTGATCCCCGGCTGACCAAACAAGCCGCTGAAACACAGGAACACCGGCAGGAACAGGCAGAAACGCAGAAATATAGACATTTTGAACCACACTTTCTGAAAACGAATTTCGTGAATAAAAAGTATTTTTACCGAAAATTGATTCAAACCACGTCACCCGATTTAAAAATCCTTCTTTAATCATGGGGTTCAAACTCATAGAGGTCAAACTTCCTACCAGCTATTCCGATGCTGAGCTGAAGGATAAAATCAGCAGGGTGATCAAAACCAACGATTTTTCTTTTCAAATCGAATCAAAAAGTCTTGATGCCCGGAATAAAAGGCAGATTCACTGGTTGCTACGGATTGGCGTTTACGCCCGGGGATTGGCCGGTTCAGAACCTGACCACCCGTCCGCACTGGAAATTCCTTTCAAATCACGTAACAAGCGAATTGTTATTGTGGGTAGTGGCCCGGCAGGGTTTTTTGCAGCTTTTGTCTTACAGAAAGCAGGTTTTGAAACGATAATTCTCGAACAGGGAAGCGAGGTCGGTAAAAGGGTTCCCGGAATCAGTGACTTTGAAAAAACCGGTTTCTTTGATCCCCTTGCCACGTATGCATTCGGAGAAGGGGGAGCCGGGACCTTTTCTGACGGAAAACTTACTTCGCGTTCAAAGCATATCAGCAGCGAGCGAGACTTTTTTCTGTCGACTTACATTGCCGCTGGCGCGCCCGACGAAATCCGTTATCTTGCTTACCCGCACGTGGGCAGTGATAATCTCCGGAAAGTGGTGGTGAATCTCCGGGAGCAATACCGGCAGATGGGCGGAAGTATCAGGTTTGAAACACCCTTACAGGACCTGATCGTCAATAAAGGGAAAGTTCTTGAGGCCATTACTCCGGCAGGTCCGATAGCGGCATCCCTGTTTGTGGTTGCGCCCGGACATTCCTCCTATAAAACATACAGGATGCTGATGGATCGCGGTATCAATTTCCGGACGAAGAGTTTTGCGATCGGCTTCAGGGCAGAACATTTGCAACGGGATATCAATCGGGCTCAATGGGGTGTTGCTGATTTGCCGGGGGTAAAAGCCGCCGAATACCGCCTTACTTCGCAGGCCGATTCCCGACACCCGGTTTACTCATTTTGTATGTGCCCGGGTGGCATGGTGGTTCCCGCGTCCACAGGCCCCGATATTAACATCGTTAACGGAATGAGTAATTACCGGCGCGACGGAAGATTTGCCAATGCCGGATTCGTGGCCGGAGTACATCCCGATCAACTGGCCGGAACCCGGGTGACCCCTTCCGGGGCGCTCGACTGGCTGGAAGCCCTGGAACGTTCGTTTTATAACTATTCACAGGGCTTTCAGGCTCCCTTTTGCAGGATCTCTGATTTTATAAATAAAACGGAATCAGAAGGAATTCCGGATACCAGTTATCCTTTGGGATTAAAACCAGCCGTTTTGCGTGAAATGGTTCCGGTTTTTGTCGCCGACGCGCTGACGGAAGGACTCAAAGATTTCATTCGCCGTATCAAAGGATATGACAGGGGAATCCTGTTGGGTTTGGAGAGTAAAACTTCATCACCGATACAGGTTTTAAGGGAACCCGACGGGAAGTGCACCGGATTTGCAAATCTGTATCTTGCAGGTGAGGGTGGTGGTTATGCAGGAGGAATTGTCTCGAGCGCTGCCGACGGGATCCGGATGGCCATGAACATCCTGAATGCAGGGTAAATTTCGGATCAGAGTATCAGCAATCCTGTTTCACGTAATTTTTCAAATAACCCGCTATGCAAAAATTCTTCGAAACTATTACCGAACGCTGATTCATATCGCTTTCTGACAGCTGAAACGGTAAGCGGCATCTTATCGGACATCAGGTCGGTGATCAGGGCCATGAGCCAATTACCCAAAGATTCTTCCATTTGAATTTCAACCACTGCTGTCAGCATAAGTATCTGGAGGACGGCAATCCGCCGGTGTTCTCCTTTCCGGTTCTTTGCGCGACATTTTAAACGGGGTTCCGCCTCAATCCAAATCATTCTTGAATCAGGGGAAAAATCGTGCACGGATTCATTCCGGATCACATTGCGGATAAAATTACGGTTGACCGTTGTCGGCGGAACAGGAAACCCGAACCATTCCCGGAGCGGGAAATCGAGGCATAAGCCGTGCATGTAATTGTAAAGGGATCGCTTTAATCCCTCTCCGAATATTTCGTGGCGACAGCCTTTCCGATCAACGGGAATCAGATCGTTGTTGGTAAAAGTACCGGGGGGTGTATCGACTTTTGCGATTCCAAATGCCTCCGGATGAATCCCCACCCGGCTGTGTACGGTCAGGGCAAACTGGTGCCAGTAAGCTGATTGAACAAGCCTGTTCCGGAACAGTTGACGCACGATCTCAAGCGAATCGATGGTTTCCTGCTCCGTTTGTGTCGGGAATCCATACATCAGGTAGGCATGTACCATAATCCCGGCACGGGAAAAATGGTGTGTCACGGTGGCGACCTGCTCAACCGTAACTCCTTTACCAATCATCTTCAGGATCCGTGGCGAAGCTACCTCCAGACCGCCCGACACTGCAATACATCCTGATTTTTTCAGCAACCTGCAAAGGTCGGCGGTAAACCGTTTCTCAAAACGGATATTGGTCCACCAAACCACTGTCAAATGCCGGCGAATGATTTCCAGAGCAATATCTTTTAGCAGGGCGGGGGGAGCCGCTTCATCCACAAAATGAAATCCACGACGGCCGGTCTGACTGATCAGCGCTTCCATGCGATCGACAATTTCGACCGGCCGGCAGGGCTCGTATCTTTTGATATAGTCGAGATCCGTATCACAGAAAGTGCATTTGGCCCAGTAACAGCCATGAGCCAGCATCAGCTTGTTCCAGAATCCGTCGCTCCACATGCGATGCATCGGATTTGCAACCTCAAGTACCGAAAGATATTGTTTTAAAGGAAGCCCGGTGTAATCGGGAACGCCCTTATCGCGCATGCTAATATCTGCTTCCTGCGAACCATTTGCAAAAATCACGGCATTGCCCGAACGGATAAAAGTTCGTTTAAGATCGGGGAGTTCCCGCGAACCATTCAGAAATCCGAGAAGGTGGAGCAGCGGAGACTCGCCATCATCGAGGGTTATGAAGTCAACATAATTAAAAACGCGGGGATCGGAAAGAAACCTTAATTCTGTATTTACAAATCCTCCGCCCATCGCGATTTTGACTGAAGGGTGGTTTTCTTTGATCCATTTTCCGCAACGGAGCGCACTATACAGGTTACCCGGGAAGGGGATTGAAATGGCTGTTAAACGAGGCTTATAAGTCTCCAGTTTTTTTTCAAGCAACCCGGTCATGATCCGGTCGATGAAGCCTGGCGGCCGGACCAGGCGATCTTCCAGGGCATCGAATGAGGATGCCGATCTGCCTAAACTTTCAGCGTACCGGCTGAATCCGAAAAAAGGGTCAACATGGTCTTTTATAAGATCTGAAATGTCTTCCAGGTAGCAGGTGGCGAGGTGTTTTGCTTTATCCTGCAATCCCAGGCGTCCAAATGATTTTTCGAGATGATCGAGCTGTGAAAAACGCGGACCTTCCGGGAGAAATTTTCGCGAAGCAATGGCATGGGCCATTTCCGGTGATGAATTCTGAAGAAAATTCATGACGGGATCAATAGTACGGAAGTAACATTCGCGAAGCTGTAACATTCTTGTTGCTTCGGATGACAGCTTAATCCCCGGGCATTCTGCTTCCTTGAAGAGATCCGTCAAACCTTTTGTTGAGAATAGTTCCAGGATCACCCCGATGCCCAGGTCACACTGGTACGAGACGATATTTCGGGTGTTGAGAAATCCCTTAAGGAAGGGAGTGGCCGGGTACGGTGTATTGAGCTGTGTAAATGGGGTAGTAAGCAGCAGGACCGGCCCTGACACCTCAGTGTTTGGGATGGGAAGAGATCCTGATTCCATCGCTGTACCGGGCTATAAATGCATCGTGAACACCATTCCGCCGGATCTTGTTCAGATGGGCCTTGGCCTCTTTGAGGGTTTTGAAAGAACCGACGGTATACCGATACCATTCATCGGTGAATTCTTTGTATACCGGTTCCTGGAGGTTGAATTTCCGGCGAACCGATTCGGCTGTATATTCGTTGGTCTGAAAGGCAAAAACCTGCACCCGGTAGGAGAGTCCCCGCATCATGGGACCCGATTCTTCGTCGAGGAGCAGCGATGAATCGATCGATTCGGCCGACATTCCGAGCGAATCGAATTCATTTTCGGGAGCTGCCTGTTTGATCGTGTCGCGTGTGGGGAATCGAAGCGGGGTAATGAGCTCGGGAAGCTTTTTGTATTCGGTTTCCGGTTGTGTTTTTTCAGCCGGCTTTACAGGCGGTTCCGGTTTTGGTGGCATCGGACCCATCTGGGGACCCGAGTTGGGACTTTTCAGAACCGCGGGATTCTTACGGTTAAAGTTATACGTCAGGGTGATTTGTGCCAGGGAGTACATATCATAACGGAATCCACCGACCGTCGCATCCATAAAATCGGAGTTAACGCCCCTGATGGTCCACTCAATACCCAGGTTTACTTTGTCACCCATGTTCACATAAGCGCCCAGTCCGGCCATCGCCATGGCGGCTATGCTCCATTTTCCGGTAGCAGTATTTTCGCAGATCAGTTCATGGGTGGTCAGATCTTTTTTCTTGGTTCCCCAGGTGGTGACGCCTCCTCCGAGGGTAACATAAACAAAAAATTTGCGCGTGGGTTTATGGCCGAGGACGAAATTGCTGAAGTTGATGGTGGTATTGAGGTTATATTCAAGAATGTTCCCTTCAAAATACTGGTTTCCCGGATTGTTGTCGCGCCGGTAGACCCGGTTGGTTCCCGATATTTCGCCGTACATAACTTGTCCGCGGAGGGCGAAAACGTAGCCCAGTTGTTTGGTCAGGGTGAAGGTTCCGGCATACCGCCATTCGTTCATGTTGCTGCTTACGGGCATAAAATCGTTGACCTTAAGATCGCCGAAAAATATATTGGGACCGCCGCCGACGCCGATCGACCAGTTCCTGAAAAAGCCACGACCGAGCACGCCCTGTGTTTGCGGGAACGACGGCATGGTTAACAGGGTCAGGAGCAGGATCCCCGAATATTTCAACATTTTGGTCATACCAAGGGTACTTATCTGATAAAATGAATTCCTTTTTCCTTATACACCATTCAGATAAAAAAGGTTACAACCGACGGTTGCAAAGATACGGCGGATCAATTATGAAATAAAGTGCTGATAAAAAGTTTATTAAGAAATCTTTGATTTTTATATAAAATGATTAATTTTGCACACCCAAATTCCTCCTTAGCTCAGTTGGTTAGAGCATCTGACTGTTAATCAGAGGGTCGCTGGTTCAAGTCCAGCAGGGGGAGCAAGAAAATCAGCCACTTACAGAATGTGAGTGGCTTTTTTCTTTTGTAGCATCTTTTGTAGTAACTCTTTGCGGTTTTAATAATCCTGTTTTCAAATTCAGACCATCCTTCGATATTTCCCCTCATGTGATCCTGATGTTGTAAACATCGCTTTTATTCCTCCTGATTCCTTTAACGTGAAACCCTCCATCTTCTGGAATATCCTCATAAAGGTCGAAGGATTCGCAGGTCTTTGGCAGATTTCAAATACCAGGGTAAATCTGGCCGTTGTTCCGGCCTCCAGGAACATCCATATCGGTGCAACAGTAATACCGAAGGCATGGAGTAATTTGCTTCGGCTTCCAGAACTGTGGTCAATAAGAACAGTGGTTTCCCATATCCGGATACGTGTCTCAATTTCTGTGAAGCAGGAACAGTGGACCACTACCATTCCCTGTTGTTCAACCTGCGTTAAGGCTTCATCCTTCAACCTTTGATCAATCTGGATTGAAGGTTCTTTGGTTGGAGCGACAACCTGTTGGTTAGTATTTTTGTTGTTTTGTAGATTCATTTTTAACATGTTACAAATGTATGCAATTCATTTTTTCGGCAAACCGGATTATACATCGCCAACTTACAATTTTCATTTTCGCCGAATTATAACAATTGTTGAATTATGTATAAGGATGAAATTGCAATTTGATCCCCTGAAATCGTTATAGTCCTTAAGGGACTGGGGTTTCAAATTACCATGTTTAACCTCGGTACTTTTGAAACCAAGGAATCCTTTGAGGTAGTCTTGTAGAGTTGCAGTGTTGGTCGGACTTTCGTCTTTGATCTTTAGGAAGCGAAAGGGACTACATATCTATTGTTCATAAATTTTATTTCGATTTCTTGCTTTTGTTAAATCTTAATTATGTATTTTAGTAGAATATATTACTACTTATAAATCTTTTATCTGAGGTCTGGTTATCGGGTCTGGATTGGACGAGGTGTGTATGGATCAGGAAGCATTTATATTAAGTGATATGAAGGATTGTTGTTTCATGGTATTTTTGGGGAAATGCCGGTTTTTAAAAGGCAATATAGTGGGATCTTATAAGTTTCGGGGTTCATTTGACTGTTGGGGTTTCGGTCTGGGTTCCCCACTTCTCCCGTCAAAAATAACACGCAACATTTATTCACCTATTTACACCCTCATGATCCAAAAACAAAACCACATTACCTGCTCTTACAAGTGAGTTATGGGGCAATTGAAAAAAAAACTTGACATTCGTTAACTGATTAGTTAACTTTGCATCATGATTAGGGAAATAATAGTTTGGGGTGACCACTTCTATTCCTTGTATAACCAATTGGATATT
>Ga0116171_10000571_pt1 | contig 39354 bp, 29 predicted proteins | sample AD_JPNHW2_MetaG_FD_89798 | JGI IMG/M metagenome (GOLD analysis project Ga0116171, IMG submission 89798) | Active sludge microbial communities of municipal wastewater-treating anaerobic digesters from Japan - AD_JPNHW2_MetaG | ecosystem: Engineered > Bioreactor > Anaerobic > Digestate | place... | reverse complement strand
ATCCAGTATTAATTGGTGAAGCTGGTACTGGTAAAACTGCTATTGTGGAAGGTTTAGCTCAAAGAATTGTTAGCGGTGATGTTCCAGAAATGCTTAAAAACAAAGAAGTAGTGTCTTTAGATTTAGGATCATTAATTGCTGGAGCTAAATTTCGTGGTGAATTTGAAGATCGTTTGAAATCAGTTTTAAAAACTATTAAATCGCAAGAAGGTAAAATAATTTTATTTATTGATGAATTACATACTTTAGTGGGGGCTGGGGCTAGTGAAGGATCAATGGATGCTTCTAATATGTTAAAGCCATCTTTAGCTCGAGGTGAACTTAGTGCTATTGGAGCTACCACTACTAAAGAATATCAAAAATATATTGAAAAAGATTCTGCTTTAGAGCGACGTTTTCAACCAATTTATGTAGCTGAACCAAGTATTGAAGATACTATTTCAATCCTACGAGGTATTAAAGAAAAATATGAAATTCATCATGGAGTTAGAATTACTGATAAAGCTTTAGTTTCAGCCGTTAAATTATCTAGCCGCTATATTTCGGATCGATTTTTACCTGATAAAGCAGTTGATTTAATGGATGAAGCTACTTCTGCTTTAAGAATGGAGATTGATTCGATGCCGGAAGATTTAGATAATATGAAACGAACCATTAAACATTTAGAAATTGAAAAAGCTAGTTTAATTAGTGATAATAATCCTGGTAAAAAGAATAAATTGAATAAAGAATTAGAAGAGTTAAAAGAAAAAGCTAATCAATTGGAAATACATTGGACTAATGAAAAAGAAATAATTTCTAAAATTAGAGAATCAAAAAAGAAAATTGATGATTTAAAAATAGAGGCTGATATTATCGAACGTCATGGTGATGATTTAACTAAGGTAGCTGAAATTAGATATTCTTTGATTCCACAATTAGAAAAAGAAGTTAATAAAAAACAAGAAGAACTAGTTAAAATTCAAAAGAAGGGACAACATATTTTAAAAGAAGAAGTAGATGAAGAAGATATTGCTAAAGTAGTAGCTCGTTGGACCGGAATTCCAGTTAATAAAATGCTGGAAGGTGATATTGAAAAATTAACTCGAACTGAAGAAGAATTAAAAAAATCAGTTATTGGTCAAGACGAGGCTATTTTAGCTGTGGCTAATGCTATTCGTCGTAGCCGAGCTGGAATAAACGAAGAAAAACGACCTATTGGTTCTTTTCTATTTGTTGGTCCAACGGGTGTTGGTAAAACGGAATTAGCTAAAACTATAGCTAAATTTATATTTAATGATGAAAACGCTTTAGTTAGATTAGATATGAGTGAATTTATGGAACGTCATAGTGTGGCTAAATTAATTGGTTCACCTCCAGGCTATATTGGTTATGATGAGGGTGGACAATTAACTGATAAAATTCGTCGTCGTCCCTATAGTGTGATCTTATTTGATGAAATTGAAAAAGCTCATCCGGAAACTTTTAATATTCTATTACAAATTTTAGATGATGGCGTCTTAACTGATTCTAAAGGACGTAAAGTAAATTTTAAAAATACTATTATTATTATGACTTCTAATTTAGGTAATGAAGTTATCAGACAATATTCTATTGGTTTTGGCTCAGGAGAAAATGATGAACAAAATGAAAAGAATCGTCAAGATGAAATGAAAGAAAAAATTGAAAGTATTTTACGTGAGTATTTTAAATTAGAATTTTTAAATCGAATTGATGAAGTAGTAATTTTTAAAAATTTAAGTCGTGAATCTTTAGAAAAGATAGTTGATTTAGAATTATCTAAGGTTGAGCAAAGATTAAAGAATAAAAATATTTCTATAAAAATTAGTAATAAGGTCAAAAAGCATTTAGCTGAAAAGGGCTATGATGAGACTTTTGGGGCTCGACCTTTGAAACGAATTATACAAAGCATGATTTTAGATGAATTAGCTTTAAACATTATTGAAGGTAAGGTTAAGGACGGAGATAAGGTGTCGCTGGATATTGGTGCTTACGAAAAAGTTCTCATTTCGATAAAATAAATATATATTAAAAATAGGGCTTAAGTAGCCCTATTTTTGTTGGTCAAATCAATACTAAATAGGTGGAAAAACTTTGCCAAAAGGCTTTTAATTTGCTATTATTAAAGTAATATTATGAATAATAATTTTTTATTTTATTTAGGTAAAATTTCACTCCAAGTATTATTGGATATTATTTATTTTCCTCTTTGGTGGTATAGTGTTGGTTTTTTTAGAATTTTAAAGAATTTAGCTATTTTCTTAAAAGAACGGTGGTTAGTTATTGGAACTGGAGTTTGGTTAAAAAACATATTTGTTCCTATGTATGGTCAAACTGATTTTGCTAGTCGAGCGATAAGTTTTTTTATTCGATTAATCCAAATAATCTGTCGTTTTTTTGTCTATATATTCTTTGTACTAATGTCAATTATTGCTATGGTATTATGGTTAGTTTTACCGATATTAATTATTATTTTAATTTTCAAAAGAATTTTCTAATTTATGAAGAATAATCTTTTAGAACCAATTAATTTTAATGACAATGATTTTATAAAAATGCCTAAGAATAAAATTGGGGTTGTTTTTTTAAATCATTTATTATATTTTTCATCCACTCCTAAAAGATCTTTAATAATGCTTCGTCGTTTAAAGAAAAAGGTTGATAAGATTATTAATATCATTGCTTATTTAATTGGACTAGTTGGTTTATTATCATTAATTTTTTGGATTTATATAAACATTGAATCAATAAATTATGATCCTATTAGTTTGTTATATTTTTACAAAAGTGATCATTTTTTAATTTCAATTTTTTTAATATCAGTATTAGCTGATATGTTTATTGTTTATCGTTTTAGTGAAGATAAAGCATCACTAAAAAAAATTAAAATTATCAAAGAAATTAAGAAGCCTATAAATGATTATAAAAAGATGCCTAAATTAGATATGGCTTTAACATTAAACGAAGAAATGTTAACTATTTTAGAAAACTCTTATTTACTAGCTAATAAATTAAAACAAAAACAAGTTAGTACTATCCATCTTTTTTGGTCACTATTATCATCTCCGGCTGTAAGTAATTTATTTATAAGATTAAATGTTGATATTAAAAAATTGATTGAATTATTAAAAAAATATTTAACTGATGATGATAATTGTAATAATGAAAAAAGTAAATTAGTTTTATCAGATCATGTTCAAGAAGTTCTATTATCAGCTTTTGCTGATGCTTATGTTAGTAAGCAGGATAGTGTGGGAGTTTTAAATATTATATTATTTTGTTATCATAAAAATCCTGTTTTAAAGGAAATATTATATGAATTAGAAATTAGTCAGAATAAAATAGAAAATACTGTTAAATGGTTTAGAATAAATCAACAAATGATATCTGATTATAAAATATTTAAGAAAATGGCTCGTTTAAAACCAGGTAATAATATGAATAAATCCTATACCGCTATTGCCACACCAACTATTGATTATTTTTCTCGTGATATGACCGTAATGGCTAAGTATAATTATTATGAATCTTGCGTAGCTCGTGATAAAGAAATGCGTCAAATATTTGAAGCTTTAGAAGGTGGTCAAACTGGAGTTCTGTTAGTTGGTCATACTGGTGTTGGTAAAAGAACTATAATTGAAGGTTTAGCTCAATTAATGGTTAAAGAAGAAGTTCCGGCATTTTTAAAAGATAAAAGATTAGTTGAATTAGATACAGCTCGTTTAGTTAGTGGATCTTCAGCCGTAGCCGCTCAAGAAAAAATGTTGAATATTATAAACGAAATGCAGAGATCTAAAAATATTATTTTATACATTGAAAATATCGAAAATATTATGGGTATCTCTTCGGGTCAATCCGAGAGTTTAGAACTATCAGAAGTTTTAGCGGAAACTTTAAGTCGTCAGGGAATTTATTGTTTAGCTTCTATTAGTTCTGATAATTATTCTAAGTATGTCGAAGGTCGAGCTTTAGCTAATGTTATGACCACTATAAAAGTAGATGAACCGGATTTTGATCGAGCTATTAATATGTTAGAAAGTAAAATTGCTTGGATTGAAAATAAATATGGAATTTATTTTGATTATAATTCTTTAGAAGAAGCGGTAAATTTATCCTCTCGTTATATTACTGATAAATTTTTGCCAGAAAAAGCAGTTAGTTTAATTAAATCAACTGCAGTAAAAAATTCTAAATTAGCTTTAACTAATCCGGCTAAAAAGATTTGTAATAAAAATGATATTGCCGAAGTAATTAGTGATTTAACTGGAATTTTAGTAACAAAAGTTACTGAATCAGAAGGAGAAAAATTAATGAATTTAGAAGAAAAAATTCATGAAAGAATGATTGGACAAGAAGAAGCTGTTAGTGCCGTATCGGGTAGTTTACGTCGAGCTCGAGCGGAATTACGTGAGGGTAATCGTCCCATTGCTAGTTTTCTATTCTTAGGTCCTACGGGGGTTGGTAAAACTGAATTAGCTAAGTCAGTTTCGGAGGTATATTTTGGTGATGAAAAATATATGATTCGCCTTGATATGAGTGAATACCAATTAGCCAGTAGTGTCAATAAAATGATTGGTGATGTTGATGGTACTTTAGGTTATTTAACAGAAGCGGTTAGAAAAAAACCTTTTTCTTTAATTTTATTTGATGAAATTGAAAAGGCTCATCCTGATATTTTAAATTTATTTTTACAAATTTTAGATGATGGACGTTTAACCGATGGTCAAGGACGAACTATTAACTTTACTAACTCTATTATTATTGCTACTTCTAATGCTGGTTCCTTATTTATTCAAGAATCAGTAAAAAATAATATAGAATTACCAATTATAAAACAAGCTTTAATTGATGAACATTTAAATAAAGTAATGCGCCCCGAATTAATTAATCGTTTTGATGGTATTATTGTCTTTAAACCTTTATCGTTAGAAAATGTTTTATCAATTGCTAAATTAATGATTAAAAAAATTGAAAAGAATTTAGCTAAAAAAGGTATTGGTTTAGTATATGATGATGAAGGTTTATTAGTTTTAGCTAAGGCTGGTTATGATCCTAAATTTGGTGCTCGTCCACTTCGTCGTTTATTACAGGATAAAATTGAAAATGAAATTGCTAATTTAATTTTAACTAAAAAAGTAAATCGTCGTGATACTATTTTTATAAATGAAGCTGGACAAATTGAAGTAGAGGCCGGAAAAAAATTATAATTTTTGTTTTTTAATCTATGTTATATTTAGTAATAATAATTTTAAGTTTGATTTTATCAATTATTTTTACTTTAATAGTTAAAAAATTAGCTTTGAAATTTAATATTATTGATCAACCTGATTTTAATCGTAAAATTCATACTAAGCCAATTCCTCTAATGGGAGGTTTGGCTATTTTTTTAGCTTTTTTTATTACTTTATTTTTTTTTCGTGATTATTTAGTAATTGGTAATTTAAATTATAATCATTGGTTAGGTTTCTTTATTGGAGCTTTGTTTTTATTAATTGGAGGATTATTAGATGATAAGTATAATTTGCCACCTAAATTACAAATTATTTGGCCGATACTAGCGGCGGTCTCGGTAATTATGGGTGGTGTTAGTATTGAAAAAATTAGTAATCCTTTAGGTGGTTTTATAAATTTTTCTTTTGGTCTTAGTGCTATTATTATTTTTTTATGGCTCTTAGGTATTACTTATACTACTAAATTATTAGATGGTTTAGACGGGCTGGCTACAGGGGTATCGGCTATTGGAGGTCTTATTATCTTTTTATTTACAATTAGTGATAAATATTTTCAACCGGATATTGCCGTCGCTTCATTAATTTTTTCGGTTGTTTTAATTGGATTTTTAATTTTTAATTTTAATCCAGCTAAAATATTTTTAGGAGAAAGTGGTTCTTTACTAATTGGTTATATTTTAGGTGTTTTAGCTATTATTTCTGGTGGTAAAATTGCTATTGCCTTGTTAGTTATTGGACTTCCAGCCTTAGATGTTTTATGGACTATAATTCGTCGTCTTATATCAGGCCAGAATCCTTTTCGTTCTTCAGATCGTAAACATTTACATCATCGTTTAATTGATATGGGTTTAAATCAAAAACAAGCCGTATTATTTTTTTATGGTGTTTCAACTTTTTTTGGTATTAGTGGATTATTTTTACAAAGTTTAGGTAAATTCTGGGCTTTATTAATTTTAGTTATTTTGATGTTTGGTATTATTATTTTTTTTAATTTAGTGGATAGAAAAAAGCAACCAGTTAAAGATAATGATAAAAAATCATTACTACTTCATATTTGTTGTGCTCCGTGTGGCGCTTATTTAATTTCTGAAAAATTATTAAAAGATTATAATATTACTTTGTATTTTTATAATTCTAATATTGATACTTTAGATGAATATCAAAAACGATTATTATGGGTAAAATATTTAGCTGATAAATATAGTTTAAAATTAGAAGTTGAACCATATCAGCATGATTTATGGTTAGAAAAAGTTAAGGGTTTAGAAAATGAACCCGAAAAAGGAAGCCGTTGTTTTGTTTGTTATTATGATCGTTTAATAAAAACAGCCTTATTGGCTAAAAAATTTAATATTACTAATTTCTATACTACTTTAACAGTAAGTCCTTATAAAGATTTAAAAAAAATAAAGGAATATGGTCAAAAAATAGCTCAAGAAAATAATATAGTTTTTCTTGATTTAGACTATGATCAAAAAGAATTATATAAAAAATCAATCGACTTAGCTAAAGAGCTTGGTTTTTATAGGCAAAAATATTGTGCTTGCGAATTTTCTCGGTTGACTAATGATAAAAAATAGGATAGTATTAAGTATTATAAATTTAAAATAAAGTTTAAATGAATCTTACAGAATTAGCTCGAGCTTTAAGAGTTTCTCCTTTTGAACTGCGTCAACTTTTGCCTCAGATGGGTTTTAATATTGGGCAAAAAGCAATTAAAGTTGATAAAATGATTGCTAAAAAAATAATAAAGAATTGGCCGATTTTTATGGCTCAAATTGAACGTCAACGCTTAATAGATGAGGCTTCAAAAAAAGAACAAGAAGCTTTAACTCCTAAAGAAATAAAAAGAATTGAAATAGGTAAATTTGTTATAGTTAAAGAATTAGCTGCTATTGCTAATTTACCAGTTAATATAGTTTTAAAAGAATTAATGAAAAACGGTGTTTTTGTTTCTATGAATGAAAAAATAGATTTTGATTCAGCTGTTATTATTGGTGCTGGTTTAAATTTAGATGTAGTTTTGAAAGAAGATATTGATGAACAAGATGCTCATGATAAAAATAAAGAAGTTTTAGTTGAAGCTTTAAAAAATGAAAAAAAAGAAGAATTAAAAATTCGTCCGCCAGTCATTGTTGTTATGGGTCATGTTGATCATGGAAAAACAAAATTATTAGATGCTATTAGAAAAACAAATGTAGTGGCTGGAGAATCGGGTGGTATTACTCAACATATTGGTGCTTATCAAGTAATTAGAAAAGATCAAACTATTACTTTTATTGATACTCCCGGACATGAGGCTTTTACAGCTATGCGTAGTCGTGGAGCTAAAGTAGCTGATATTGCTATTTTAGTAGTAGCGGCTGATGATGGTGTTAAACCACAAACCGTAGAAGCTTTTCGTATTATTGAAGCTGCTAAAATTCCTTTTTTAGTAGCAATTAATAAAATGGATAAAGAAGAAGCTGATATTAATAAAACTAAACAAGAATTATCTACTCAATTAAATATTATTCCAGAAGATTGGGGCGGTAAAACAATTTGTTTACCAGTTTCAGCTTTAGAAGGTCAAGGTATAGATGAATTATTAGATATGGTATTACTGACAGCGGAAATGGAAAGTAATAATTTAAAAGCTAATCCTTCCGCTTTAGCTATTGGTACCGTAGTTGAGTCTAATATTGATAAAGGAGCTGGACCGGTAGCTACCGTTTTGATTCAAAATGGGACTTTAAATTTAGGTGATCAACTTTGTTATAATGGAATTATTTATGGCAAAGTAAAAGCTTTAAAAAATTATAAAGGGGAAAGTATTGATCAGGCTTTACCATCTACTCCAGTTCAAATTTTAGGTTTAAAAATTTTACCAGAAGTCGGAGATGTTTTAGAAGTAGGTGATGGTGAAAAAATAAAGTCTAAAAAAATAATTTCTAAAGCTCATTTTGATCAAATGGATATTTTAAGTAACGATAACGAAACTGATTCTTTAAAGTTGAATTTAATTATCAAAGCTGATTTTTTAGGTTCAGCCGAAGCTATTGAAGAATCATTGTTAAAAATAAATACAAAAAAAATAAAAGTAAAAATAATTAATAAAGGTTTGGGTAATATTGGTGAGGGTGATATTAAAAGAGCTGAAGATGAGAATGCTCAAATTGTTGGTTTTAATGTAAAAGTTCAACCTCAAGTTGAAGATTTGGTTAGAGACAAGGGAATTAAAATAAATACTTTTAGTATTATTTATGATTTAATTAAGTATGTAAAAAATGAAATGAAAGATATTTATAAGCCGGAAATTATTAGAAAAGACCTTGGAAAATTAAAAGTTTTAGCTATTTTTAGAACTGAACATAATTCTCAAATTGTTGGTGGTAAAGTTATTGAAGGATTAATTGAAGAGAATTCCTTGGTTGATGTTTGGCGCCAAGATGATTTTATTTCTAAGGGTTCAATTAGTCGTTTGCAATCAGGTAAACAAGATGTTAAAGTTGTTCAAACTAATGAGGAATGTGGTATCAAGTACGAAGGATCATCTCCAGTTCAAACTGATGATATTTTGTATTTTTATAAAGAAGAAGAATTAGATAATGATTTATAATTTTATGTCTAAAGTCGATCAATTAAATAGAATAATTCAGCATAATTTAGCAGAGATAATAGTAGGCGAAATTGAATCGCCTAATTTTTTAATAACCATATCCAAGGTTGAATGTTCATCGGATTTATCAAAAGCTAAAATTTTTATTTCAGTTTTACCAGATAAGTTTTCTGGAACAGCTTTAAAAAAATTAAGAGCAAAATCTGGTTTTATATCTGGAATTTTAAAAAAGAAAGCTTCTTTAGTTAAAAGCCCTTATTTAGAATGGTTGATTGATGAAGATTTAAAACGAGCTTCAGCTATCGAAGAAACTTTAGAAATTATTTCTCAAGAAGATAATTAATTTGTTCCTATGTTTGATAATACCGAAGTACAAAAATTTAAAGAAATCTGGGAAAAAATTTCTACATCTGGAAAAATTTTATTAATATCTCATTTAAACCCAGATATTGATGCTTTATCGTCTCTGGGAGCTCTTATTGAAATACTTAAAGAAAATAATAAAGAATATATAGCTTGGGCTGAGTCTAAAGATAATAATTTTAATTTTTTACCTAATAGTGAAGAAATTATTTCTCAAAAAGAAAAATTATTTTCTAGTATTATTTTAAGATTTAATCAAGGACAAGAAATTTCAGATGATTTTTTTAAATTTTTTGATTTAGTAATAATTTTAGATTGCGGTTCAATTGAGCGAACTTCTTTAGTTCCATTTATACTTAAATCTAAAGAATTAAATCTTCCTACTTGTATAGTTGAATTTGATCATCACTTACCAACTACAACTTATGCGGATATTGAAATTAGAATTCCTTTAGCTTCAACTACTGAGATCTTATATCATTTTTTAGAAATAAATAATATTGAAATTAATCGGTCAGTAGCTAATTGTTTATTAGCTGGAATTTTAAGTGATACCGCTAATTTCTTATACCCGTCAGTTAGCGGAGAAACTTTAGCCATATCTTCTAAATTAATGATAGCCGGAGCTCAATTTCCTAAACTTTTAAATTATACTTGGCGTAATAAAAATTTTTTTGAAATGAAATTATTAGGTTTAGCTATTTCTAATTTAAAAGTTAATAAAAGATATAATCTGGCTTTTTCTATTTTTACTTATGATGATTTAGAAAAAAATAAAATTAATTCAATTTACTTCAATAATGATATTTTTAGCGATATTATTGGTTTTTTAAGTAATTTGGCTGAAACTAACATGGTAATGCTTCTAAGAGAGGATAAAATTGGCCAAATTAAGGGTAGTTTACGAGTTGGGGCAGATAATGGGTTGGACATTGATTCTACTAAATTAGCCGCTATTTTTGGCGGTGGAGGGCATAAAAAAGCTTCGGGCTTTGTAAGTTCTGGCCATATTATTAAAAATGGAGATAATTTTAGTATTATTTAGTATTTAAGCAAAATATTCTTTTGCTTTTATTTTATTGACATAGCATTTCAAATATGATACAATAATGTCAAATATATGAAAAGCAAAAAAAATTTATTAGAACAACTAAAAACCTTACCCCATTTTGATAAAAATACTATATATCAGCTTGCTAAACATTTGGGGCTTGAAGATTCTACGGTTAATACATATATTAGTCGGTTTTTGAAATGTAAAGATATTTTACGGTTAAAAAATGGACTTTATGTAACTACTGATTTTTTTGAAAAAAATCGTTCTGATATTTCTTATTCTTTTTATTTAGCTAATATAATTCGGGCTCCATCATATGTAAGTTCTTGGACGGCTTTACAGTATTATAATTTGGCAACCGAAGCAGTCCATACTATTAGCTCAACCACTTTAAAAGTAACAAGAGATTATCAGACGAAAGCAGGAAATTTTACTTATCAGTCTATTAAAAAAGATTTTTTTTCTGATTTTTATTTAGTAAAAGGTAAATTTGATTTTTATATTGCTTCTCCAGCTAAAGCTTTATTTGATTTACTTTATTTCAAAACTTGTCAGTTAAAAGGATTAAAATTAGAAGATATAGAAAGAATGATTAAAGAATTAAGAATAGATTTTGATGAAATGGATAAAGATGAACAGGAAAAATTTTATTTCTTAATTAATAAAAATATATGAGTGAACAGATAACAACAATATTAAAAAGAAAACTTGATGATTTATCTATTTATGGAAATATTGATGCCGAAACTCTTCATAATACTATAAAAGAAGAATTACAGTTTTATGTTTTGAATTTTATTTATCATCATTTGGAATACAGTAAATGGATAATGTATGGAGGATCTGCTCTTCGTATAATTCATGGTCTTGATCGTATGTCGGTAGATTTAGATTTTGAAATTTCTCAGGCAGTAACTGAAAAATTTTTAGAAAAATTAAAAAGAGATGTTGAATATTATTTTATTAATACTTATGGAGCTGATACTGATTTTCTTACTGTAAAAATTACTAATAGTAGAGGTTTACTTTTAAAATTTCATATTGGTGAAGAATTGAGTCTTGGTAATCCGTCTAATCAAGTGCATGTAAAAATTGATTTGAACTATTTTGTTAATTTAAAAACTGTAACTGAACGCCGACCAATAAATCGAGATCAACTTTCTTTTGTTATTTTAACATATAATATGGGGGCATTAATGGCTAGTAAATTAGCGGCTATCTTTTTACGAGGTACTCGTGGAGTTGGTGAGGCTGTTTATGAAGAAAAAGGAAGAGATATCTATGATTTATTATGGTATATGGGTAAAAAGATTATTCCAGATTTTGATTATATGATTGCTAAGGGAATTGATATTAATAATCCTAGAAATTTATTTGATAAATTAACATTACAGATGAATAAAGTTAGTGATGAAAATTTAAAAAATGATTTAACACCTTTATTTATTGATCAAAATTTTATTTCTAATTGGCTTAAAAATTGGAGAGAAACTTATTTTAAATTACTTAATGATTACAAAATAAATAGTATAAAAAATTTAGAAAGTATTAAAATAGTACAGGATTTTAAATCTGATATATTTTCTTTTATATATTATTTTAATACAGATGATAATAATTTAGTTAGAGTTGTTTATAATTTAAGTGATTATTGGTTAGAGTTTGGCGATGGTAATTTAACGATTAATATCGATAAAAATATTGAAGATAAAATGAAATTAAACAATGATTTAAATAATAGATTAGCTTTTCAGAATAAATTAAAACAATATACAACTCTTTTTTATCAGAAAACTGAAAAATATTTAAAAAAGACAAATAATATTATATTGGGTGATACTATTATTACTAAATTAATTAGAATGACAGCTGATAATTTAAATCCGAAAGAGCAAATTATACTTAATAAGTCAGCATTATTATCATGTGAACTTGATGATTTATTAAAATAGACTGTAATAAGCATTAATTAAAACAATAAGTCTATAACTTGTTTTTATTGTAATGTATAAAAGATTTATAGGTTAAAACTCTTTAATGTTTTTAAAAAATTTGATATAATTTTAATTAGTCTTATTTTTTTAAAATGAAATATAAATTATATACAACTTCTAAGAAGGCCTGGCGAGCCATGATAGCTGAAATAAAAAAAGCTAAAAAATTTGTTTACATTGAAATGTATATTTTTTTAGATGACACTTCGAAGCATTATGATTTTTTTGGTGCCTTAAAAGAAAGAGCTCTCAGTGGTGTCCAAGTAGTTATTGTCGCTGATTCCTTTGGTAGTTATGCTTTATCAAATTCAGCTATTAGAGATTTAAGGGAACATGGAATTGAAGTTTTATTTTTTAGTCATTGGCTTCGCAGAACTCATCGTAAAATTACTGTTATTGATGGTGAAGTAGCTTTTTTAGGTGGTGTTAATATTAAAAAAAATAGTAGTAATTGGTTGGACTTACAAATAAAGTTGGGTAGTCGTTTACTTATAAAAAATATTTTACGATCTTTTGCTAATACTTATAAAATAAGTGGTGGTCAAGATAAAAAAATATTAAAATTAAGTAAGAGGTCAATTTTAAAAACAATTAAGATACAATTTTTTGAACATTTACCGTATCGTAATATTTATTTTCTGCAACATTATTACGAAACTAAAATAACTTTAGCTCAAAAAAGGATTGTAATGGTTACTCCTTATTTAACTCCCCCTCGTTGGTTAATAGCTTTACTGGATACAGCCGTTAAACGTGGAATTCGAGTTGAAATTTTTATTCCACGTGATACCGATATTAAGTTTTTAAATAGAATTAATCGAATTTATGCTAATCAATTATCTAGTTTGAGAATAAACTTTTATGTTCAGAATAAAATGAATCATGCTAAATTACTTATAATTGATAATGGTGAAGCTTTAGTTGGTTCACAAAATTTAGATGTGGTTTCTTTCTACCTTAATAATGAATCAAGTGTTTCTATTAAAGACAAAAAATTTATAAAAGATTTAAATAATATTGTAGACAATTGGAAAAAAGGATCTGTTAAAATTCCTAAAACTAAAAAGAAATTATCTTTTATTGATAAAATTATTTTAGTAATTATCAGATTATTTTTCTCTGTTTTATAATTTAAAAGCAATGCCAAATTCTATAAAAATAAAGGGAGCTCGAGTTAATAATTTAAAAAATATCGATTTAGAAATTCCTCATGATAAGTTTATAGTTGTTACTGGTTTATCGGGTTCCGGTAAATCTTCTTTAGTTTTTGATTTAATTTATGCTGAAAGTCAACGTCGTTATATGGAATCATTATCATCTTATGCTCGACAATTTGTAGGTTTACTTGATAAACCTGATGTTGATTTAATTGAAGGACTTATTCCGGCAATTTCGATTGATCAACGTTCAGCTAGTAATAATCCTCGTTCGACCGTTGGAACTATAACCGAGGTTTATGATTACCTGCGTCTATTATTTGCTCGTCTGGGTACGGCCTATTGTCCTAAATGTCAGCAAAAAATGAAAAAAGAAAAATCTAAAAAGATTAATAAAATAAAAAATGAAATGAATTTAGTTTGTCCGGATTGTGGTTTTTCTCGAGTTGATTTTAAACCCATAGATTTTTCTTTTAATTCTGGTCAAGGAGCTTGCCCGGAATGTGGTGGTTTAGGTGTAAAAATGGAAATTGATGCTGACTCTATTTTAAATTTTAATTTAACTGTTTCTCAAGGAGCTATTAAACCTTGGATGCATTATAATTTTGATAATCAAAGATTTTTGATGGGAGAAATTGAAAAATTAGCTAATCGGTCTCATTTTAATTATGATAAACCACTTAAAGAAATGAGTAAAAAGGAAGTTAATTTAATTTTAAAAGGTGACCATCTATTTTCCGGTGTTATCAAAGGACTTAAAGATAAATATCAAACCACTGATTCTAATTATATTCGACAAAAAATTGGTCAATATATGAAGACAATAACTTGTCCTAGTTGTCAGGGAAAACGTTTAAAAGATGAATCTTTGGCTGTTAAATTTCAAGGATTAAGTATTCATGAAATATCTATTAAAAATATTGAAGAATTAAAAAATTTTTTTAAAGTTGAAGCTAAAAATTTTAAATTAACAACTGCCCAGCAATTAATTTTTAATCCAATTGCTAAAGAAATAATAACTCGGTTAGATAGTGTCTTAAAAGTAGGTTTACCTTATTTAAATAGTAATCGTTCGGCTACTACTTTGTCTGGCGGTGAATCTCAACGATTACGTTTAGCTCACCAAATTAGTTCTAATCTAGTTGGTTTACTTTATGTTTTAGATGAACCCTCAATTGGCTTGCATCCTAAAGATAATGAAAATTTAATTGCTACTTTAAAAAATCTTAATAAAAAAGGTAATACTGTTATAGTTATTGAACATGATGCTAGTATGATGTTAGCTTCAGATTATATTTTAGATATTGGTCCATTGGCTGGTGAACATGGTGGGGAACTTATATTTTCTGGTGATTTAGAAAAATTTAAAAAGAGCTCTAATTCTTTAACAGCTCAATATTTATTTGGTGAAAGAAAAATTTCAATTCCTCAAACCTATCGAAAAAAAGCTAATAAGTTTTTAGAAATTAAAGGAGCGGTAGAAAATAATTTAAAAAATATAGATGTTAAAATTCCTTTAGAACGTTTTGTTGTCGTTAGTGGTGTTTCTGGTTCTGGTAAATCAACTTTAATAATTGATATTTTAGCTAAAGCTTTAAATAAAAAGTTTTATCGTTCTAAAGATGAACCTGGCAAACATCAAGCTATTTTAGGTAGCGAACAAATAGATAAAATAATAGATATTGATCAATCACCCATTGGACGAACTCCTCGATCTAATCCCGCTACTTATACTGGTATTTTTTCTGATATTCGAGAAACTTTTGCTTCTTTACCCGAAGCTAAACTTAAAGGTTTTAAATCACAGCATTTTTCTTTTAATTTAAAAGGTGGCCGTTGCGAAAAATGTCAGGGAGATGGTTCACTTAAAGTTGAAATGCAATTTTTACCAGATATTTATGTTAAGTGTGATGAATGTCATGGTCAAAGATATAGTGATGAAGTTTTAGAAATAAAATATAATGGTAAAAATATTTTTGAAGTTTTAGAAATGACTATTGAAGATGCTTGTAAGTTTTTTGTTGATAACAAAAATATTAGATCTAAATTAGAAATATTAAATAGTATTGGTTTAGGTTATGTAAAATTAGGTCAAAGTGCTACTAGTTTATCAGGTGGTGAATCTCAGAGAATTAAATTAGCTTATGAATTATCTCGTCCGTCAACTGGTCAGACTTTATACATTCTAGATGAACCAACTACTGGTCTTCATTTTGAAGATGTAAAAAATTTATTAAAAGTATTACATGGTTTAGTTAATAAAGGTAATACTGTTTTGGTTATTGAACATAATTTGGATATAATAAAATCAGCTGATTGGGTTATTGATTTAGGTCCGGCTGGTGGTGATAAGGGTGGTGAAGTTATAGCTTGTGGTAATCCTTTAGATATTATAAAACACAAAAATAGTTATACTGGAAAATATTTAAAGAAAATAATTTAATTTTTATGTTTGATTTTTTTAAAAATAAAGAAAGAAAAAAAGTTGGTTTGGTTTTAGGAAGTGGTGGTTTTAGAGGTCCAGCTCATATTGCTATTATTAAAACTTTGGTAAATAATGGTATTCCGATTGACTATATTGTTGGTTGTAGTATTGGATCTATGGTGGGAGCTCATTATGCCTTATTTCAAGATGTCACTCGATTAGAAAAGGATTTACTTAATCAACAAAATATTAAATTATCTCATTTAAGAGATTTAAGTTTCAAGCAAGGACTACTTAGTGGTAAAACCTTTGAAAAATCTTTTTTAAAGATGTATGAAGGGAAGAGTTTTTCTGATACTAAAATTCCTTTAAGTTTAATAGCCACTGATTTAACAACTGGTAAACCCTATATTTTTAAAGATGGCGATATCGCCTTAGCAGTTCGAGCTAGTATTTCTATCCCTTTTACTTTTAAACCAATAAAAAAAGGTAAGAGTTTATTAGTTGATGGAGGGATAAGTGCCCCCGTACCTGATTTTGTAGTTAAAGATATGGGAGCTGATATAATTATTTCAGCTAATTTATACCATCATTATGAATTAAATAATAGTAAATTAAATTTAACTAAATCTAGTTCACGATCTTTAGAAGTATTATTAACTAATATTTCTAATTTAAGTGCTAGTTGTTCTGATATAATAATAAATCCGGATACTTCAAAATATTCAGAAATATCTCGTTTAAAGTCTTATTTTGATAAAAAAATTGCTTTAGATATAATGAAGATTGCCGAAAAAGAAACTTTAAAAGCTATTCCGGCTATTAGAAAATTATTAGGATAATTTTTATTTTTAGTGAATTAGTTTTAATTTAATTTTTCCGCTAATATCATCCCAAATAGCAAAACTTGGTTTTTGAAAGACACCACCTAGAGTTCCGGGATTAATTAAGATAGCTTTATTTTTCATGGATTGCCAAGGTTTATGAGTATGGCCGTAGAAAATAAAATCAATATTTTTTTCTTGATTTAATATATCTTTAATAAAAGCTGGTTCATGACATAAACCAGCTTTAAAATTGCCTAATTGACAAATACCAAATCTATTTAAATAATTTATATTTTTATATTTTTTTAAATCTGATTCTAAATAAATTTCAGCATTACCTTTTATTAAATAAATTTCTTGATTAAAAGTAGTAGCTAATTTTTTTAAAGTTTCACTATTAGTTACATCACCGCAACAAATTATTTTATTAATATCTTCCGTGGCTATCATTTTAAAAAAAATATCAAGCGTAGCTAAATTATCATGAAGGTCAGAAATTATTGCTACTTTCATAATTGTTTTAAACTAATTTCGTAATCAATTTGTTCAATCTTTTTTAAATTTCCTCGAGCTTGATCATATTTAGTTCGTAGATAACCGGTAATATCAAAATCTATTAATTCATTTAAAACATCATTTATAGCATTTTTTATTGGTTTAATTTCACTTAAGTTTTTATCAATAATTTCATTAACGGCTTTGCGGACTAATTCTCCAGTAAAATCACATAAACCACCAATATATGATTCAATAGGGAGATTTACTTCTTTTATTTTTTCTATTTTTCCAGTACTAACAAAATTAAAAAATAATTTAGCTTCAGTATATTCTTCTAGTCCGGCCATAAAAGCACCTTCTTCTTCAGCTCGTTCCGCTTTAAAATTTTTTACTATTTGATTTATCATCTTTTCATTTTCATTCAATTTCAAGTTAGCTAGTTCTAAGTCTTTTCGATGAATAGCAAAAATTGCTTTTTTAGAATTATTTAAAATAATATTAGATAAACTAATTATTTGCCGACGATCATTATTTTTTTTTAAATAATCTTTTTTTAAAGAGTCAATAAATTTTTTGTTTACCATATGTTGTTTTATTTATTAGTTTATTTAGTAGTACGAAATACTTCTTCAATACTAGTTAATCCGGCTAAAGCTTTTAAAATTCCATCTTGGAGCATAGTGATCATACCATTGTCTACAGCTATTTTTTCTATTTCTTGATCACTTATATCTTTATTCATAATAGCTTCAGAAATAGCTTTATTCATTTCTAAAATTTCATATAATCCTATTTGTCCTTTATATCCAATATTATTACATTCCGGACAACCTTTGCTACGATAGAATTTTAATTCTTCGGGCATAGTAAATTTTGGATTCTTTATCATTTTTAAAGATTCTTTTACTTTATTTAAAGAATCGTCATCTAAAACAACCTCTTCTTTTTCACAATATGGACATAATTTTCTAACTAATCTTTGTCCAATAGCACATTCTAAAGTATTAGCTAAGATTTGTCGTTCGATACTTAATCCCATAAAACGAGAAACAGCTCCCGCCGCACTATTGGTATGAATGGTTGATAAAACTAAATGACCAGTAGCGGCAGCTTCTAAAGAAATTTTAGCAGTTTCATTATCTCTTATTTCTCCAATCATTAAAATATTAGGATTTTGTCTAAGAAGTGATCTCATCGCTGAAGCAAAAGTATAGCCAGCGTCATTATCAATTTGAGTTTGAATAACTCCGTCCATTTGATATTCAATAGGATCTTCTACAGTAATTATCTTACTATTAGGATTATTAAGCTTTTTTAAAATACTGTATAAAGTAGTGGTTTTACCACTACCAGTTGGACCAGTAGTTAAAATAATTCCCTTAGTTTTTTGAATAGCTTTTTTTATTACTGGTAAAGCGTATTGAGAAAAACCTAAATTGGTTAAGTTTAAACTTTTTCCTTCATCACTTAATAATCTAATAACAATAGTTTCACCATAACCACCAGAAATAATGGAAACTCGACAATCTAGTTTATTATTATCAGGTAAATCTATTGAAAAACGTCCATCCATGGTAGCTACTTTAACATTAGTCGCAAAACCAGAAAGTATTTTTATTTCTCCAAGTAATGGTAAAAAAGAATTAGTTGGTAAATCTAAAATATCATGTAAGAAACCATCAACTCGAAAACGAATTTTAACATTTTTATCATTTGGTTCAATATGAATATCACCTGCATTTAATTCGATAGCTAAAGCTAAAATATTAGAGATTAAATCTTTAGCTGGAATTTGTTTTAATTTTTCAGCCATTTGAGGTAAATCTTTTAACATTTCTTTAGCTTCTAACATTTTAGTTTTTTCTATTTTTATACCTCGACTAATAGTTTGTGATAGAGCAACATTATATAATTCATCAATATAATCAAAATTTCCAATAACTCGATAAATTTCTTCTAAACTGGTTTGACCATCAGCTGCTTTTAAAACTCCATCTTGAAGCATGGTAACCATACCATTTTCAATGGCTTGTTTTAATATTTTAAAAGATGGAGCATTATCCATGGTTAATTGTTTAATAGCATCATTCATAGTAAAAATTTCATAAATACCAATTCTTCCTTTATAACCGATACCATTACAATCGTTACAGCCAGGACCGACTTGATAGAAGTCTGGTAAAGTACTAGGAATAATGATATCAGCTTTAGATGAAATAACAGCTAATATCTTTTTTACAAGTAATTCATCTTCAGTATTTAATTTATGAATTTGTTTACATTTAGGACATAATTTTCTAACTAATCTTTGACCAACAACAGCATTAACTGAAGGTAATAGTAAGTATGGTTTTATACCCATATCAGTTAAACGTGGAATAACACCAGAAGCATCATTGGTATGAAGGGTAGATAAGACTAAATGACCAGTTAAACTAGCCTGGATAGCTATTTCGGCTGTTTCTAGGTCTCTAATTTCACCAACCATCACAATATCAGGATCTTGACGTAAAATTGATCTTAAACCAGAAGCAAAAGTATAACCTTTTTTAGCATCAATTTGACTTTGATTAATTCCAGTTAATTGATATTCAATCGGGTCTTCTAAAGTAATTATTTTAGTTCCAGGTTGATTTAATTGATTTAAAATAGCATAAAGAGTAGTGGTTTTACCACTACCAGTTGGACCAGTAGTTAATACTAAGCCATTTGGTTTTTCAATTTCTTTTTTTAATATTTTATAGGCTTGCGGACTTAAACCTAAATCATCAAAAGATAATCCCACCGAACTAGATTTTAATAGTCGCATTACAACGCTTTCACCAAAAGCAGTTGGTAAAAAAGAAGCACGAACATCAATATGATCATTTTTTAGAAAAACGGAAAAACGACCATCTTGAGGTTTGTCATCAATATTTATTTTTACCCCAGCTAAGATTTTCATACGAGAAACTATTTTTTTCCATTTATCTTTTTCAATTGTAGCGGCTTCTTGTAAAACGCCATCAATTCTTAATCGAATAACAATATTATTAGATTCAGCTTCAATATGAATATCGCTAGAGTTAGTTTTTAAAGCAGTAGCTAATAACAGAGTAACAATATCTGATATACTTACCTTACTTATTTTATCATTTAAACTTTTGTAATTAGTAATAACATTTTTAAATTTATCTAAATCTTCTTCGGTTATTTCTACTCCTTTAATATTTTCTTTTACTTTAGGAATTATTTTATAGACATTTAAAGCAGACTCTAAACTATTTTTTGAAATTAAAAATAGACTACTAGTAGTAAAATAAGTTTTATTAAGTTCATCAATTATTGATTGAATTTTTTTATTATCAGGATTAGTAGTTCCTAATTTAATTTTATCGCCATCATAAAAAAAACAAACTAATTTTTCCTTAATAGCTATATTTTCTGGTATAAGCAATATCGCTTCATGATCTATTGGAAAGCCAAATAGATCAACATAAGACAAACCCAGTTTCTGGGCTTGAATTTGAGTTTGTTTCTCAATATCTTTATTTTTTATTTCCTGTTGTTTTTTTAATAATTTATCTTGAGTACTATCATTTTTATTGTTTTTAAACAAACTGGAAATTGAATCAAATCCACTCATAAATTTATTTTAATTCTGTATCTTGAAAAATTCTTTCTATTTTACTAGCTTCTTTTTTGTCTCTAAGAGAAATAAATAAATTAGTCCAAGAACTTATTTGGAAAGTATTTAATAAAGCTCCGCTTAATACAGTTAGAGCTATTAAAATTAAAGCTCCAATTATCATAACTGTCCAAAATAGGAATAGGGAAGAAGTCATTAAAACTAAAGCAAAAGCTAGACTGAAAAGTAAATAGAATAGGACAAAAGAAACAAATGATAATAAAATAATAGCTAGAATATTTATTAAAAATAATATTATAGACATTTCAATACTAATTAACCAATTATTTTTAAACAACCTAAAACCTTGTTTTATAGAGTTAAAGAATTTTTTATTTTCAATAATAGAATAAGCAATAGCATATTTTAAGACAAAAGAAAAAACAAGTGATAGTGGTACCGCTACTATATAGACTAAACCAAAAACTAAAGCTAAAACGGCCTGGCTTTTAAAAACTACTGAAACTAATAATAAACTAGTTAGTAAATAAATGATATTTATAACTAAAGAGATAATTATATTCATAGCAAATATTGGCCAAAATTTTTTATTACCAGTTTTAATACCATTTTTTATATTTAATTTTTCTCGACTATTTTTTGATATTTTATTAATTGAATTAATCATTCCAATTTGTGAAACAGTAGCTAACCAGGCAAAAAAAGCTACTAAACCTAAGATTAGAAGAATAATTAATAATAATAATAGAATAGTAGAAGTATCAGTTTTTAATAAATCTAATATATTTTGCCAAGAATTTTTAGAAAAAATTCCAGTATTTACAAAAGTTTTAATACCACTTAAAAAATTTAAACCAGATTCTTGATTTAAAGAACGGGAAAATATTTTTAGTTCCACATTAAAACTTATAAAAGCAGCAAAGAATCCGAAAAACCATAAAAATTTATTTTTCCATGACATTCTCCAAGATTCTTTTAAAATAGCTCGATATGATAGCATATTTTTTTAGTTTAATTCTAAATATTATATTTAAATTATACTCAAATTATAGCATATTTAAAAAAAATGTAAAAGAAAATGTATTTATATATAATATAATATATAAAAAATATATTATATAAAAAAAGGAGCCTTTTTACTGGCTCCACTTATTAGTTATTGGATTAGTCGTCGGGATATGATCCAAATTGTCCTTGATAAGGGACTAGATCGGTTGACTGATATCTGTCTCTATTATTATCATAATAATCGAGACCTCCAGACGTGTTATGACAAAACCCTTTAGAAAATTTTTTTGGAATCATTCTTCTTAAAGAATTTTCTACAAAAAACCTTTTAGCAAAAAATTGATCTCCTTCAATTTTTACAAGTTTTTCAAAATTTTCCGAGTCTTGTTGTCTGAGAATTTGGCTTATAGCTTCATTAACAGTTTTTCTGCTAGTGTAAACTAATTTAGCCATATCTTTTTCCGATAACCATTCTCCTAGATCAGTATTAGAAAATTGAATTTCATCAATTAAATTTTCTAATATCACCTCCACTAGTATAGATGGATATAAGTTATCTTCTACCAGAAGATGCTTATTAGAAGAAGTGATTCTATTAATCACTCTTTCTATTAAATCCAAATCTGTAGAATGATTTAATAACTTTTTTACTAAAGAATTACGGTCAATATTTTCCATCTAATAATGGCCCCGTTAGCTACGGGACAAGAGGGTTTATGGTTTATGATTTATTTACTATTAATTTGTAAAGTACATTTACAAACTGATTTTTTATCATAACATAGTATTAAAATTATGTCAATTAGTTTTTAAATTAAATAAATTAATAAAGAAAATTACAAATTTAAAATTAAGTGAATAGTTTGCCAAAAAGCTATAAATAATATACAATAATTGTATATAATATAGGAATATCTATAATTTTTTGATTTTTAAATAAAATAAAATATAAAAATATGAGTAAAATTAACACAGATAGTAAATTAATTGATGAATTATTGTCTCGAAGTGTAGTAGAAATTTTACCATCTAAAGAATTATTAAAAAAAGAATTAATGTCTGGGCGCCAATTAAAAATATATATTGGAGCTGATCCAACTGGTACCGCCCTACATTTAGGTCATGCTACTAATTATATAATTTTAGAAAAGCTTAGAAAAATGGGTCATAAAATTATTGTTTTGTTTGGTGATTTTACAGCTCGAATTGGTGACCCTACTGATAAATTAGCTGTTAGAACTCAATTAACCGAAGAAGAAGTCAAAAAAAATACTGCTACTTGGATTAGACAATTATTGCCTATTATTAATTTTAATGATCGAGAAAATCCAGTTGAAGTTGTCTATAATAGTGATTGGTTGTCAAAAATGACTTTTGAAGAAGTGTTAAATTTAGCTTCAAATTTTACAGTTCAACGAATGTTAGAAAGAGATATGTTTGAAAAAAGATTAAAAGAAGAAAAACCAATTTATGTTCATGAATTTTTTTATCCTTTGATGCAAGGTTATGATAGTGTTCATTTAGATGTTGACGTGGAAATGTGTGGTAATGATCAAAAATTTAATGCTCTATGTGGACGAACCCTTTTACAACGTTATAAAAATAAAGAAAAATTTGTTTTTATCACCACGCTATTAGAGAATCCAATAACCAAAGAGAAAATGATGTCTAAAAGTTTGGGTACAGGTGTTTTTTTAGACTCTAATAATATTGATATGTATGGCAAAATAATGACTCAAGCTGATGAAAATATTATTCAATTATTTACTGATTGTACTTTTGTTAGTTTAGAAGAAATTGAACAAATGAAACAAAATTTAAAAAATAATACAGCTAATCCTCGAGATTTAAAAATGAAATTAGCCTATGATATAGTTAAAATTTTTCATGGTAAAGATTTAGCTCGTTCGGCTCAAGATTATTTTGTTAATACTTTTCAAAAAAAAGAAATTCCGGCTGAAATATTGGAAATTGAATTACCGGCTGGTAATAAAAAAATTGTTGATTTGTTAATAATTAGTAAATTAGCTGATAGTAAAGGAGAAGCTCGTCGTTTAATCGAACAGGGTGGTATAAAAATAAATGAACAAGTAATTACTGATGTTAATTTAGAAATAGAAGTAGTTAATGGTTTAATTATTAAGCGAGGTAAAAGACAATTTGTTAAAATAAAAGTGGTTTAATAATTATGTGTCTTCAAGAAATAAAAAAAATAATAGCTCAAAAATTAGATATTGATTCTCAGTCTTTAATTTATCCTCAAAATCATGCTTGGGGTGATTTTTCGTTACCAATTTTTAAATTAGCTAAAGAAAATAATTTATCACCTGATCTTATAACTAAAAAATTACAGGATAAAATTTTATCAGATAAAGAATTATCTTCAATATTATTAAAAACAGAAATTGTTGGAGCTTATTTAAATTTTTTTCTTAAACCAGATTATCTAGCTAATAAAATTTTAACTGATGTTTTAAAATATAAAGATAAATATGGTTGGAATAATCTGGGACAAAAGAAAGTAACTGTGTTTGAATTTTCTAATGTTAATACTCATAAAGATTTTCATATTGGTCATTTAAGAAATATTTGTTTTGGTGAGGCTATGGTTAATATTTTTAAAGCTAATGGTTTTTGTTCTTATCCTGTTTCCTATATTAATGATTTTGGTATTCATACCGCTAAAGCTATTTGGTCATATAAAAGATTATATAGCAAAGATTTAAATAAGTGTTATGCTGAAACTGTCAAGCAAATGAATGATAATCCTAAAATAGCGGAGGAAGTTAGTTTGATTATGGCTGATATTGAAAAACATCAAGGTAAAAATTATTATTTATGGAAAAAAACTAGAAGTATAAGTCTAAAAGAATTTAATGAAGTCTATAAAAAAAATAATATAAAATTTAAAAAAACATATTTTGAAAGTCAAGTTATAAATAAAGGATTTAAAATTGTAAAAAAATTAATTGATGATAATATTTTAGTAAAAAGCCAAGGAGCTATTATTGCTGATCTAGAAATATATCAATTAGGAGTTTTACCAATTATTAGACAAGATGGTACGGCTCTTTATCCGGTAGCTGATTTAGCTTTAGCGGAAGCTAAAGAACTTAATTTTAAGGGTTTAAGAGATTCATATATTGTCGTTGATATTCGTCAAAGTTTGTATTTTAAACAATTAGCTAAAATTTTATCATTAGCTGGTTATCAACAAAAAATAAATCATTTACCTTATGAGTTTATAACCTTACCCGATGGAATGATGTCGTCTCGTTTAGGTAATGCTATTTCATATTTTTCTTTATATGAAAAAATTAAAGATTGTTTAATAATTGAGACTAAAAAAAGACATGAGAATTGGAGTGATAAAAAAATAGAAAAAAATTGTCAAAGTTTAGCTGTAGCTATACTTAAATTTGAAATGTTAAAAGTTTCACCCGCTAAGATTATTACTTTTGATATTAATGAAGCTGTTAAATTTGATGGTTTTAATGCTCTATATATCCTATACGGTTTAGTTAGAATAAAAAGTCTATTAAAAAAAGCTAAATTTAAAAATAATAATAAATTCAACGGTAAGTTTTTAGATACTAAAATAGAACAAGATTTAATTTTTCATTTAGCTAAGTATCCAGAAGTGATAATAAGGTCACAACAACAATATGATCAAAGTGAAATAGTTAAATATTTATTTGAACTTTTTCAGATGTTTAATGATTATTATCAACAAGTAAAAATATTATCAGGTGATCCTAAAGTTTTAGATACTCGGTTAAACTTTATTTACTCTTTATCTCTGGTAGCTATAAATGCTTTAAATCTTTTAGGTATTAAACCATTAAATGAAATTTAAAAAAATTAAAATAATAATATGGATAACAAAGAACAAAATAAGATGGATAAAATAATTTCTTTATGTAAACGACGAGGTTTTGTTTTTCCGTCTTCGGAAATTTATGATGGTTTTTCAGCCGTATATGATTTTGGTCCTTATGGTGTGGAATTAGCTAATAATATTAAAAATATCTGGTGGAAAAGCATGACTCAACTTAGAGATGATATTGTTGGTTTAGATTCAGCTATTTTTATGAGTCCTAAAATTTGGGAGGCCTCAGGTCATATTAAAGGTTTCTCTGATCCATTAACCGAATGTAAAAAATGTCATACTCGATTACGTTTAGATACTCTACTGGAAGATTATGGAATTAGAGCTGATGAAAAAATGAGTGAAAAAGAAATTAATAAAATTTTTAATGATAATAAAGGGAAAATTAAATGTCCTAATTGTGGTTCAATTGAAATGAGTGAGGCTAAAAATTTTAATTTATTAGTTAAATCTAATTTAGGAAATTTTACTGGTGATATGGATAAAGATCCGGTCTATTTACGAGGTGAAACTTGTCAGGGAATTTATGTTAATTACAAAAATGTTTTAGATTCAACTCGAGTTAAGATTCCTTTTGGTATTGCTCAAATTGGTAAGGCTTTTAGAAATGAAATTACGGCTCGACAATTTATTTTTCGCACACGGGAATTTGAACAAATGGAAATGCAATATTTTGTTAAACCAAATGATTTTAAAAAATATTATGAAGATTGGAAAAAGATTCGTTTTAATTTCTATTTAGATTTAGGAATTAAAAAAGAAAACCTACAATGGCATCAACATGAAAATTTAGTTTTTTATGCTAAAGAAGCTTATGATATTGAATATAATTTTCCTTTTGGTTTTAAAGAATTAGAAGGTCTTCATGTTCGTGGTGATTATGATTTAAGTCAACATAGTAAATTTTCTGGTCAAGATTTAAGTTATTTAGATCCAAGTGATAATAAAAAATTTATTCCCTATATTATTGAAACTTCAGCTGGGGTTGGTCGAACTTTTTTAGCAGTTTTAACTGAAGCCTACGGGGAAGAAAAAATTGATGATGATATTAGAATAGTTTTGAAATTAAATCCAATAATTGCTCCTATTAAAGTAGCAGTTTTTCCATTATTAAAAAATAAATTAGAATTAGTAAATAAGGCTAAAGAAATATTTGATATGTTAAAAAAAGAATGGCGTTGTGAATTTGATGATAATGGTAATATTGGTAAACGTTATCGTCGTCAAGATGAAATTGGTACTCCTTATTGTCTAACTATTGATTTTGATAGCTTAGAAAACAATGATGTAACTATTAGAGATCGAGATACTATGGAACAAAAAAGAATTAAAGTAGATGAATTAATTAATTATTTAAAAAATAGATTATAATACTTAAAATAGAGAAAAAGATAAAAAAAGTGCTTAAAATAAGCACTTTTTTGTATAATAGGCTATCTCTTGACAAAATCTTTTTTAAGTGCTAATATTTAGCATTAAAAATGTTCATTGACAATGTCGTTAATACTACTAGGTTAATACTTAAAAGACCTTTATTTATAGAGATTTTTTAAGTATTAACCTTTAATTAATAATTTAAAAAATAGTATTAACCAAAAAATAAAAAAAGATGGAAACACATTATCAAAAAGGCTTTGACAGAGATGGCCGAGCATTTACTAGTGAAAGTAAAAGAGACACCAATTGGGGTCTTATCATTGCTTTAATTGCATGCGGAATTTTAGTAATTGCTTTTGCAATTAATATTGCAAAAAATTATTATGAGGACAAATTTCAAAATGAAAAAGAGAAACTTGAAATGACAAAAAAGAGTAACCAAACTCCAAACGTAATCGTAAAACAAGCACCAGTTCAACAACCGCAACAACCGCAACAACCTATTATTGTCATGGCTGGGCCTGATCAACAGTCTACTGTTACCCCCGCCGTTACGGAAAAAACGGGAAAAAATGAAGAAGGTGATGCTTTAGAAGCTCTTCTTAAAATAATTAAGGCAACTAAAAAAATAAGTGAATAATCATCTTAAAATTAACTTGTAATGAAAAAATTATTAGCAATTATTTTATTGAGCTTGAGTGCCATGTTCGCGTTCGCTCAAAATGCCGAAACAAAACCTTCAAAATCACTTGGTGATTTTCAAATTGAAATAAAAAAATTCTATTTGAATGTTTCAATTGAAAATCAATCGATTGTGAAGGATTTAATTCTGAGACCCAATGATGATTACAAGGATATGTATTTATCCGGAAATTGGGGAACCATAAAGGACAAGATATCTTTTTATAACGACATTAAAACCCAAACTGTTGCCTTTGTCTTTGTAGCAAGAGTTGTAAACATCGGCGGTGTTTATAAACTTTATGAAGAAGGTAAGGATGTCGGTGCATTATTAAAGAGTGATTTGTTCTCGGATGTAAAAACCAAAAAAATTTTATGCCAGGCGGAGTTTAAAAATTCTGCCGGACAAACTATTAAACAAAATTTAGAAATAAATTTTGAAAAAAATAGTAAAGAAAATGGCAATGAAGTTTTTGCTAAAGCTATTATCTCCGACGAAAATTTAGGTTTAAATGTTGTGTCCCTGAAGGTCAACACTGAAGATATGTTATTTAAATTCTCATTAAAAAATGAAGAATTTGGTATCAATATGGTGATTGACCCAAATAAACCTGCCAAGGAAGTAAAAGCTTTGGCTGGCAAATCTATTCCTGATGGTGTTTATACATTCATTTGCCGAATGGGCTTACCTAATGGTATAGCTAAAGAAGAGAAAATTGAAGCTTTTGTTGCTGGCAACGAAATAAGTATTAGTCCCAATTCGTTCAATCCGTTAGTATTTACTAATGGTGATTATGGCATAGCCAATTTTAAAAAAGGCATAAGTCTGGTTAAAGTAATTAATAGTCGTTCAACGGCTATAACAGTATTTATTCCAGCTGATTATGCTAGTGTTGCCAATCGGAACATTGAGAGTTCTATTCAAACAGAAGCTTTCTCAAAACAAGGATCGGGTTGGAAATCGTATGTTGTACCAGCTGGAGGAAGTATTAAGATGAAGTTGAAAATTTCTTCTTTTCCGATTATCATTTACGATCTAAATCGGAAAACTTCGGAAATAATCCAGGTTGGGTTAGTTTCCAAAAATTTTCAAATTCTTACTCTAGGGTGGGGAGATTCCTTTTCTCTTAAATAAATTCAAAAAAAGATTTTATGTGAGGGTATTTACTTTAATAAGTAGATGCCCTTTTTTTAATACCCTTTTTTATTTGACCCACCCTATTTTTTTTGATATAATTGTAATAGATAATCTATATTTAAAACACATAAAAAGCTAAGAAATTGGCTTTTTATATATGATAAAACTATGAATATTTCATATTTCGGACATTCTTGTTTCAAGATAGAAGAAAAAATAAATGGTGAAAATATTGTATTGGTAACTGATCCATTTTCTAAAGAAATTACTTCCTTAAAAGTACCAAATATTGAAGCTGATATTGTTACAGTTAGTCATAATCATAAGGATCATAATAATGTTGATGCTTTACGAGCTAATCCTTTTGTTATTGATACCGCGGGTGAATTTGATATTAAAGGAGTAATTGTTGAAGGTATTTATTCTTACCATGATAATAAAAAAGGAGCAGAACGAGGTAATAATATTATTTTTCGTTTTGATATTGAAGGATTAAGTTTAGTTCATTTAGGTGATTTAGGTGATGTCCTTGATAATAAACAACTAGAAAAAATTGGGGGAGTTGATGTTCTATTTATTCCTGTTGGTGGTAAATATACTTTAGATGCTAAAAAAGCTGTAGAAGTTATTTCTCAAGTTGAACCTCGAATTGTTATCCCAATGCATTACAAAAACAAAGATGTAAGAATAGATTTAGATGATGTTGAAAAATTTGTTAAAGAATTAGGAATTGCTCCAAGTTATGAAGAAAAATTAAAATTAAATAAAAAAGATTTACCGAGCGAAGATATGCGTTTGGTTATATTCAAATAATTATAATAATTTAAAAAATATGATTAATCCAAAAAAGGAACAAACTTTTGTTATTTTAAAACCAGATGCTATTCAAAGAAGTATGATTGGAGAATTAATTTCTCGAATTGAAAAAACTGGTTTAAAATTAGTAGCTTTGAAAATGATAAATGCCACCGAAGATCAATGTTGGAAGCATTATAATAAAGATGATAAATGGTTTTTAGAAAAAGGTCAGAAAATTGTTGATAATATGACCAAGGCTGGTTTACCAATAGAAAAAGAAGCCATTGAATATGGACGTGATATAATCGAAGCTTTAGTAAAATTTATGACTTGTAGTCCAATAATTCCGATGATTTTTGAGGGTAATAAAGCAGTGGGTATAGTTAAAAAAATAGTTGGTGGAACCGAACCTTTAACTTCTGATGTTGGTACTATTAGAGGAGATTTGACTTTAGATTCTTATGAGTTAGCTAATTTTGATGGTCGAGCTATTAGAAATTTAATTCATTGTTCTGATGAAGTAACTGAAGCTCAAAGAGAAATAGCTATTTGGTTTAATCAAGATGAAATAAAAAAATATCGTTTAGTTTCAGAACAAATTCTATATGATATTAACTTAGACGGTATTAAGGAATAAGTTTATATAATTTTTTATGGAAAAAGAAAGTTGGCAAAGTAAAATTAAAAGAGTTATTAAAGAAAAAGATGGTAGTTTTTACCTAATGATTTTTGTAATCTTTTTTACTTTATTAACTATATTTTTATGGGCCAGTAATTTAAAAATAGTTTTTTCCAAAGATAGAATTGATAATAATAAAAAAAGTATAGATGTATCTGATTCTAAAAAAGATGTGAAAGATGCTTTAAGCGATGTTTTAACAGCTATGAATAATATAGATACAATTACCGCTTCATCTTCTAATACTTCTTCAGATTTATTAGTAGAAGAAAAAGATTTAGAAAAATTAAAAGAAGCTTTAAACGAAAAACTTGATCAAAAAAATTTAGCTAGTAGTAGTTCTTCAACTATTCCCGTTATTTCGCAAGAATTAGATGATAGTGAACAAGAAATTGCTGAATTAAAATTAAGAATATCGGAATTAGAAGAAAAATTAAATGATTAATAATATTAAATAATTATAAAATGAAAAAAGCAGAAAATAAAAAAAGATTAATAAAAAAAGATACCAAAAAATCAGTTTCTGATAAAAATACTCCATTAGAAACTAATATAGTGGAAGAAGATGAGGTTATAAACGATAATGGTCGTCATAAAACTAAATATGGTTTAGTTCAACTTCAAGCTATTGGTGAAGAAATGAGCACTTCATATTTGGATTATGCTATGAGTGTTATCGTGTCTCGAGCTTTACCAGATGTTCGTGATGGTTTAAAACCAGTTCATCGTCGTATCTTGTATGCGATGTGGGATATTGGTTTAAGACCAAGTGGTAAATTTAGAAAATCAGCTACAGTGGTGGGAGAAGTTTTAGGTAAATATCATCCTCATGGTGATACTGCTGTTTATGATTCTATGGTGAGATTAGCTCAAGATTTTTCCATGCGTTATCCTTTAGTTCGTGGTCAAGGAAACTTTGGTTCAATTGATGGTGATGGAGCAGCCGCGATGCGTTATTGTATTACCGGTGATAGTTTATTATTAACTGATAAAGGTATAGTTGAGATATCTTCTTTATCTAAAAAAAGTGAAGAGAATATTAAAATAAATATTTTAAATTATAAAGGGGATAATAAACCAGCCATTAAATTTTTTAATTCTGGTCAGCATCAAATTATAAAAATAAATACTGAGCAAGGTTATGAAATAAAAGGATCAATTAATCATCCGCTTCTTTTATGGGGTTTAAATGAATTTGGTCAACCTTATTTTTATTGGAAAACTTTGGAAAATATTAAAAAAGACGATTATGTAGTTCTTAATCGTAATTTTTCGTTATTTTCTAAAGAAGATTTAAATTTAAAAATATTTCAGCCTAAAATTAATAATAAAAAAACTGATCAAGTAGTATTGCCTGATAAAATGAATAAAGATTTAGCTTTTTTATTAGGAGCTTTAGTAGCCGAAGGTAGTTATCATCAAGGACAAATTTTATTTTGTAATTCTGATTTAGTTTTTTATAATAAAGTAAAAAATATAGTTTTAAAACAATTTCCCGGAGCAAAATTATATGAAAGAAAAATAACTGGAAATTGCTTAGAATTTAGTATTTATCAACAACAAATAGTTAATTTTTTGAAAAATATTGGATTATTTACTAATGTTAGAACTAAAAAAGAAATTCCTTTTTCGGTTTTAAAATCAAGTAAAATGGTTTTAAGTATGTTTTTACAGGCTTTATTTGAAGGTGATGGTTCTGTTAGTTATAAAATTGATGCTCGTCATGGTGGGAAATCAATTGAATTGAACTATAATTCTAAAAGTAAAAAATTAATTGATCAATTAAAAACAGTATTATTAAATTTTTCTATCATTACTACTTCACCTTATCAAGATAAAAGAAGTACTTGTTATAAATTAATAATTTCTGGAACTGAAAACATATTTAATTTCTATAAAAATATAAATTTCTTTTCTGATAGAAAAAGAAAGATATTAGCTCAAATTAAAAAAATAAATTTAACTTGTTTAAGCCAAACTGACTATATTCCTTTTTTAAATGATTATTTAAGATCTAATTATTCAAATAGTTTTATAAAAAGAAATAATTTTGATCGTTATAATAGTTTAATTAAAAATATTAAAAAATTAAAAAGCATTTTAAACCCAAGTGATTTTAAAATGCTTAATTATTTATTAAAAAATGCATATTTTTTTAATCAGGTAAAAAATATTGAATATTTAAAAAATAAAGAAAATGTTTATTCTATAAAAGTTAATAGTTCGTGTCATTCTTTTGTGGCTAATGGTTTTATTAATCATAATACTGAAGCTAAGTTATCAGCTATAACTGAAGAATTAATTTTTGATATTGATAAAAATACTGTTAACTTTATTCCAAACTATGATGGTTCACAACAAGAGCCTCAGGTTTTACCAGCAAAATTACCTAACCTATTATTAAATGGTTGTATGGGTATTGCTGTTGGTATGTCAACTAATATTCCTACTCATAATTTGAAAGAATTAACTTCAGCTATTAATCTATTATTAGATAAACCAGAATCAACCGTAGAAGATTTAATGGAATTTGTTAAAGGACCAGATTTTCCAACCGGAGGTATAATCTATGATCAAAAGGATATTTTAAATGCTTATGCTACGGGTAAGGGTGGAATCGTTACTCGAGGTCGAGCTGATATTTCTGAGGATAAACATGGAAATTTTCAAATAATTATTACTGAATTACCTTATCAAGTTAATAAAGCAACTTTAGTTGAAAAAATTGCTGATTTAATAAAAGAAAAAAAGATTGAAGGGGTAAAAAGTTTAAGAGATGAATCTGATAAAGAAGGAATTAGAGTTGTTTTAGATTTAAAAAAGGATTCTTATCCTAAAAAGATTTTAAATAGTTTATACAAAAACACATCTCTACAAAGCACTTTTCATGTAAATATGTTAGCTTTAGTTGATGGAATTCAACCTAAAGTTTTAACTCTAAAAATGATTTTAGAGGAATATATTAAACATCGAGAAGAAGTTGTTTATCGTCGTACCGAATTTGAATTAAATAAAGCTAAAGATCGGGCTCATATTTTATCAGGTTTAATGATTGCTTTAAAAAATATTGATGAAGTTATTAAAACTATTAAAGCTTCTAAAGATAAAGAAGTAGCTAAACTTAATTTGATAAAGAAATTTAAATTATCTGAACGTCAAGCTATTGCTATCTTAGAGATGAAATTACAAAGTTTAGCTAATTTAGAAAGAACAAAAATTGAAGATGAATTAAAAGAAAAATTAAGAATTATAAAAGAATTAGAATCAATCTTAGCTTCTAAAATCAAAATAAGAAAAATTATTAAAGATGAAACTACTGAATTAGGAGAAAAATTTGGTGATGAACGTCGAACTCAAGTAGTAGCTCATGGAGTTAAAAATTTTAATATTGAAGATTTAGTTCCTAATGAAGAAGCTATGGTTATGATGACTCGCGATGGTTATATTAAACGAATTGATCCAGATATTTTTAAAGTTCAAGCTCGAGGTGGAAAAGGAGTTATTGGTTTAACTACTAAAGAAGAAGATTTAGTTGAGTTTATGTTTATTACTCAAACCCATAATGATATATTATTCTTTACTACTAAGGGTCGAGTTTTTCAATTAAAAGCTTATGAAATTCCTCAAGCTTCGCGAACAGCTAAAGGAACTCCAATTGTTAATTTCTTGCAATTAGTTAGTGGAGAACAAATTACATCTATTTTACCACTGGATAAAATATCAAGTTATAATTATTTATTCTTTGCTACTGAAAAAGGTTTAGTTAAGAAAGTTAAAACTGATGCCTTTGCTAATGTTAGACGTAATGGTTTAATTGCTATTAAGATAAAAAGTGATGATAAATTAATTTGGTGTAAGCCAAGTTCAGGCGCTGATCAAATTAGTTTAATAACAGCTAATGGTCAAGCTATTCGTTTTGCTGAAAAAGAAGTTCGAGATATGGGACGTAATGCTTCAGGGGTTAGAGGTATAAAATTAAAAGCTAAAGATATTGTAGTTGGCATGGGAATAATTAAAACTGATAAAGACGCTAAACGTCATTATCAAATTTTAACTATTATGAGTAAGGGTTATGGCAAACGAACTAATTTAAATTTATATAAAGTCCAGGGTCGTGGCGGTAGTGGTATTAGAACAGCTAAAGTTAGTGATAAGAGTGGTAAAATTAGTAATGCTTTTGTCGTTAATAAAGATAATATGGATGAAAAAGATTTGATTATTATATCCAATAAAGGTCAGGTTATAAGATTACCATTTAAATCTATCAGTGAATTAGGTCGTGATACCCAAGGAGTTAGAATTATGCGTTTTAAAGATGATGATGATGGTGTGGCTAGTGTTACTTATGTTTAAAAATAGCTTAAGTTAAATAAAAGAACAAAAAACCCTTAAAATAGGGTTTTTTGTTTTTGGTTAATTATTAAAATTAATAATCTATTTATATTTAGCTGTATTTATAGTATAATTAAATTATTAACATTAAATTTAAATATATGCCAACAACATTAATAAGTATTTTATTAATAATATTACTTTTAGCCATATTCTTCTTAATTTATCTATTTTTCAAAAAAAATAATCAACCGGATGAAAAATTAATTATTTTTACTGAGAAATTAAGTGAATTAAGTCGACAAAATGAAATATTACGACAAGAATTAGATAAAAAATTAAGTGAAACCTATAAAATAAATCAAGATAATGCTAGTAAATCAGCTCAATTAATACAAGGAATTAGCAATCAATCATCTAAATTAATTTCAGAAATAACTGAAAAATTAACTAAATTAGATGAAACTAATAAACAAGTTATTGGTTTTTCTAAACAACTTGGTAATTTAGAAAAAATATTAACTAATCAAAAGACTCGTGGTAATTTAGGTGAAGCTGGTTTAAAATTAGTTTTAGAAAATATTTTGCCACCAACAGCTTATGAATTACAATATTCTTTTAAAGATGGTGATATTGTTGATGCTGTTATCACAACTAAAGAAGGATTAATACCAGTAGATGCTAAATTTTCTTTAGATAATTATAATCGGATTATTAATGAAAGTGATTTAGATAAAAAAACAATTTTAGAAAAAGAATTTAGAAATGATTTAAAAAAGAGAATTGATGAAACTTCTAAATATATAAAACCAAAAGAAAATACTATGGATTTTGCTTTAATGTTTATTCCAGCTGAAGCTATTTATTATGATTTATTAGTTAATGAAGTTGGAGCTGTTAAAGTTAATACCCGTAGTTTAATTGATTATGCTTATAATGAAAAAAGAGTTATTGTAGTATCGCCAACTACTTTTGCTGCTTATTTACAAACTATTTTACAAGGACTTCGATCTTTACAAATTGAAGAAGGGGCTAAAATGATTAGAAAAAATGTCGAAAGTTTAGGTCGTCATCTTTTAAGTTATGATGATTTTATGAAAAAATTGGGAGTTAGTATGTCAACCACAGTTAATCATTATAATAATGCTTATAAAGAATTTAAAAAACTTGATAAAGATATTATAAAAATTACTGATAAAAAATCAGAAGTAGAAATTTTAGAAATCGATCGACCGCAATCTTAATTTTTTATTTTATTAGCATGGCTACAATTGTTGATAATAATTTAAAAGAAGAAATTATAAAAACATTAATTTGGTTTGATACTTTTTCTTATCCTCTTACATCTTTTGAAATTTATAAATACTTAAATTATAAAACTTCCTACCCCGAAGTTGTTTTAGCTTTAGAGGACTTATCAGATAAAATTGTTTTTAATAATGGTTTCTTTTTTTTACGTAATCGGGAAGCTTTGGTTACGGAACGTTTAAAAAAATTTAATTATTTTAATCGAAAAAATAAAAAAGCCATGGCTTTTATTAAATTAATATCTTTTTGGCCTAGTAATTTAGGTGTAGCCGTTTCTAATATTGTTGGTGATCATAATCTTAGAGATGATGGTGATATTGATTTACTGGTAATTAGTACTCCAAATAGGGTGTGGTCAAGTCGCTTTATTTGTACTTTTATAGCTAAAATATTGGGTTTAAGACCAAATAATAAAACAAAAAAAGATAAAATTTGTTTAAGTTTCTATATTAGCTCAGATAATCTTAATTTAGAGTCGTATTTATTCAATGATCGAGATCTTTATTTTATTTATTGTTTAAATGATCTACATATTATTTATAATTACCAAGGTATTTGGGAAAAATTTTATCAAGCTAATACTTTTTTATCTAAGTATTTACCAAATAGATCTAAGTCATTAATTTATTTAGATAAACAAGTAATTGCAACCAGATTCAAATTATTTTCTATAAATAAAAAAATAGGTGATAAGATAGAAAAATTATTAAAAAAAATTCAATTAAAAATAATGCCAATGGCTTTAAAGCAACAAGCCAATAAATCTACAGGAGTACTTTTGGAAGATAATATTATAAAATTATTTTTAGAAGATAAACGTTTAGATTTTATTAATCGTTTTGATAATCGTATTAAAGAAATTGAAAATAATAAAAATAATTATTATGACCATTAGAACTATAAAAACAAAATTAAAATATTTTGTTAAAAAAATAAATTTAAAAGTAGTAATTGAATATCTTTTTTATTTTTTTGTTTTTATTTTCTTATGGCAGACTAAATTAATTATTTATCCGGGTGATAGTAATTATAGTGAAATTGCTTTATTTGCTAATTATATTTTACTTAGTATTATTTTAATATTATTTTTTATTTATAAAATAAAAAATAAAGAAAAAGATTCAGATATTGATAAATATTGGGTTATTTTAGCTGGTTTAGACTTTTTTATCTTTTTATCTATTTTAATTTCATCTAATCTTACTTTGTCAGTTTTTCGCTATATTTTGTTGTTATTATCCATTGGTTTAATGTATGTGATGATTAATTTTAAATTTAAATTTAAAAAAATCATTTTAGTTTTTTTATTAGCTTTATTACTTCAGGCGGGTTTAGGTATTGGTCAATTTTTTACTCAAAAAACTTTTGCTTGTAAATATTTAGGTATAGCTTTACACGAAGCTTCAGATTTAGGAACAGCTGTAATTGAAACTAATAATGAAAGATTTTTAAGAGCTTATGGAGCAACCGATCATCCTAATATATTTGGTGCTTTAATGTTTTTTGCTATTTTTTTTGTAATTTTATTAATGATTAAAAATAATTATAAAGGGACTAAGGCCACTATTAGCTACTTAGCTTTATTCTTTTATTCTATCGCTTTATGTGTATCTTTTTCGCGTAGTGCTATTTTAGCTTTAGTAATTTCTTTAATATTTTTATTCATAGTTTTCTTTTTTACTGATAAAAAATTATTTCGTAAATTTTTACCAATAATTTTATCCTTAATTTTTTTAGGTGGAGCTTTATTTTTACTTTTCAAACCTTTAATTTTAACTCGAATTGAGGCGTCATCACGTTTAGAAAAAATATCTATTAATGAACGTCAGGAACAAAATAATACAGCCTTAGAAATTATTTCAGATAATGTTTGGTTGGGGGTAGGGCTAGGTAATTATCATAATGAACTTTTAAACAGAGAAGTAGATTTAAAACCTTATGAAGCTCAACCGGTTCATAATGTTTTTTTATTAATATGGTCAGAAATTGGTCTATGGGGTTTACTTTTATTTCTTTATTTTATTATATATTTATTTAAAATAAACATAGAAAAATTATATTATATCCCTATTTTTATAGCTTTATTTGTATTTATGTTATTTGATCATTGGTTATGGAGTTTACCGGGGTCTTATTTATTTCTATTTTTCATCTTATCCTTGACTTTTTATTTTAAAGATGATAATCTTTCAAGTTAAATAAGTTATTTGAAAATTAAATTATATAAAAAAAGGAGGTAAAAATGGTGATTTACACCCATAAAGCGGTCGACTTAGATGCGGTTGCGTCAGTTTGGTTCATACTAAAATTTATTTCACCAAGATTTTTTGGTGTTAAAGAAGAAGAGATTAAATTAAAATTCGTTCCAGCTAATTGGGATGGAAAAGAATTAAAAAAAAATGATTTGGCCTTGGATATTCATGCCGGGGGTAAAGGCATAAAAGGTAAACAAGATAATGATGGTAAAACCCACTCTTGTTTTATGCTCTTAATTGAAAGATATGGTGATGATCGGGAAAAAGCTATTTTAGAAGATTTAGCTTATTTTATTGACCAGCATGATGCTTATGGTTATTGTGAAGCTAAAGAATTTTCTAGAAACAATATTAAAAATATTGGTTGCTTTCTTAGTCTTAACGATTGTCTTCATCAATTAAAAGCAAAGTTTAAAGACGATGAAGATGTTTGTCGGGCTATATTCAATAACTTGGATGGGTTCTATATTATAAAAAGAAATGAAATCTTTAACAAAGATTATGTTTTAAAAAATATAGAAGTTGTTGGTCAAGTAGCTATCTTAGTTGAGAGTAATAGCCGAACTCATTGTGCTTCTAAAATAATTTTTGAACGGGGATTTCAAGCTTATGTTTATATTAATAAACATAATATTGGGATTCTAGTTAGAGACACAGCTTTAATTAGAGCTGATCATCCTGATATTGTAAAAATTATAAAAGAAGCTAATGAAAAAATCGGTGATAATGGTTGGTTTTTACATCCAGCCGGTTATTTAACTTGTTGGGGGAGTAAAAAATCTCCAGCGCTTAAACCATCGAAGGTTGATCCTTATAATTTAGCTAAAGCTTATAATCGTGTTTTAGCTGATTTAAAAGTAAAAGAAAAAAATGACGAGTCGGCAAATTCCGAATCAAAAAACAAAAAAAAGTTTAATAACTCTTATTTTGAAAAAATTTCAAAGTTGAAGTTTTTTAAAAAAAATAAAAAAGTTGATGAAACCAAAAAGGCTTGTTAAAAAACAAGTCTTTTTATATACCAGGAAACCCCAGACACGGCGGTCGTCTAGATCCGATAAAGGATAGTAGAATGTGAACCGCCGTCTGGGGATGAATGGTATCCCGGACATAT
>Ga0116171_10000570_pt1 | contig 39390 bp, 41 predicted proteins | sample AD_JPNHW2_MetaG_FD_89798 | JGI IMG/M metagenome (GOLD analysis project Ga0116171, IMG submission 89798) | Active sludge microbial communities of municipal wastewater-treating anaerobic digesters from Japan - AD_JPNHW2_MetaG | ecosystem: Engineered > Bioreactor > Anaerobic > Digestate | place... | reverse complement strand
CAATTCCTGAACGAGCTCTGTGATCTGTACGAGGCAGAGGAGAAGAAAGTACAGTAAATTGGCTAAATAATCTATTCATATTGCTGTTAAATTAATAAAAATATGTAGTTTAGCTACATACTATAATAATACATGATTATAGTATACATTGATTATTTTCATTATTTTATCGGTTCCGACTGAGATAAGAAGGATTATTAAGTCGGTTGCTCCCATAGCAAACCCAGTGATCTATTCATGAAGGCAAGCATTGAGAAAGCATTGAACGACCAGATAAACGCCGAGATATATTCGGCCTATCTGTACAAGTCCATGGAGATGTACCTGCAATCGATCGACCTGCCTGGAATGGCCAACTGGATGAACGTTCAGACCCAGGAAGAGCTGGCACATGCTGAAGGTATGATCCAGTACATTAATGTCCGAGGCGGCCGTGTTTTACTGACCGCCATCGAAGCTCCGAAGAAGGAGTGGAAGTCCCCGGCTGAGGTATTTGCGGACGCCTATGATCACGAAGCGAACGTCGTCACAGTAAAGATACACAAGCTGGTAGATCTGGCCATCAAGGAAAAGGACCACGCTTTCAACCAGTTCCTGCAATGGTACGTGGCGGAGCAGGTCGAGGAAGAGGACAACACTTCCACTCTGCTGAGGAAATTGAAGAAGGTCGGTGACCACACGCCCAGTCTGATGCAGGTCGACGCGCAGCTCGCTGCCAGGGTCTTCAGGGCTCCGGTAATTCCAGGTACTACAGTGGGCGGACCTTAAAAAAACTCAAAAGGCAGGGGGAAAACCCCCTGCGATTTTTTTTAAAAAAGTTTACGGAACCAGAACCTTGTTGACCACGTGGATGTATCCGTTCCGGCACTTTATGTTGCCGCGGATGATGGTCGCACCAGCGATCTTCAGAAGTCCCTTGGCGTCGACTGCCAGTTCCTTCTGGTCGGCCGCAGCTACGGTGGGCTTGGCCATCAACTGGTCGTAGGAGAATGCGCCCTCGACCACATGGTGGGTGAGCACGGCCTTCAACTTGGCCTTGTCCTTCAACAACGCCTCGACCGTTCCGTCAGGTAGATCGATGAATGCTGAGTTGTTAGGCACGAACACCGTGAACGGGCCCTTCTTTCCCAGCAGGTCGACCAACCCAGCTTCCTTCAGTGCCGCAACTAGTGTCTTGTAGTCGTCGTCTGCTACCACCGTCTCGGCGATAGTCTTCAGATTCGGGTCTGCGACCCAAGATCCCTTCTTCTTGAGAAAATCAAATAATCCCATATAATCCCTGGACACCGATTTGACTTGTATCAATATAAAACCATACTATTAACGCGATAAAGTTTCCTATTATAAGTTATAAATATAAAATTAAAAAAACAATTTTTTATGAGCCTTTTCAATAAAACGCGAAAGATATTTATAATCGAGTAGAACGCGACCTACGAGCTCAGGACAAATGCTATTTGTTTAGTAACATGCTAAATAAATATAATCGGTATAACTATAACATAATAAAATATAGTACAATCAAAATGATTATTATAATACTCAAAAATTAAACATTATTTTTCATCATTCAATTCAAATATGTTAAAGTCAATATATTTTCTAAATTTCTTAAATAATGGAGGGATTTGGGATGCAAATAAACAAGCTGAGAGCATCAGCAATAGCTTGGATACTGTTGGTGCCCTTGTTCATGGGATTGATCCTGATTACGGATGTCGACGCCACACCGACACCCGTTCTCGACGAAATCTCATGGATGAAGGGGGCCATCGATAGCCATTCGGATGTAAGCAATATTGTGAGTCAGGCGATAGATGGCGACGGTCACATTCACGTCAGCTATTACAATTCGGACACGAATAGACTAATGTACGCCACCAACAGTAACGGCGTTTGGAGGTCACAGGTAGTCGATTCGACAACCAGTGCCGGCAAGTATAACTCCATAGCTGTGGACGGGGACGGAGTTGTGCACATTAGCTATTCAAACGACGCCAATAACGACCTCAAGTATGCCAGTGGTAATTTCGACTCATGGACATTGACCACGGTGGATTCTGCCACAGCAGTCGGCGATTTCAATTCTATCGCCTGCCATGATAAGAAAGTCTTCATTTCATACTATAACTACTCGGGTCAATCTCTTAAGTTGGCGGTCAAGACGGCAGGCAGATGGTCCACAACCACCATCGTCGAAGACGTCTCTCAAGGCAGCACTATGGCCATGAAAGACGGGAAAGTGTACATCGCCTACCTTTCCAGCAACTTTAAGCTCAAGATGGCAATTGGAAATGGGACAGGATGGGTCGTTCAGGATGTGGATTCTACATCGGCTTTCAGCAAGTACCTGGCCATAGACATACTGAATGGATACCCATGCGTAGTTTACTATAGCACCATCTCTCAAGATCTCAAGATTGCTACCACATCCGGCACCGCATGGGACACTCAAGTGGTGGACGACGTGACCTCCGTAGCATATGGGGTTTCTGTCAACGTCGACTCTCTACAAAGGATCCATATTGTATACTCAGATGCCGCACTGGACCTGAGGTACGCAATATACAACGGTACCTGGAACTATTTCATTCTAGATGCCAGTGTTGGTAATTTCAAGTCGATCGTATCAGATGTGAATGACAAGCAACATGTCGTGTACATCGACCGTGAACCCACCTACTACCAGCTGGGCTACCTTACAAATTCTGGAGCAAAGTGGCTCATAAAGGACATCGACTCAAGCGGGGGTGCAGACAAATTCAGCTCCATAGCCGTGGACGCTATGGGATTCGCACACATAGCATTCTATGATACTTATGTCGATAACAACGTCACGAAGGGAAGGCTTTGCCACGCGACCAGTGCTAATGGGTGGCAGGTAGAAACAGTCGATATATCTGCTTCAGCGGTGCCCAACCATCCCTCTGTGGTCGTAGACTCACACGGATTTGTGCACATAAGTTATTGGGATGCTGCTATCGGCGGGACACTAAAGTACGCTACCAACGCTGACGGGCCCTGGAAAAACTACACACTGGACGCTCTGGGCAACATAGGTAAGAGCACTTCGATCGCTGTTGATAGCACGGGTACTGTTCATATCGTTTACACTTACCACACTCCCAATCCTGCCAACAACGTGCTGAAGTACGCTAACTTCTCTTCCGAAGCTGGCCTAAATACCGGTAGTATCGAGACTGGTGTCGTCACCAACGGGCAGGTCGCTCTTGTCGCTGATTCCGAGGACCACCTGCACGTCGCCTACTACAAGGAAGGGGAGCTCCACTATGCGATAAAGAGCGGGGCCACCTGGGGCGATGCTGAGTCGGTCGACACCTCTGATCAGCTTGGTGGCGGAATATCAATGTACGTAAACGCAGCCGGTAATGTTTTCATAACATACTATGACAACGGTCTGAGCAAACTCATGTATGTGAACAATACTGGTGGGTCGTGGGTATCTCAGGATATAGCCCTGGCAGCTGGCGGCGCTAGCGCAATATTCGTTGACGAGGAGGGTGATGAACACATTTCCTATCTCGAGACGAACACCCCCAACGGGATCTTGAAGTACAAAGAACGCAGGAACGGCATCTGGATGGATCAGAACATAGACCTAACCGGATGCTCGCCCCAAATTTCCATGGCCATGGATTCCCTCGGTCGGGGGCATGTAAGCTACTTTGATCCCAGCACCAAGGTATTGAAGTACGCCACATCTATAATGGCGCCATCTGCACCCACCAATCTGACCATAGATGTTGAGAGCAATAAGCTAACTCTGAACTGGGCCGCACCCAAGGTAGATGGTGGATCATCCATCATCGAGTACCGGATATTCCGCTCCGTGGCGGGTGGGGAATACCTCTTTTTGGATGCGGTGCTTGCTCCCGGATTAGCGTACATCGATGATGGTCTGGAGGACGGTGTGACTTACTCCTACTACATCAGGGCGGTTAATGCCGAAGGTACAGGTGAACTCTCTGAGTTCGTTTCCGGAATCCCTTGCAGGGAGCCTCAGGCGCCGGTGCTAAAGGCCTCTGGTCAGGACAAGGCCGTGAAGCTCACCTGGAACGAGCCTGAAAATGGTGGCGCGGATATCACTGGATATAAAATATATCGCAAGAACGCGACCGGTGTGTTCGAGCTATTGGTGGAGCTGGGCGGAAACACCCGGTCCTACACCGACAAGCAACTGGAGAACGGTCAGGAGTACTCCTATTACATAAAGGCGTTCAACCCGGCCGGACCTAGTGTCGATAGTGCCGTTGCTTCCGCCACACCTGAAGAGTCCAACACTCTAATGATAATCGCCATCGTGATTATCGTGCTGGCTGCCGTCGGAGTAGGTGCGTTCGTCTTCCTGAAGAAGAGCGGTCGAATCTAAGAACGAGGGTCCCAACCCTCCCCTTTCCTTATTTTCATTTTTCCCTCCCTCAGTTTTATTACCAAGGCGGTCATTGTGAAGACCGATGGCTGACGATTGGACCGAGCTCTACCGCCCCCAGGGGCTTTCTGAAGTGGTAGGCAACCCCAAGGTCATCAAGGACCTCCAACAGTGGGCGGTTTCCTGGGAGGAAGGTCGCCCGGAGTTCAAAGCGGTGGTTCTAATGGGACCACCCGGCGTGGGCAAGACCAGCGCCGCGCTCGCCCTGGCCAGGGACTTCAAATGGGGAGTGGTGGAGATGAACGCCTCCGACCAGAGGAACGCGGACGCCATCAAGAAGGTGGCCATTCGCGGTTCCCGTTCCGAAACGTTCAACGACGAGGGGGAGTTCCTCTCCAGCAAGGATGGGCACCTCAAGTTGATCATCCTGGACGAGGCGGACAACATTTTCGGGCGCGAGGACTCCGGCGGCATACCGGCGATCGCGGAACTGGTCGCCAAGACCAGGCAGCCGGTCATTCTGATAGTCAACGATTTCTACGAGCTGAGCCGGAAGAGCTCGGCCATCAAGAACAACACCCTGCAGCTCAAGGTATCCAAGGTGCAAGGGGCGACCATGCGCAACGTGCTGCGCCGGATCGCTCTGGACCAGGAGCTGGAAGTGCCGCATCGGGTGTTCGAGACGATCATCGAGAACTCCAATGGGGATATGCGGGCGGCCGTCCGCGACCTACAGGCCGTCGGCGAAGGCAACGCCAATATGGGCGAGGACGACGCGTTCGTGCTGGAAAGCCGCATGTCCATTAGGAGCATGTACGACCTGATGCGCGACATCCTGCACGAATCGGATTCCCGGAGGGCGCGGCGCACGGCGATGGACGTCGATGAGACGCCCGAGCATATCATGATGTGGCTGGATGAGAACGTCCCTATGGAGTACAAGGACCCCGAGGACCTGTACCGAGCCTTGACCCACCTGGCACGTTCCAGTACTTTCTTGGCCAGGGTCACCAGGCGCCAGTACTATGGTTTCTGGTCCTATGCCAACGATCACAACGTGATGGGGGTCTGCTCGGCCAAGTCCCGTCCCTATCGCGGCTGGGTGCAGTACCGTTTCCCCAGCTACATCATGAAGATGTCCCGCAGCAAGGCCTTCCGTTCCATGAAGTCCGGGATAGCCAGCAAGATATCAGAGCATACGCATACCTCGACCCGCCGCTCGGCGCAGGACGTTCTTCCCTATTTCATTGAGATGTTCAAGGCCGATCCGGAGTTCCGGTTGACGATGATCAACACCCTTCGTCTGAACACCGAGGAGGTGGCCTTCATTCTCGATAAGAAGGTCGATTCCTCGGAGGTCAAGAAGCTCATGCTGGAATCGGAAAAAGCCAAGGCGTCCATGGAGCCCGTTCCCAAGTCCATCCCAGAGCCGGTCGAGGAGAAGGAGGAGAAGCCTGAGCGAAGGCCGGAGCCGAAGGGAAAACAGGCCTCTCTTTTCGAGTACTAGGTGTAACATGAAGGACGACCTGCGGGAGATATTGCAGAAGCAGCAGTACCGGCTGTGCGGCGATCACGCGGGGGTTAAGTTATGTCACTGGATGAAGCAGAGCCTACTGAAAGGGCGGACCTGCTACAAGCAGGACTTCTACGGCATCCGTTCGCACCGTTGTTTGCAGATGACCCCGGCGGTGAACGATTGCACGCACAACTGCCTGTTCTGCTGGCGGGTTCGTGGCTTTGAATCGACGGTCACCAAGTGGCAGGACCCCGAGACGGTGCTGGACACCTGCATCGAGGGGCAGAGGCAGCTGGTCACCGGTTTCAAAGGTGATCCAAGATGCTCGCCGGCCATGTGGGAGGAGGCCCGTCAACCACGACAGGTGGCCATCTCCTTGGCCGGAGAGCCGACCATATATCCCTATCTGGGGGATTTCATAGAACTATGCCACAGGCGGGGAATGACCACCTTCCTGGTGACGAACGGAACGTTCCCCAAGGTCCTCGAGGAACTTTCGGAACTGCCCACCCAGCTCTACGTGACGGTGGCCGCGCCCAGTAAGGACATCTACAAGAAGCTCTGCGTGCCGCAGATCGACGACGGCTGGGAGCGATTGATGGAAACGCTGGAGCTCTTACCATCGCTCAACACCAGGACGGTCATCAGACACACCTTGGTGAAGGACTGGAACTTGGGCTGGGAGAAGGAGTACGCCGCCCTGGACCGCAAGGCCGACCCCACCTTCGTGGAACCCAAGGGATTCGTGTTCGTCGGCGATTCCCGTCGGCGAATGTCCATGGACAACATGCCCTCCCATTCCGAGGTCCTGGAGTTCGGTCGCCGGGTGGCGGACGAACTGGGCATGTGCATGCTTCGTGAAAAGTCAGATAGCCGGGTGGCGGTGTTCGGAGAAAGCGGCACGGACACCAAGATACCCGGTCTGGATCAGAGCGAGTGAGCGTTCAGCCACTTTAGTATGGATGAGCAGCACTTGTCGGCCGGGATGTTGTGTCCGGCGCCAGGGACCCATATCAGCTCCGCCCCTTCGATGTGGCTCGCCAGCTCGGTGGCGAAGTGCGGGGCGACCATGATGTCCTCGTCGCCATGGATGATGAGCGTAGGGGCGATTATCTTGTCCAGCAGGTCGTGGCTGTCAAAGAGGTCCAGGGCCAGCTTCTGGGCCTTGAACCCCTCGGCGGCGCGCTTACCGTTCCCGTTGCATTTCCGCTGGGCTGGTTTCGACAATGCCAATTTCTTGAAGTAATCCTCGGGGAGGCACCAGGACTGCATGAGGTCCATCAGCGAATCGAACGTCGCCCCCTCGTCCACCGTGCGAATCATGGTGTCTATGGCGAACGAGGAGCGCTCCGGCCTCCGGGTGTAGGTGGACATCAGAACGAGCGAGCCTACCTTCTCCGGGTGGTCTATGGCCACCCGCTGGGCCACGTTCCCTCCCATGGACCATCCCAGTACGTGATAGCGTTGGTGACCGAGGTGCTCCATCAGCCCGGCGACATCGTCGGCCAAGGTGCTCATGGTGAACAGGGTGGGTGGATAATCGGTCTCGCCGGCACCACGGTTGTCGAAGACCACGACCCGATGCGATCTGGACAGGAGAGGCACGTACTTCTTCCAGAAAGCTATCTCCCCGCCCAGGCCGGTTATTAGGACGATCGGTTCCCCTTCCCCGTGGGTCTCGTAATTGATGCACGCGTTCCCGATCTCTACCTTAGGCATCGAAAGGCGGGATTAGGCTGGTGCTATTTGTCATTTATCTCGATGCTCGTCAAGGGAGGTGGCTGAGCACCTTCTCGTCGAAGATGTACTTCTTGCGTGGTCCCACCAGATACACCGGTAACCTTCCAAAGAGGTCCGTGCGGTAGATGTCGTAGAGCATCAGTGCGTAGTATTCCCTGGTCACCTGAAGCATGGCGTCGCAGCGGGCCAGGTCCTCCTCCGTTCGGCTGGAGATCTCGTTAGCCCTTGCCATTAGCTCTTGAAGTTTATCGATCTTGTTGTAGAGCGCCTGGTTGGCCGTGCGCAGGCTCATCATGCTCTGAAAGGTCCTCATGATCCAGAACTGCTCGATGAAGATGCCGATGAACAGAAGGACATCCCAGATGTGGTATTCCTTCAGGGAGGTCACCAAGGTCAGGAACGTGTACGAAGGCAGCACCATCGCCGCGGTGAAGATGATGGCTAGGATGAGAAGCACCGCCACCGCCGCCGCCTTTACCATGAACGAGGCCGCTCTGCCTTTGAGCTTGGCCATGCCTATCCGCCTCTTCCATGAACGAGCTATATCGGTCATCCCCTGGGTCTGAGGCTCCAGGAAGTTGACCAGGGAGTAGAAGATGAATATGAGCACCACCTGAAAGATCATCAGGTTGGCCAGACCGGCAACGGCCTTGTAGTCGGTGAGTATGAAGCCAAAAAGGACTATCATTCCCGTTCCAAGTATGAGCGTGAACCCCACGGTCAGAGGCACCATTCTGCCTAAGAAGACGGTTATGAGAATCTCCACGGTCAGTTTGGGCTTGTTGAGCAATCTCCGGTAGGCCAGTTTCCTTTGCTCCTTGCTCTTCTTCTGCCTGACCACATTACCGCTGTTATGTACCACCTTCCGGGTGGTCGGTAGGAGCAAGAACAGGAAGTTCCAGGAATAGAGCACCAGGCCGGAGATGAACCAGCTCCAGAGGGCCTTGGGGTACAGGAAGATGAATACTCCGGTAAAGGTCATGAGCATCAAGGGCAAGATCGTTCCTCGCCACTGGTCCTTTCGCTCATCCTTGACCAGGTCCAGCAGGTCCTGTTGCCGGGCCAGTTCAGCCCGGGATTCCTCAGAGAAGTCGAGGACGCTGTCTTCGAAGGTCAGGACCGAAGGTTGCTCCATGCTCCCGTGCCAAGATGACTGGGAATCTTAAAAACATTCGCACCTGTTCCCAAGGATGCCTTGAACCAAAGTCCAAGAATGGAAAAGGATATCTAATCCATTCTGGCATAGATGCCCGAGGTGTTCCTTGGGAAAGAAAGAGAAAATGGCCTCCATGCTCCATCTGGTCGGTGGAAAGCCGGAGAACGTGGAAAAGATCGTGGACGAGATCGACATGTTCTTCGACACCATGAACGCGGAGCTGGAGGACTGGAAGTTGTCCATGGAGGAATTCCCCGACGGCACTCGCATATACGCCCGCTTTCAGGTGCTGGTCAAGAAATAGGTGTTGAAAATGCCCGAGGAAGAGGAGGCCCCTCGCGAGAGGGTGCTGATGTGCGCCGCCGATTGGAAGGACCCTGAGTGCCGTACGGTGATCGGGGAGTTCCACAAGGAGGGCATCGATGCCGAGATTTTAGACGTAGACTTGGACCTGCAGGGCTTCGAGAAGGCCTGGGGCGACAAAGGCCAGGCCAAGTTCCAGAGCGAGTACCACAAGGAGGGCGCTCCTTATCTGGGAGAGGATGGACTGAACCTTTACGTTCCCATCGGGCCGGTCGAACGCACGGGGCGGTCGCCCAAGGACGCGGTGCTGAACCGTAAATTGGACGTCGGAACGGTGGAGGTCATCACCTACGCTCTTTTCCGGGCCATATTCGGCTACGGGGTGAACGTTCCCATCAAGCGTCCCGGCGTGGTGGACATGGACGTGACCATCAAGGGTAAGGACATCAACGTGAACACCAACGATTTCTTCTTCAACGTGCCCGATCTGGTGGTTTGGAAGGTCGTCTACTCGCATCAGGGAACTCCGATAATGGAGTTCGGTCGCGGGGTGGACAAAGGTTTCAAGGTGCACCGTCTACAGGCGCTTAAACTGTTCCTGGCCCTCCGTTCCAAGTCCAAGAGGGCCACCAAGGCGCGTATGGCCGCCCGAAAGGCGGCCGCCGAGAATGACGATGATGAGGAAGTAACCAAGGGGACGAGATGATGAGCCCGGTACAAGATGATCAGAGGGAGCATTTCCGGGACGTGCTGCGCTCCATACATCTCATCATGGTCGAATCGTTCAAGCTGAGACAGGTCAAGGTCACCCCGCTGGGTTCGGAGGGGTCCCGGCTGTCCATACCGATAAAGATCGAAGGGGTGGATAGGACCGGCTCTCCGGCGCGTTATTTCGCCAAGATTCTGGGCGGCAGCGACATCATGACCGAGAAGACCATCCAGTTCTTCAAGAACGTCTATCTGCAGATGGAGGGACGTTCGCCGCTCTTCAACTTCAACCGTTCCGCCAAGGACCTGGCCTTGCATCAGTTCGAGATAATGAGCCAGGTCTACCGTCTGGGAATACCTACGGCCAAGCCGCTAGGCACCTTCGCTCTTCCCGGTGGCATGTGGTTGTTCGTGGCGGAGTTCCTGGAGGCGGCCTCGTCCGCGACCAAGAAGGTCTCCGAGGCCCAGCTGGATAAGGCGTTCGAGCATCTTCGTCTGATGCACAAGAACGGCATCTATCATGGCGACATCAAACCGGAGAACTTCCTGTTCGCCGATCAGGTCTATATAATGGACGTCGGGAACTTCCTGAAGGACGCCCCGGAGAAGGAAAAGCTCTCGTATGATCTGGCCTGCGCTCTGGCCTCGTTCCTGGACCTGGCGTCGCCAGAGAAACTGGTCAAGCTGGCCCGAGGATATTACGGCGTGCGGGACCTGAAACGTGCGGCAGGCTATCTCGAGCTTATCGACCGTCGGCCAGATTTTAAAATGGCGCCAGAGAAGATGAAAAGGTTGATGGAGCTGCTGTCCTAGTCGGAGGCCTTCTTCTTGAACAGGGCCTTGGCGGCGAACTCCACTCGTATACCATCCTTCGTCTCCTCCACCGAGAACTTCCACTGCTCTATGTTGGCGTTGTAGTCCTTGAACAGCTTCTTCAGTTCCTGGCCTTTCTCGTTGAGAACCACGGTTACGTCCTTTTCGGGCATGATGATTACACCTGTGGGCGGAACTATGGCAGCCTGGGATAGATTAATGTTTGGGGTCAGGCGTCCGGCCATAGCGTGGCGGACATCTCCCTGAGCTTCATCTTCATGATCTTCCCACTGGCGGTCATCGGGTATTCCTCCACGAAATGCACGAACTTGGGGATCTTGTAGAAGGCTATCTTCCCCCGGCAGTGGTCCATGATGTCCTCGGCGGTGAGCTTGACGCCCGGGCGCAAGACCACGAATGCCGCTGGCAGCTCCCCGTACTTGACGGAGGGAACGCCAACCACCTGAACGTCCGCCACGCCGTCCATGTGATGGATGAAGTCCTCCACCTCCTTGGGATAGATGTTCTCCCCTCCGCGGATGATCATGTCCTTGAGGCGACCGGTGACGGCGTAATATCCGTCCTCGTCCATCATCCCGATGTCGCCGGAGTGGAGCCAGCCGTCCTTGTCTATCGCCTTCGCCGTCTCCTCGGGCATCTTGTAATACCCTTTCATGACGTTGTGGCCGCGGCAGCACAGCTCGCCGTGTTTACCCGGACCCAGGTGCTCCCCGGTCTCCGGGTCTATTATCGCCACCTCGATGCCCGGGAAGGCCTTTCCGACCGTGGAGCACTTCTTCTCCAGGCTGGGTTCGTCGTAGCGTGTCTGGGTCATGGCGGGGCTCGATTCCGTCAGGCCGAAGACTATGGTGACCTCCCGCATGTTCATGCGTTCCACGCACTCCTCCATGGTCTTCACCGGACAGGGCGATCCGGCCATGATGCCCGTGCGCAGGGTGGAGAAATCGAACTTGTCGAACAGCTTGTGGTCCAGGATGCCGATGAACATGGTCGGCACGCCGTACAGGGCGGTGCATCGCTCCTTCTCGATGGACATCATCACGTTGATCGGATCGTAACGTTCCAGGATGACCATGGTCGCCCCGTGGTTCAGGCAGGCCATTACGGCAAGCACACAGCCGAAGCAATGGAACAGCGGAACGGGAATGCAGACCCGGTCAGCGGTGGTGAAGTTCTCGTTGACCCCGACCCAGTAACCGTTGTTCGTCAGATTGAAATGGGTGAGCATGACACCTTTTGGGAATCCGGTCGTCCCGGAGGTGTACTGCATGTTGACCACGTCGTACGTGGAGAGCTCGCTCTGCCTCTGACGGTAATCATCGTCCGAAACGGCCACGCTCATTGCCAGTAGCTCGTTCCAGGAATACATGCCGCGATGCTTCTCCGGTCCCAGGAACAGCACCCGTCGCAGATGCGGGTAGCGTTCCGAGCGTAAGCGGTCGCGAGGCTGGGTCTTGAGCTCCGGAATGAGCTCGTAGAGGGTGTTCACGTAGTCCGTGTCGCGGTAGCCGTCGATGACGAAGATGTTCTCGCAGTCCGACTGCCTCAGAAGGTAATCGATCTCCGCTGAACGGTAGTTTATGTTGATGGTGAGTAGGATGGCCCCGATGCGAGCGGTGGCGAACTGCAGGGTCACCCAATGCGGCACGTTCGTCGCCCACATCGCCACCTTGTCTCCCTTTTTAACGCCCAGGGCCATGAGGCCCTTGGCCGCCTTGTCCACGGTCTCCCGGAACTCCCTCCAGGTCTGGCGATAATCGCGGTCCGCGTAGACCACGGCGTCCTGGTCCGGAACGACGTCAACGATCTCGTCCAGGAGCTGGCCGATGGTGGCCTCTCGGGTGATGTTCTCCCTCGGCATGGTCCCACCTCAGATCGGAGTATAGATGACGGCGAATATTTCGGCCGCCTCTCCGTTCGCCGCGCCCAGGTGATGAGGTACCACGGAGTTGTAGTGCATGGAGTCTCCCTCCTGCAGCAGGTGTCTCTCCTTGCCATAGACCAGTTCCACCTGCCCTTTGACCACTATGACGAACTCCTCTCCCTCGTGCGAGGAGGTGGAGCAGTCCTCGCAGGGCTGAACGATTATGTACAGAGGCTCCATGTGGCGGTCGGTCTTCCCCTTGGCCAATGGGTAATAGTGATACTTGCCGACCGCGCCCTCCTTATGGGCGGCGGTCTCCTCCGCCCGGTCCTTGAAACGGGTTATGACCGGGTCCGGGCGAAACTGATCGTCCATAAAGGTCCCCAGGCGCTGTCCGAGGGCCCGGGAGATTTTAACCAGCACGCCTAGCGGGGGGTACACCTCTCCCTCCTCCGCGTTACGCACCAAGCTCGCATCGACGCCGGCGTTCATGGCCAGGTCCTCCACGCTCATGTTCAATCTCTCGCGATAGGTGCGTATTCGCGTGCCTAGTTTGTCAGGAGTGGTCATACGGTCATCCTCCGGTCGTCCAGGCCTTAAGCCCTGGTCCGTAATGGCCATACCTAAACCGCCGAGCGTTTAAGAACCTTACTTTTTTTTATCAGGCCCGCGATCAAAAAAGAAAAAAAGGGGTTGGCGCCGAAGCGCGATCATAGGTTGTTCTTCGCCCAGTCGAAGGCCGCCCTGTAGACCTTGCGGTTCCTCTCCACCAGGGCCGGTTTCGTTGCAAAGCTGGCGTCCAGGGCTTGAAGCACCTTGTCCTCCGGGAGCCCATGCAGTCCCAGGGCGGTAAGGCCCCCCAGCAAAGCGGTGTTGGCGGCCTTCGGCGTACCCGCCTCGGCTGCCAATCTTGAAGCGGGGAAGGCCATCACCCGAACTCCGGCCCGAACGGTGGGCTTGGGGAGCGAGGCCTCGTAGATCACCACTCCTCCCTCCGGTACGGTCATGGAGAACTTCTCCGCAGCTGGCTGGCTCATTACGACCAACACGTCCGGTGCGTCAACGGTGGGCGACCCCACCTCCTTTCCGCTCACGACCACCGAGCAGGAAGCGTAGCCGCCTCTCTGCTCCGGCCCATAACTAGGGAGCCAGGAGACGAAGCGCCCGGAGCCTCCGGCGGCCTCGGCGACGACCAATCCCAGCGAAAGCACGCCCTGCCCTCCGAAACCGGAGAACTTGAACTTACGTTCCTTGAACTGCCCATCCACCTTGGCCGATACGCCCTCATGTCCCTTGCCCAGCAGCTCGTCGACCGTCAGCTGCGGTATGACGTTGGCCACCGGCGCCGGCTCGGCGCTGCGGTCCCGGAAGTTACCTAGCGGGAACACCTTCTCCATATTCTCGTTCACGAACTGGGCGGAGGCCACGGGGTCCAGACGCCAGTTGGTCGGGCACGGGGATAGGAACTCCACGAAGGCGTACCCCTTCCCGTCCCTTTGAACCTCCAGCGCCTTGCGGACGGCCTTCTTGGCCTGCATGATGTGCTTGGTATCGGAAACGGAGACCCTCTCGATGAACACCGGGGCCTCCAGCTGGTTCAGAACCTCGCAAACCTTGAGCGGGTAGCCTTCCTTCACCGGGTCGCGTCCGAATGGGGTGGTGGTGGTCTTCTGCCCGATCATGGTGGTCGGGGCCATCTGTCCGCCGGTCATTCCATAGATGGAGTTGTTGACGAAGAAGCAGGCGAAGTGCTCGCCGCGGTTCGCCGCTTGGAAAGCGTTATTGAACCCTATGGCTCCCAGATCGCCGTCCCCCTGATAGGAGATCACGACCTTGCCTGGAAGCGCTCTCGTGACGCCAGTTGCCACAGCGGACGCCCGTCCGTGCGGTCCCGCGACGTTCCCGCAATCGAAGTAGTGGAAGGAGAAGGCGGCGCAACCGACCGGCGTTACGAAGACCGTGCGATCCTGGATGCCAAGCTCGGCCATGGCCTCGGCGATCAGCTTTTGGATGATGCCGTGACCGCAGCCCGGGCAGTAATGAGTGGCGCGAGTACCTGGTTCCTTGCGGTCGAACGTTTCGTAGAATCCTTGGGCCTTCTTGATCACGCTCTCACCTCCAGCATCTGCCAGGCGCGAAGGACCACGTCCTCCACCTTCATCACGTTCCCGCCCATGCGGTTCAGCAGTTGAACTTCGCATTTGATATCGCGGTCCAGGTGGAGCAGCACATCGTCCCGGTACTGGCCGTTGCTAAGTTCCACGACCAGTATCTTTCCGGCCTTGGCCACTTCGTTCAGTGCCTTGGTCGGGAAGGGGAACAGCGTAAGCGGCCGGAACAGGCCGGCCTTGATCCCCTGGGAACGGAGCTGGTCCACCGCCGAGCGGGCCACCCGGGAGCTGGTCCCGTAACCGGTGAGCACTATCTCCGCGTCCTCGGTCCGGTAGGATTCGCAAAGGACGTCGTCCTGCATGGAAGCGTAACGTTCCTGGAGCATCCAGTTGTGGCGCTCCTGAAGCTCGTTGTCCAGGTATATCGACGAAACGAGGTTGCCTCGGGTGGCGGCGTCCCCTTGAACGGACCAGGAGGTCTCCGGTCTGGCGGACACCTTTTCCGGGAGCTGCAGGAACTCCATCATCTGTCCCAGCACGGCGTCGGCCAGTACGATCGCCGGGTTGCGGTACTTGAAGGACAGTTCGAACGCCTTGATGGTCAGGTCGCACATCTCCTGCACGGAGGCGGGAGCGAGCACGATGCTGTGATAGTTGCCGTGGCCGCCGCCTCTGACCGCCTGATTGTAATCGCCCTGCTCCGGTCCGATGTTGCCCAGGCCGGGCCCTACGCGTTGAACATTGACGATGACCGCCGGAAGCTGCGCTCCGGCCAGGTAGGACATTCCCTCCTGCATGAGCGATATGCCCGGTCCGGAGGAGGCGGTCATGGTGAGCTTTCCGGTCGCCGCCGCGCCGAACATCATGTTGATGGCGCCCGTCTCGCATTCGGCCTGCAGGTGTTCCCTTCCCAATTGCGGAAAGTACTCCGCGACGGCATGCGCAATATCGGAGGCCGGGGTGATCGGATAGCCGAAGTAGGTGTCGCAGCCGGCGTACACCGCGCCTATGGCGACCGCTTCATTGCCTTTGACGAACTTCCTCATTGGGGGTCCCTCCCGTCGTCCACCTGGAGCGCGTACGGTTCGGGGCAATTGTAGAAGCAGGCGGCGCAGCCGGTGCATCCCTCGCCCAGGTACTCCACGGCGCTGTAGCCACGGCGGTTGATGCGGCCCGATAGGCGCAGGACCTTCTTGGGACAGGCGGCCACGCAGCGGCCGCAGCCCTTGCATTCGTTCTCGTCGACGATGGGACGGGAGATCCTCTTCTCGGTGCTCATCGACTATCTGGATAGAGGGTCGATACTTAAAACTAATTCAACCTCGTTCGTTCCGTACACTGGCTCACAGGCTGCCGTACCTTCGCACATGCTCCCAGGCCTCGTACAGTTCGGGGTCCTTATCCGGTCCATCGTAAAGTCCCAGGTCCTTTCGCTCGAACAGCCTGCGGTCCTCTCCCACCGGGCAGACCTTGATGCAGATGCCGCATGGCGAACGGTACTTCTTCTTGAGGGAAATGCTGCGTCCCGTGCATCTTTTCTTGTCGATCGAGGCCTTCGGATAATCCACATCCCCTATCGCCTCGACCGGGCAGGCCTCGATGCACCTTCTGCACCGTACGCAGAGGTTTCTATCCATCGGCTTCCCAGGGGATATCTTGGCGGTGGTGAAGACCGAGACGAAGCGGACCCGGGGCCCGAACTCCCTGGTGAGCAGCATGTTGTTCAATCCGAACGTACCGAGCCCGGCCAGGTAGGCGGCGTGGCGATGTGAGAAGAAGGCGTAGGGGTTGTCGACCAGAACCTCCACCGAACCGTAGCCGTCCCGGGGAACGTAGACAGAGGCGTGTCCCAGGCGGTTCAGGAGCTCCGAGAGCTGATAGGCGCGTTCGTCCAACTGCGCGTTCAGGTTCTTGTACAGCTCCTGGTACCAGATGGACGGTGAGGTCTCCAGTATCGGAAGCGTAACTGGAAGACCGAGAACCACCACGGTACGGCATCCAGGGAATATGGCCTTGGGGCTGAACTCCCGGGGCGGGAACGGAACGAAGGGCGGATCGTCCCAATCGTCGGCGGAGGCGAAGCCGACCATCTCTATGCCCCAGTCCCGGCAACGGTCCGTGATCTTCCGGCGAAGGTCGGCGCTCATGTTGAAGGGAAGGCCATCGAAAATAGAAATATCTGCGCCCTTCAACTTCTAGTCAGACGTTCGGCTACCCGCTCGGCGAACTCCCTGGTCCCCAGCGTTCCGCCCAGGTCCCGGGTGCGGTCCCCTTCGGTGAGCGTCTGCACCAGGGCGGACTGCAACCGGCTGGCGGCGTCCATCTTCTTCAGGAACTCCAGCATCAGACATGCCGATAGTATCGTGGCCGAGGGATTCGCGATGTCCTTACCGGCGATATCAGGTGCGCTACCATGGACCGGTTCGAAAAGACCGAAACGGTCGCTGAGGTTGGCGGAAGGGGCCATTCCCAATCCACCGGTGAGCGCCGCGGCCTCGTCCGATAGGATGTCGCCGTATAGGTTCAGAGTGACGATGCACTGGAACTGCTTCGGTTTGGAGATGAGGGCGGCGGCCACGGCGTCCACGATCATGTCGTCCGCTTCCAGTCCGGAGTCCTTCATCACCTCGTAGAACACCCGACGGAACAGTCCGTCCGACTTCCTCAGCACGTTCGCCTTGTGCACGCAGGTGATCTTGTTGAAGCCCATTACCCGGGAGACCTTGATGGCCTTCTCTACGATGCGGCGGCAGCCCTTCTCGCTCACCACCCTTTCCAGGATGACCGCTCCGTCCTCCTCGCGTTCCCGGCCGGTGTACATTCCCTCGGTGTTCTCCCTCACGATGACCGTGTTCAGGTCGACCAACTTGTACTCCGGGAGCATGGGGAAGCAGGGACGGATGTTGGCGTACAGGTCAAAATGCTTGCGCAGCTGTAGCAGCGGCGATCGATAGCCAGGGTCAGGCGTCACCGGCGAGGTTATGGCTCCGAAGAGCACGGCTTTGGAGGACTCAAGGGTCCGCAAGGTCTGGGCAGGAAGATATTCGCCCGTTCGTTCGTAACAGTTCAGTCCCATGTAGGCCTTGACGAACTCCAGGTCCAGGTCCATCTGTTCCAGGATGCTCATGGTGGCGCCCACCACCTCGGGACCGATGCCGTCCCCGCCCATCACCGCCACTCGGGTCATTTCAATCGCTCTACGATGGAAGCCACCAAAATTGGAAGGGTTATCGTCGCGTCGCCCTCCACGTTCACCTGCCAGGCGTCCTCACGGACCTTTCCCCAGGATATGGCTTCCCGCACCTGCGCTCCGCTCAGGGAGCCGTCGTACTCCGTCGCGGTGGTCATGTAGACGGCGTAATCAAGACCGCCCCGGAACTGATTCCACCAGATGACGTGGTGCTTGGAGATCCCTCCGCCAATGATCAGTGCGCCACTGGCCTCGGCATGGAAGACCAGGCTTGACAGTTCCTGCTCGTCCTCGAACAGGTCTATCTTGAGGTCGCGGTGGGTCTGCCAGTACATCCATATCTGGCTGCCGAAGGAGCCATCGGTGATCCCTGGAACGAAGATAGGTATCTTGTTCTTGTGGGCCCAGTAGAGCAACGAGTCCTCATTGTCCAATCGGGCGCCGACCTGGTCTATGATCTCCCGGGTGGATATGGAGCTCCTTCCGGCCAGGATCTCCTCGAACATGGGGATCAAGCGTTCTTCGAGCACCAGCCCATAGCTCTCGTCCGGGACGAGAACGTTGCCTAGGCGGTTGTAACCTTCCTCGCGCAGCTCGGCGTCGTCCATAGCGAAGTCGCCGTGATAGTAATGCTTCCAGGAGCGGGCGAGGTCGTGGTCGAGGGTGCCGCAGGTGGTTATCACCACATCCACCAGCTTACGCTTGACGAGCTCTACGATCACTCCCCTGGTCCCGGTGGCCATGATGCAGGCCGGGAAGGACAGGAACGTAAGGCACTTCTCGTCCTTGACCATCTTCTCCACGATGTCCGTGGCGTCAGCCAGTTTCTTGGCGGTGAACCCGCCGGAATCGGACATGGCCCGGACCAGCTGATCGACGGTCATGCCCTCGGTGACCTTGATGTCGCGTACCGCTCTCTCTTCCATGATGATCGTCCCTCCTATCCCCCGCGGCTAGAAATATATTGCCTTGAAAAGCCGAAAGTGAAATTGTGCAAGTCCTTAATATCAAACCAAGGCCTTGTACTGGCAATGGACACCAAACGCCTGGCGGTGCTCAGCGGCGGTTACATCGGACCGCTCTCTGGCAATGCCGTGCTGGCCATGATACCGGTACTCAAGACGGACTTCGGGGCGAGCGCGGAGGAGATACTGGTGTCCATAACCTTCTTCATGCTTCCTTTCGTCATCTTCAATCTCTTCTCCGGCACGATATCGGATGTCTACGGCAGACGCAAGATGCTCACCTTCGGCTTTCTGATCTACGCCCTGGGATGCTTGTTCTGCGTGGCGAGCTCCGACCTTATGACCTTCTACCTGTCCCGTTCCGTGCAGGGCATCGGCTACGCCTTCGTCAACCCGGTGCTGCTGGCCATACTGGGGGACATGACCCCTCCGAACGAACGGGGCAAGGTCATGGGATACTTCGGGGCTTTCACCACCGCCGGCATCGCCACCGGCCCCATGATAGCCGGTTTCCTTACCGAGTATGACTGGAGGTGGATGTTCGTACTGGTGGCCGTGCTGGCCGTGGTCGTGAACTTCTGGATAAGGTCCGCCTGCCCGGTTTCCCGCACCAACCCAGAAGCATTGAGACACCTGAAGAGCAACGTAATAACGGCCGTGACCAGCAAAGGTGTCGGCACCCTGTGCCTGTTGGGATTCCTGACCTTCCTCTGCTACATGGGCGCCCTGGGTTTCCTTTCCGACCATCTCTCGGTCCCGCCCCTCTCATTGGACGAGGGGACCATTGGACTGTTGATCGGAATGAGCGGAGTGGCGGGAATGGTCGCCGCGCCCTTGGGCGGTCGCCTGGTGGACGCCAAAGGACGCACCTTCACCGCCAGCGTCGGTTTCGCGGTGGTCGGACTCTCCCTGGCGTTCCTGTACCTGTCGTCCGACTGGATCCATTTCGCCGGGTCGCTGCTGGTGCTAGGGACCGGTACCGCCTTCATCTGGGCATCGCTATTGACAATAACCGTGGAGATAGTTCCCCAGCTCAAAGGTACGGTATCATCAGTGTTCAACAGCACTCGTTTCTTCGGGTACTCGCTGGCGCCTCTCATTTTCGCGCCGATCTATTCCGTCGACGGTTTCGGAGCGGTGCTGCTGATAGGTATCGCTCTGACCTTGGTCTCATTCCCGGTGGTGTTCTGGTTGGGAGCTCAATTGAGGGCGTCCCAGTCCGATAATACCAATTTCAGCTGAGACCGGGTGTTCTCCACCGAACCGCAGTTGTCCAGCACCTTCCAGCCGCGGGATGAGAGGTCCAGCACCTTGCCCCTGACCTTCTCCAGGGACCTCAGGTTCTCGAACATCTCCCGCTCGTGCTCCCGCTCCTCTATGCGGCGCAGAGCGCATTCCGGGTTCACGTCCACCAGTAAAAGTCGCTCGGGTATCGGAAGCACCTTGCAGAAGAACTCGTACCCTTGCCGGTAGAGCGGTGTCGGAAGATAGGCGGTGGCCATGATGTAACGGACGAAGATGACCTTGTCGTGGTCCTTCCAGCCGCGCAATCGGCGCAGGGAGTTCAGAACGTCAAGTATGAAGAATATGGTGGCCACGGTGCGCATCATCTTTCCCTCGGAGGTCAGCGACCTGCGGCTGAGGCGTCCGTAAAATGAATCGGATGGGTGCTGCCTGACCAGGACCTTCTCTCCCCGGGAGCGGTAGTGTTCGGCTATCCACTCGGCCACGGTACTCTTTCCCGAGCCGTCTATGCCGTCCACCACTATCAGTTCCATCTCATTACCTCAGATACCCGCCAGGAACATGATGAGCGCCGTGGACAGGGGAATGACCAGATTGTCATATTCGCCAGGGGTGTAAAGCTCCACCACCGAAACGAAGGCACCCAATCCCAGAGCGGTCAGCGCACTGATCGCCAGCGGTATCGATCTCGTGCCGTACAGCCCCTCGGTGAAGAGGAGGTTATAGAAGTTGATTATTAGAAATATAGCTAGAGCGGCGAACACGAATACGGCAAGCGTTCCTTCCAGGGTCTTGTTGCCGTGGATCTTCCGCTTGCCGAACGTCTTGCCGAACTGACCGCCCAGGCCGTCCCCGTAGGCCATGCAGACGATGGCCACGGAGGCGACCACCAGGTCGTTGAAGGCGAAGAAGGCCAATAAGGCCCAGGAGATCGCATAGTATACCAGACCTAGCTTGTGACCGTCATGTGAGGCGGTGGATAGGATGGACCCCTTGAGCTCGCCTATCAGCTTGCTGTCGTCCTTCTCGCGCCTCCCTCCATACTTCGAGAAGATGTATAGCAGGGGTATGAACGGTACGGCGGCCAAGAGCGACATCACGTAATTGGTGTCGAACACCCACCAGAAGAGGGCGATGTTGCCGATCATGACGTGAATGAACTTGCGGTGGAACGAGTGGTCCCGCAGGAACCGCCAACGGTCGGTGATGACCACCATGACGCCCACGTAAACGTAGACCAATATGAGTCCGAGAGCGTCACCGCCTATCAAAGCAATCTCACCCACATGACCTTAGGCAATATAAAAAAATGAGAGAGGTTTTATCCTCTCAACGACTGGCAATATTGTCCGTTAAACCATAGATCACGGCGTCCATCCTTCTTTATGTTAACATATGAAATAATATAGTTCAATCATTGAAAAACATGTGCCAGTCCACGGATTTCGTGATTGGGATTTACCTAAACGATTTATATAGGTAGCCGTATTTAGGCAGGAATTTAAAAGAGGCTTTCAATGCTAGACGATCCTCTGTACTATACAATACCGATCGCGGGCATCATAGGTCTCCTCTTCGCCGGTTATCTGACCTGGTGGATTCTCAAGAAGGACACTGGTACTCCTGAGATGAAAGCCATCAGCGACGCGATCCGCGAAGGGGCCATGGCCTACCTTGCTCGTCAGTACAAGACGATTGCCATCATCAGCGTCATATTGGGTATCCTGATCACTGTCGGGATCAACCTGTGGACCGGTGTGGCCTTCCTGCTCGGGGCATTTTTCTCCGCCCTGTCCGGATACATCGGAATGTACGTGTCTGTGAGCTCGAACATCAGGACCGCGAGCGCCGCAAGGCGCTCCTTGAACGAGGCGCTCCTGACCTCCTTCCGCGGCGGCGCCGTCTCCGGCATCGCCGTGGTGGCATTGAGCCTGATGGGGGTCGCCGGGATATTCTTCGTTTACCAGGCGTATGTGGCAGTGGGCCCGGCCGATTCGGCCACCCTTTACATGGACGCGCTGTTCCTTGCCGTTGGATATGCCTTCGGGGCATCCTTCGCCGCGCTGTTCGCCCAGTTGGGCGGCGGTATCTACACTAAGGCCGCCGATGTCGGCGCTGACCTGGTTGGAAAGGTCGAAGCTGGAATTCCCGAGGACGACCCGCGCAACCCCGCCGTCATCGCTGACCTGGTCGGCGACAACGTGGGAGACTGCGCTGGACGTGGCGCTGACCTATTCGAGAGCACTGCCGCCGAGAACATCGGCGCCATGATCCTGGGTATCGCTATTTTCGCCTTCACCGGAAACCCCGGTTGGTTCATGTTCCCCCTTGTGGTCCGCGGATTCGGTCTGCTGGCCGGCCTGGTCGGTATCATGACCGTGCGCATGAAGAACGAGGACGAGAACCCGATGAAGGCCATCAACCGCGGTTACTACGTGACGTGCGTCATCGCCGCCATTCTGTTCTACATAGCTGTGGACCAGTTATTGGCCGGTGAGATGCTCTTCTTCGTCTGCGGTCTGGTCGGTATCGCTCTCAGCATAGTGATCGTCTACATCACCCAGTACTACACCGCTGGCGAATATCGCCCGGTGAAGAAGATCGCCAAGGCCTCCGAGACCGGCCCGGCCACCAACATCATCGCTGGTATCTCCATAGGTATGGAGACCACCGCCATGTCGGTGATGGCCATCGCTATCGCTCTGATAGCCTCCTTCGAGCTCGGTGTCATGGCCTCGCCGGACGCCGCCCACGAGTTCATCTATGGTCTGTACGGCACTGCCGTGGCCACCATGGGTATGCTCGCCACCTGCGCCTTCGTGCTGGCCGAGGATACCTTCGGTCCGATCACTGACAACGCCGGCGGTATCGTCGAGATGTCCGGACAGCCTGAGGAGGTCCGCGTCAGGACCGACAGGCTGGACTCCATCGGCAACACCACCAAGGCCCTGACCAAGGGATACGCCATGGGTGCCGCGGCCCTAGCCGCCTACCTGCTGTTCGGCGCGTTCTTCGAGCAGGTCGCCAAGATCCGTGGGGTCGACATTCTGGCCTTCTACGACAGCTTCACCGTGGACCTGCTCCAACCCGTGGTCTTCGTTTCCGCTATGATCGGCGCCATGCTGGTCTACCTGTTCACCTCGCTAGCCATTAGCGCCGTGGGCAAGGCCGCCGGGAACATGATCGAAGAGGTTCGCCGCCAGTTCAGGGAGCGGCCCGGCATCCTTGCCGGTACTGAGAAGCCGGACTACGCCACCTGCGTGGACATCAGCACCAAGGGCGCCTTGAAGGCCATGATCCTGCCCGGCATACTGCCGGTCGTGGTCCCTGTGGCCTTGGGACTTACTCTGAGGTACGCTTACCCTGACAACAACGATATCGCTGTCATGGGCGTCGGTGCCTTCCTGATGGTCGCTACCATCGCCGGAGTCCTCATGGCCCTCTTCCTCAACAACGGTGGGGGAGCCTGGGACAACGCCAAGAAGTGCATCGAGTCCCAGGGTAAGAAAGGTACGCCGCAGCACGCTGCCGGCGTGGTGGGAGATACCGTCGGAGATCCGTTCAAGGACACCGCCGGTCCCTCGCTCCACGTGCTGGTGAAGCTGCTGTCGACCATCACCCTGGTCTTCGCCGTGCTCTTCGTGGTCTGAGCAAAACCCCTTTCCATCATTTTTCTTTTTTATCCAGCATGCTGAAAGCTTATATGCTCGGTGCTCAATCTTTATATAAGAGATTTATCATGCCAAGTTAGTTAAGAGGATTCCTCATGTATATGTTGACCCAAAGGGAAAAGGTTGTCCGCATACCGCCCAGCAGATTGGGCGATGACGTGGACGAAGTGGTCAATGAGCTGGCCCGCGAGTCCTACGAAGGTAAGATCGAGGGAGATGACTCGCTCACTGTTATGATCCAGAACATCGAACCGGTCGGCGAAGGGCGGATCGTGCACGGCGACGGTGCGGTCTACCAATCGGTAAAGTTCGATTCCCTGGTGTTCAAGCCATTGGTCAACGAGGTCGTGGAAGGGCACGTATGTGAGGTCCTGAAGTTCGGGGCCTTCGTGCGCTTCGGACCATTGGACGGTCTTCTGCACGTGAGCCAGGTCATGGATGACCGCATGGACGCCGATGAACAGAATCAGAGGCTCATAGGCAAGGACACCAAGCGGGAGATCAGGATCGGCGACATCGTCAGGACCAGGATAGTCACCCTCTCCTTCAATGAGCGCAACCCCCGGGAGAGCAAGATCGGCCTTACCATGCGTCAGCCCGGACTGGGCAAGAAGGAATGGATCGCCGAGGACCGGGCCAAGAAAGGGGGTCAGGAGAAATGAAGGGAGTAGTAAAGGCCTGCAAGGTCTGCTTCGCCATAACTGAAGAGGACAAGTGCCCGCTCTGCGGTGGGGAAACCTCCAAGGACTGGCAAGGCTACGTGGTCATCATAGACCACACCAAGTCCGAGATCGCAAAGAGGATGAACATTGACAAGAACGGTAAGTTCGCCCTCAAAGTGCGCTGATCTGGACGTCCCCTCCAAAGGGTGGAGGATGCCGGACAGCATGAGGGGCGAACTAGGCATGCCATTCGGAAGCCTGTTCAGGGGCGAGGACGTTCTTGAAGCGCTTTCCGACTGCGGTATGCTCATCACGGTGGGGGACGTGGTCTCCAGCACTTTTATAAACAAAGGTGTCATCCCCCATTTGACCGTTTACGACCGGCGCAACGAAAGGAAGGAGCTGGAGGCGGGGGAACATCCCGCCGATCTCCTTCAGGTGCCGGAAACCAACGTGGAGAACCCTCCCGGGTCTATAACCCCCGGACTGGTCAAGGCCATGAAGGATGGCCTGGAGTCCCCGGGCAAGACCAAGGTGAGGGTCATAGGAGAGGAGGACCTGGCCGCGCTGGTGTGCGCCGCCATAGCCCCGGCAGGTTCCTGTCTCGTGTACGGTCTCCCCGGAAAGGGAGTGGTGTTGGTCCATACCAACGCCAAGGTAAATCATGCGGCGCAGAATCTGATACGCTCAATGGAGGTATTGAAGTGAAGATCGAGATCGAGAGCAAAAAGCCCAACGCCCTGATGGACCGCACTGAAGTCAACTTCAAGGCTGATCATAGCGGAGAGGGCTCCCCCAAGAGGGCCGACGTGAAGGCGAAGCTGGCGGAGGTCCTGGCGGTCAGCAAGGACAAGGTCATAATCGACCACATGGAGACCGAGTTCGGAATGGGCGTAAGCACCGGCTACGCCAAGGTGTACGGCAGCACCGAGTCGGCCAAGAAGTTCGAGAAGAACTACCTGCAGGCCAGGAACGGGCTCGCTGAGGCTAAGAAGACTAAGAAGAAGTGAGGTGTGATCCATGGCTGCTCCAAAGAAGAAAGAGGTCAAGAAGGAAGCCCCGTCGGCAAAGAAGGACTACTACCAGGCCAAGGGCGAGAAGCTGGAACGATTAAAGAAAAGCTGCCCCAAGTGCGGGCCCGGCGTGTTCATGGGCGAGCACAAGGACCGGACGTCCTGCGGCAAGTGCGGATACACTGAGTTCAAGAAGAAGTGAGCGCGTCTCGATCTTCCCTTCCCGCGAGGGCGGGTAAATGGGTCTTGGTGTTCCAATGACCGCGGGCCTGTAGTGTAGCTTGGATATCACTGGGGCTTCCGAAGCCTCAAACTGGGGTTCGAATCCCCACAGGCCCGCCTTAACCCTCAAAATCCAACATGTTCTTATTAACCGATTCTATTGTCCCTGGCATGCAACTCACCTCCGAAGAGCAGGATATGCTGGCCGGAAAACAAGGCAAGGCCAAGCGTAAGGCCATGGAGCTCTTGGTGGCACTGGGCGCCATCTACGGAGCCGATCGTCTCATACCCATCACCTCCGCTCATCTCTCCGGCGTTTCCTACAAGACCATCGGCGAGGGCGGCATCGACTTCCTGGAGGAGATGGCGGCCGACGGAAAGGTGTGCGTGCCGACCACCCTGAACCCCATGGGAATGGACGGCGAGCGGTGGAAGGAGATGGGCGTGGACGAGCATTTCGCCCAGAGACAGATGCATATCATCTCCTTGTACGAGAAGATGGGCGTGGAGGTCAGCTGCACCTGCACTCCCTATCTGCTGACCAACCGTCCCAAGGTAGGGGATCATATAGCCTGGGCGGAGTCATCCGCGCTTTCCTTCGCCAATTCCGTGCTCGGGGCGCGTACCAACCGGGAAGGGGGGCCGGGGGCGTTGGCCGCGGCCATCACCGGACGCACTCCTAACTATGGGCTACATCTGGACCAGAACCGTAAGGCCACCCACGTGGTGGTAGTGGAGAAGGGAATAACCAAGGACGAGTGGTCCCTGGTCGGACACTCCGTGGGACGCAAGTTGGGAGCGTGCATTCCATTCTTCCGCGGTCTCGGCAGCGATGTCAACGGGTTGAAATCACTGGCCGCGGCCATGGCCGCCGCCGGTTCCGTGGCCATGTTCATGGTGGAGAAGGCCACGCCAGAACAGCCAGATACTTTGGAGGGGTTGCCGGTGGTCAATATCACCCGGGAGGACATCGAGGATACCGTTAAACGTCTGCGAACCGGCAAGAAGCCGGACCTGATAGCCATAGGCTGCCCCCACCTCTCGGAAAGTGAGATGAAGGAGCTGGCAGATCTCTTGGACGGAAAGAAGAAGAAGGGCGACGTGGAGGTGTGGTTCTGCACCTCGAAAGGCATATGGCTGCGCTGCCCCAAGGAGAGGGCGGTGCTGGAGCGATTCGGCAAGGTGCTGTGCGATACATGCATGGTCGTGGCGCCTATAGAGGTTGGTCATAAGGTCACGGCAAGCGATTCTGCCAAGGCCTGTGCCTATCTACCCGGGCTATGCTCGCAGAAGGTGTTCTGCGGTTCCCGGCGAGAACTAATGGAGTTGATTTTGTGAAGCTGAAGGGACGTGAGATATGCAAGGGCAAGGCGATCGGACGATTACTGATTCTGGACGAGGCCTTCAGCTTCCTGGGCGGCGTGGACCCCAAGACCGGGCTGCTGACCGTGGCCTCCGGTCGAGAAGGTGAGAGCGTAGACAATCGAATCCTGGTCTTCCCGTATGGGAAGGGTTCCACGGTCGGTTCCTATACCATCATGGAACTGAAGAAGAACGGGCACCTGCCGGCGGCGATCGTGAACGCTCAGGCCGAAACGATCGTGGCCACCGGAGCTGTTATGGCCGGGGTACCGATGATCGATTCCATTGACATATCGCTACTTCGGGAAGGTGACCGGGCGGTGATCGTCGGCGACGGACTTGATATGATGGACCTAGTGGAGAAGAAGGTGGTCACCTGCGTGCTGCGCCGAAAGGGGAAGATACTGCTGCTCAAACGTAGCCAAAAGGTCGGGACCAATAAGGGTAAATGGGCCGCGGTCAGCGGTTACATCGAGAGGGGGGAGAAACCGGAGGAGACCGCCTTGAAAGAGGTGGACGAGGAGACCGGGATAACCTCCGCCCGCTTGGAGGCCATGGCGGAAAGGCTACGCATCCGCGACGGAACCTACGTCTGGAGCGTCTATCCGTTCCTGTTCGAGGTGGCCGACGAGAAGGTCATCCTGGACTGGGAGCACACCGAGTGCGCCTGGGTGGACCCTGCGGAGCTGGACGGCTATGAAACCGTTCCCGGTTTTCGCAAGGTCCTGGAAGCCCTGGGACTATAACGTCCCATCAATTTCCTTTTCCAGCAGGTTCAGCTCGTTGGCGTCGATGGTGGATGGGTTCAGCACCATCATCATGATGGAGTTGTTTATGGCCACCTGGTCCCTCAGCGACTGGACGAAGCGCAGGACGGTCAGGAAGTTGTTGTTGGTGATCAGGTACTCCAACCCATCCAGCAACACCACGCCCTGTCCCTTGGCCAGGAACTGCTCGAGCGAGTAGCTCAACTTCTCCAGGTCCTTGGGGCGAAGGCTGTCCTCCTTGCCCACGTTGCTCAGCCAAACGATCGGCGTTTCACCAAGGTCGAACTTGTTCCGTATCTTGACCGGATAGTTGCGGGTGATGCAGAACCCACGCTTACCCAGCTTCAGCTGCTCCATGAAAAGTTCGTATGAACGGTCAGAGCGATCGTCCTTTATGAGGTAGCTATAACCATCTTGGAGGCCCTGGGCCTTTGGCGCCTCCGTTTCCTCCTCCGTCACCTCGGCGCGCAGAGAAGCCCCGCAGGCTGGACAGTTCAGTTCCTTGGCGGTTACCTCATGTCCGCACGTCGCGCAGGCGGAGCATCGTTGGAAGCCCCCATCTGACACGTACTTCAGCACCTCATCGATGGTCTTGCTTCCCAGGCCGGGAACGTTCTTAAGAGCATCCTTATCCGCGGCCTGCAGTTTATCCAGTGAGTCGTAACCGGCGTCGTACAGCATCTCCGCCTTGACCTCGTTCATGCGCGGGATGCGCAGAAGGTAAGGGGTCATCTCCGACCGATCCATGATCTTGCCGGAGCCTTCCGGTACGGCCTTGCATATCTCAGCGGAGCGGTCGGTGTAGTGGAGCGCTTTGCGCACCTCGGCCTTGGAAAGCTTGGTGATATCTTCGATCCTATCTTCACCAAGTTGTTTCAGGTCCGCTTCGTTGCGAACGCCAGCGTCCACCAATGCCTCGGCGGCCTTGGGGGTTATTCCTGGGATCTTGGTAAGCTCCTTTATGGGATCCCGGAGGTTCATAGAGGAGACACCTATCTCCACCTTCTCCCCCTCTATCTCCCATTTGCCGACCTGTTCGCCGTGCACCTCAAAGACCAGTTCCATGGATTTGGAACGGACCTCGGACATGATGTGCGATTTCCACATCTTTACGTATTCGGCAACCTTGGTATCGGCCAGAACTTCCACTTTGACGAACTCTTCGACGTCCAGCTTCATCTCCTTGCGGGTCTGCTGCACCCGGCGGATGATCTCCCTGGAGAAGCCTTCCGCCTCTATCTCGCGGGTAACCTCGAAGTCAAGGTAGATCTCGCCTCCGCTGAACGTGGCGGCGTAAATGTCCTTCGGCAGGGAGACGGTGAAGGAGACCATATTGGGCTCGATCTTCACCAGTTGTCCCTCTATGCCTAACGAGTACTCGCCGCGTTGCATGCTCTCCTTGATAAGTCCGGCCGGCCGGCTTTGTAATAGCACCGCGATCTTGGAAGCCCATTGACGGTAGACCTTCCCGATGGCCATGGGGTTCGGTACCACGTTCAGAATGGTCTCCGACCACTCCTCGCCCGTCCCAACGTATTCGATCTCCTTGACGTTGGCCTGGGACTTCAGTATGCTCTCCAGGGCGCGTAACGAGATCAGAGTGTCATTACTGTCCACCTTGATCACGATCCTCTTCATAGGCCAGCGCAACTTGACGTTCTTGAGCTGCCTTTCCCTGGTGACGGTGTCCACGATCTCCTGGACCATGGCCATGGCCTTTTCCAATCGTTCGTCCACCCTGGTCAGGTCGCTGCTCGGCCAGTCCATCATGTGCACGGTCGGTTTGGAACCGTCCATGTGTCGATAGACCTCCTCAGCGAGATGCGGGCACATCGGTGCCAGAAGGAGCGTGGTGTCCATGATGGCGTCGAACAAAGTGCGGTAGGCGGCCAGCTTTCCGACGTCCCCCTCCTCGCTCCACATGCGGTCCCTGATCAGCCTGACGTACCATCTCGACAGGTCGTCCAAGATGAACTGCTCCAATGCCCTTCCAGCCTTGTGCAGCTCCAGGGCGTTCACCTGACGGGTGAACTCGTTCTTGAGCTTCTCCGTGCGAGATATGAGCCAGAGGTCCTCCTGGTTGAGGTGGGCGCGAACCGTTTCCTTGGTGATGCGCTGCGCGTCGAAATGGTCGATGGCCATGTAGGTGGTGGCGAAGTTGACCACGTTCCAGAACACGTTCAACGTCTTGCGGGCGTTCTTGACGCCCTCCATCTGGAACGGGATATCCTCCCAGGGGGCGGATGTCTTAAGCAGATAGAAGCGCAAGGCGTCCGCCCCGTGCTCCTTGATCACCTTTCCCGGCTCCACGACGTTGCCCTTGCTCTTAGACATGGGCTGGCCTTGGCTGTCCAACATCCAGCCGTGCATGAGCACCGATTCGTAAGGCGCCCGCCCGAAAGCTATCACGCCGGCCGCCAATTGCGAATAGAACCAGCCGCGCGTCTGATCATGAGCTTCGACGATGAACTTGGCCGGCCACAGCCGCTCGAAGGCGTCCCGCTTCTTCGGGAATCCCAGTTGGGCCCAGGAGGCTACGGCGGAATCGAACCACACATCCAGGACGTCCGGTACGCGGCTCATCTTGCCACCGCACTTCGGACATGCGAGCTTAACGGAGTCTATCCAGGGGCGGTGGAGCTCCATATCTTCCACGTAACCCTCGGCGCCCTTCAGCTCGTCCACCATGCCTACCACCCGCATCTCGCCGCAGGAGCAGGTCCACACCGGGATGGGTATGCCCCAGTATCGTTGGCGGGATATGCACCAGTCGCGGGCGTTCATGGTCCAGTCGTACTCGCGGGAGGAACCGGCCCAGTCAGGGGTCCAGCGAACCTTCTCTATCTCCTCCAGCATCTGGTTCTTTACCTGGGTGACTCGCAGGAACCACTGGTCAGTGGTCCTGAACAGAACGGGTGATTTGCAGCGCCAGCAATGTCCGAAACGGTGCTCGATGGTGCCGCTGAAGAACAGGCGGTCCTTCTCCTCCAGGTCCTTGATCAGGTCCGGATTGGCCTTCTTGATATGCATGCCGACGTACTTGCTCCCTACCAGTGGGGTGTATACCCCCGTCTCATCGACAGGGCAGAACGGTTCGAGCCCGAACTCCTTACCCAGCTCGAAATCCTCGGGACCATGGCCGGGGGCGATGTGCACCAGACCGGTGTTGGAAGCCTCTACGGTCTTGGAGGGGAGCACCTTGTGCAGCCATTTACCGGTGGCCTGCGTTTGATACGGAACGTCGTCCACGAAGGGGGTGATGTATTCGACGCCGACCAGGTCATCTCCCTGGATGGTCTGCAGGACATCGTACTTCTCCCAGCCACCGAGGTTCCTTATCTCCTCTTCCAGTCCCTTCATGATGATGATGGTCTCGGTGACCCCCACCTTTCGGTAGCGGACCTTGACGTACTCGAAATCGGGATGGGCCGCCACGGCCAGGTTAGCAGGCAAGGTCCAGGGGGTGGTGGTCCATATGAGCAAGGATACCTTGGGATCGTCCTTGAGGCGGAACTTCACATAGATGGAGGGGTCCTTCTCATCCCAGTAATCTATCTCCGCCTCTGCCAGAGCGGTCTCGCAGCGCGGACATCCCGGAAGCACCCGGCTGGCGCTTATCAGCAGACCCTTATCGTACGCCCGCCTGAGCGTCCACCAGGCCGCTTCGATATAGTTGGGGGCGATGGTGAGATACGGTTTCTCCCAGTCGAACCAGACGCCCAGCTCTTTGAAGTCGGCGTTCATCTGCTTCTGGAAGTCCAGGGCGAAGTTCTTGCAGGTGCTGACGAAACGGTCGATACCGTACGCCTCGATCTCCTTCTTGTTCTTCACGCCGATGGACTTCTCGACCTTGACCTCGATGGGAAGCCCGTGCATGTCGTAGCCGGGAGTATCGCTCACGTTGAACTTCTGCATGCGTTTGAACCGGACGATCATGTCCTTGATCGTCTTGTTCATGGCTGTGCCCAAGTGAATGTATCCAGTGGTGTACGGAGGACCGTCTACGAAATAGAAGTCCGGACCGGAGGCCCGTAGTTCCTTGGTCTTCTTGTACGCCTCGGTCTCTGCCCAAAGGGCCTGGACCGATTTTTCAAGCGCGCTCGGATTGTAATTGCCTTGGACCTGCTTTATCATCGCCGTCCCTACAGGCCCTTATCAGACAACTTCCTATTAAACTAGTTGGTCCTGGCTATGATGAACGTCATCGTCGAAAGGGCTCAGAACATGTCAAGCCGCATTTGGTCCTTCTTACCCGAGGAGAACTTGTCCAGCGCCCCGTTCACCCTCTTCTCCGAAAATCCGTATTCGCCGCATAGCATGTCCAGCACGCTCTGGCGGTCCGGTGACCTCCACGCCAATCGATAGTCGTCGGTACGCTCGAAGTCCAGGAAGATCGATCGCACCTTCTCCATCTCCCCCTCCTCAAGACCCAGGGAGCGCAAGGCTCCGGCCAGGGTGCCATACTGCTTTATGAGCTTCAGGGCCTTCTTCGGTCCGATGCCCATGACCCCGGGGTTGAAGTCCGTACCGACCAGGATGCAAAGGTCCACCAGCTGCTTTCCGTTCAGGCCTAGGCTGGAGAGCGTCTCGTCACGGTCGATGATCTGCATGCGCACCTCGCGATATTCATCCTTTCCAGGCATCTTTCGCCTTCCCGAGAGGGTCAGATTTCGCACCAGTCGCGGCGCTCCGAAGAGAAGCGAGTCAAAGTCCTGCGAAGCTGATGCCCAGACGTCGCCCTTGGCGCACATGTAGGCCGCTTGGGCCTCCCCCTCTTCCGGGGCTTGCACGACCGGAATTCCCAGGTGGGTGAGCAGGATGCGCGAAGATTCCACTATCTCATTGGTTATGCGCGAGGACTGGGTCGCCTTGGAGTAAGCCTTCCTCACGTCACCCTCGGCCTTGGCCTGCTCCCACTCCTTCTTGGCGGATTCCCTTCTCTCCCGCCGTTCCCGGATGGTGGCCTCCTTCTTTTCCGGGGGGATCCCATCAAAGACGTAAGCGGACCGCAATCCCATCTCCGCCAGGTTGGCGTTGCGATTGAGCAAGCCCTCCAGGTGCGAAGTGATCCTTCCCCGGGGGTCCATGAGCGGGGTCCCGTCCGGTTGACGTATCACCGACAGGAACTGGTAAATGGCATTGTAGGCGTCGATGGCCACGGTCCTCCCCATGAGGTTCTGCGTCTCCAGGTCCTTGGCCAGAACTAGGTCGGATAGGTTCACGCCCATAGCGATCGAAAGTGGTATCGCTCTCGGCCATAAAGCTATTGTCCAAGTGGCGAATGATTTTGATATGCGTGACGAGCACGCCGAGCCTGAAAGGAAGCCGGTGACCGAAGGCCAGATCTACGAGGTGAAGATAACCGATATAGGAGAACGAGGGGACGGGATAGGTAAGATAGAAGGTCTGGTGATAATAGTCCCGGATACCACGACGGGAGAGACGGTCAAGGTTCGCATCACCCGGGTGGAGAAGAAGGTTGCGTTCGGAAGGCGGACCTGATCAATCTTCCGCCTTGGGGATGTAGAGCATGGTAAGCCCTATTCCCAGCCACATCAAGGCCAGTATGATCACCCAGATGTTCGGGGTAATTATCAAAGCGGCCAAAAGGAACATCAGGGGGGCGATGACGGTGAGGAATATCACCATTTGTTTTCCCGACATCTTCATGTACATTGCACCCCGGATTGCCGACCTTTCGATATGAACTTTCCTGCGCTCAGTCCAGTTCCTTCTTCTTGTTCACGAACTTGATGCCGGCCCAATCCTCGTCCAATGAGGAGATCTTGACCTCGGCCATGCCATGCCCGGTACCGATCGAGCGAACGGTCACTCCGACCAGGTCGGAATCGATCTTTGAGGACGTTCTGGGGTAGGATATCCAGATGATGCCTTCCTTCTTCAGGGCGCGCATGAGCTTGGGGAACTCCCGGCGAAGCTCATCCTCCGAGGAGGTGAACAACTGGATGAAATCCAGTTCGCTGTCCCCGCTGCCGGCCTCGACCACATTCTTGGGGAGGCGCCCGAGGGCCACATCGTACTTGGAAGGGGCGTTTATTATGCGTATCCTTTGGCCTTCCTTTATCCCTAACTTGGCCACCAGTGATTTCTTAGAACCTATTCGCGCCATGATCGGACCATTCCCGTGATATGTAGAGCCCTATCGTTTAAATACGACAAGGTTTGCCCTAGATTCCGCTTCACCATTATTATACTTGCTATTGAAAAACAGCCTCTAGTACATGTGCCAAAGATCGATCTCCGCCGCCATGTCCTTGGCCTTGAACAGGGCGGACCCGGCGGCCAGTACGGTCGCGCCGTTCTCCACGCACAGCTTTCCGGTCTCCCGGTTTATGCCGCCGTCTATAACTATCTCGAAATTGAGCTTCCGTTCGTCCCTGATCCGACGGGCCTGCGATATCTTCGGCAGCACCTCCGAACGGAACGATTGCCCGCCGAATCCGGGCTGCACGGTCATCACCAGCAATAGATCGATATCGTTGAAATAGGGTTCCACGGTCGATAGTTCAGTACCGGGGTTGAGGGATATCCCGGCCTTCATGCCCAGCCGTCTTATGTGCGCCAGAACTCCCTTGACATCATGAGTGGCCTCCACATGTACCGTCAGGTAATTCGCGCCGCATTCCGCGAAGCGCTCCACGTAACGCTCAGGCATCTCGATCATCAGGTGCACGTCAAAAGGTATCTTGGCGTGGGGGCGCAGGGCCTTGATGACTTCTGGCCCGATGGTAAGGTTGGGAACGAACACCCCGTCCATGACATCAATGTGGATCCAGTCGGCCTGGGCCGCCTCGACCCGTCGTATCTCCTCGCCCAGGCGGGCGAAGTCGGCGGAAAGTATCGATGGAGCTACCTTGACCATTATGAGACCTCGGAACGAACTGGAGATGTTCCCCTTGCTAAAAAAACTTTGGATTCATCTAGCAGCTTGAGATGCCAGTGGGTGATAAGTTGATCCGATCAGGGGGTGGATGTTTCATGCGGACGCCATCAGAGGCGATGTGGGGCGGACCCCTATCTGGTGCCCAAAGGAGTTCCCGTCCTATGGACCACCCCATCCTCGCAAGGAGCAATCCTATTATATCCATAAGGGGGGTTCCAGGTCCATGGCGGAAGCTCGTCACGCTATTAAGGTCAGCAAGACCTGCGATGTCAAGGGATGCAGTTCCGAGGCTGAACGCTCCATCTCCGGGGATGCGGCCACCGAGGCCAAGCTCAAAGTGGAAGATGGTATGAAGCGGGTTCACCTATGCAAGGAACACTACCGAGAGTACAAGAAGGTCTCCCGCAAAGACCGAGAGCTGGGATCCCTTGGCAGGTCGTTCGGCAAATAGTAATATCCTTTGAGGATTCCCCGGGATCATGAAGGCAGGCTACATCCAGTTGCTCTCCAGCGCCGGATTGTCCGGCGCAGCTCTGCTCATCCCCAACATGTTGAGGGACGATCTGGGCGCCAACACCATGGAGATCGGCCTGATCACCGCCTCCTTCAACCTCGCTCTTTTCGCTTCGTCCTACATATTTGGACGGGCGTCCGACGTGCACGGACGCAAGCTGTACCTGCAGGGCGGTCTGGCGTTGACGGCCATCGCGCTTTTCCTTCTGGTATTTGCCAACAGCAAGGAGACCATAGCCGTGGTTCGAATAATGATCGGACTATGCGCGGGAATCTATCCCTCGGCCCTGCTGACCTATGTCTATGAGACCGAGGGGAAGATAGGCAAGTTCACCGCCTACGGGAGCCTGGGCTTCGGCATCGGGACCTTCATTGCCGGAATTTTAACCATCTACTACGAGATATTCCTGGCCAGCGGAATAATGTTGCTGGTGGCCTATTTCATTTCCACCCGCCTGATGTTCGTGGGGGAAAAGGTGCACCAGGTACCGCTCTTTCCGGTGGCGATGATCCGGCACAACTTTCCGGTGTACATATCCATCATGTTCAGGCACACCGGCGCCAATATGATATGGGTGGTGTACCCGCTGTTCCTGGCGGACCTGGGGGCGACCCCCTTGTTCATCGGTGCGGTGTACGGTGTGAACGCCATCGCTCAATACGTGTTCATGCGCTACATAGACCGGTTCAAGACCTATCATCTGGTCATGGCCGGCTTCCTGTTCTCCATAATCACCTTTCCATCGTACACCCTGGCGACCCGGCCGGAGGAGATCCTACCCATGCAGGTGTCGATCGCCGCCGCCTGGTCCTGTCTCTATGTAGGTTCCATTAAGTACCTCATGGAGAGGAACGAGGAGAAAGGTACGTCGTCCGGCCTGCTGCAGTCCTTCCTGAGCATCTCGGCCATCATCGGGGCGCTGGTGGGCGGGGTGACCGTGTTCGCCCTGGGCTATCACGGCGCGATGTACATAGCTACGATACTAGCCATCCTAGGTTTCGTGGTGTTCATGATCGGAAATAGATTCATGAGCGGCAAGGAAAAAGGGATTATAGCTCCCAAGGGGGTCTAGGGAGGCATGGACCTCACATTCCTGGGAACGGGCGGAAGCGTCCCGACCACCAAGCGTAACACCGTTTCCATAGCTTTACGTCTGGGTCCGGAGGTCCTGATGTTCGATTGCGGCGAGGGCACCCAGAGGCAGCTAATGGCCTCCTCGGTCTCCTTCATGAAGATAACCAATATCTTCATCTCCCATCATCACGGCGATCACTTCCTGGGGCTACCGGGACTGATCCAGTCCATGAACTTCTACGGTCGGGAGGCTCCTCTGAACGTTTATGGGCCGATTGGCACGCAGGAGATGGTGAAGACCATACTGCGGCTGGGCATATTCGATCGCAAGTACGAGGTGCAAGGTCACGATCTCGCCCCGGGCGAGGTGGTCATCGGGGATGGTTACCAGGTCGCCGCCTTCAAGGCGAACCACACCACTCCCGCCCTAGGCTACGCTTTCCAGGAGAACGACCGCCCGGGTCGTTTCGATCCGGACAAGGCGAAGGCGCTGGGGGTCAGGGAAGGCCCTAACTTTTCCCGACTGGTCGAAGGCTATTCGGTACAGGTGGGCTCTTCCAAGGTCACTCCAGACATGGTCATGGGGCCGTCCCGAAAAGGGCTCCGGCTGGTCTATAGCGGGGACACCGCTGCCAGTTCTGAACTTGATCAAGCCTGCGTTGACGCGGACGTTCTCATACACGAGGCCACCGTAGCTTCCGACCTGGAGGCCAAGGCCAGGGAGTTCGGTCACAGCACGGCCAAGGACGCCGCTCTCCTGGCAAGGGATTCCGGGGTGGGGGCGTTATACCTCGTGCATATCAGCGGACGATACGAGGACGTTGACGTTCTACTGGAAGAGGCGCGCGGAATATTCGGACCTACGACGATACCTAATGATCTGGATATGTTCGTTCTGCGTACGGACCGATAATTCTTTTAAGAATATCGCTCACAGCATCTTGAGCAGGTCGGCCGAGGTTATGATGCCGGTCATGTCCCCGTTCCGTCCCACCATCACCGCGTGGGAGCTGCTGAGCAGAGCGGTCACCGCCTCTATCGGAGTGTCCTCGTTGACGATCGGGAATGCATCCTCCATTATGTCGCTCACCTTGAGCTCGACGATGGTCTCCATCCTTTCCCCGTCCCTCAAACGTGACAGTATCTGGTTCTCGCTGACGCTCCCAACATGCTGGCGTCCGAGGAAAACTGGCATCTGGGATATTCCAGAGGAACGCATAAGTTCGGTGGCCGCCTTCACCAGTTCGTTGGACTGAACTCCAACTATCTGCCTGGTGGCCAGGTCGCTTGCCTTGCTGGCCTTGGAGTGACGGCGGGATTCCTCGCGAAGGGCATCGAATAATTTGGTGACCGCTTCGTAACTGCCCCTTAGGCTCCCCCTTTCCAGCTTGGCGATGGTGGATTGACTGACCCCGCTGAGCTTGGCCAGTTCCTGCTGCGTGATGTCAAGTGACTTGCGTAGCCGCTTGATCTCACCCTCCGGAGGGAACTTCATGTTTGGACCATAAGATTATTCATATATGAATATTTGAGTCAATCACCCTTATATCAAGCCATGATTTTCCCTGTTCCATCCAGGTTCCATTTTATGGTTCCTGCTCACAAAAAGGTGAACTATTCATGGCTAAGGTAAGCGCGAAGGCGAAGGCCACCGCCAAGACGGTGGGCCGTAAGGTTTCCCCTAAGAAAGTATCCAAGAACATAGTGGTCGAGAGCATGAGAGCAACTCCGCTCGCCCAGCAGAACATCGAACTCGTGGAGAGGAAGGGCATCGGGCATCCGGACAGCATCTCTGATGGTATCGCCGAGGCCGTGTCCCTGGCATTGTGCAAGATGTACCTCGAGAGATTCGGAGAGATCCTGCATCACAACACCGACCAGAACGAGGTCGTGGGCGGTCAGAGCGCTCCCAAGTTCGCTGGTGGAGAGGTCCTGGAACCGATTCACATCATGCTATCCGGACGTGCCATCACCCAGGTCAACGGTGAGCGGCTTCCCTACAGCACCACCGCCATCAACGCCACCAAGGAATACTTAAAGCGCTTCCCTAACCTGGATGTCAACCGCCACATAACCGTGGACTGCCGCATCGGTAAGGGTTCCTTCGACCTGATCAAGAACTTCGAGGCCCTCAAGGACCAGTGCAAGATGGACGGCCGCGGCAACCACTGTCTGCTGGCCAACGACACCTCCTTCGGATGCTCCTTCGCGCCCTACTCGGACACCGAGTTGGTATGTCTGGAGACCGAGAAGTACATCAACGGCGCCATGAAGAAGAAGCTCAAGGAGACCGGGGAGGACGTCAAGGTGATGTGCTCCCGCAACGGTAAGAAGATCAACATGACCATCGCCTGCGCCATGGTCGACCGCTACGTTCCAGACGCTGACCATTATGCAAGCGTCATCGAGGAGATGCACGAGCGGGTCCTGGACAACGCCACCAAGTACACCGATTACGACCTGGCCTTGGCCATCAACCACGCCGACAACCCGGCCACCGGTAACTTCTATCTGACCGTCACCGGCCTCAGCGCCGAGAACGGCGACGACGGATCCGTCGGTCGCGGCAACCGCATGAACGGCCTCATCACTCCGTACCGCACCATGTCCATGGAGGCCTCGGCCGGCAAGAACCCCATCACCCACGTGGGCAAGATGTACAACATCCTGGCCAACTGGATCGCCAACGACATCGTCAAGAAGAGCAACGGCAACATCGTCGAGGCCGACGTGCGCATACTCTCCCAGATCGGTCGCCCGATAAGCGATCCAGAAACCTGCAGCGTTCAGCTGTTCCTGGCCCCTGGAGCTGACGAGGCCAAGTGGCAGAAGGAGGCCTACGCCATTTCCGACGAGTGGTTGGAGAACATCAACAAGGTAACGGAGAAAGTTGTAAAAGGACAGGTCACGGTATTCTGAAGCATGAAGCTCGTCGACCTGCCCCGCTACGGTCCGGTTCACCGATTCGGCAACCATCACGTCTACCGCACGCTGATGGTGCTCTCGGACCAGAAACGCAAAGGACGTAAGCAGATAGCGGAAGCGGTGGGCATCGGCGAAGGCAGCATGCGAACCATAATCGAATACCTCCGTGGACTGGACATGATCGAGATCCATCAAACGGGCGTGAAGATCACCCGCCACGGAAACGCCTTCCTATCCGACCTGCCGATAAAGCT